>Ga0207873_1000566_pt1 | contig 39911 bp, 31 predicted proteins | sample BGWIniCompost_FD_187373 | JGI IMG/M metagenome (GOLD analysis project Ga0207873, IMG submission 187373) | Cellulose adapted compost microbial communities from Newby Island Compost Facility, Milpitas, CA, USA - BGW Initial Compost (SPAdes)... ... | reverse complement strand
GTCCCGGCCGGGGGCGCCTTGGCCCGGGAGGTGTCCCGGCCGGGGGCGCTCCGACCGGGGGCGCCGTCCCGGCGGAGTGTGTCCCACCGGCGAGGGCCGGCCGGAGGAGAAGGGGCTTGGATCCGCTGTCTCACACCCGCCGATCCACCGTCGGCCCGGCGTGAGGCCACCAACCGTCGGCCCGGCCGGAGACCACCACCGTCGGCCCGGCCGGTGGCCTCCAAAAACTACGGCTCCTCGCGCCAGCCGTCCCACTCCCCCGCGAACCGGTCCAGCTCCTCGGGGTCGAGGCGCTCGTCCTCGTCCCGCAGGGGCACCAGCCACTGGGCGTCCTCCGCGTCGTCCTCCCCGGCCAGGGCGTCACGGACGATCCGCACCTCCTCGTGCACCCCGAACCTCTCGGCGAGCGCCTCGACGGCCTCCTCCGCGGCGTCCCGGTCCGGCAGTACCAGCACATGTCGCACATCACTCACGGCACCCATTCTCGGGTCCGCCGCGAGAGGCCAGGTCAGCGCGTCCCGGTCACCCGGGACGCCGCCTCACGGCCGGCTCACCTCCCGCACCTCGGGCACCCGGTCGAGCCGGATGCCGAAACGGTCCCGGTAGGCGGTCAGCACCTCCTCGTCCGTGCCCAGTCGCCGCTCCTCGCGCTCGCCGGCGCCCGCTTTGGTGAGGACGAGCTTGCGGCCGCTGAGGGTGACCCGGCCGCCGTCCTCGGTGACCCGTGAGCAGACCAGGGACTGCCGGAAGTGCGAGCTCGGCGAGGTGCTGTGCCACCAGGCCCCGGTCACGAAGTCCCCAAGCACGCGCGGACGCCGCTCCAGCCGGTACGCGGGCTTGCCGTTGCGCAGCACGTCCAGGTCCCCCGACCCGCCGGCGTCGTCTCCGCCCCGCACCCCGGCCGCGTCCGGCCCGGCCTCGGCGATCCGGAACGTGCCTCCGGGGTCCTCCTGGTCGCCCCGCTCCTCCAGCGCCAGCGGGTGGTGGCTGTGGGCGCCGAAGCCCACGTCGGTCAGCCAGTCGCCGCCGTCCACCGTCCGTACCCGCAGCGCGAGATGGTCGTACGGGATGCCCAGCCGGCCGCCCTCCCCGTAGACCCGCGCCGCGAGCAGGGTGACGTCGTAGCCCAGGGCCATGAGCAACGCCCCGAAGGCACCGTTGAGTTCGTAGCAGAAGCCGCCCCGCCGCGCGCCCACGAGCTTGTCCAGCAGCGGCTTCTCCTCGAGCACGATCTCCTCCCCGAGGTGGATGGAGAGGTTCTCGAACGGCACGGTCTGCAGATGCCGCAGGTGCAGCGTGCGCAGGGCGTCGTCGGTGGGCCGGGCGGGGCGCTCGACGCCCAGCCGACCGAGATAGGCCTCGATCTCTTCGGAGTTCATGCACTTAGTCTCCCGTCCATGCGTTTCAAGTCTCCCTCCGGTGTGTTCGGTCCGGGCCGTGGCAGTTCTGTGCGTTCAGTCCTCGGCGACGCGCAGGGCGCCGGGTGTGCCGGTGACCGCCAGGGCTCCGTGGTGGTCGGTGCGCAGCACCATCGATCCCTGGGCGCGCAGGGCGGCGACCGTGCCGGGGGCGGGGTGGCCGTAGGTGTTGTCCGCGCCGACGCTGATCAGGGCCAGCCGGGGTGCGGCACGGCGCAGCAGGTCGGGGTCCTGGTAGGCCGAGCCGTGATGCGCGACCTTCAGGACGTCCACCCCGGCGAGGGCCGCGCCCGCAGGTGAGCGGGCCAGGGCCCGCTGGGCGGGGGGTTCCAGGTCGCCGAGCAGGAGGATGCGCAGGCCGGCCGTGCGGGCCAGGAGGGCCACGCTGGCGTCGTTCGGGCCCAGGGGTTCGGGGAGGGCGGTTCCCGGCGGGGGCGGCCACAGCACCTCCCAGGTCAGTGCTCCCGTGCGGCGTTGCTCCCCGGCGGCGGCCCGGGTCAGCGGGATGCCCCGGGCGGCCGCCAGTCTGCGGACCGACGCCGCCTGCGCCTCGGGCTCCTGGAGGCCGGTGGTCTCGATGGCGCCCACGGATCTCCCGCGCAGCACTCCGCTCAGGCCTGCCACGTGGTCGGCGTGGAAGTGGGTGAGGACGACGAGGGGGATGGTGGTGATGCCGAGGGAGTGCAGGCAGCGGTCGATCGGTTCGGGGTCGGGGCCGGTGTCCACGACGACGCCGGTGCCCTCGCCCGCCGCCAGCACCAGTGCGTCGCCCTGGCCCACGTCGCACATCACCAACCGCCAGTCCGGTGGCGGCCAGCCGGTGACGGCCCGGGTCAGCGGGGGCGGGCGCAGCACCACGAGCACCAGCAGCAGCGCGCACGCCCCGCACCACCAGGGGTGCCGCAGCAGCCGTCGGCCGGCGAGCAGCGCGGCCGGGGTGAGCGCGCCGAGCAGGGCCGCGCCGGTCCAGCTGCCGGGCCAGTCCACGCCCGCGCCGGGGAGGGCGGCACCGGTGCGGGCGATCTGTGCGATCCACTCGGCGGGCCAACTCGCGCACCAGGCCGAGGCCTTGGCGGCCGGCATGGCCCAGGGTGCGGTGGCCAGTGCGCCGAAGCCCAGCACGGTGGCCGGTGCCAGGGCGCATTCCGCGAGGAGATTGCACGGCACCGCGACCAGGCTCACCCGGGCGGACAGCACGGCGACCACCGGAGCGCACAGGGCCTGTGCCGCACCGGCCGCGGCCAGCGCCTCCGCGAGCCGGGGCGGGACCCCGTGCCGTTGCAGCGCCGTGCTCCAGCGCGGTGCCAGCGTGAGCAGCGCGCCGGTGGCGAGCACGGAGAGCAGGAAGCCGTAGCTGCGGGAGAGCCAGGGATCGTGGAGGACCAGCAGCAGGACGGCCGTGGCGAGCGCCGGGATCAGGGATCTGCGGCGCCCGGTGGCGAGCGCCAGCAGGGCGACGGATCCGCAGGCCGCCGCCCGCAGCACGCTCGGGTCCGGCCGGCACACCACGACGAAGCCGAGACAGAGCACGGCTCCCAGGAGCGCCGTGGCCCGCAGGGGGATGCCGAGCCGGGGCGCCAGGCCGCGGCGCTCCGCGCGCTGGGCCAGACCGGGAGGGCCGAGCAGCAGGGCGAGCAGGATGGTGAAGTTGGAGCCGGAGACGGCGAGCGTGTGCGTCAGGTCGGTCTCCCGGAACGCCTCGTCCAGCTCGGGCGTGATCCGGGAGGTGTCCCCGACCACCAGCCCCGGCAGCAGTGCTCGCGCGTCGGCGGAGAGCCCGTCGGTCGCCTCGCGCAGACCGGCACGGAGCCGTTCCGCGAAGCGCTGCACGGCCGACGGTTCGTCTGCGACCACAGGCCCGCTGCGGCCCTTGACCCGCAGGACGGCCGCGAACCGGTCCCCGCTCGCGAGCGCGGGCGCGAGCCGCCCCTCGAGCGCGAGTCGGGTGGAGGGCAGCAGTCCCAGCCAGGCCGAGCGGGCGTCAGGTGGGCGTCCGGCTGGTGGAGTCGGTGAGGTTGACGGGGTTGGTGGCGTCGAAGTCCCGGTTCTGCTCCCGCCGGTCTTGCCCGCCCGGGGGTCGACGATCAGCAGGACCGGGGTCCGGGTCAGCTGCTCGGGCCCGCCGTCCGCTCGCCGGAGCCGGCGCACCTCGCCCTCGATCAGCACCACCGGCGGGGTCATGTGGGCGCCGCTGACGCGCGGGCGGCTGAGCCGGGGGTCGGAGGTGACCTCGACCTCGGCCGTCACGGTCACGAACTCCCGTGCCAGCGCCGGTACCGGGCCCCGGCGCAGATCCGCGCCGTGGAGTCCGGCCGAGGCAGCCGCCGCGGCGACGCACACCAGCACGGCCGAGGCGGAGACCCGTGTCGGTGCGGGGCGCCGGCTCCTCCGCCGGAGGGCGAGCAGCCCGCCCGCGGCGAGCAGGGCGACGAGCACCACCCCTGCGCTGACGCCGGAGGGTGCGGGCAGCAGCAGCGCCGCCGTGGCCCAGGCCGCCAGCGCCGGTGGCACCAGCCGGAGGTCCGCCGGCCCTTCCTGGCGCGGCCGGGCGGCTCCCAGCCGGTGCCCGGAGCGGGCGTGCACCGGAGACCGGGGGCCGGGGGTGTCCAGCGCGGCGTTCATGGCCGGACGAGATCCCGCAGCTCCGCGAAGCGGCGGTCACCGATGCCGCTCACCTCGCGCAGTTCGTCCACCGAGCGGAAGCCTCCGTTGCGGGTGCGGTACTCGATGATGTGCTGGGCCAGCACGGGGCCGACTCCGGGCAGGGTGTCCAGTTGCTCGGGTGTGGCGGTGCTCAGCGAGACGGGAGCGGTCGGCCCGGCACCTGCCGTCCCGGTCCCGTTGGCGGCCGTCATGCCCGTCGTGCCGTTCCCGCCGGGCGCCGGGCCTCCGACGACGACCTGCTCCCCGTCGACCAGGAAGCGGGCCCGGTTGAGGCCGTCGGTCTTCGTCCCGGGGCGTACTCCGCCCGCCGCTCGCAGGGCGTCCTCCACGCGGGAGCCTGCCGGCAGGCGGTGGACGCCCGGGTCTCGCACCTTGCCGCTGACGTCCACGACGATCTCCGCCGCGGCGGAGGCCGGGACCTCCGCCGCGGCGCGCGGGGCCGGCTCGGGAACGCTCGGTGAGGCGGCTGCGCGCAGCACCTCGGGGGGCTCCACCGGCTGAGTCCGTCCCGCCCAGAAGTGCTGGACGGCGAAGCCCACCGCGACCACCAGCACCACCGACAGAGCGATCAGGCTCCGGCGCTCCATCCCGCACCGCGACTGGATCCACAGCGGTAACCGCTCGCGAAGAGCGAGACCCCAGCGCTCCCGGCGGCTGGGGGGACCGGGCGGACCGGGCGCGGGGCCGGGGGCCTCCTCCGAGTCCGCCCGCTCGTCGTCGGTCGCGGCGGGCGGCGTCACCGGCACGCCTGGGACGCCTGGCGCGTCTGCCCAGCTCGGCACCCGGCGCCCGCCCCGCGCCCCGAACAACGCCTCAGCGCGCCGCCGGAGTTCGTCCGCCGGGGCTTCGCGGTCCTCGTGCCGGTGCCGGAGACCGTGACGGGGCCGCCGGTGACGGACGCGGCCGTCGGAGGCGGGACCGCGGCCCGGACCGCTGCTCGCAGTGGCTGTGCGTGTACGTGATCGAAGTGCCATGCGACGAGGATCGGGGCCTCGCCGGAACCGCGATGATCTTGCTCGGTTTCCGTGGACTACCCGCGGGTTGTGGACAACTCCGTCACCCGCAGGGTGACAGTCGTCTCACGGCGCCACCTCACCACGCCCCTCACGGCGCGCCATCTCACCGCGCCGAGACCACGACCCCCAGCAGCCCGGGCCCGGTGTGCGCCCCGATCACCGCCCCCACCTCGCTGACATGCAGATCCGCCAGCCCGGGGATCCGGTCCCGCAGCCGCTCCGCGAGCGCCGCCGCCCGTTCCGGCGCCGCCAGATGGTGCACGGCGATGTCGACCTCCGCGCCGCCCGCCCGCTCGGCCGCGATCTCCTCCAGACGGGCGATCGCCTTCGACGCCGTGCGCACCTTCTCCAGCGGCTCGATCCGCCCGTCGGCCAGCTGCAGCAGCGGTTTCACGGCGAGGGCCGAGCCCAGCAGCGCCTGCGCCGCCCCGATCCGGCCGCCGCGGCGCAGATAGTCCAGGGTGTCGACGTAGAAGTAGGCGGAGGTGCCCGCGGCGCGCTTCTCGGCTGCCGTGACCGCCTCGTCCACCGTGCCGCCCGCCTCCGCGGTTTGCGCCGCGGCCAGGGCGCAGAAGCCGAGCGCCATGGCGATCATGCCGGTGTCCACGACCCGCACCGGCACCGGCGCCTGCCGGGCGGCGACGACGGCCGCGTCGTGGGTGCCGGACAGCTCGGCGGACAGGTGCAGGGAGACGATGCCGGTGGCACCGGCCTCGGCGACCTTGCGGTAGGTCTCGGCGAAGACCTCGGGGCCGGGCCGTGAGGTGGTGACCGGGCGGCGCTTCTGCAGCGCCTGGGCCAGGGAACGGGTGGAGATCTCGGTGCCCTCCTCGAGCGCGCGGTCGCCGAGGACCACGGTCAGGGGTACCGAGGTGATGCCGTGCCGCTCCATCGTCCGGGCCGGGAGGTAGGCCGTTGAATCGGTGACGATCGCGACATGGCGGGACATGAGCTGGAGGTTACCCGGCGCGCCGCCCGCACGGCAGCCCGGCCCTGCGGGCGGAGTGCTGCGGTGTCCGGATCATGTGGTGCTCTCGGGGCGGCGCTTCTTCTCCCAGGGGTAGGCGGGGCGCGGTGCGGAAGGTGCGATGGCGGGCCGCTGCCGCCCGGCCTCCGGCTCCTGTGCCTTGGCCGGTTCCTCGGGCCAGGTCTGACCGGCTGTCGGGGACTGGGCGGGCGCCTCGGGCCACGGCGCGGCGGTCGACGAGCCCGGCCCGCTCCCGGACGGCGTCTGCCCGCTCACGGGCGGCTCCTCGGTGATCCAGTGCCGCAGGGCCCCGGCCTCCATGTCGATCTGTGTGCTGAGTGATTCCAGGTCGTCCTCGGCGAAGCGGCGGGCGCGGTCGAGGGCGGCCCAGCGCAGGGAGTCCGCCGACTGTGTGATGCGCTCGGTGCGCTCGCGCAGGCCGGGCAGCCGCCCGGCGAGGGCGGACCGGTCCGGCTCGGCCTCGAGGCGGCGCAGCTCCGCGTCCAGCTCGTGGCCGTGGGCGCTGAGGCGCTCGAAGAGGGCGAGGGACTCCTTGACCGACTCGTCGTCGGCGGCGGCCGCCTGGAGCGTGTCCTGGGTGGCCCGCATGGAGGTGCGCAGCTTGAGCCGGAGTCGGGCGACCTCGGCCGCGGGGCCGGGCGCGACCAGGGACTTGACCTTCAGGGTGTGGTCCTCGACGGTGCGGCGGGCCTGGGTGATGTGGCGGTCGGCAGTGCGCTTGGCGGCGCCGACGACCTTCACCGTGGCGTAGACGCCGAGCACCATCAGGAGCACGAAAAGCAGGGCGACAACTGCGAACACTGCCTCCACGGGGCTCCTCCTGAGGGCCGTAGCACCTGTACCGGCACGCTCCGCGCCGCTCTTCCACGGTAAACGCAACGGGCAGGGGCGGAGTTCCGGTGGAACCCCGAACCTGCCCGCAGACGAGAGCCCGGCTACCCGTAGGGGACACCGGCCCGTCCCTGGGGGACCAGCCCCCAGGGACGATCAGGCCCCGCCAGGGGTGATCAGACCGGAACGATGTTCACCAGCTTCGGCGCCCGCACGATCACCTTGCGGATGCCGGCCCCGCCCAGCGCCGCGACGACCTTCTCGTCGGCCAGGGCCGCCTGCTCCAGCTCCTGCTCGGAGATGTCCGGCGACACCTCCAGGCGGGCCTTGACCTTGCCCTTGACCTGCACCACGCAGGTGACGGTCTCGTCGACGACGTAGGCCGGGTCGGCCACCGGGAAGTCCTGGTAGACCACGGTCTCCTCGTGGCCCAGCCGGCGCCACAGCTCCTCGGCGATGTGCGGGGCCAGCGGCGCGATCAGTTTCACCAGCGGCTCGGCGACCGAGCGCGGCACCGGGCGGCCCGCCTTGGTCAGGTGGTTGTTCAGCTCGGTGATCTTGGCGATGGCGGTGTTGAAGCGCAGGTTCTCCAGGTCCTGGCGGACCCCGTCGATCGCCTTGTGCAGGGCGCGCAGCGTCTCCTCGTCGGGCTCGGCGTCCACGACGGTGACCTCGCCGGTGGCCTCGTCGACGATGTTGCGCCACAGGCGCTGCAGCAGCCGGAACTGGCCGACCACCGCACGCGTGTCCCAGGGCCGGGAGACGTCCAGCGGGCCCATCGCCATCTCGTACAGGCGCAGGGTGTCGGCGCCGTACTCGGCGCAGATCTCGTCCGGGGTGACGGCGTTCTTCAGGGACTTGCCCATCTTGCCCAGCAGGCGGGTGACCTTCTCGCCCTGGTAGTAGTAGGCGCCGTCGCGCTCCTCCACCTCGGCGGCCGGCACCGCGATGCCGCGGCTGTCGCGGTACACGTAGGCCTGGATCATGCCCTGGTTGAACAGCTTGTGGAACGGCTCCGCCGAGGAGATGTGCCCCAGGTCGTGCAGGACCTTGGACCAGAAGCGCGCGTACAGCAGGTGCAGCACGGCGTGTTCGGAGCCGCCGACGTACAGGTCGACGCCGCCGTGCGGCATGCCCTCGCGCGGGCCCATCCAGTAGCGCTCGATCTCCGGGTCGACCAGCTGCTCGCTGTTGTGCGGGTCCAGGTAGCGCAGCTCGTACCAGCAGGAACCCGCCCAGTTGGGCATGGTGTTGGTCTCCCGCCGGAAGCGGCGCGGGCCCTTGCCGTCGCCCAGGTCCAGGGTGACGTTGACCCACTCCTCGTTGCGCGACAGCGGCGTCTCGGGCTGGGTGTCGGCGTCGTCCGGGTCGAAGGTGCGCGGCGAGTAGTCGTCCACCTCGGGCAGTTCCAGCGGCAGCATCGACTCGGGCAGGGCGTGGGCGATGCCGTCCTCGTCGTAGACGATCGGGAAGGGCTCGCCCCAGTAGCGCTGACGGCTGAACAGCCAGTCGCGCAGCCGGTAGTTGACGGTGCCCTCGCCGTAGCCCCTGCTCTCCAGCCACTCGGTGATGCGGGCCTTGGCCTCGGTGACGTTCAGGCCGTCCAGCGAGATGTCCTCGCCCGAGGAGTTCACGATCTTGGCGTCGTGGGAGACGAAGGCGTCGTCCCACGTGGCCGGGTCGGTGCCGCGGCCGTCGGTGGGTTCGACCACGCAGCGGACGGGCAGTTCGAAGGCGCGGGCGAACTCGAAGTCGCGGGAGTCGTGGCCGGGGACGGCCATGATGGCGCCGGTGCCGTAGCCCATCAGGACGTAGTCGGCGATGAAGACGGGCACCTGCTCGCCGTTGACCGGGTTGGTGGCGTAGGCGCCGATGAAGACGCCGGTCTTGTCCTTGGCCTCGGCCTGCCGCTCGACGTCGGACTTGGCGGCGGCCTGGGCGCGGTAGGCGGCGACGGCCTCGGCGGGGCCGGCGTGGCCGCCGGTCCACGCCGGGTGGGTGCCCTCGGGCCACTCCTGCGGGGTGAACTTCTCCACCAGCGGGTGCTCGGGCGCCAGCACCATGTAGGTGGCGCCGAACAGGGTGTCGGGGCGGGTGGTGAAGACGGTGATGCGCTCGCCGTCGATCGGGAAGTCGACGCGGGCGCCCTCGGAGCGGCCGATCCAGTTGCGCTGCTGCAGCTTGATGGCCTCGGGCCAGTCCAGCGCCTCCAGGTCCTCCAGCAGGCGGTCCGCGTAGGCGGTGATGCGCATGTTCCACTGGCGCAGGTTGGCCTTGAAGACGGGGAAGTTGCCGCGCTCGGAGCGGCCCTCGGCGGTGACCTCCTCGTTGGCCAGCACGGTGCCCAGGCCGGGGCACCAGTTGACCGGCGCGTCGGAGGCGTAGGCCAGGCGGAACTCGCCCAGCACGTCGGCCCGCTCGGCCTCGCTCAGCTCGCTCCAGGGGCGGGTGTGTCCCGGTACCTCGCGCTCACCGGACTCGAACTCGGCGATCAGCTCGGAGATCGGGCGGGCCTTGCGGGCCTTGTCGTCGTACCAGGAGTTGAAGATCTGCAGGAAGATCCACTGGGTCCACTTGTAGTAGTCGGGGTCGATCGTGGCGAACGACCGGCGCTTGTCGTGGCCCAGGCCCAGCCGGCGCAGCTGGGTCTTCATGTTCTCGATGTTGGCCTCGGTGGACACGCGCGGGTGCGTGCCGGTCTGCACCGCGTACTGCTCGGCGGGCAGGCCGAAGGCGTCGAAGCCCAGGGTGTGCAGCACGTTGTGGCCGGTCATGCGCTGGAACCGGGCGTAGACATCGGTGGCGATGTAGCCCAGGGGGTGGCCGACGTGCAGGCCCGCACCGGAGGGGTACGGGAACATGTCCATGATGAACTTCTTGGGCTTGGCGACCGTCTCGGGGTCGCCCGCCAGGTCTCCGGTGGGGTTGGGGGCGGCGTAGGTGCCCTCGGCGTCCCAGAAGTCCTGCCAGCGTGCCTCGATCTCGGCGGCCAGGGCGGCCGTGTAGCGGTGCGGCGCGGCCTCCGCGGCGGCGGCAGCGGGGTTCGTCTCGCTCATGTCCTCAAAGCTCCATCGATCGTCTCTGCCTGCGACCTGCGACTTCCGGGAAATGAAAAATCCCCTCGCACAGGAGGGGACGCCGCGCCGACTCCGGCCACCCGATGCGAACGGCTCTCGGGCGATGGCCGGGACTGATCAGCGCGGCCCGCTAAGCAGAAGGCGTACGGCACGCATGGCGCAAGGGTACCGCAGCGCCGGAGCCGCCCGCGACGCACTTCCCGGCGCGTATCGCCTGAACGCCGCTCAAAAGTTACTTCGCGTAACAGCCACTAAGGGGCATTACAACGACCAGATGCTCTTTTGATAACAGCGCAATAACTCAAACCTCGTACCCACCGGTATCACTGGGCTTAGAGTGCGGCAGCGGGACCGCTTTACCGAACCGTTCGGAGTTGCCCCATGAACCTGCCTCCACACAGCAGCCCGCCGCCCCTGAGGGGCCGGCCGGCTGCCGATGCGCCGTGCCCGTCCGCCGCCGAGACGCGGGGAGGTAGGCAGTGAGGCCGGACGACAGCACGGCGGACGACTGGATCCTGGAGTTCCTCAACTTCGGCGTGGGCGTCCTGTCGCTGGTGTGCCTGAGCTGCTCGGTGATCTGGGGCCTGGTCGCCCAGGACCGGGTGCTGCTCGGGGTGCGTCAGCGGATCATGGCGCAGGCGGTGCACCGCACCACGGCGGTCGCCTCGATCCTGTTCCTGCTGGTGCACATAGCCATCAAGCTGATCCTCGACCACACCTCGTGGATCGCCGCGGCGATCCCCTTCGGCCTGGCCCTCACCGACGACGAGGTGGTCCTGGGCCGGACCTTCCTCATCGGCCTGGGCACCATCGCCGCGATGCTGATGATCTTCGTGGGCATCACCGGCATCCTGCGCAACCGCTTCGCCACCCCGGCGCCCGTCGCCGCCCGCTGGCGGGCCATGCACATGCTGGCCTATCCGGCCTGGTGCGCCGCGCTCGTCCACGGGCTCTACGCGGGTCGAGCGGCCAAGCCGATCTTCATGATCCTCTACGGCCTGTCGGTGCTGGGCGTCACCGCGGCCCTGGTGCTGCGCGCCTCCCCGCGCTCGGTCAAGCGCAGGGTCGCCGACGGGATCACCGGCTTCCTCGGCATCACCGAGGACCAGCCGCGGCGCGAGGAACTGCTGGAGGAGAGCAGGTCCCGGGCCGCGGAGGCCACGCTGCCCGGCTACGAGGGCCGCGCCGGCGGGTCGAAGCGCGACGACGGCCCGCGCTTCGAGAAAGCCGAGCGGCCGGCCGCGGCGGAGCCCGCGAACGGGTTCGCCGCCGCCTACCGCGCGGTCTCTGCGCCGCCCCAGACCCAGCAGATGCCGCAGTTCACGGACCAGACCGCCACGTCCCCGCTGGACCTGCAGTCCACCGGCGCCATGCCGCAGGTGGACTCCACGGGGAGCATGCCGCGGATGGACTCCACGGGCGGCATCCCGCAGGTGGACTCCACGGGCAGCCTGCCCCGGGTGGACTCCACGGGGAGCATGCCGCGCGTCGACTCCCCCTCCAGCACCTCGGGCAACTGGCCGATCCCGTCCCCGCCGCCGGTCGGCGAGGCCCCGCCGTCGGCCTACGACCCGCTCAACGACACGGGATACACCATCCCGGCCTACAACAATCCGGGCGGACCCGGCTACGGCTCGAGTGATGTGTACGACACCGGTGAGACGAACACCCTCTCCGGGACGTACAACCCGAGTGACACGTACAACAGCGGTCCCGCCACTGAAACACTCCCCGGTGCGTCCTCGTCCTACGACTTCGACGCTCCGGGCTCGGGCGAACCTTGGAACATGCCTTCCGGAGGCTATAAGTGAACGAGGCCCTGCCCGACGTCCCCGAAGTCCGCGTCGTCGGCCTTCCCCAGCTCACGTCGGGCTTCGACCTTGTGGACCGGCTCGATCTGCCCATGCACCTCAAGGTGCACGGGCCGCTCGAGCCGATGGGCGGCGAGCAACTCGCGTCGCTCGCCGAGCGCATCAATCTCAGGGGGCGCGGCGGCGCGGGCTTCCCCTTCCACAAGAAGCTGCGCTCGGTCGCCGAGTCGGCGATCAAACGCGGCGTCCGGCCGGTCGTCGTGGTCAACGGCAGTGAGGACGAACCGGCCTGCCGCAAGGACACGGTGCTGATCAACCGTGCCCCGCATCTGATCCTGGACGGCGCGCTGCTGTGCGCCGAGGCCATGGGAGCCCGCACGCTCGTGGTGGGGGTCACCCGTGAGTCGACCCAGCGCTCGATGGAGAAGGCGCTCGCCGAGCGCGGCCTGAGCAACGGCCGCCGCTCGGCGCTGCGGGCACGGGTGCAGCGCAACCCGGTCCGCATGGTGACCGGCGCCGCCGCCTCCCTGATCCGCTCCATCGACGGCGGCCCGGCGATCCCGCCCGGCCGCAAGATCAGCGCGTCCAAGAGCGGCGTCGGCGGCGCACCCACCCTGCTCTCCAACGCCGAGACGTTCGCGCAGCTCGCCATCGCCGCCCGCATCGGCCCGGAGCGCTACTGCAACACGGGCCTGTACGACGAGCCGGGCACCGTGATGCTCACGGTGTCCGGGGCGGTGGCCCGTCCCATGGTGATCGAGGTGCCGACGGGCGTGCCGCTGCGCTATGTGCTGCAGCTCGCCGGGGCGCCGCCGGTGCCGCAGGGCGTGCTGACCGGCGGCTACCACGGCAAGTGGATCGACGCGGCGACCGTCAACGAGGCGATCGTCTCCCGCAACTCACTGGACGCGGTGGGCGGTTCGCTCGGCGCCGGCGCGATCCTGCCGATCAGTCAGGAGACCTGCCCGCTGGGCGAGTCGCTGCGGGTGGCGCAGTGGCTGGCCGAGGAGAGCGCGGGCCAGTGCGGCCCCTGCTACCTGGGCCTGCCGGCCGCCGCGCGCGGCATGGAGGACATCCTCAACGGCGGCGGTCCCGCCGCCCTCGAGGCGCTCAAGCAGGTCGCCAAGAACGTGAAGCGCCGCGGTGCCTGCTCGCACCCGGACGGCTCCGCGATGTTCCTGGAGTCGACGGTCAAGGCGTTCACCGACGACCTGGCCGCCCATGTCCTCGGCAACGGCTGCGGACGGCCCGTGCACGGCGTCCTGCCGCTCTTCGAGGGGGGCAGGGCACCGACGGGCATCCCGGGCGGCGGGCAGTCGGAGGAGAACGGCCCCAGCCGTCAGAAGATCTTCGTCGACTGGACGCTGTGCCGGGGTCACGGCCTGTGCGCGGACATCCTGCCGGAGGTCTTCCAGCTGGGCGCGGACGGCTTCCCGACGGTGGCTCAGGCCCCGGTGCCGCGCTATGCGGAGGCCAAGGCGATGCGGGCGGTGCGCCGCTGCCCGGCGCTGGCCCTGCGCATCGAGGAGGAGGGGCCGCAGGCGAAGGCCCCGAGCCGGAACCTGCCGGTGCTCTCCCAGGGCCGCGGACGGCGCGCCCTGGGGCGCTGAGGACACGCCTGCGGCGCGCGGGCCCCGGTTACGCCACCGGGGCTCGCGCCCCGGCCCGCAGACGGGTGCCCAGGGCCCGTACACGACCACTGCGCACCACGCGCCCCGCGCACCCGCACCCGCACCCGCACCCGCACCCGCACCCGCACAAACGACGATCCCCCGGTCCGTCAGGACCGGGGGATCTTTCTGTGGAGCTAAGGAGAATTGAACTCCTGACCTCCTGCATGCCATGCAGGCGCTCTACCAACTGAGCTATAGCCCCTTGTTGTCCGCCTTCCGGGTTTCCCCGGCGGCGACGCCAACATTACACGGTCCCCCCGGCCCAACACCAAATCGTTTCCGGTGTGCCCGATTTGGCGCCTTTGTTCTTTGGTCGGGGAGCCTGGCCCGCTCAAGGAGCCGTGCGGGCAGGAGGCCGCCGCCTCGAAGGTCACGCCTCCTGGAACGGCCCCGCGGCCCCGCGGTCACGCGGTCACGCGGTCACGCGGTCACGAAGGAATAGAACCGCTTGAGGGTGCAGTGCTCTTCCAGGAGCCGGCCGTAGATCGGCTCCCCCTCGAGTTCCCGGTACGTCTCGATGGGGTCGCCCTTTATGATCAGCGCCCGCGCGCATTCCTCGCACCAGTACTGGTAGTCGGGGTTGATCGGCTCCATGTCGCGGACGATCGGCGTCCCGCTGCCGCACCAGTCGCACTTCCGCCTGTGTGCACCCATCGATCAGCTCCAGCTGTGGCCGCAGGCCGTGCACACGTACGAGATGCCACCGTTGTCGCCGAGCACCTGGGCGACATGGGCGGAACCGCAGGAAGGGCAGTGGATGCGGGTCGAGGTCCGTAGCGTCAACACCGCTGTGAGGAGGTGTCCGACCTCCTCGCGGATGCTCGCAGGCATCGCAACTCCCTCCCGTCGGGCCGCGCCCCCTTCCGGCCGTTTGATTCTGCCACGACCGGGCCAATACGGTCAGCGACGCCGTGGTACCGGTCGGGACACGAATGGGCGCCTCGTAGAGGTATACGCCTGTCGGACGCGGTCTGCTCAACCCGGGGAACGAAAAAATCCCGCCCCCCTGAGGGGAACGGGATCTTCTCTGTCGAGCTGTGGAGCTAAGGAGAATTGAACTCCTGACCTCCTGCATGCCATGCAGGCGCTCTACCAACTGAGCTATAGCCCCTTGGCTTGGTCACGCGGCCAAGCCGCATGTTGTCCGCCCCCCGCTCGGCGGGCGAACAAGAAGAACTTTAGCCTGTGACCTGCCGGAAAGTGAAATCCGGGTCCCGGCCCGGCGCGACCTGGCCGGTCGCCGCTCAGTCGTCGTCGCCCAGCACCGGTTCGGGCAGCGTGCCGGCGTTGTGCTCGAGCAGCCGCCAGCCGCGGAGGCCCTGGCCGAGGACGGACCAGCAGCAGTTGGTGAGACCGCCGAGGCTCTCCCAGTCGCGCGGATCGAGACCCAGCAGCCGGCCGATGGTCGTACGAATGGTGCCACCGTGGCTGACGACGACCAGAGTGCCGTCCTCCGGCAGCTTCTCCACGTGCCGGAGCACCACGGGGGCGGCCCGGTCGGCGACCTCGGTCTCCAGCTCACCGCCGCCCCGGCGCACCGGCTCGCCGCGCTTCCAGGCGGCGTACTCGTCGCCGTACCGGGCGATGATCTCGTCGTGCGTCAGGCCCTGCCAGACTCCCGCGTAGGTCTCCCGCAGGGCCTCGTCGAGGGTCACCTCCAGGCCGGTGAGCGCGGCCAGCTCCGCGGCGGTGTCCGCGGCGCGCCGGAGGTCGGAGGCGATGATGGCGTCCGGACGCAGACCGGCCAGCAGCCGGGCGGCCCGGCGGGCCTGGGCGCGGCCGGTCTCGGTGAGCTCCACGTCCGTGCTGCCCTGGAAGCGGCGCTCCACGTTCCAGCGGGTCTGGCCGTGGCGCCACAGGATGATGCGGCGGCCCTTCGTCCGGGAGCCGCCCACCTCTCCGGTGGTGCTCACCGCCACTCACCGCCCGTCTCCGCGGCGGCCTCGGCCTCCTGCTGCCGGGCGTGCTCGGCGGCCTTGCCGCGGGTCGCCTTGGCGTCCTCGGGCAGCTCCAGCTCGGGGCAGTCCTTCCACAGCCGTTCCAGGGCGTAGAAGACGCGCTCCTCGCTGTGCTGGACGTGGACGACGATGTCGACGTAGTCGAGCAGGACCCAGCGGGCCTCCCGGTCGCCCTCACGGCGGACCGGCTTGGCGCCCAGCTCCTTCTGCAACCGCTCCTCGATCTCGTCCACGATGGACTTGACCTGGCGGTCGTTGGGCGCGGAGGCGAGCAGGAAGGCGTCGGTGATGGACAGCACGTCACTGACGTCGTAGGCGACGATGTCGTGCGCGAGCTTGTCGGCGGCCGCCTGGGCGGCGGTGGTGACGAGCTCGAGGGAACGGTCGGTTGCGGTCACTACAAGGCTTTCGGTCGGCGGACACTACGCCCTCCAGGGTCTCACGGACCGGCCGGGCCACCTGACGCATTTACGCGCGCAGCCGGCCCGGCCGCTACGAACCGGGGTCGTAGTCCTGGCCCAGGACGACCGACACCCTGGCGCCCGCCGAGACCTCGCCCTTGGTGACGGAGCCCGCAGGCAGGCCCAGCGTCTTGGCGACCTCGGTGGCGTGCTCCTTGTCGGCGGCCTCGGCGTAGACGACCCTGGACGTCGCCGCGGCGCCGGTGCTGCCGCCCTCCAGGAAGGTGAAGCCGCCGTTGAGCAGCGTGACCCGGGCCTTCTCGGTGTTGTCCTTCACCCCTGTGGCGTTGCGTACGCTGACGCTGACGGCGGCGTCCTTGTCGGGACTCTTGGCGGTGCCGCCGAGGATCTTCTTGACCACGCCGTCGCCGGCCCGGGCGCTGATCGTGCCGTCCTGCTGCACCGGCAGCATCGTGGTCGTGTGGTCGCCGCCCTTGGCGAGGTCGGAGAGCCGGGCGAGGAAGGATCCGAGGTCGGCGTCGGTCAGGGGCGGCTCGATGATCTGCCCCAGCGTCTGCACGGTGGTGGTGGCGGCGTCCGGGTCGGAGGTCATCTTGCGCAGGACCCCGTGCATCACCTGCCCGAACCGCTTGAGCTGGGCGTCGGAGGACTCGCCGGGCGCGCGGTAGGTGGCGTAGGCGACGGCCATCTTGCCGCTGAGGGTCTGCTTCTCCCCCTTGCGGACCAGCGGGCTCTGGCCCTTCTTCTTGGCGTCCGGGTCGGGCACGTCGGCGTCGGTGTCGATCTCGATGTTGCCGACCAGGTCGACCAGGGTGAGCAGGAACGGCGTGTCCAGCCGCCAGGTGCCCTCGATCTCGGTGCCCAGGACCGTGTCCAGGGCGGTCCGGGTGGCCTCGGAGCCGTCGTCCTCGACGGACTTGGCGAGTGTGGTGGTGGTGCCGTCCTCGGCGGTCAGCGCCAGCGAGTTGGGCACCAGCACGGTGGTGCCCTGCTTGGTGGTGGTGTTGTCCACCAGCAGCGCGGTGGAGGTGCCGCCCTTCTTGGTGTCGTGCAGATGCACCACGATCACGTCGCGCTTCTGCGCCGCCGCGGCGGTCGTGGTGCCCGTGCCGGTGCCGGAGCCGGACAGGCCGGGCAGCTTTCCGGCGTACCAGAGGTAGCCGACGCCGCCGGTGGCGACCAGGGCGAAGACCACGGCCAGGGCGATGAGCCGGCTGCGGGCGCGGCGGCGGGCCTCCTCGCGGCGCTCGGTGCGGTTCTCGGTGAACTTCAGCCAGTCGATGACGTCCTCGGAGGCGTCGTCCGGGTCCTCGACGAAGGCGAACTGCTCCGTGCGGTACTCGCGCTCCGGCTCCCCGGCCCCGTCCGGCTCGCCGGGGCCCGGGTGCTCCCCGTCGACGGGCCCGGGCTGCTGCGGGATGTGCGCGGTCTGCGGGCCGCCGCCATAGGGGTCGTACTGGCCCTGCGGGGGCTGGGCGGCGTGCGGCGGGGCCTGGGCGGGGATGTGCGGCTGCCGGGGCTGCTGCTGCGGCTGCTGCGGCTGACCAGGGACGCCGTAGGGGTCGTAGCCGCCGTAGCCGCCGTAGGACTGGCCCGACGGGTCGGGCGGGAACGCCGAGGGGTCGTAGCCGCTCTGGGGTTCGTAGCCGGTCCCGGGCTGACCGGCTCCGGTGGTGTACGGGTCGTAGCCGTACTCCTGCTGTCCGTGCTGCTGGTAGGGGTCGTGAACCTGCTGGGGCGGGGCCTGCCGGTAAACAGGCCGGCCGTACTCGTCGTAGCCGACGAGCTCGTACGGGGCGGACCCGTCGGTCCCGTAGCCCGCGTCGTATCGGTCGTTCACCGGTGCCCCTCTCGGCTCACTCGCCGCGGTACAGCGCTCGCTTGGCGATGTAGCGCACGACTCCGTCCGGCACCAGATACCAGACGGGTGCTCCCTTGGCGACTCTCGCACGGCAGTCCGTGGAGGAGATGGCGAGGGCCGGAACCTCGACCAGGGTGACCCCGCCCTCGGGCAGCCCGGGGTCACTGAGGTGATGGCCGGGCCGGGTGACGCCGATGAAGTGCGCCAGGGAGAACAGCTCCTCGCTGTCGCGCCAGGTCAGGATCTGGGCGAGGGCGTCGGCGCCGGTGATGAAGAACAGGTCGGTGTCCGGGTTGAGTGCGCGCAGGTCGCGCAGCGTGTCCACGGTGTAGGTGGGGCCGCCGCGGTCGATGTCGATGCGGCTCACCGAGAACTGCGGGTTCTCGGCGGTGGCGATGACCGTCATCAGGTAGCGGTCCTCGGCCGGGGAGACCGAGCGGTGGCTCTTCTGCCACGGCTGCCCGGTGGGGACGAAGACCACCTCGTCCAGGTGGAACTGGGCGGCGACCTCGCTGGCCGCCACCAGGTGCCCGTGGTGGATCGGGTCGAAGGTGCCGCCCATGACACCGAGGCGGCGCTTGCCCGACCTCACGGGGCCGCAGCCGGGGCCGGTAGGCATGTCCTGCTGTCCCATGCGTGCAGACCCTACCGGCCCGGCCCGCGGGTCTCGGTCACCAGTTCCCCTGGTCGCCCGTGAGGGGCTCAGCGGTCGCGGTTGAAGCGGGTGGTGATCCACAGCAGGAGCAGCAGCGCGAACAGGGCGCCGCCACCGGTGAGGTAGGGGCTGAGGCTCTCGTGGTTGCCGCCCTCTCCGCCTTCGGAAGCGAGGGTGACCAACTGGGCAGCGGTGCTGTGGAAGCTCATCTTCGGCAGGACCTATCGCGTGTGGGCGGGATAAAGACGTCGGCTCATCGTAAGCGGGCGCCTTCGTGACGATCACGCCGACTCCGCGCTTGCGGCAACCTTCGCGTGCTCTCAGTCGTCCTTCTGCCTGTAACCGCGGAGCAGGAACCACGCGGTGAGCGCACAGCCCACCACCATCACGACGAGGGCGATCCTGATCACCTGGGTCTCCTTGGCGGGTCCGGCGCCGTACTGCCCGTCCACGGTAAACCCGCCTAGGCTGGGCCTCGGCCCCGGGAGCACGGCCGAGGCACGCAGGGACCCGGGACCACCCGACGCACTTGGGGGAAACATGTCCGACGGCCACCAGCACAGCGGGCACGAGCACGTGCCGGGCAGGCAGCGCAGGCGCTTCCCCGGGATCTCCTCGCGCGCCTACGAGCATCCGGCCGACCGCTCCGCCCTGGTGGCGCTGCGCAAGCTCAGCGGCTTCGACACGGTCTTCAAGGCGCTGAGCGGCCTGCTGCCGGAGCGCAGCCTGCGGCTGCTGTTCCTGTCGGACTCGGTGCGCGTCTCCGACCGCCAGTTCGCCCATCTGAACGACATGCTGCGGGACGCGTGCTACATCCTGGACCTGGAGAAGGTCCCGCCGATGTACGTCAAGCAGGACCCCGTCCCGAACGCCATGTGCATCGGCATGGACGAGCCGATCATCGTGGTCACCACGGGCCTGGTGGAGCTGCTGGACGAGGAGGAGATGCGGGCGGTCGTCGGCCACGAGGTCGGGCACGCGCTGTCCGGGCACGCGGTCTACCGCACGATCCTGCTGTTCCTGACCTCGCTCGCGGTCCGGGTGGCGTGGATCCCGCTCGGCAACTTCGCGATCATGGCGATCGTGACGGCGCTGCGGGAGTGGTTCCGCAAGTCGGAGCTGTCCGCGGACCGCGCCGGGCTGCTGGTCGGCCAGGACGTGCACGCCTCGATGCGCGGCCTGATGAAGATCGCCGGCGGCAACCACCTGCACGAGATGAACGTGGACGCCTTCCTGGAACAGGCCGAGGAGTACGAGGCGGGCGGCGACCTGCGCGACTCCGTGCTGAAGATCCTCAATGTGCTGCCCCGCTCCCACCCGTTCACCACCGTGCGGGCGGCGGAGCTGAAGAAGTGGGCGGCCTCCCGCGACTACCAGCGGCTCATGGACGGCCACTACCCGCGCCGGGACGAGGACAAGGACGCCTCGGTGCGGGACTCCTGGCGGGAGTCGGCAGGCTCCTACGCGGACGAGGTGAAGACCTCCAAGGACCCGCTGATGAAGCTGGTCAACGACATCGCGGGCGGCGCCGGTGACCTGGGCGAACGGGTCTGGCGCGGGTTCAGCGGGTTCGCCTCGCCCAAGCCGCCCCGGCCCAAGGACGAGCAGCCGCCCCGGCCCGAGGACGAGCAGCCGCCCCGCGACGAGGACTGAGCCCGTCGCCCGTCGCGGCCGGGTCCGTCGGAGCTAGAGCTTCGGCTGCGCCGCCGGTGCCAGGGCGCCGCACAGGGCGGGCGTGCCGCCGGTGGCGTACGGGTCGGTGCCGGCCGGGCCGCGCTGGTCGGCCGTCTGCCCGGCGAGCAGCGGGCGCAGCCGGGCGGCGGAGTCCTCGGCGCAGGACATCGGGCCGGCCTGGACGTGCGAGACGACCAGCTCGGCCTGGTGCAGCCGCAGGTCCTCGCGGTCGAAGCGGAAGTGCAGCTCGCGCCGGACGGTGAACAGCGACGCCCGCGCGTCACGGTCGGCGCCGGCCGGGCGCAGCGCGTAGACGAAGGTGTGGTCGGAGAGGACCTCCAGGGTGGAGGAGTCGGCCTCGGTGGCCTGGAGGGTGCCCTGGACGCGCACCTTGCGGTCGGCCAGCTGGGCCTGGGCCGGGTCGAGGCGGACCAGCCACCCGGTGAGCGCGTGCCGGCCGTCCGCGGCGGGCCGGGCCAGGCTCCGGTCGAACTGGTCCAGCTGGTCGGGGTCGAGCAGCACCCGCACCGAGCGGGTCGCTCGGCCGGTGAGCACCTCGGGGTCGAGCGAGGAGCGGACGATGTAGTCCTTCGCCGTGGTCAGCGCGGAGACCACCTGGCTCTCGGAGAAGTGCGCGGTGCGCCGGGAGGCCGGCAGCGGTACGCCCTCGGCGCCGATCCGGAACTGGGCCGCGGGGCTGCTGGTGTAGAGGTGCTCGACGTCGGTGTGTCCCGGCACCTTGCCCTCGGGAGCGAGCGGCACCACCGTCATCCGCAGCGGCTCGGCCGGCTCCCGCGCGGCGGGGCTCTGGTAGGGGTGGCGTATGCCCATGTAGAGGGCGGTGCCGAAGGCGAGGGCGATCAGCACGACCAGGACCAGCGCCTGCCGGGAGAGCCCCGCCCTGCGCAGTGGCGGGCGGCGCCGGACCGCGGGAGCGTGGTCGGTGATGCGTTCCTGGGCGGAGTACTCCTGAAGGCGGGCAGCACGGACGAAGGACTCGTCGAAGACGACGGACCGGTACTCGTCCTCGCCACCTCTCGGGGTGCCCTCGGGGTTCCCCTCGGGTGGGTCCGCAGGCCCTTCCATATCTTCAGGGTAGGTCCGCGGGACGCCGGGTAAACGCCCCGCCGGGCGACAAGTTCTGACAGGTTCTCACCAAGAAATGCACCCGGGACCGCACCCGGAACGGCACCCGGAACGCACCCTCCGTCCGGCCCTGTCCGGCGCGCTGCGCGGCACGCGTCCGGCGCGTACACGCGGGCCTGCGTCAGGGGCTGGGCGGGAGCACCGGCACGGTCGGCGGGGAGTGGTCCGCGGACGCCGACGGCACCGCCGTGCCGCCCTGGGCCGGCTCGGTGGTGACGGGCGGCGGCACCTGCTCCTCGCGGCCCGAGGAGGCGCCGCGGTAGACCGCCGTGAAGGCGAGCGCCACCATGCCGATGCCCATGACCAGGGCGAGCACCCAGGCGACCGGCCGGTGCCAGCGCACCTGTCTGCCGTACGGGCCGGCGTGGCCGTAGCCGTCCTCCAGGACGTCGAGGTCCTCGTCCTCGTCGTCGGGGTCGGGGTCGGCCCGGTAGCGGCCGTAGCCGTCGTCGTAGCGCTCGCCTCCGGAGCGGGCGCGGTGGGCCTCCGCCTCGGAGGCCTCGGCTCTGGCCTGCGCCGCGGCCAGGAGGCGCTCGACGGCGGTCGGCTCGTGCACCGTGGCCGCACGTACGAAGGCCTCGTCGAAGACCACGGAGGCGAACTCTTCGTCCGACACCCCGCGGTCGTGGTCGTCGTCGGGCTCCCAGCCGTCAGGGAACGGCGTGCCCCCCACGTCCTCCGGCACGGATCCAGAGTAGACCTGGGGGGTCAATTTGGGCAGACGGTATGGAAATTCGTCCGGCGCCCCGGCAAGGTGCCGGGGCCGGTCAGCGCCGGGTGTGCCCGTCGCCGGTCACGATGTACTTGGTGCTGGTCAGCTCGGGCAGGCCCATGGGGCCACGGGCGTGCAGCTTCTGGGTGGAGATGCCGATCTCCGCGCCGAAACCGAACTGGCCGCCGTCGGTGAAGCGGGTGGAGGCGTTCACGGCGACGGTGGTGGAATCCACCAACTGGGTGAACCGGCGGGCGGCGGCCTGGGAGCTGGTGACGATGGCCTCGGTGTGCCCGGAGGTCCACAGCCGGATGTGCTCCACGGCCTTGTCGAGCGAGTCGACCACCGCGGCGGCGATGTCGTAGGAGAGGTACTCGGTCTCCCAGTCCTCGGCCGTGGCCTCGACGACGGTGGCCTTGGAGTCCTCGGCGTACGCCATGACCCGCTCGTCGGCGTGCACGGTGACCCCGGCCTCGGCCAGCGCGTCCAGGGCGCGCGGCAGGAAGGCGGGCGCGATGTCCTGGTGGACCAGGAGGGTCTCCGCGGCGTTGCAGACGCCGACCCGCTGGGCCTTGGAGTTGACCAGGATCTCCACGGCCATGTCGAGGTCGGCCTGGGCGTCGACGTAGACGTGGCAGTTGCCGGTGCCGGTCTCGATCACCGGGACGGTGGACTCCTGCACCACGGTGTTGATCAGCGAGGCGCCGCCGCGCGGGATGAGCACGTCGACCAGGCCGCGGGCGCGCATCAGCTCGCGCACGCTGTCGCGGCTCTCGCCGGGCACCAGCTGCACGGCGTCGGCGGGCAGCCCGGCCCCGCCCACGGCGTCCCGCAGCACCCTCACCAGCGCGGTGTTCGACTGGTACGCCGAGGAGGAGCCGCGCAGCAGGACGGCGTTGCCGGACTTCAGGCACAGGGCGGCGGCGTCCACGGTGACATTGGGCCGGCCCTCGTAGATGATCCCGACGACGCCGAGCGGCACCCTGACCTGCCGCAGGTCGATGCCGTTGGGCAGGGTGGAGCCGCGGACGACCTCGCCGACCGGGTCGGGCAGCGCGGCCACGTCGCGCACGTCGGAGGCGATGGCGCGGACCCGCTCGGGGGTGAGGGTGAGCCGGTCGATCATGCCCTCGCTGGTGCCGGCCTCGCGCGCCTTGGCCACGTCCTGGGCGTTGGCCTCGACGATCTCGGCGGTACGGACCTCCAGCGCGTCGGCGATGGCGAGCAGCGCGTCGTCCTTGGCGGCGCGAGGCAGCGGCGCGAGGGTCGCGGCGGCGGCCTTGGCGCGGTAGGCGGCCTGGTTGACCGGGGACATCGAGTCGAACGGCGAGAGCGTGGTCATGAGGGAAGGGTAGTGCGGCCGGCCCCGGTGGTGGCGTCCGTCCCGCACACCGAGACATTCCGGAAACCGTCCGGCACCGCCTTCCGCGCGGCGGCAGCACGCGGTGGGGTCTCAGAAGGGGTGCACCCCGACCGGACTGGCCGGCGGCGGACCGTACCCCTCGGCGATGCGCTGGTGGTAGGTGGCCCGGTCGATGACCTCCAGGCCGACGATCTCCCAGGGCGGCAGGCCCGCCGACTGACGGTGCTCGCCCCACAGGCGCAGTGCCACCGCCGCCGCGTCGTGCAGATCGCGGGCCTCCTCCCAGTAGCGGATCTCCGCGTGGTCGTCGGCGTAGCGGCTGGTCAGCAGGAAGGGGTGGTCGTGGGCGAGCTGCTCCAGCGCCCTGCGGACCTCCTTCAGCGGCGCCTGCTCGCCGGAGACGCTGAGGGTGATGTGCCACAGGCGGGGCAGGTCCTCGCTCTCGCCTCCGGCGACGGCGTCGCCGGTCGCGACGCTGGTGAGCCCCCGTTCCGCGCCGGCCGCCCGGGAGCCGGCACCACCGCGGGACGTCGTCCCCGGGCGCACTCGCCTCACGTCGGCCTCCTTCTCACGCTGCCCGTGCCGTAGCGGGACACGCCCTCGCCCGGGCGGGTCCCCGGGTCAAAGTGCAGCAGGCCGCAGGGGGATCGTGGGGCGATTTTGCGGAACGTCCACCACCGGGGGCGGACGTTTCCCCTCATTACGGATGCAGGACCACCAGGTCGTCCCTGTGTACGACCTCACGTTCGTACGCAGGACCGAGATCGCGGGCCAGTTCGCGGGTGGAGCGGCCTATCAGAAGGGGGATCTCCTTGGCGTCGAAGTTGACGAGCCCGCGCGCCACCGCGCGTCCCTCGCCGTCCCGCAGCTCCACCGGGTCGCCGGCGCTGAAGTCGCCCTCGACGCCGGCGATGCCGGCCGGCAGCAGCGACTTGCGGCCGTGCACCACCGCGCGCACCGCCCCGTCGTCGAGGGTGAGCGCGCCCTGCGGGGTGGAGGCGTGCTGCAGCCACAGCAGCCGGTCGGCGGAGCGGCGCCCGGTGGGGTGGAAGTAGGTGCCGGTGTCCTCGCCGCCGAGGGCGTCGGCCGCGTGGATCGCGCTGGTCAGCACCACCGGGATGCCGGCCGCGGCGGCGATCCTGGCGGCCTCGACCTTGGTGACCATGCCGCCGGTGCCGACGCCGGCCTTCCCGGCGCTGCCGATCTCGACATGCGCGAGGTCGGCCGGGCTGCGCACCTCGGCTATCCGGGAGGTGCCGGGCCTGCCCGGGTCGCCGTCGTAGACGCCGTCGACGTCGGAGAGCAGCACCAGCAGGTCGGCGCGGACCAGGTGGGCGACCAGGGCGGCGAGCCGGTCGTTGTCGCCGAAGCGGATCTCGTCGGTGGCGACCGTGTCGTTCTCGTTGACGATCGGGAACGCGCCCATCGCCAGCAGCTTGTCCAGCGTGCGGGAGGCGTTGCGGTGGTGGGCGCGGCGGCTCATGTCGTCGGAGGTGAGCAGCACCTGCCCGACCCGCACCCCGTAGCGGGCGAAGGAGGCGGTGTAGCGGGCGACCAGCAGCCCCTGGCCGACACTGGCGGCGGCCTGCTGGCGGGCCAGGTCCCTCGGGCGCCGGCGCAGGCCCAGCGGGGCGAGGCCGGCGGCGATGGCGCCGGAGGAGACCAGCACGATCTCCCGCTCCGATGCACCGTTGCGTCCGCCGTTGCGCCCCCTCTCGCCGCCCTCGGCGGGGGTGGCGCGGGGCACACCCTGGCTGCGCACCTTGGCGAGCACGTCGACGAGCGCGTCGACGCGGTCCGCGTCCAGGCCGCCGCTGGCGGTGGTCAGCGAGGAGGAGCCGACCTTGACGACGATCCTGCGCGCCTCTCGCACGGCCTGCCTTGCCCCTGCCACCTTGCGGTCCGTCCCCTCGGGTCACGTCATTGTCGATACGTCGCTCGCCTGGCAATCTACGCGAAGCGGATGGCGTGCGGCGCACCGGTCCAGTCCCCGGACGTCCGAGCCCCGCCTCGAACGTCTGACCGATCTGCTGGCACGAATACGTCACAGTCGGGCGGGACTGCCGGGGCTCCGACGGTTGTGCGAGGGTCCGGGGAACCCGCGTGTCGTACGGTGGCCGCCGCACGTTATAACCGGTCGCACGAATTCCCCCCGACCCTGGAGTCACCGCAGTGCCCACGTCCCTGTCCCGGATGCCGGCGCGAGCGCTCGTCACAGCGCTACTGGCCGCCGCTTTCGTCGTCCAGGCGCTAGCCGCCCTCGCTCCCAACGTCCCGCTGCTGATCGCCGCGACGGCCGTGTCGCTGGTGGTCGAAGGGGTGCTGTACCGGTGGCAGCCCGAGCTGCTGTCGGTGTTCGCCAAGTCACAGGCCGACCTCACGGTCCGGCATGTGCTGCGGGACCTGCTGCTGGTGGCGGGCGTGCTGCGGACGGCCGAGCAGGACGGTGAGGCGCAGTACGCCCCGGTTCTGGTGGGTCTGCTCGGCTTCTACGCGCTGCACTTCGCGATCCAGGCGGTGTCGGTGCTGGTCCGCCGCACCCGGACGCTGCCGGTGGTGACCCGGAACATCGACGCCTCGGCACTGCGGCTCTCCCCTGCCCCGCACATGCTGCTGCGCCGCCCCGGCCACCGGCTGCTGGTCTTCGGTCTGCCGGCGACGGCCGGTCTCGCCGCGTCGGCTGCGACCGGCTCCGTCGTCCCCGCGGTGGCCGGTGTGGCGCTCTCGGCGGTGGTCGCCCTGGTGGGCCTCGGCGTGCTGACCTCGCGGCTGCTGCCTTCTCGGCGGCCCGTCGACGAGCAGGCGGTCCTCGACTGGTTCGACGCCTGGCTGGCCGAGTACCGGCCCACGGTCGGCCTGTACTTCTCCGGCGGCGTCTCCTCCGCCTACCAGGCGAACATGTGGCTCGAGCCGCTCGCCAGGCTCGACGGCCGGCCGGTCATCATCCTGCGCGAGCGCTTCATGGTGCCGAAGATCGCGGCGACCGACATCCCGATCGTGTGCCTGCCGAAGGTCGCCACGCTGATGCGCCTGGAGCACTCCACGCTGCGGGTCCTCATCCACCCCTCGAACTCCGGCAAGACCTCGCAGGTCCTGCGGATCCCCACGATCAAGCACACGTTCGTCAACCACGGCGAGTCCGACAAGCTGTCCTCCTGCAACCCGTACGCCAAGGCGTACGACGAGGTGTGGGTGGCCGGTCCCGCCGCGCGGGAGCGGTACGCGCTCGCCGACGTGGGCGTCGAGGACAAGGACGTGGTGGAGATCGGGCGTCCGCAGCTGGACGCCGTGCGCCCGTACGCCGGTCCGCCCGCCGGTGACTACACCACCGTGCTGTACGCACCGACCTGGGAGGGCTGGGACGGCAACCCGGGCAACACCTCGGTGATCGAGGCCGGCGAGAACGTGGTGCGCGCGCTGCTCGCCGACCCGGGCGTGCGCCTGCTGTACAAGCCGCACCCGCTGACCGGTTCGGTGGACCCGCGGGCGGGGGCCGCGGACCGCCGCATCCGGGAGCTGATCCGCGCCGCGAACCGTGAGCGCTCCGGGGCGCGTCCGGCACCCTCGGCGGACCTGGACCGGCTCACCGCCGAGCTGGACCGGCTCACCACGTCGGTGTTCCGGCCGAGCGCCGACCAGGTGGAGCGGATGCAGGTGCAGTCCGCCCCCGAGCCCGGCCGCGCCGAGGCGGTGGAGCGGACCACGGCCGCCTGGGAGGAGCTGTACTGGGCGTCGCTTCCGGAGTGGGAGCACCAGATCGTCACCGACGTCCGGCCGGCGCTGTACTCCTGCTTCAACGTGTCCGACCTGCTGATCAGCGACGTGTCCAGCGTGGTCAGCGACTTCCTGGCCAGCGAGAAGCCGTATGCGGTGGTCAACACCAGCGGGCTGTCCGAGCCGGAGTTCCGGGCCGCCTTCCCGACGGTGACGGCGGCGACGGTGCTCACCCCGGACGCCTCCGGTGTGCCCGGTCTGCTCGCCGCCGTCCGCGACCCGGAGAAGGACGAACTGGCCGAGGCCCGCAGGGAGCTGAAGCTGCGCCTGCTGGGCCCCGCCGAGCCGCCCTCCCAGGAGCGCTTCAACGCGGCCGTGCAGAACCTGTACGAGGCCGCGGAGGCGCACCGCACCCGCATGGCCCGGCGGCTCAACGCGGTGCCGAGCCAGCGCCGCGAGACGGTGACCGAGGTGACCGGCGCGACCCCGTGACCGAGGCGACCGCCACGGTCGGCCGGTGCTGACCGAGGCGCCCTGGAACACGCGTCTGCCCGCCCCCCTTCGTCGGGGGCGGGCAGTGTCGTTCTACGGGGCTGCCGGCCGCCTCAGCCGCCGTCCGTGCCGGAGTCCCCCGCCGCCGCGACGCGCTGCACCGGCACCGCCTCCGCCAGTTCGGCCTCCGGTGCGGCGGCGGCCGACTGGGAGCGCTGGCGGATGTTGCGGGACTCGGCCCGCAGCGCGAGCTGCTTCACGGCGTGGTTGAACTGCTCGATGGACGGCGGCTCGTCGGGGCCGAGCAGATAGCGCTTGAGCTCCCGCCGGTCGGCGGCCAGCGGGTCGGCCTCCGGGGAGCGGACCGCGTCCAGCAGCTCGTCGAGGCCGGCCGCGCTGTTGGTGAGGATCACCGCCGCGCGGACCGCGGTGTTCTGCCGCTTGAACTCCTCGGCGCCCAGCTCCGCGGAGTCGGTCACCGCGTACGGCTTGCCGCTCGCGATGAAGTCGGAGACCACGCTGGAGATGTCGGAGACCAGCGCGTCGGAGACGTTGAAGCAGTCGTACAGCGGCGGTTCGGGGCCCGTGATCACCCGGTGCTCCCAGTCGGGGAAGGAACGCCAGTACGCGGAGTTCCACTCGGCGCGCAGCCGGGCGATCTCCTCGTGCCGGGCCACGTCGACCAGCCCGTCGCGGGTCGCCTCCGCCTCGTCGCCGTTCTCGTCGTCCCCGGTCAGCTCCGCCAGCCGCGCCTCGATCCGGGCCAGTTCCGCCCGGGCCCGCGCCTGGGCCTCCTCGTCGGCGGAGAAGCGCGGGTCGGCGGCGCGCTCCGCGGCGGCCTGCTCGACCAGGGCGGCGATCCGCTCGTGGGCGGCCTTCGCCTCGGGGCTGCGGGTGCCCGTGAAGGGGTGCGGCTTGTACAGGACGCGCACCGCGGGCTCGGCGGTGACCAGCCGCCGCACGATGTTCTCGCCGGCCCGCAGGATGGAGGTGTTGCCCGGGTTGTCGTCCCAGCCCTCCCAGGTGGGCGCGTACAGGACGGTGGGCATGCGGCCCTCCGACACGCCCTCCCAGGGCCGGATGGCGGCCAGCTGGGGGCGGCCGACCTCGACGATGTCCTCGTCGCGGACGCCGACGTCGGCGACGGCGTAGCGGTCGCGGCCGGCCCGGCCGGCGGTCCACACCTCGTCGTAGACCTTGCTGAACGGGTTGACGCTGGCCAGCTTGTCGCTGTCGCCGTGACCGATGAAGACGTGCTTCATGGTGGGCACGCGCAGCAGGTGGATGTTCTTGCCGACGTTCGCCGCGTAGAGCGCGACCCGGACCGTGGACAGGTCCAGGTTCATCAGGTGCACCCCGCCGGGCACGCAGAGGACGGGCACCGTGGTGGGCGCGAGGTTCTGCAGGATGACCCGCTCGCGCAGGATGATCAGCGGGCGGGTGTCCAGCCGCTCCATGGTCTCCAGCCACATGTTGACCTGGTAGGCGGACTCCTTGGAGCCGGAGAAGTACAGCACCGTCTCGGGCCGGTACTCGCGCAGCCAGTCGTCGACGGCCTCCAGGACCTTCTCGGCCTTCGGCGGGATGTTGCTGGGGCGCAGGCAGGGCATCAGGACGGCGACGTAGAGGGTGCCCAGCAGTATCGTGACGGCCATGCAGACGAAGCCGATCAGCGGCTCGTCGGTGGCCGCGGCCAGCAGTATCCCGGCGACCGCCGGGACGTCCAGATGGAGCATCTTCTCGGCCGCGCGGTGCATCAGGAAGCGCGGCGGGGCGTCCGGGATGCGGATGCGCGAGGCCAGATCCACGTTGCGGGCGACGACCGGCATGCGGCGCCGGTTGCGGATCAGCACGGTGAGCGCGCCGTGCGGGGCCTGGAGGCCGTAGAAGGCGATGAAGCAGGCGATGGAGCCGTAGTAGAGCAGGTCGTCCGCGAGGGAGAGCCGGGCCAGCAGCAGGATCAGCAGCAGCTGGCGGATCAGGAAGCGGATGGACAGGCCGGCCCTGACCTTGCTGAGCCGGCTGATGAGATAGCTGCCCTTGCGGTGCAGATAGTGGTCCGCGAGGTAGGTGACGGCGGCCGCCGCGGCGAAGGCGGGGACGCTCGGCAGCAGCGCGGCCGGCATCAGGCAGCCGAAGCCCAGCATCATGAGGACCGCGGCGGCGAGTTCGGCGGCGGTGCCCACCCGGGCGACACGAATTGCAGTGGTCAGCACGGATAAACCTGCTCTGGGATGGATGGTTGCCGGAGCTTGTTCAAGACAAGAATCACACTCCGTCCTGCCGGTCCAGTACCGAGGCCAGCGCCTGTTCGAAGCCGGAGGCGCGGGCGGCGCCCGCCGTCGGGTCCTGCTGGCGCACGTCGATGACGTGGCCGGTGAGTTCCGACAGCAGCACGTCCAGCGAGGTGCGGGCCACCGCCTCGGAGGACAGCAGGGTGCCCGCGGGCTCCTGCCCGAAGGCCTTGGTGCGCATCGGCGTGGCCGTGCGTTCGGGGTTGATGCAGTTGACGCGGACGCCGTCGGCGGCCCACTCGTCGGACAGGGCCTGGGTGAGGTTGACGATGGCGGCCTTGGTCGAGGAGTACAGGCTGTACTCGGCGCGGCCTCGGGTGTAGCTGCTGGAGGTGTAGAGCAGCAGCTGCCCCTTGGTCCTGGCCAGGTAGCGGTGGGCGGAGCGGGCGATCTGCACGGGGGCGAGGTAGTTGACCTTCAGCGCCTCCTCGATGGTGGCGTTGTCGGTCTCGGCGAGCCTTCCGATGCGCAGCACTCCGGCGGTGTTGACGACGTAGTCGATGCGACCGGTGTCGGCGTAGGCCTTGGCGAGGGCCTCGTCGACGTCCTGGGGGTTCTCCACATGGGTGCCGGTGGTGGAGCGGCCCAGCGCGTACACGGTGGCGCCGTAGGAGCGGGCGAGGTCGGCGATGTCCCGGCCGATGCCGTAGGAGCCGCCGAAGACGACCAGGGTGCGGCCGGTGAGCAGCTCCCGGTAGACGTGCTCGTCGTTCTGCTCGGGGGCCGCGGTGGAGGCGAGCTGGAACAGCTTGTCGGCGATGAAGACGTCGACGGGCTGGGTGACCTTCATGTTGTACTCGTCGCCCGCGACGACGTGGATCGGCACGTTCGGCAGGTATCTGAGCACCACGGTGCAGTCGTCCGTGGCCTGGAAGTTGGGGTCCTCGGCGGCGATCTCGTAGGCCCGGCGGATGGTGGACAGCTTGAAGGCCTGGGGGGTCTGGCCGCGGCGCAGCCGGGAGCGGTCCGGGATCTCGGTGATGAACTCGCCGTCGTCGCCGTGGGTGCGGGTGACGATGATGGTGTCGGCGGAGGGGATGGCCACGTCGACGGCCTGGTAGCGCTCCAGGGCGGCCACGCAGTCGTCGATGACCCGCTGCGACAGCAGGGGGCGTACGGCGTCGTGGAAGAGGACGTTGAGGTCCTCGCCCTCGGCGAGGGAGGCGCTCAGCTCCGCGATGGCCCGTTCGGTGGTCTCGTTGCGGGTGGCGCCGCCCTCGATGACCTTGGTGACCTTGGTGAAGCCGGCCCTGGCGACGATCTTCTCGACCTCGGGCACGTAGCCCGGTGCCATCAGGACCAGGATGTCGTCGACCGAGTCGGCTTTCTCAAAGGTGTTCAGGGTGTGCTCGATGACCGCCTTACCGGCGATCTTCAGCAGCTGTTTGGGAATCGACAGCCCCACCCGCTGTCCGGTACCGCCGGCCAGGATCACTGCGGTGGTACGGGGCTTGTCCGTGCGGGACACAGGCGACCTCCCTCAGGGCTGCCATGAACAACGACAATGGGTCGGGAAATTCCGAACTTGACGAGCACGAGCGGATGGCAGCGTTTGTGCCTTTCAGGGTGTATCAGCAGAGGGAGATCTTCAACTACCACTCCGCCATTCACAGGTGTCGCGCGGTCCGGGTCGCCCGCGGCGGTCCGGCCGCTCGCCGCCCGCACCCCGCCGCCCCCGGCCGGGCCGGGCATCCGGCACCGCCACGCACCGCCGGCCGCTCCTGGGGAACCCCGGCCGCGCACCCGGTCGACCGCACGGCGGGCGGCTCGGCGACGGCAACATACCGGGTCCAACGAGAGGCCGAGCCCCAGGTCACCCGCATCCTGGGCGCATGTGCCGGGCGGGGCCGCCGCACACCGGGAACTTTCATACGGACCACATGATCTGCGGGAAGTCAGGGCGGTTTTCGTGAACTCACCCGACGGGACGATCCAGGAAAGCAGCCCGGGAGATCGGACGGGCAATCCCCGCGGAATACAGGAAGGCATTCCCGGTCCTCCGGGAATGCCTTCGCCCACGGGTGAGGGCCCGCCCCGTGGTCCGGAGCGGGCCCTCACCCGTTTCGCTTCTCCTACCGTTTCCTCAAGTTCCCGACGGCCACGGCCGGCTCTTACCGGATTCTCACCGTCACTGATGCCGGTGGCGCCAGCCGCGCCAGGCCGACTCGATCATCTCGTCCAGGCCGTACCGCGCGGTCCAGTTCAGTTCCCTCCGGATGCGCTCCGCGGCGGCCACCACGCGGGCCGGGTCGCCGGGGCGGCGGTCCGTGATCTCGGGCTCCATCTGCTCGTGGCCGGTGAGCTTGAGGATGCGGTCCACCATCTCGCGGACCGAACTGCCCTCGCCGCGCCCGATGTTGAGGGTGAGCGCCGTGCCCTCGGGGACGTCCGCAAGACGCCGAGCGGCGGCCAGGTGGGCGGAGGCGATGTCCTCGACGTGGATGTAGTCGCGCACGCAGGTGCCGTCCGGGGTCGGGTAGTCGGCGCCGAAGATGCGCGGCGGCCGGCCCTCCTCGAGCCGCTCGAAGACCATGGGGATCAGATTGAACACACCGGTGTCGGACAGCTCCGGCGAGGCGGCTCCGGCCACGTTGAAGTAGCGCAGGCTCGCCGTGCGCAGCCCGTGGGCCCTGGCCGCCGCCTTGATGAGCCACTCCCCCACGAGCTTGGTCTCGCCGTAGGGGCTGACCGGGGCGCACGGGGTGTCCTCCGTGACGAGATCCACATCGGGCATGCCGTACACGGCCGCGGACGAGGAGAAGACGAGCTCGCCGGCGCCGGCCGCGGCCATCGCCTCGAGCAGCGTCTGCAATCCGGTGACGTTCTCGCGGTAGTAGTGCAGCGGCCGCTCGACGGACTCGCCGACCTGTTTCTTGGCCGCGATATGCACCACGCCTGTCACAGCCTTGTCACGGATCGACTGCTCCAGCAGTTCCCGGTCCAGGACGCTGCCCTGAATGAAAGGCACCCCCTGGGGCACCCGGTCCGCGCTTCCGGTGGACAGGTCGTCGTAGACGACCACGGACTCGCCGCCGGCGGTCAGAGCACGCACCACATGCGCACCGATGTAGCCCGCCCCACCCGTGACCAGCCAGCTCATTGTCATGCCTCCAGGGTCGTCTTGACTGCGTGCAGCCTCTTGTGCGGGCCGTGGAAAATCGAGTCCGGCAGATGGTACACACCTCAGGAAATGCCACCAGATCAACCACTCGTGAGGGGCGGTATGGCACCACCCGTAAGGCGCCCCGATTCGGGTGGGTCAGCCACCGGCCGGCCCGTCGCAGGTCGGCCACCTCGCCCACAGAATGTTCACGCGAATCCTTTACGCTGATGGACTGACGTGGCCGATTCCTCCTGGCAGTTGCACGCCCGGAGCCCGTTCGGCCCTCCCCGCCCGTGCGCACGTGGTCGTTCTCGGAACAGGTTGTAAGGATGCCCAGACTCTCTCTCGTTGTTCCCGTGTACAAGGTGCAGGGCTACCTGTCCGAGTGCCTGGACTCCATCCTCGGGCAGAGCTACACGGACTTCGAGGTCATAGCGGTCGACGACTGCTCACCGGACGACTCCGGTTCCATACTCGACCGGTACGCGGAGCACGACGCCCGAATACATGTGATTCACCTCACGGAAAATGTGGGTCTGGGGCGCGCGCGCAATGCGGGGCTGGAGAAGACACAAGGGGATTACGTCCTCTTTCTGGACAGCGACGACACGTTGTCGGAGGGCGCTCTGCAGGCGGTGGCCGAACGCCTGGAGGCCACCGGGGACCCCGACATCCTTGTCTTCGACTATGCGCGCACCTACTGGGACAACCGGATTCTGGCCAATCAGCGTGCGCATCTGCTGAAGCAGCAGGGCCCCGACGTCTTCCGTCTCGCCGACCGCCCGGAGCTGCTCGAGCTGCTCCAGATCGTCTGGAACAAGGCCTACCGCCGCGAATTCATCACCCGTACCGGCCTCACCTTCCCGCCCGGGTACTACGAGGACGCCCCCTGGACGTACTGCTCGCTGATCAGCGCCGAGCGCATCGCCGTGCTCGACCGGGTCTGCGTGCACTACCGGCAGCGCCGGCAGGGCGGCAACATCCTCAAGACGGTCAGCCGCAAGCACTTCGACGTCTTCGACCAGTACCGCCGCGTCTTCGACTTCATCGCCGAGCGTGAGCAACTCGACGTCTGGCGGGAGCCCTTGTTCCGCAAGATGGTCGACCACTACCTCACCGTCCTCGAGCGTCCGGGCAGGCTGCCGCAGGACGCGCGGGCGGAGTTCTTCCACCGCGCCGCCGCCGACTACCGCGCCTACCTGCCCGCCGGCTTCCGCCGCCCGGAGGGCGGCCGCGGCCGCAAGTACGCGCTCCTCGAGCGGGACGCGTACGCGGCCTGGGTGGGAGCGAGCGCGGCGATCAAGGTGCGGCGCGCGGTGAAGAAGCGGGCCCGCACCGCGGTCACCCGGTCCCGGCGCAGCGCCGTGGCCGCCTTCTACCAGTCGCAGCTGCGGCTGCCGATCGACGAGAACCTCGCCGTGTTCTCCGCCTACTGGAGCCGCAGCGTCTCCTGCAACCCCGCGGCGATCGCCGCCGAGCTGGGCCGGCGCGCCCCGCACATCCGCCGGGTGTGGGCCATCCGGCCGGACGCCGTGGACCAGGTGCCGGAGGGCGTGGAGTTCGTCCGGGTCGGCTCGCGCGAGTACTGGGCGGCGCTGGCCCGCGCCAAGTACCTGGTCAACAACGTCAACTTCGCGGACGCCGTGGTCAAGCGCGAGGGCCAGGTCCATGTGCAGACCCACCACGGCACGCCGCTGAAGACCATGGGCCTGGACCAGCAGAAGTACCCGGCCTCCACCCACATGGACTTCGCCAAGCTCCTCGAGCGGTGCGACCGCTGGGACTACAGCCTCAGCTCCAACCGCTTCTCCACCGCGATCTGGGAGCGGGTGTACCCGTGCTCGTACACCTCCCTGGAGACCGGCTACCCCCGCAACGATGTGCTGGTGAACGCCACCGCCGCCGACGTCCGCAAGGCGCGGGCCGCGCTGGGCCTCGGCGCGGGCACCCGGGCGTTCCTGTACATGCCGACCCACCGCGAGTACCAGCCCGGCTTCGTGCCGAGCCTCGACCTCGGCCGTCTCGCCGACGAGCTCGGTCCCGACGTCACGCTGATGGTGCGCGGCCACTACTTCTACGGCAGCTCGCCGCACGTGGCCGAGCTGCGCCGCAGCGGCCGCATCGTCGACGTCTCCGGGCACCACCCCGTGGAGGAGCTGTACCTGGCCGCGGACGCCCTGATCACGGACTACTCCTCGGCGATGTTCGACTACGCGGTCCTGGACCGGCCGATCATCACCTACGCACCCGACTGGGACGTCTACTCCGCGGTCCGCGGAACGTACTTCGATCTGCTGCAGGAGCCGCCCGGCGTGGTGGCGACCTCGCAGGCGGAACTGATCAGGCTGCTCGGCTCGCGTGAGTACGACGGGCCGGACGCCGCCGAGCGCCGCTCGGCGTTCCGGCGTCGGTTCTGTGAGTTCGACGACGGTCGTGCATCCGAGAGGGTGGTCCGGCGCGTCTTCCTGGGTGAGAAGGACATGCTGCCGTTCGTCCCGTTCGCCGAACGACCCCACGCACCGACTCCCGCCCAGGCGCTCGAACTGGTCGAGCGGGCCTGAACCCCCGAAAGGAGACCGCACGCACATGGCCCCTCGGCTCAGTGTCGTCGTCCCCATCTACAACGTCGAGCGCTACCTGCCCGCGTGTCTCGACTCGCTCGCCGCGCAGACGTTCCAGGACATCGAGGTCCTGATGGTCGACGACGGCTCACCGGACGACTCCGCCTCCATAGCCGCCGAGTACGAACGCCGCGACGCGCGCTTCAGGCTCATACGCAAGGAGAACGCGGGGCTCGGAGCCGCCCGCAACACCGGCATCGCGCACATGTCCCCGGACTCCGAGTACCTGACCTTCGTCGACAGCGACGACGTGATCCCTCCGGACGCCTACCGGCAGATGATCGCCAGCCTGGACGAGTCCGGCTCGGACTTCTGCACCGGCAACGTCCACCACCTCAAGGGCGAGAAGTCCTGGCAGGTGCCGCTGCTGAAGATGCTGGCCGGTGAGGCCCGCAAGCGCACCCACATCTCGAGGAACCCGAAGCTGATCGCCGACCGCATCGCCTGCAACAAGGTGTTCCGGCGCACCTTCTGGGAAGGCGAGGGCTTCTCCTTCCCCGAGGGGATCCTGCACGAGGACATCCCCGTGGTGGTGCCCGCGCACTACCGCGCGCAGGCCATCGACATCATCGGCGAGCCCACCTACTACTGGCGGCTGCGCGAGGGCGAGTCGGCCCCCTCGATCACCCAGCGCCGCAAGGAGCCGCAGGCCATCCGCGACCGGGTCACCGCGGTCAGCATGGTCAGCGACTTCCTCGCCCAGCAGCCCGGCGAGGAGTTCGCAGAGTACAAGCGCCAGTACGACGACCGGGTGCTCCGCGACGACCTGCGGCTGTTCCTGCGGGTGGTGCCGGACGCCACCGCCGAGTTCCACGAGGCGTTCCTGGAGGCCGCCAACCGCTACCTCGACATGGTGGACCCGAAGATCGTCATGGCGCTGCCGGCCGATCTGCGCGTCCAGTGGCTGCTGGTGCGCAAGCACGCCATGCCCGAGCTGATCGCCCTGCTGGCCTCGCAGCGCCGCAGGGAGCCGATCGAGGTCTCCGGCACGTTCCGCAAGTACGCCAGCTTCCGCACCCTCGAGGAGAGCGGCTTCGAACTGCCCAAGCAGGCGCTGCGCATCGACCACGACCTGGACCTGCGCGCCCCGCTGCGCTCGGTGGAGTGGCGCGACGGCAAGCTGCACCTGTCCGGCGACGCCTACATCGACAAGATCGACATGTCGGCCAAGCGGAGCAGCGTCAAGATCGTCCAGCTGAAGCGGGACGGCTCCCGGCGCCGCATGTTCCTGCCGGCGAAGAACGTCCACCGCCCGGAGTGCACCACCGACTCGGGCCAGCAGCGCTACAACTACGACTGGGCCGGCTGGGAGCTGACGCTGGACCCCGCCAAGCTGCGCAAGGGCGGCAGCTGGCAGGAGGGTCTGTGGCACGTCGGCATCAACGTCTACGCCTCCGGCCTGGTGCGGCGCAGCGGCATCTGGGCCCGCGGCGGCTCGGCCGCCAACTTCCCGCCCTACCAGTGGCTCGATCAGGACTTCCGGCTGCTGCCCTCCGTGGAGCGCGGCGCGCTGAAGCTGCGCGTGGAGAAGGTCCGCGCCCTGATCACCGACCGCCGGCTCGACGGCGACGCGCTGGAGATCAGCGGCGAGTTGCGGGTGCCGCTCAAGCCCGGTGAGACGCTCACCTTCCGGCTGAGCAACGCCAAGAGCGGCGAGGTGCGCAAGTACCCGACCGAGCTGGCGCAGCAGAGCGGCCGGACCACCTTCCGCGCCCGGGTGCCGATCGCGGACGTGGCACTGCTCGGCACCGCCGCCGTGGACGACCAGGCGCAGCCCGACCGACGCCGCTGGAGCACGGCGCTGCTGGCCACCGCCGCGGACGGCAGCGAACGCCAGTTCAGCAGCGTGGTCCGGGAGGGCCTCGAGGACCTCTCCTTCGACCTGCCCGAGTCCTTCGGCGAGGCGGGCGCCCACCGCGAGATCGCGGTGATGTCCGGCCACAACGGCTATCTGAAGATCATCGGCCGGGTGCGCCACGCCGTGCTCACCGGGACCGGCCTGGAGAACGGCAAGATCGTCGTGCGGGGCCGCGCCGCCGAGGCCCTCAAGGGCGCCGACCTGATCCTGAAGGCGACCAACCGCTTCGACGAACGCAAGGCGAGCGTCGACTGGAGCGAGGACGGCACCTTCACCGTGGCCTTCGACCCGTCGGTGATGGGCGGCAACGGGCAGGTGCCGCTGCGCGCCGGACGCTGGAACCTGGTGCTGCGCTCCGCCGACCCCGAGGTGCCCGACGCCAAGTTCGTCATCGACCGGCTGGCCCTGCCCCAGTTCCCGCTCCACGCCGAGCTGGGCGGGCGCCGCTACTGGTTCGAGAACCGCTGGAGCGACTTCCCGCAGCTCAACTGCCGCTCCGAGCTGAGCGACCTGGAGCGCGGCCCGTACCGCCAGCTGCAGCTGCGCCGCGAGGTGTACTACCCCGGCCGCCGGCAGCCGCTGCGCGACCAGGTGTTCTTCCTCAGCTACAACGGCAAGCAGTACTCCGACAGCCCCCGCGCCATGCACGAGGAGCTGCTGCGCCGGGGCAGCGACCTGAAGTTTTTGTGGGCCGTGCGCGACGGTCAGGTGGTGCTGCCGCCCACCGCCGAGAAGGTGCGCATGTGGGGCCGCGAGTGGTTCGAGGCGCTCGCCACCTCCCGGTACATCGTCACCAACGGGCATCTGCCCGAGTGGGTGGAGCGCCGGCCGGGGCAGGTGATCGTGCAGACCTGGCACGGCACCATGCTGAAGAAGATCGGCCACGACATCGAGACGCTGCACTTCGACCGCGAGTACCAGAACCGCCTGGAGCTCGAGGCGAAGAACTGGAGCCTGCTCGTGTCCTCCAACCGGTTCTCCACGCCGATCCTCAAGCGGGCCTTCTCCTACGACGGCGAGATCCTCGAGGCGGGCTACCCGCGCAACGACTACCTGTACTCGCCGGACCGCGACAAGATCGCGGACAAGGTGCGCGAGACACTCGGCATCCCCAAGGGCAAGAAGGTCGTGCTCTACGCGCCGACCTGGCGCGACGACCAGTCGCACAGCGCCGGCCAGTACCTGTTCGACCTGCGCATCGACCTCGAGGACGCGCGCAGGCGGCTGGGCGAGGACCATGTGCTGCTGATCCGCCGCCACTCCAACGTGGTGGACGCGGTTCCCGGCGCCGGCAACGGCTTCGTGTGGGACGTCTCGGAGTACCCGGACATCGCCGAGCTCTACCTGGTGGCGGACATGATGATCACGGACTACTCGTCCGTGATGTTCGACTACGCCCACCTGCGGCGGCCGATGCTCTTCTTCACCTACGACCTGGAGCACTACCGGGACACGCTGCGCGGCTTCTACTTCGACTTCGAGGCCGACTCCCCCGGGCCGCTGATCTCCACCTCCGAGGAGCTGATCACGGCGATCCGGAACATCGACGAGGTGTCCGAGCAGTACAAGGAGCGCTTCGAGCGCTTCCAGAACCTGTTCTGCGACCTCGACGACGGTCACGCCGCCAAGCGGGTCGTGGACCGGATGCTGGAGCAGGCCAAGGAGGTCTGAGCCCGCTCGAGGGGCGTGCATGACAGGGGCCGGCCGGGTTCTCCCGGCCGGCCCTCCGTCGTTGCCGTGGGTACTCGTCCGGACGTTGCTTCAGCGGCGCAGCCACCTGCGCATCCGGCGCAGCGTGGCCGCGGTCGTCCTTCCGCGCCGGGGCGCGGGGCGTGACGAACCGTGCGTCTGCGGCGCGGGCGTCGCCCTCACCTGGTGCTCGGACCTGGGCTGCGGCTTCGCCGGCCTGGCCTTCGGCCGGGGCGCGAGCGTGGCGAGGGCGGCGAGCTCCTCCACCAGCCCCTGGCGGATCAGCAGGCAGCGCAGCCGGGCCAGCGGCGGCAGCCGGGCGACGAGCTCGTCGGAGGCGTAATCGTCCAGGAGCCGCCCGGCGAGCCGCACGTGCAGCGCCTGGGTGTCCTCGGGCAGGCCGGCGAAGGGCTCGTTGAAGCGGCCGAGGATCTCCAGGGCGACCCAGCGGTGGACCAGGTCGTCGCGCTTGCGGCCGGGCGGCACGTGCCGCGTCACCAGGTCCAGCACGGCGCGGACGTTGGCGTAGAAGGGACCGGGCTCGGGCTCCTGCCGCGTCAGATGCGCGGCGCCCTCGCGGCGGACCAGGTAGTAGCAGTCGTAGTCGGCCACCACGGAGATCGACCGGGCGAACAGATAGGCCGCCACCACGAAGGGCTGCTCCTCCGCCAGCCGCAGCCCCTCGGCGAAGCGCAGCTCGTGACCGGTGACGAGCGAGCGCCGGAAGAGCTTGTGCGCGGTGAGGCTCCACACCGCGCGCGTGCTGTGGATGTCGCCGCCCCGCACGTTCCTGCGGAACGGGGTGACGGGTGCCTTGCGGCCCACCCCCTTGATCCTGCCGAGCACCACATCGGCCCCGTCGCGGCGGGCG
>Ga0207873_1000565_pt1 | contig 39976 bp, 36 predicted proteins | sample BGWIniCompost_FD_187373 | JGI IMG/M metagenome (GOLD analysis project Ga0207873, IMG submission 187373) | Cellulose adapted compost microbial communities from Newby Island Compost Facility, Milpitas, CA, USA - BGW Initial Compost (SPAdes)... ... | reverse complement strand
GGCCATCGAGATTCTTCGGAAGAAAGGCCAGAAGGTCTCTGCCTCCCGCTCAGACAAAGAGGCTAAGGAAGGGGCTGTATTTGTACGCACCGGCGATGACAACCGGGAGGCTGTCCTCGTGGCGCTGAATTGCGAGACGGACTTCGTGGCCAAGAATGAAGCGTTTCAAAAGCTGGGCGCGCTGATCGCTGACACGGCTTTCCAACATAAACCCGCGACTCGTGAAGAGTTGCTGGCGCTCAAAGCCGGCGATCTCACAATCTCGGAACACATCGTTGAACTGGTGGGCAAGATCGGTGAGAAGATCGAGATCAGTGAATATGTTCACATGACGGGTGAGAAGGTGATCCCCTACATTCACGCCGGCAGCAAGCTCGGTGTGCTTGTCGCATTGAAAGGCGTTAACGGAAAGGACGTTACTGATGCCGGCAAGGACGTAGGCATGCAGATCGCTGCGATGAATCCTGTCGCTGTAGACGAAAATTCAGTTGACAAGAGCATCATCGAAAAGGAACTTGAAATCGCCCGCGCGCAAATCATCGCCGAAGGCAAGCCTGCCAACATGGTGGACAAGATCGCGCAAGGGAAGCTGCAAAAGTTCTTCCGCGAAAGCACGCTGCTCCACCAGGCCTTCGTAAAGGACAATTCAAAGACTGTGGCGCAATACCTCGAAAGTGTATCAAAAGGATTGACCGTGGCCGAATTCCGGCGCGTGTCCATCGGATGAGGCTTATACATACTCCAAACAAAAACAGCGCGGTTAATGCCGTGCTGTTTTTGTTTGGTGCTTACTCTGTTTTCTTTTTCCGGAACGCGGCCTCAAAAGCCTCCTTCAGATGGTCGCCGGCTTTCTTGAGGCTGTCTTCAACCTCCTGCCAGCGCTCCCGGTTCTTAGACTCTGTTTTGAGTTTTTCAGCAGAGCGTTTAAGCTCCTCGTACTTTTCCTGGAATTCCTTCTGAAGCCTTTCACCGGCCTCGTCCAGCTCCTCCAAAAACTTGTCAACACGTTTGCCGAAGTTGCGGAACATGCCTTCGGCTTTTCCTTCTTCTGATTCAGTCATGGGACGGTAATATATTGATGTGGCGTAATTTGGTAAACGCGCGATGTCTGGTTTTAGTTTTCGGCGGGTGGTTTCCAAATCCCGACTATTCCTCTTTTCTTTAACCCATTAACCAAAACATGCCTGTTTTGAAAGCTAAGCTGATTTTGGCCGTATTTCTGCTGGCGGTAGCCGCTGGTTGCGCGTCCCACCAGCACCATAAGAAACTGAAGCCTGGAAAGCCGATACCCTGTCCTCAAAAGGACTGCTGATGAACCTTCGGAAGATCATAATTGCGATTGACGGCTATTCGGCATGCGGGAAAAGTACGACCGCCCGCAAAGTCGCCGAAGCACTGGGATACCGTTATATTGACTCAGGTGCTATGTACCGGGCAGTGACCCTCCATTTCCTGAATAATCACGTTGCGCTTTCCAATCCCAAAGAAGTGGCAAAAGCCCTGGCCACCGCGTCGATTTCGTTTAAGGTGAATTCGAAGAACGAATCCGAAGTGTACTTGAATGGACTTAACGTGGAAGGCGAGATTCGTGACATGCAGGTATCCGACAACGTCAGCCAGGTGAGCGCCATTCCCGAAGTTCGCCACGCGCTCATTGCGCAGCAGCGCAAGTTGGGAAAAGACAAAGGCGTTGTGATGGATGGCCGGGACATTGGGACGGTTGTATTCCCGGACGCGGAGTTGAAGATTTTCATGACGGCTGACATCATGACGCGCGCTCACCGGCGACAGCAGGAATTGCTCGCCGCAAACGTTCTTGTTGACCTGGATGAAGTGATAGAGAACATAAAGAAACGAGACCAAATTGATACGACGCGTGCCGAAGGTCCCCTGCGAAAGGCTGACGATGCCATCATTATTGACACGACACACATAACCATCGAAGAACAGGTTGAAGAAGTGCTCAGATTGGCCATTTCCCGAGCTGTGCGAGCCACACACAGCATCGATTTAACCACCTCCACATAATATTTATTACACCGTCAACCGTATCAAAAAATTGTTATTTTTGGACCGTTTTATATTCTCAGGGCCAGTCTTAACATGGGTAAAAACGTCCGACTCAGGAAAGGATTCGATATCAATCTGGCAGGAAAGGCATCCCCGACAATAACAACCACCGATCAGCCCGACGTATTCGCAATTAAGCCAACGGATTTTCAAGGTGTTTATTTGCCCCGCGTTCTGGTTAATGTTGGTGACACCGTTAAGGCGGGAACTCCGCTCTTCCGCGATAAGAAATTTGAAAAGATTGTCTTTACCGCTCCTGTCAGTGGTGAAGTGATAGAAATCAAGCGCGGTGAAAAGCGCAAGCTGCTTGAAGTAAAGATACTAGCCGACAAATCCTTTCAGCATGTAGAATTCCGGAAGTATTCAGCCGGAGACCTTGCATCGATCAGCCGCGAGGAGGCACAGGAACAACTTCTGGCCAGCGGTGTTTGGACGAACCTGATACAGCGACCCTTCGGCGTCATTGCCGACCCGAATGAAACGGCAAAGGCAATCTTCATCAGCGCGTTCGATTCACATCCCCTGGCACCTGACTATGAATTGATCTTCAAAGGCGAAGAACAGTTCTTCCAGGCTGGTGTGGAAATCCTGAAGAAATTTACCTCAGGTCGCATACATGTGAACCTGAGAGGTGATAAGCAATCATCAATATTCAGCGGAACGAAGGGCGTTGAGTTCAACTACTTCACAGGACCGCACCCTTCGGGCTGCGTAGGTGTTCAGATCCACCACATCGATCCGATCAACCGCGGTGAGATTGCATGGACGATCAACCCCTTTGGGGTTATTCAAATCGGAAAATTGTTTCTCAATGGCATTTACGATACATCGCGTATCGTAGCCCTCGTCGGTTCGGAAGTCAAGACGCCTCAGTACTACAAAACCTGGACGGGCGCGAGCATCAGCAAAATGATCGAGAACAACATCAAGTCAGGTCACGTGCGGTACATTTCCGGCAATGTCCTGACGGGAACAAAAATTCCGGCAGACGGTTTTATCGGGTTCTTCGATCACATGGTTACTGTCATACCTGAGGGCGATTACTATGAATTCATGGGATGGATTTCTCATGGCTTCAAAAAGCTGAGCACTCAGCGTGCGTGGGGATTGTTTTCTTTCCTCACGCCGAAGAAAGAGTATGTCCTCGATACGAATACGCATGGTGAACCCCGCGCATTCGTGCAGACCGGTGTATTTGAAAAAGTAACGCCCATGGATATACTGCCCACGTATCTGATCAAAGCCATTATCGCGGAAGACTTTGATGAGATGGAAGCGCTGGGTATCTATGAAGTCATTGAGGAAGACCTCGCCCTTTGCGATTTTGTTGACGTCTCAAAACACAACATCCAGGCATTACTCCGCGAGGGTATCGAACTCATCAGGAACAGCTAGCCGGTCATGAATTTCTTACGAAAGCAGTTAGACAGCGTCAAGCCCCACTTCGAGAAAGGAGGGAAGTATCACAAGTTCTTTTACATCTATGAAGCGATCGATACTTTTCTCTTTGCCCCCAATACGGTAGCCCCGACTAAAGGTGCGCAGGTACGGGATGCGATCGACATGAAGCGGCTGATGATCACGGTCGTCATCGCCATGCTTCCTTGCCTGTTCTTTGGTATTTATAACGTAGGCTATCAGCATTTCCTCGCGCAGGGCGCAGAAGCCAGCGCCGGTGAGATGATCTTGATCGGCTTGAAGCAAGTGTTGCCGATTATCATCGTATCGTATGCGGTTGGATTGGGAATAGAATTCGCTTTTACGGTTTGGCGTAAACACCCTGTTAATGAAGGATTCCTGGTAACAGGGCTGCTCATTCCGCTGATCATGCCTCCCGATATTCCCTTGTGGCAGGTGGCATTGGGAACAGCGTTTGCCGTTGTCATTGGTAAGGAAGCGTTTGGAGGAACCGGAATGAACATCCTCAACGTAGCGCTTACGGCACGCGCTTTCCTGTACTTTGCATACCCTGCAGATATTTCGGGTAATGTATGGACATACCTACCCGAAGGAACCGAAGTGGTATCCGGATATTCCGGCGCCACGCCACTTGCCGTAAGCTACGAGGCTGCAGTCAGTGCTAAACAGGCCGTTGTCGCTTATGAGGAGGCTGCCCTTCTTGCTGCTGAAGATCCTACGCCGCTGAATCAGGCTGTCGCCGAGCATGCGCGTCACCTGGCCGACTCGCTGAATACGGGGCACCTGGTTTCCGATGCTTTGGCCAATACATGGTATGAGGGACTGTACGATTTTTCCAACATGTTTTTCGGGTTGATCCCCGGATCAATCGGCGAAACGTCGACGCTGATGTGCCTGATTGGTGGTCTGATCCTTATTATCACTGGTGTTGGCAGCTGGAAGATCATGGTGAGCGTGTTAGCCGGTGCGTACCTTACGGCGCTGGGGCTCAATCAGATCGCGGGCTCGAATGAGTATTTGCTAATGCCTGCGCACTTTCACCTGGTGATTGGGGGGCTGGCATTTGGTGCCGTTTATATGGCGACGGATCCGGTAACGGCGGCGCAGACCGAACGCGGCAAATGGATATATGGTTTTCTTATTGGATTTCTGACGATACTCATTCGCGCGTTCAACCCGGCTTATCCGGAAGGAGTGATGCTGGCCATCCTGCTTATGAACGTTTTTGCGCCGCTTATTGATTACTATGTAGTACAGGCCAACAAAAAAAGAAGATTACGTCGTGCAACAGCAGTCTAACGGGTATATCATCGGTTTTGTCCTTGTCCTCTGCGTCCTGATTGGAGGATTGCTTGCGGGCACGTCCATCGTTCTTGGTCCGGCCCAGCAGAAGTCGTTGGAGTTGGATACCAAGTCGCAGATACTCAGCGCGGTAAGATCCGTTATAGACGTTCCTGAAAAGGCAGACGCTATACTGGAGACCTACAACAAGCGCATTTCGTCCATTGTCGTCAACTATAATGGCGAAGAGGTGCAGGATGCCACTGCGGAGAGCATCAATGTGGCAGCCGAATACGGCAAAGACCTGAAGGAGCGCTTGTATCCGGTTTTCCGTCTTGTCGATGAAAACGACCCTGGTCGTGTCCAGGCCTACATCCTGCCTGTTTATGGCAACGGTCTTTGGGATAAGATCTGGGGTTATGTGGCGCTTGATCAGACGATGGAGACCATCGTAGGCGCGTCGTTCGATCACAAGGCAGAGACACCGGGTCTCGGTCAGCGCATTGCAACGCCTGAAATTCAGGACAGATTTGTCGGGAAGAAAATTTTCGATGAGGAGGGCAAGCTTGTCTCCGTGATGATGATGAAGGGAGAACACGGCGGTGGCGAAAGCAGCATAGCATACTATGCTGACGATCCCCATCGGGTGGATGGAATGTCAGGAGCAACGCTCACCGGAAATGGGCTGAATGCTATGTTGAAAACCTACTTTACGGGTTACAGGAATTTTATAAAGAAAGTTAGGGCCAATTCCACCTCGACGGCGGATATCGGTCAATAAATAGTCGAAAATTATGGCAGAAGAAACGCTGGAAAAAACGGGCTCTGCAGTTGCCAAGAAACCATCGGAACCGTTGCTGTCAAAGCGGCGACGCAAAATCGTAGCTGATCCGCTTAACGAGGAGAACCCGATAACGGTACAGGTACTGGGTATATGTTCTGCGCTTGCTGTTACGGTGAAGCTTGAGCCAACCCTGATCATGGGTGTCTCGGTCATCTTCGTAGTAGCGTTGTCAAACCTGGTGATTTCCCTGATTCGGAATTATGTTCCCAACCGGGTTCGCATTATTGTACAGTTGTCAGTGGTCGCAACGCTCGTTACGCTGGTCGCAGAAATATTAAAGGCTTACAACTACCCGATGTATAAGGTGTTGGGTGCATTTGTAGGCCTTATTATCACGAACTGCATTGTAATGGGACGTCTTGAGGCATTCGCGATGGGGAACAAACCGTATGAATCGGTCCTCGATGGCCTCGGTAACGGCATGGGTTACGCCTGGATACTTCTTACGGTTGCATTGTTCCGCGAATTGCTCGGCTCTGGTTCGGTATTCAACTACCCGGTGTTTGCCAACCTCGGAATTGCTTATACCAACAATTCTGTGATGGTTGACTCCATTGGTGCCTTTATGGTACTGGGCATTATTATCTGGGTGCAGCGCACGCGAACGGGATATGTAGAAACGCATTAAAGGCACACGATATGGATCTTATAAACATAGGGATCAAATCCATCTTCATCGAGAACATGATCTTTGCCTACTTCCTGGGCATGTGTTCGTTTCTCGCGGTTTCGAAGAAGGTATCCACTGCCATTGGCCTGGGCTCGGCCGTCGTATTCGTAAACGGTATTACGGTTCCTGTAAACTGGATCATTCAGGAGAAACTGCTGACAACAGGTGCGCTGGCAAAGCTGGGATTGGGATCTGCATTCGAGAATGTGAACCTGGAGTTCCTCCAGTTCATCATGTTCATTTGTACCATCGCGGCCATTGTACAGCTGGTCGAAATGGTGATTGAAAAAGTGTCGCCGGCGCTTTACTCGAACCTCGGTATCTTCCTGCCCCTGATTGCGGTGAACTGTGCAATTCTGGGTTCGTCTCTGTTCATGGTTCAGCGCACGTATAACCTGGCGCAGGCTACGGTATTCGGCGTGGGCAGCGGCGTGGGTTGGCTTCTTGCCATCACAGCGCTTGCCGCAATCCGCGAGAAGCTCAAGTATTCCAATGTACCGGCTCCGCTCAAAGGCCTGGGCATTACGATGTTCATTACTGGCCTGATGGCATTTGCGTTCAAGTCGTTTATCGGTATAGCATTATAGCCCGGAAAATTCCCGAAAGCATCGAATGGCTCCCGGGCAAAAATCCGGGAGCCTTTTTAATTTTTATACCTATGGAAAAAACAGTACGGAGGATTCTTCGCTACTTCTTTAGCGGTACGCTATTTATCGTACCACTTGTTGCTACGGTTTACTTTTTCTTTGAATCATTTCGCTGGCTCGACGGCCTGCTGAATTTGCCTTATCCGGGCGTGGGCTTTGCTATCATCGTTGGTGTAGTAACCGTGTTTGGTTACCTCACAACGCACTATGCATTCCGGACGGTAACCGACGTGCTTGATCATGGCATCAACAAGATTCCTTTGGTGAAGTTGATCTATTCTTCACTCCGCGACCTTATCAGCGCCTTTGTCGGAGAGCGAAGAAAGTTCGATAAGCCTGTTCTTGTCGAAATCAACCGCGAGAACAAGTTGTTTCAGATCGGATTCATCACTGAACAAGATCTCTCAGAGCTTGGATTGCATGATATGGTATCCGTGTACCTGCCACACTCTTACGCCATCTCCGGATTGCACTACATCGTGCCGCGTGATCGGGTGCGTCTGTTAAACATACCCGGTACGGTGGCGATGAAATACATCATATCCGGTGGTGTTTCCGGCCTCAGTGAAATACGACATGATGCTCCACCCCTTTGATTTCTTGCGTTGACCGCGTTACTTCAAGGGGAAGTTCATGAAGAAACTGAACATATTTGCGCGCCTGTTCATATCCCACTCGGGCATGGGACTGACCGTTGTAGTGATACTTTCCGTTGTTGTTTACCTGTTTCTCCGGAATACCCTAATCCAGCGCACTGTAGATCAGCTTTCTGCGATCAATGTCCTCGAAAAGGATTTGATCCAGATGCACCTCCTCCAATTAAGGAACGAACTGGAAGGCCTGAGGGAACAGGCAATAGTTCACCGCTTTTTCGAATCCGAAAACACAGAGGAAGTCAGTCAGGAGTTTGGTGAACTGCTGCGCTTTCATGGCTTTGAATCATCCTGGGTTTACGACGCTAAAGGCAACCTGATTTTTAGTTCCGACAGCACGCCGCGTGACTACCTCGGTACATTGGTCGGCGGCAGGGGCCTTAATTGGGATTCAGTCCGCGTTGTTGATACCACGCCGTCTGTGCCAGGTCACTACACGACGTTGCTGTATCTCATGCCTATCGCTGGCGAGAATGGTTTAGAGGGAACGTTGATTGCGCGACTGGCATTCGAAAGAATACAAAACATACTGCTCGAGCAAACGGGTATGGGCATTACCGGTGAATCATACATAGTAGGCGACGATTTCAGAATGCGATCGCGCTCAAGGTTCTTTCCTGAACGCACTCCCTATGAAATAGTAGCGAACGAGCAAGCGGTGCTACGCACACTCAACGCCAGCGGTCAACGCCAACATATCGTCGAAGATTACAGAGGCGAAAGGGTTCTAAGTGCCTGCAGCGCATTGAAGATCGGAGAGGTCAATTGGGTGATCCTTTCGGAAATGGACCTCAATGAAGCGATGAGACCTGTTAGGGGACTACGCAACTCGCTGATCGGTGTGACCTTCGTTTTGATGATTGTCGCTGTGCTGATGTCCTACGGACTTTCAACCGCCATATCCCAACCCGTGCTGGCGGTGAGAGACCTGATGATGTCACTTTCACATGGCGTTATTCCACGCAAGCGCGCAGCGGCATATCCCGACAACGAGATCGGACAAATGGGTGAGGCCATCAATCAGCTCATTGATGCGTTCGAGAGATCAGTGCTGTTTGCCAACGCAATAGGCTCAGGGCAATTTGATACACCGTATGAGAAGCTCAGCGACTATGACTCCCTGGGTACAGCGCTTATCAACATGCGTGACCGACTGAAGCAACTCAACGAAAATGAAATTCGCCTTGCGAAAAGCAGAACCGCCGCGCTACTGGAAGGTCAGGAACTGGAACGCAGACGGATTACACTTGATCTCCATGACGGTGTTGGCCAATTGCTCACTGCCATTCGTATGCGCGTTGAACTTGTCGAGGGTAACGAAGAACGAAAAAAGGAAATCAAGGCGCTCATTAACGAAACCATTGCCGAGGTGCGGCGCATTTCCTATAACGTCATGCCTCAGGCGCTTGTCGATTATGGACTGAAGGCTGCCCTGGAGGGACTGTGCGACACGACACGAAAGTACTCCGGCGTGAAAGTCGATTTCAACTATGTTGAAACTGGCGATGTACAACCCGATTTTGAGGTAAGCATTGCGATCTTTCGCATAGCGCAAGAGGCGCTGAACAATGTCCTCAAACATGCCGGAGCGACGCAGGTGGATGTTCACCTGGCGTTAAATCCGGAACAGGTCTACCTCATTGTTGCCGACAACGGCAAGGGATTTGATGCCGCCGACCTAAAAAAAGATGAAGGGGGATACGGCCTTAGAAATATGAAGGAACGTGCCCGACTGCTGAACGGAGACTTTGATGTAAATTCAACTCCTGGTCAGGGTACTGTTATTGAAGTCACCATACCATTACATTCAGGAAACGCAGTATGACATCCATCCGGTTACTCCTCGCTGACGACCACCCCCTGATAAGGGAGGGAATTCGTTCACTCCTGAATGGCAATGAACGCCTTACGGTCGTCGGAGAGGTCGAAGACGGTCAGGCGCTTATCGATGAATACAAACGACTTCAGCCGGATGTGGTACTCGCTGACATAAAGATGCCGCGAGTAACGGGCCTGGAAGCCCTCAAACAGCTCGTTTCGGAATTTCCTGAAATTCGCTTCATCCTCCTGACCATGCACGAGGAACGGGAGTACGTCATCAACGCCCTGCGTCACGGTGCCAGCGGCTATGTCATGAAGAATGCTGAACGCGATGAGTTGGTGAAAGCCATCATCACCGTCTACGAGGGAGGGCGCTACTTCAGCCCGGAGGTGGCCAACATCCTAGCCGACACCGTATCCCGCAACTCGACTCAGTCCCTCCCGGAGGTGTCACCAAGGGAAAAAGAGGTGCTGGACCTTGTCGCTCACGGTATGAGTACAAAACAGGTAGCTGACAAGCTGGGGATCAGCACCCGCACCGTGGAAACCCACCGCATCAATATGCTCAAGAAACTTAAGGTCAGCAATACGGCCGAACTGATTCGAAAGGCCATTGAACTGAACATTATTAAACTCTGATATCTCCGATATCCCGGAAAACCCGTACTCCCTCTTCCGGCAAAAACGCCATCCGTTTTGGAGGATTTACCCGATCGCGCGTGACGGGGCTGGGCCGTTAATTTGAAATAGGTGTCAACCAATTAGCGTCCCTATGAATATCGCTAAGAGCCTTTTCCTTGTTACCCTTGTCGGGCTAGCTACCGTGGCTGGCGCTCAGCCCCTTGCGGATGACCAGCCCACGAACGGTCAGGAGACAGCCTGGGTTGTGTATAAGCCCATAAACCGCATCGCCAATAAGCAGCTGTTTGAAAGCCACCTCCTATACGCTTCGCACAAGTATGTGGTCTCGCCCAGGCATCCTGTAGCGGCCATGACCAAGGCGATTCATCGTTCGGAACAAGTTGCCTCCGGCAATGTGACTTCGAAGGGATATCCTGCCTGGACCATCTCGAAGCCAATCCATAGGAAGTAGTTGCAGTCGCACTTGCATAATGTTACTGCACCTGCACCTGCATCTGCATCTTCACCCGCTTCTCCAGCAAATATTCCAGGTCCGTTACTACATTCATATAGTTAATATACCCTTCATACGGCGTATCGTAGTGGCTGAAGTACTTATGTACATCGCCGTCCTGCCAGTACTTCGTACACATATAATAAAAATGATCTGAAGTCAGGAGCCTGGCCCACGTGTCGAGAAGGTCTGGTGCGTCCGCGGACTTTACCTGTTGTTCCAGGCTGTATATCCGCTCCATCGCGTCGTGTTGTAAGCTGTTTCCGAGCCACGCAGAAAGGTCACGTTCCAGGTCAGCCCATGAACTGAAAGCATGTACGTCATACTCCCCCCGGACCGGGTAACGGTCTATGACTTTAGACGGCGTGAGGAAGTCGAAGTCCGGGTGGCGTAAAATTTCTGTTGGAAGGTTCTTTAGGAATTCAAAGATACCCGTCTCCGCCCATTGGTGTTCTCCAAAGGTTTCATAATCCATAAAAAGGTTGATCGTCTCACCGTTGCCGGCAATGCGGTGTATCCAATGCGCGAACTTGGGTGCAGTGAGTGGCCACTGTAGCCAGCCTTTGTCGGAGAAACGAAAAGCAATATCATCTGACAGCTTGTAGTTTTTTAGCAAGCAGGCAAAGGAAGCGCTATGGGGTGGATGGTAGACAAAGTTCGGACTACGTGCGCCCAAAGCGTAGTCCAATCCTTCACACAACACGCCTTTGTAGCCCATGTCGTCGATGAACGAAGCGAGTTCATTGTTGTAAATCAATTCCGTGTTGCGGAATACCGACGGCGTTTGGCCGAAGAGAGCTTCGATTTTTGCTGTGTGCGCGAGAACCTGACGCACAAATTCTGGTCGCGAATACAGGAAGCTAAGTGAATGGTAGTAGGTCTCGGCGAGGAACTCTACGCAACCTGTTTCTGCAAGCTCCTGAAATGAAGTGATGACATCGGGTCGGAACTGTTCCATCTGCTCCAGAGCGGTTCCGGTGATGGAATAGGCAATTCGAAACCGTCCCTCGTGACGGCGAATGAGTTCCAACATCAACCGGTTTGCCGGAAGGTAGCATTTGTCAGCGACGCGATTGAGGATAGCCTGATTGGCCGCGTCATCAAAGTAGTCGTGATCGTAACCGATCCGAAAGCAATTATATGATTTCAGCCGCCAGGGCTGGTGTACTTCGAAGTAAAAGCAAACTGAAGGCATAGGCTCCGGTTTTCGATTCAAAACATGACTACTCAGTTCAGGACCAGGCCGCGGTAGATTTGAGCGATCTTCGCAGCGGCCGCATCCCATGTTACCTGGCTCGCCATCTCTCTCGATCGGCGGGCCAGGTCGTCGTGCAATGCATTGTACTGTAACAACGCGTAGATGTAGTTTGCGTACTTGTCGGTGTCCCAGAAGTCGGCCGTAAGCGCGGGCAGTACCTCATGCGCGCCACTTTGTCGCGATAGCACCCCGGGTACGCCGAATTGTGCTGCCTCAAGCGCCGTGAGTCCGAAGGGCTCTGAGACAGACGGCATGAAGTAGACATCTGCCATGGACAGCAATTCGTCTACCCTGCGTCTGTCGAGAAATCCCGTGAAAAGGAACTTCCCGCCCAGTTTGCGGTAGGCCATCGTTTCCAGCAGGGGGATAAACGCATCGCCGGTGCCTGCGACAACAAATTTTACCCGTGGGTAAACGCGCACAACCTTCTCAGCTGTCTCCAGCAAAAACTCAGGACCCTTCTGTCGCGTGACTCGTCCGAGAAATACGACGAGTTTGTCGCGGAATGGGTGCGCTCGTCGCTGTGTTGTCCGCGGATCGATGCCATTATGTACAACGTTTACCCGGCGTGGCGGAATGCCATAGTGACGTTTCAGTTGATCGCGCGTGTATTCGCTTACGGCGATAATCGTATCCGCGGAGTGCAAGGCACGGCGCTCCAGTTCGTACACGTCGTTTCTTACCTCGCTTCCTGCGCGATCAGTCTCCAGCGCATGCACGTGCAATACGAGGGGTTTGCCGGTTCTTGCCTGGATACGGAGTCCCGCAGGATACGTCACCCAGTCGTGGGCGTGAATAAGCTTGAAGTCCAGCTTGCGCGACAAAAGGTCGGCAAGTCGCGAGAACAAATACACTTTTCGATGGATATCAGGGCCGTACGATTCGTGACCCTCAAAATAGCTACCAAGCTGGGTGATGGAGGAAACGGTTTGGTACTCTTGTGGAGCGGATGAATGCTCCGTCTCCTCGAGGATGGCACGGATCGAATGGTATGGACTGAGTTCCAGTGGTATACGCTGAAGGTCGTCCACGAGTTCACTGAGATCATGCTCGTGACCTTCGCGAATGAGTTCTTCCTTCACTGCCCGGTCGACACCGACAATTCGGACATTCTCCAGGGTTGACGACGGATGACTGCGCGGAACAATTAACCGGATGCTTGCAGACGCGCGAAGGGCTTTGACCATACCGTACGTCGCAACACCGAGTCCGCCGCTGATAAGTGGAGGGAACTCCCATCCCAACATAAGGACTTCCATAAGCGGATCTTTTTCTCGCGTAACACTCTGGGTGGACCTGTACGTAATGATCTGGTCTCAGCACGAAGCAGAGACAACAGCACCGACGGCGATGGTTAAGGATTGGGGGACAAACGTAAATTCGTATGGGGCTAATTCATATGACGAAAGTCAGGTATTAGCGGTTGCGCGAAATCTTTTTTTGAAATGCGTTTTGAAATGCGCACACGGGCCGTCTATAGGCCGATCGTGGAAAATAAATACGCTGTGCGTACCTTTAAGCTCATGAACCGCATTGACCGACTCACCGCGATACTGATTCATCTTCAATCGAAGCGACTCGTTAAGGCGGAGGAAATTGCAAGTCGATTCGACATCAGCCTTCGCACGGTTTATCGCGACGTCAAGGCGTTGATGGAAGCAGGCGTGCCCATCGGCTCAGAGGCAGGTGTAGGCTATTTCATTGTCGATGGATACCATCTTCCACCTGTGATGTTCAGCCAGGAAGAGGCTGGCGCGATGTTGCTCGCCGGTAAACTAGTCGAGCAAATGACTGACAAATCAATTCGCGACGCGTTTGAATCTGCCCTCACAAAGATCAAGTCCGTGCTCAATGATCCAGGACGTGAGCACCTGGAGAGTCTGTACTCCCACATCGAGGTGCGGCCAAGCGTGACCGACGGAATGCAGGAGTTCCCCAATCGTTTTCTTTCAGATCTCCAGAAGGCTGTTGTCGAAAAGCGGGCGGTCGACATGGAATACATGGCGCGGTACCGCGATGAACTCACCCAAAGAGTGGTTGAACCGATCGGCCTCTATTACTACGGCAGCGCGTGGCACCTGATTGCCTGGTGTCGGGTTCGGAACGACTACCGCGATTTCCGCGTCGATCGGATTAGCAAGCTTACGCTGACGGACTCGACATTTACGAACCACAACCACCTTTCGCTGCAGGAGTATGTTCAAACGGTGATGCGAAATCACGGCGAGTTACACGAAGCGGTGGTCATGTTTGACAAGAGGACCGCCCGTTATATAGGTGAAAGAAAATATCAGCACGGGTTTGTCACAGAGAGGGACCTGGGCGACAAGGTTCAGATGACATTCCTGACGAGTTTCCTGCCATCGCTCGGACGTTGGCTGGTTACGTATGGCACAGGTGTCGAAATCGTTTCGCCATCTGAACTGAAAGAAGTCATTCAGGCCCACATTGCGGAACTCGTTGAGCACTACAAACCTGCATTGGCTGCCCTGATGGGCGAAAAAATTTCCTGATTGTCATTTCCTGCTGACATAAGGTTGTCAGGGGGTGCGGTTTGATTTGTATCAAACATTACAGTTTATGCAGATCAAGGAAGCAAAACCCCTCAATTTCCTCTATTTCCGCACAAAAACGCGTATTGGAGAACTTGGACGATTCGTTGGCGTCATCGCTCAGGAACTGTACCGTGACGCCGTGCGCTACGACCTGGAAATCACGGGTCCGGTGTACTGGAGCTACCAGGGATTTACAGGTCGCGATTCTGATCCTTTTACCCTGGACATCGCATTACCCCTCGCCGAACTGCCCGGATCCTATCATGGGATGTTCCAGCTAAAGCGTGAAGACGCCTTTCCGTGTGTTTCTATGATTCACGAAGGAAGTTGGGTCGGCCTCCAGAACAGTTATGCCCGAATACTCGAGTTTATGACAGAGCAGGGGCTGGAGGGCTCCGGCAAATTCAGAGAGGTGTATATCAACATCGACTTCATGAATCCCACAGGGAACGTCACCGAACTCCAGGTTGGAATCCATCCGGAATCCTTCGAGCGTTTTCGCCACGTACCGGCCGACGGCGTACCCGCATATGCCAGCTGGTAGGAATTTGGCTGTTTTTGGCCCGGACATTGTACGTAGTTAATCGGCGATTTTTCTGCGATTGGACGCCCTGATAGGCGAGTGAACGGCGTTAATCCGAAACCGGCCGCCATTTGTGCGTATATTTGTTAGTAAATCGGGTCAGGGATGCGTTTAATACGGTGTTTAGTATTGTCTCTTATTATCTGGGGTACTCCAGCAATTGCCGCGTTTGCGCAGGTCAACTGGATGACCTTTGAAGAAGCTGTGGAGGCGTCGAAAAAGGAGAAGAAGAAAATTTTCATCGATGTATACACCGACTGGTGTGGCTACTGCAAGATGATGGACAGGAATACATTCAGCGACCCTGAAGTAGCGCGCATCCTGAACGAGAATTTCTATCCGGTAAAATTCAACGCGGAGCAGCGCGAGGACGTTGAGTTCGACGGCCACGTATTCAAATTTGTACCTGCCGGACGCTATCACGAGTTGGCAGCGTCGTTGCTCAACAACAAGTTAAGCTACCCGACAGTAGTGTTCCTGACAGAAAATTTTGAAATGATACAGCCGCTGCCCGGTTATCGGAAAGCAGTGGAGTTTCACATGATCGCTCAGTACATTGGGGAAGATCACTTCCGGTCGAAGTCGTGGCAGGAATTTCAGCAGACGTATAAGTCGCCGTACGCACGTAAGTAGCCGGCCTTGAAAATCAGTGTCCCTCTTCCTTCTTCTCTTTGCGCTTAACTTTCAGATAATCGATGTAGCCCATAGCGGCAACAAATCCTACAACAACCGCCACTATGGCAATGAAAGCGTCAGCGCCCGATCCGATGTAATCCTCAAACATTGATGTTCTGTTTAGAGCAGCAAATCTATTAATTTCGGCCGATTTTTGAAGATTATTCCTCACTTTAGCCGACAGGATGCCCAGACTGCTGTTACTCAGCAATTCTACCCTCCCGGGAGCGCCCTTTCTGGCCTGGCCGGAAGCTCACATCCGGGACGTGCTCGGTGATGAAAAGGGCGACCTGCTGTTCATACCCTTTGCCGCGGTAACGTTTTCGTACCAGGAATACACGGATGCGGTCAGACGCGTGTTTGCAAATTGGGGGTATTCCGTTCACGGTCTCCACGAGCAAACGGATTATCATCGTGCACTTCAGGAAGCATCTGCGATAGTTGTTGGAGGCGGGAATACGTTCGCACTGTTGAACCAGTTGTATCACAACGATCTCATCACCCTTATCAGGGAAAAAGTACGATGGGGTCTGCCTTACATTGGATGGAGTGCCGGCGCCAACGTCGCGTGTCCTACGATCATGACGACGAATGACATGCCGATCGTGAAGCCGTTGTCGTTCGAGGCACTTGATCTCGTGCCGTTTCAGATTAATCCGCACTATACCGACCAGAGACTGCCGAATCACGGTGGTGAAACCCGACGTCAGCGATTGGAGGAATATCTCGTAATGAATCCCGGCCGGCCTGTGATTGGTTTGCCTGAAGGAATGCTGATTGATGTATTCGAGAGCAGAATTACACTCAAAGGCAATGGTACCGCTTTTCTGTTTCAGTCTGACTCCGAGCCTGTGCCACTCAGTTCCGGCGCCGATCTGAGTCACCTGTTGCGCCCATAAGGGAAATCGATCGCTGATGTACGTGGAATGAATCCCACAGTGGAATCATATTGCCTTATGGTAGCGGTCTTCGTAACTTTATTCATATGATCGCCAGGGCGTGCTTCATAGCGTTGTTTTCGGCGGTGACAGTAGCCGTCTACGGGCAGGAGCCGGTGGACGAAATACGTAAAAGCATTTACTTCGGGGGTGGAAGCTATTACATCGACGAGCAGCAGATTCGTGAAGTTAATGAATGGCTCGATTCCATACCAAACCTTCTCGAGAAGTACGAAATACACCTCATTTCCCACACGGATCCTATCGGCGGACGCGAGTTCAATGAGATGCTGTCGCGCATGCGCAGCGCCGCGGTTCAAAGCATCCTCACACAGCGGATGATTCCGGAGAATCGAATCACCGTTAAAGATTGGGGTTTGGATAACCCGGTATACAGCAACGACACCCACGAGGGCAGGCAAATGAACAGGCGCGTTGACATAATCCTGTATCCGGTAATCTTTTGAGAAAGCCTTTCTTCACGCTCACACTCCCCCGTGAAGCGGCCTTAATGGCCTGCTTACGGCACACCCACACTCTCTATGTGCCCCCTATGTGTCCTATGTCCTATGTGGTTCAATCGTGCTTCAAAACCGTCCGAAATAGGACACTCTTTTGCATATCCGGACGATTTCGCGGGCGTATTTTGATCATCAGACGGGGTAAATCCGCTAAATTGCCGTTGGCACCATTGTTGGAATTTGACGCACAGTAATTCGGGACAGGCATGATAAAACTGATAGATATTGACAAATACGTCGATTCGCGATTCCAGCGGACGTTCATTCTGAAGGGTATTAGCACAGAGGTGGAGCAAGGCGAGTTTGTAACGATCATGGGCCCCAGCGGGGCAGGCAAATCGACGCTCATGAATATCATCGGCATGCTCGATGAGCCTTCCGAAGGGGAGTACTACTTCTTCGACGAGCCTGTGCACAAGATGAAGGAAAAACAGAAGTCGGAGATGCACAAAAACTACATCGGCTTCATTTTCCAGGCATACCACCTGATCGACGAGCTCACCGTTTACGAGAACATTGAAACACCACTCCTGTACAAGGGCGTGAGCGCAAGCCAGCGCAAGAGCATGGTCGCTGAAATGCTCGACCGTTTCAATATGGTGGCGAAGAAGGATTTGTTCCCGGAACAACTCAGTGGTGGTCAGCAGCAACTCGTCGGTGTTGCACGTGCGATTGTAGGACAGCCGAAACTGCTCCTTGCAGACGAACCCACTGGCAACCTGCACTCGGATCAGGGCAAGCAGATCATGGAGATATTCAAGAAACTGAATGAGGAAGGCATCACGATCATTCAGGTTACGCACTCCGAGGAAAACGCCCGATATGGCAAGCGCATTATCCGCGTTGTGGATGGTGCTGTAGTTTCGGATGAACCGGTCGTAGCACTAGCAAACTAAGGGAAGACATGAGTATGAAAGGGTTCTTTGCCGTAGCGCTGTGCGGCATGGCGACTATGGCTTTATCGCAAACTACCGAAACGCTAACCTTTAGGGATGCGGTGAAGATAGGACTGCGAAACAACATCACGCTGAACAAGAACAGGAACGACCTGGAGTATACACAATTGAACAAGACCTCGACGCTTTTGCAGATGGGACCGAGCGTCCGAGCGAATGCCGGTGTATACAGGAATGATGGTAATACATTTAATCAGCAGGCGGGAGAGGTCGTGAACGGCGTTATCGACTACGTCAATGGCTCGATCGAAGCCAGCATGCCGATCTTTTCGGGTCTGCAGGTACTAAATACCCACCGACAGGCCGTCAGCACGAATGAAGCGCAACTATATAAAGTAAACCGTTCCTCTCAGGATGTCATCCGCGATGTCGCGAACCAGTATCTGACATGCCTCCTGGACCAGCAATTGGTCGCCATTGACGAGCAAAACGTGGAAGCGCAAAGAGTGCAGTACGAACAAATCAAGGCGCAGGTGGAACTTGGTACGCGTGCGGAAGCAGACCTCTACAATCAGGAGTATCAGCTAAAGAATGCCGAGTTGCTGCTCGTTCGATCGCGCAACAAGCTTAAAGACGATAAGGCATTACTTGCTCAGACGCTGCTCATTGACCCAGCCACTTCCTTTGAACTTGCAGAGATAGACTGGGATGTGAACCTGGCTGTTGTCGACACCTTGTCGCTGGACCAAATGATGGCTACCGCCATGCAGCGAAGAAGCGACCTTAAGCAGGCAGAGGAGCAGGAAGATGCTACCCTTTATCAATACAGGGCTACGAAAGGACGGTATTACCCCAGCCTTTACGCCGGCGTCAGCTACGGTTCGAGGTACAACTACGTGCACGGTGCAGATAACCGCAGTTTCGATGACCAATTCCGGACCGACAACCGGCAGTTTGGCTACGGTCTCAGCCTTAGCGTGCCTATCTACGGTGGCCTTTCATCCCGCAGCGACGCAGCCCAGGCGAAGGCATTCCACCGCAACGCGAAGCTGGACACTGAGCAGACGAGAATTCAGGTGAGGACTGATGTTATCCGCGCCTACCAAAACCTTCGGGACGCCATCGCCAGCTATGACGCTGCCGATGCTCAGCTTCGCGCGGCAGAGCTCACGTATCGCATGGAAAAAGAGCGCTATGATCTGGGGATCTCCGACATCGTCCAGCTCGCTGTCGTGAACCAGACCTACACGAAGGCTCAGGCCGACTTCCAGAGCGCCCGGTATACGCTGATGTTCCAGCAAATCCTGGTCAGCCACGCTATAGGCACCTTACAGCTGGAAGATATCCCGGAAGCAACGAATTGATTTTCAATTTGTTATTTGTAAGCGAATTCGCTGAGGGTCAGCGCGAGGAAACGTGCTGACCTATAACCCTCCTTACGCCATTTTTTCCTATCTTTGCGGCCCGCCCGAGTGGGCGGGACCTGTTAAGGGAACAGGTATGTTCAACCAAATGCTGCAGCAGTTTGCCCGCCTGCTACAGTGTATCGAGGGCATTTCTTATTTATGGCAAAATCACAAAAACCGGCTGACAAGCCGAAAAAATCCGCCGCCGACCTTGAGCGCGACAAAGCGCCCAAGAAAGTAAAGGCTACTGTTGTGCCGGACGAGATTGAAGAAGACGTTGCGTCCGTCGAGCAGGAAATCAAACAACTCAAGAAGGAAGAGGAGATCGAAACGGAAGCGATCCCCGTAGCCGAGCTGAAGAAGTCAGTGGCGGAAAAGAAGGTACCCGGCGAGTTCGACTGGGATGCATTCGACCGCAAGGGATTTGGTGAAGGTTACACCAAAGAACAGCGGGAGGAAATGGAAAAGATGCTGGCCGGAACTGTCACCTCCGTAAGCTCGGGAGAAGTTGTGGAAGGCATTGTGGTGGGCATCAACGACCGCGACGTTATTCTCAACATCGGGTTTAAGTCTGACGGCCTTGTCCCTCTGGCCGAATTCAAGGACATGCCCGATCTGAAGATTGGAGATAAAGTAGACCTCTTCATTGAAGAGCGTGAAGATGCCATGGGTCAACTTGTTCTCAGCCGACGTAAGGCAAAGCTTGTCAAGGGCTGGGAAAATGTCCAGAAGGCGCTCGACAACGACGAAGTCATCGAAGGTTTTGTGAAACGCAGAACGAAAGGTGGACTTATTGTCGACGTGTTTGGTATCGAAGCATTCTTGCCTGGATCGCAAATTGATGTGAAGCCGATCCGCGACTTCGATCAATATGTCAACAAGGCTATCGAAGTCAAGGTTGTCAAGATAAACTACTCCAACGACAACGTCGTCGTATCTCACAAGGTGCTCATCGAGAAGGACCTGGAGGAACAAAAGATCGCGATCCTCAACAACCTCGAAAAGGGTCAGGTACTCGAAGGTACCATCAAGAACATGACCAACTTTGGTGTCTTCATCGACCTGGGTGGTGTAGACGGTCTGCTCCACATCACGGATATCAGCTGGGGCAGGATCAACCATCCCGACGAGCTGCTTAAACTCGATCAGGTTGTTAAGGTGGTTGTGCTCGACTTCGACGAAGACAAGAAGCGCATCTCCCTTGGTATGAAGCAACTCACGCCTCATCCGTGGGATTCCCTGTCGGAAGACATCCAGGTTGGATCCAAGGTCAAGGGTCGCATTGTCAACGTTGCGGACTATGGCGCGTTCCTGGAACTGCAGCCTGGCGTTGAAGGTCTGATCCACGTATCAGAAATGAGCTGGTCACAACACCTGCGCAATCCCCAGGACTTCATGAAGGTTGGCGACGAAGTAGAGGCCGTTGTGCTCACACTCGATCGAGAAGAGCGCAAGATGTCGCTGGGCATCAAGCAACTCACTGAAGATCCGTGGACGCGTCAGGATGTACTGACGAAGTACGCAGTCGGTACGCGTCATAAGGGTATCATCCGCAACCTTACCAACTTTGGTTTGTTCATCGAACTTGAAGAAGGTATCGACGGACTCGTGCACGTATCTGACCTTAGCTGGACGAAGAAGATCAAGCATCCCTCTGAGTTCGTCAAGGTAGGCGATGAGATGGAAGTCGTTGTGCTTGAACTCGACGCCGCCAATCGCAGGCTGGCACTCAGCCACAAGCACCTCGAAGAAAATCCCTGGGATACGTTCGAAACAATCTTCACTGTTGGATCTGTGCACAAGTGTACGGTGATCAGCAGGAACGACAAGGGTGCCATCCTCGAGTTGCCCTACGGCATCGAAGGATTCTGCGCTGCAAGGAACCTGCAAAAGCAGGACGGCCAGAAGATCGAAGTGGGCGAGTCGCTCGACTTCAAGGTGCTCGAGTTCTCCAAGGACGACCGCCGCATCGTGCTCTCGCACAAGGCTACGTGGTCGACGGAAGAAGACAAGGGCGCAACTACTTCCAAGAAGAAGACGCCTTCAAAGAGCAAGGCTATCGAAAACATCAACCAACAGACGGAAAAGTCTACGTTGGGAGATATAGAAGCCTTGAGCGCACTGAAGGAAAAGATGTCTGGTCCGAAGGAAGGTTCAGAAGAGAAATCGGAATAAGCAACGACCGTTAACATGCAAAAGGTGGTCGTTGACCACCTTTTGTGTTTGCTCCGGGTTGTATTGAGCTGTCCTTTTTTTAGTTTTGTTGCGACGAGCATTGGCCGTCCGTAGCGGACGGTACAACAAGGCGCTGTGGCCGAGTGGCTAGGCAGAGGTCTGCAAAACCTTTTACAGCGGTTCGAATCCGCTCAGCGCCTCTTTGATCAATAGGCCTCCCGATACCTTCCTACTGACTGCTCCGCCGAAAGGGTTACTTCGCGGTGTTGAAAGGTCTCCACAGGGCTTCCCTGATCGGAGGGAGGTAGCTTATCTCATTTAATAGGATCGTTACGTTGGTCGTATTCATTGATACATCTGTATCAAAGTGTAACTGACATTATTCAGACCTTGTAGTTGTTGGTTTTAATCTACAAGTGTCATGAACAGTGCGCGGTTACCGTATGCCTTATTGCTAGCAACGGTGCTAACATCGGCGACAAATTCTGCCGAACTAATGGCAGATGTGATCTATGTGAATCGTACGGCTTCTGGTGCAAACAATGGAACGAGCTGGGCTAACGCGTTTACTTCTCTTTCGGCGGCCTTGAGTGTTGCTGGAAATGGGGATGAAATCTGGGTAGCTAAAGGCACGTACAAACCGGAGGTCGCAGTCGACATCAATGGTGATGGTGTCATCGATCCTCGCGAGAGAACATTCAGGATTCCAAACGGGGTAAAACTCTATGGTGGGTTTAACGGTACAGAAGCCTCAAGGGAGGAGCGTGACTGGCTCGTGAACCCGACCGTATTGAGTGGTGACATCGACAACAACGACAAGCTCACCAATGGCGTCGTTTCTAGTGTTGACGACATCGTGGGAAGTAACGCATACCACGTTATCTACACCATAAACGTCAGTTCTTCTACACGACTTGACGGATTTGTTATCAACGCTGGCAACGCGGACCCTCCACCTTCTCCAAGTGCATTGACTGATCCGAATGAGTGTGGTGGAGGCTGGTATAACGCGCCAGCACCGGCCAGTAGTCCGACACTGGCCAATAATACCTTTCTGGCCAACTATGCGCGCTCCGGAGGCGGATTTTTCTCCGCTCAAAGTGCGACATCTACTGGTGAAATGGTCTCGCTGATTTACCATTGTAATTTCAGGTACAACGAAGCGGACGTTAGCGGAGGTGGGATGGCGATACAGGGTGGACCCGGTATGCATGTTGCGCCGGTGATCCGTGGAGGCGAGTTCTACGCAAATACGGTGTGGAGCAGTGGTGGCGCTATCCACATGTCTCGTGACTACGCCGTCATCGATACTGTAAGATTCATTGCAAATAAGACTACAATAGTTACCGAGGATACAGGTCCCGGGTCTGGTGGTGCCGTTTATCTCTCCCAATCAAATGCAGCATTCTCAACCTGCTTTTTTGCATACAACGTTGCGACGGGAAACCCCACAGATCCGGCTGAAGGTGGAGGTGGCGGTGCATTGTATATCGATACGAGTCCGTTCAAGTTTGAATTTGACGTCTCCCAACCCCGCTTTTTTAATTGTGGCTTCTATGCCAATGCTGTGTATGGCAATGGTGGAGGGGGAGGCGGTGCCGTGGTTCACTACAGCGGTTCGGGGATTCTTCTACCCCAATATGTCAATTGCGTGTTTTCTCACAATTCAGCAATTGATGGCGGAGGTGCTGTGGCCAACTCTTACTACGGACTGAGCGAACCCCCGGAGGGTTACACGCCGGCACTTGAACCCGAGTTTGTAAACTGCACGTTTTCCAAAAATTTCGTGGGATCATCAGACGTCCCGTTCCAAAGTTCCGGCACGCTGGTGGGCGTGGATGCGCTGAAAGTTAAGGTGGTTAATTCAATAGTGACGTCCACTGAACTGCCGATTAACGCAAAGGACCTGATCAGCTACTCTTACTCGCTAGTACAGGGTTCAGGTGGTAGTGGCGCCAGTTGGAATAGCCAATTCGGAATTGATGACGGTCACAATATTGACGCAATCCCATTTTTCAAAAATGCCAACGTACCTCTGGGTGCGGACAATGTCCTCGGCACGATGGACGATGGACTGCAACTGGAAATTGGCTCACCATGCCTCAATACGGGAAATTCTAACGTTCCCGGTCTTGCGGGTGTGTCTATTGACATTAAGGGTGCACCAAGGATTCAGGCTTACAGTGTGGACATGGGAGCGTATGAAGCAACCGGCATTATCTTGTATCCGATTTTCCTTCTGACGCCGTGGGATAAGATTCCCATCGATGGCTGCCTGACCTGTCCCTGGGGCATAAAATTCGGAGATGAATTTTTTGACAATTTCACCTGGAATGGTCCTGCGCAGTTCATAGACTACGGCGATCATGGTGAAATCCTCGGTACGATCGTCAGTACACGGAACAGCGAAATTTCTTTCGATGTGTACATTAAACTGGTAGAACCCAGGACGTGGGCCGAGTGGAACCGGATGGGTAGAAGCTGGCTTGTTTACACGCCGGAATCACAAAGGATCGCACTTAAGTCGCACGAGCAATGGAAATACTGGCAGCTGTCTTCGGACAGCTATCTGAGTGGTATCGGCGAAGTAACCGGAACGTTGCGTCTGCGTCATGCACCTGAGGGATATTATACCGGTTTTCAGATGGGCGATGGTGCGAACGGGTACGATGCGGATTTCGGTATCAGTGGAGGCTTCTTCTATGAAGGTGAACTTCGCATCGGCAGGGAAAGGCGTTTCTTGCAGGGTGTAGGAAGTCTTAATTCGGATGCTGAATTGTGTGAAAGAGATTGCATACCACTGACATCACCTGAGACTTTTGACGGGTACGATGAACGTACAGATCGCACTTCTTTTGTCTTTCCCAATCCCGCTCGCGAAAAGATTGAAATTCACGTTCAGCAAATGGAGGGGACGTTCCTCGTTAAGCTCTATAGCCAGGACGGTCAATTGAGACAGTCAGAGCAGACCATGGGTGACGGCGGCGTAGTTTCGCTTTCGCTAAGAAATCACATGCCCGGAATGTATTATTTGCAGGTGATCGCACCCTCAGGAGAAACAAAGAGTCAGACAATAATCATCGAGTAAACTGCGTTCCGCTCAAAAGGTGGTCGCTGACCACCTTTTGTTTTTTTGCATTCTTGGATTGCACTCCGCTTTGTTTAGCTTTGCTATGAGGGCAAAGGCCGTAGGGGGGATGTGAAACATGCCGCTTATGCTGTTACGGAACGTCACCATCAACTCCACCATCCTTTACACCTCAGCTTTTCTTCTTACTACCATTTTGCACGAGCTGGGACACGGGATAACGGGTGCGCTGCTGGGAAGCGATCCGATACTTCATCATAATTTTGTTGAACACGGATCTGTCGATCATCTATCGCCGCACCGACAGATTGCAATCGCGCTGGCAGGACCTGCAGTGAGCCTCCTTCAGGGGTTCGTTGCAGGACTTGTATTTCTAAAATCGCAAAAACGAAGCCTGTTCGAACTTTTTGTATTGTGGTGGTCTGTCCTCGGCTTCGCTAATTTCCTGGGTTATCTGATGATCGGTCCCATTTTCTCTGTCGGAGATATTGGAAAGGCTTATTCTATAGCGGGCACACCTCTCTGGGTGCAGATATCGTTGGCTGTTGTAGGTGCTGCATTGTTACTCCTGGTCGCTTACAAAATGTCGTCACCTTTCCTGCAGTTTAGTTCGCGTGCGGAATGGATCGAAGATGGCACAGCCCGCAAGAGGTTCTCGTTACGGACCCTCATCCTGCCATGGATAGTTGGTTCCGCAATTATTACGGTACTCTATCTGCCCATTATTGCTGTTGTCAGTATCATCTACCCCGTAATGAGTGGCATGGTTTTCATCTTTCCATGGCAAAATGCCGTGAATGTTCGCGATATTCAACCGGCGTCAGACTCCGCGATCGAACGCATATCGACCGTTGCAGTCGTCCTGCTTGCGATTGTAGCGGGGGTGTTCCGTTTGATTCTTGCCCCAGGGATTCCACTTTGAAGATTAACAAGCATAGCCATGAGACCCAAACCTTCGTCAGTTGATGCCTACCTGAAAGATTTTTCCGGAGAGGTAAGAAAAGCACTCGACAGCATTCGTGCCACCATCAGGGAAGCCCTTCCCGATGGCGAAGAAACCATCAGCTACGGCATTCCGGTCTATAAAATCAACGGCACTTACGCGATCTACTTTGCCGGCTTTAAAAGTCACGTCAGTGTGTACCCCATACCTCCGGGAAGCGAATCCTTCCTGAAGAAAATTGAACCCTATCAGCACGGAAAAGGTACCTTGCGTTTCTCTCTTGTCAAACCTCTACCGCTCGCCTTGATCGCTTCTGTAGCCAAAAATGGCAGGAAAGCCGCCCGAGCCCGCACGACAAAGCCAAAGCGCTGAATCATGTAAAGCAAAGGCGGAATTCTGTAAGGCATTCTGCCAGACGCGGTTGTAACTTGCTGGCTCCAGATTAGCAAACCATGAAACACACATATACGGTCTCTGGCATGAGTTGCCAGGGATGCCGCAACAAAGTTGAAACTGCTCTTAAGGGCGTTGAGGGAGTTACTGACGTACAGGTGGATCTTCCTGCGGGTAAGGCCGTCGTCGAAATGTCGGAGCATATCCCGCTCGAAAAATTTCAGAAAGCAATAGACGACGCAGGAGGCCACTACACAATCTCCCTGCCTGATGGAAACGGCCACGGCCGCGCAGAACAAGCATCAGGTCACCACCACCACGGACATCATCATTCAGATCATGCGCATCACAAAAAGGCTGATGCGTCCGACAAGCAACATAAGTCTTCCGGGAAGGGTGGCGTGTACTACTGCCCGATGCAGTGTGAAGGAGATAAAACCTATGATGCGCCGGGCAGTTGTCCTGTCTGCGGAATGGATTTGGTTCGCATGCCCGAAGCTCCGCGCACGGTTCAGTATACATGTCCGATGCATCCCGAGATCATCCAGGACGGACCGGGTGCGTGTCCCATCTGTGGAATGGACCTTGTTCCGCTCGAACCCGTCGAGGAGGAAGACAATGCAACCTACAGGGAGCTGCTACGCAAATTACGTGTTGCAGTCATATTTACGCTTCCGATATTTCTTATCGCCATGTCGGAAATGTTACCCAACAATCCGTTGCCGCGCATCATGCCATGGAAATACTGGAATTGGGTGCAATTCGCACTTTCCCTTCCCGTGGTGTTCTATTCGACGTGGATGTTCTTTGAACGTGCGTGGCGTTCCATTGTCACGTGGCATCTCAACATGTTTACGCTGATTGGAATCGGCGCAGGCGTTGCCTGGCTGTTTAGCGTCGTGGCGCTTTTGTTTCCCGCTATGTTTCCTCATGATTTCATGACGCATGAACATACCGTGTACGTGTACTTTGAGGCAGCAACGGTAATCCTGACACTCGTGTTGGTTGGGCAGGTGCTTGAAGCCCGCGCACATGGCAAGACGAACAGTGCTATCAAGGAGTTGCTGAAACTTGCACCAAGTACAGCTACGCTAATCAAGGATGGAAAGGAAGAGACAGTCCACATCGGCAGTATTCATCCTGGTGACCTGTTGCGCATTCGTCCCGGTGAAAGAATTCCCGTCGATGGTTCTATCAGGGAGGGAGAGACTGCAATTGATGAGTCGATGATCACCGGCGAGCCGATCCCGGTGAGCAAGAGCGTTGGCGACAAGGTTACGGCAGGCACCATCAACGGCAACAAAACTTTCGTGATGGTTGCCGAAAAGGTCGGGGCCGATACGTTGTTGTCGCGTATCATCGAAATGGTGAACGCTGCAAGTCGTTCACGCGCGCCGATACAAAATCTTGCAGACAGGATCTCGGGATATTTCGTCCCCATTGTCGTTCTGATTGCCGTCATCACTTTTATCATTTGGGCAATTTATGGTCCGGCACCCTCGTACATCTATGCATTCGTTAACGCGGTTGCTGTGTTGATCATCGCGTGTCCCTGTGCATTGGGACTAGCAACGCCGATGTCGGTTATGGTAGGTGTTGGGAGAGGAGCACAATCGGGCATATTGATAAAGAATGCTGAAGCTCTGGAACGCTTGGCTGATATCGGTGTGGTTATTATTGACAAAACGGGCACCGTAACGGAAGGGAAACCCTCTGTTGAGAAGATACTCGCTGCAAATGCAGGAAGCGAGAAGGAAGTTGTGAGGAAAATGGTCTCCCTTAATTCTGCCAGCGAACACCCGCTGGCCCAGGCAACGGTTCGTTATGGTCGCCAACAGGGAATAGAACCGGAACCGGTTTCTGCGTTCGAGGCTGTGACAGGCAAGGGCGTTACCGGCAGGTTGGGAAACAGCTTGCTGGCACTGGGAAATGAAAAGCTGATGGAGCAGGTTGGAGCGTTGATACCGAACGACTTCAGGCAGCAAGTTCAGGAAGAACAACGCCAGGGCAAGACAGTTTCCTACCTGGCAGAAGGAAATAGCGTGCTTGGTGCTGTCGTGATTACCGACAAGGTCAAACCGACGAGCAAGTTGGCCGTCGAGCAACTTCATGAAGCCGGGATGAAGGTGATCATGCTTACGGGCGACAATCCCGATACAGCGCGGGCGGTGAGTGAAGCACTGAAGCTTGATGGCTATAAGGCACAGATGCTTCCCGACGATAAATTCAATGAGGTGAAGCGTTTCCAGCAGGACGGACACAAGGTTGCCATGGCAGGAGACGGTATCAATGACGCGCCAGCGCTGGCACAGGCCGACATCGGCATTGCGATGGGCACAGGAACGGATGTGGCAATCGAGAGCGCAGGCATAACGCTCGTGAAAGGTGACCTCAACGGCATCGCCCGGGCACGAGCGCTCAGCCGCAGCGTCATGCGCAACATCAAACAAAACCTCTTCTTCGCTCTCGGCTACAATGTTCTTGGCATACCCATAGCGGCAGGGTTGCTTTACCCCGCTTTCGGATTGCTTCTCTCGCCGATGATCGCAGCCCTTGCCATGAGTTTCAGTTCAGTCTCCGTAATTGGAAATTCGCTTCGGCTGCGAAACGCGAAATTGTAACACGTTGCTACACGTTTCTTCACGCGGGCACCCCTGCGCCGCCGGCCGCGTCTGTATACTCCATTGCCGCACCAAAGACCCCCGCCGGGCAACTCAGTGCCCTTCAGAGTCTCTGTGGTAAAAGGGGCCAAATGATTATCTTGGGAAAACACTTTCCACAGTTCTCAAATGATATACGTGTTCATCGGTCTTGGTCTGTTGCTGATCCTGATCAGCCAAATCATCAACGTTGACAACGCTAAATTCCTGCTTTCGGGCTACAACATGATGTCCGAAGAGAACAGGAGGAAGGTCGATATTGACAATCTCGTCCCCTACATCAGGAAATTCCACCTCTATCTTGGTATTTCGATAATCGTTATCGGCGTCAACCTGACGTTGCTTTTGGGGACCCTGGCGGCAACGTTATTCCTTGCATTCTATCCAATCCTTGCGTACCTGTATTTCACCATCACGGCGAGCAAATTTTATCCATCCATCCACCGCAAGTGGCACTGGGTGACGATTGTTGTTCTTTCGGCCACGCTGATTTTTCTCGTATACTTGTTTTACGCGGGCCTGAGGGAAGACCGCCTCATTGTAACCAACAACGCTCTTGTCCTTGAGGGAGCCTATGGCGACGAATACGCCCCGGAAGATATAAAAAGTGTGAGCCTGGTAGACAGTCTGCCACCAATTGCGGGGAAGAATGATGGATTCGATCTTGGAACAGTGCTGAAAGGAAACTTTAGGACAAGCGACGGACGGCAGGTTAAGTTGATCTTCAACGCGAAAAAAACGCCATGCATCCAGATCTCGCTGGCCTCTGGTGAAACCATATACTACACGTCCCGCAAGGACGCAACGGAAACAATATATGACCAGATTCGCGGGACATTCCCTGATCTGGCGACAGAATAAAACATGATTCGTCTCTCTCTCGTTTCCATTACACTATGTCTTCTCATCGGGTGTGAGTCCCGGCCCGAGGACCCCCTTGCTTCATTGCTTGCCGAAAGCAAGGACTCGCTGTTTCGCGAGGTGATCGACCATCCGGACAAGTACAGACTACAGATCATTTATACTCAAATCGACCGCGACAAGGACAACAATCCATCCTTCAAAGATTACTACTTCAACGTCGATAGCAATCTTTATTTCAATCCTGCTTCAACCGTCAAACTCCCTCTCGCGCTCCTGTCTTTGGAGAAACTCAACATGATGGCTGTTCCTGGTGTTGACAAGTACACGCCCATACTTTTTGACAGTGCCTTTAGCGGACAGACGCGCAAGCATCACGACAGCACCGCCGAAAACCACCTGCCTTCGATTGCTCACTTCATAAAGAAGGCCTTCCTGGTCAGCGACAACGACGCGTACAGCCGCATGTATGAGTTTATTGGGCAGGGCACGATAAACAGTGCGCTACACGACAAAGGTTACCATGGTGCCCGTATCACCCATCGGTTTGTGAGGATGTCGCCGGAAGAGAACCGCCATACCAATCCCGTACGTTTTGTCACCCCCGACAGTCAGCTGCTGTATTCGCAACCACCGGCGTACAACGGGGATGCGTTTGATGCCGGTCCGGATGAAAAAGTAGGGGAAGCACATTACGATTGGAATGATAGTCTTGTGCATGGACCAATGGATTTTTCGCAGCGAAATCGTTTGCCGCTAAAGGACCTGCATGAAATTCTCCGGTCGGTAATGTTTCCTGATGCCGTTCCGGAGCGCCAGCGTTTCAACCTGATGGAGGATGACTATACCTTCCTTTACCGCTACCTTTCCCAATTCCCGGGAGAAACAAATTATCCCAAATACGACAGCGTGGAATTCTTCGACAGCTACGTCAAGTTCTTCTTTCGCGACAGCCTTCACCGGAAATTGCCGGAGGGCGTTCGGGTATTTAACAAAGTGGGATGGGCGTATGGCTTTCTTACGGATGCATCCTACGTGGCAGACTTCCGCAACCGCGTTGAGTTCATGCTTTCCGCTACGCTGTACGTAAACAGCGACGGGGTCATCAACGACAACCGCTACGATTACGACGCGATCGGCCATCCTTTTCTGTTCTGGTTGGGTCAGACCATTTACGAATACGAATTGACCAGGAAACGGAAACATTCCCCGGACCTGAGCGCATTTGCGATAACCTACGAAAAGCGGTTGCCCGATGTCCGACCTACCATCCGGAACGTTGACAACTGACGACAATCGGTTGCCGCAATTCCTCCTTTTAGTGGTATAGATTTTTGTTATCTTACAATTTTCCTGAACGTGGCGCCTCACAGCCGTCTATGGATATTGTACTTACTGCGGAGAACATTGTGCTTGTTGGCTCCCTGCTGCTGTTCCTCAGCGTGCTGGCGGGCAAGACTTCGTATGAGTTCGGAGTCCCCATCCTGATTTTCTTCCTTGGAATTGGCATGCTCGCCGGTTCGGAGGGAATTGGCGGCATCTATTTCGATGATCCCAAGCTTGCCCAGTTTATCGGCGTCATTTCCCTCAACGTTATCCTCTTTTCGGGCGGTCTCAGTACGCAGTGGACCGCGGTAAAGCCGGTGCTGTGGCAGGGTATTTCTTTATCAACGCTCGGGGTGTTGATCACGGCTGTTACGTTGGGTCTCTTCGTTTATTTAATAGCTGATTTCCGCATCTATGAAGCAATGCTGCTAGGATCGATTGTGTCGTCAACGGATGCTGCGGCGGTGTTTTCAATTCTCAGGTCAAAGCGGCTCGCGCTAACGAGCAATCTGAAACCTACGCTGGAGTTGGAAAGCGGTAGTAACGACCCAATGGCGTATGTCCTCACGTTGCTGTTCCTTGGCCTGGTCCAGAGTCCCGATAAGGACCTCCTTTCCATTGTGCCTACATTTTTCACCCAGATGCTCGTTGGAGCGTTGGCAGGGTACGGCTTCGGAAGGATTACCAAGTTTTTTATTAATCGTATCCGACTTGACTACGAGGGACTCTATCCGGTCCTCGTCATTGCGTTGATGTACATAACATTTTCGGCAACTGAGTTTATCTCCGGTAACGGATTTCTTGCAGTATATCTCAGTGCGCTTTATCTGGGAAACCAGGAACTCATTCACAAGAATACCATACTGAAAATGTTCGATGGCCTTGCATGGCTCATGCAGATTATCTTGTTCCTGACCCTTGGGTTGCTCGTTTTTCCGTCACATATCATTCCGGTGTTTGGTATAGGACTTCTGATTTCCGGTTTCCTCATACTCGTTGCACGTCCTTTGAGCGTATTCCTTTCCCTGGCCTTCTTCAAGATGAAATTTCGGGGAAGGCTCTACATTGCCTGGGTTGGTTTGCGTGGGGCTGTACCGATTGTGTTTGCTACGTATCCCATGCTTGCCGGTATTGACAAGGCCGACATGATTTTCAATATCGTCTTTTTTATTTCCGTAACTTCCGTCTTGATACAGGGGACTTCACTGCCGGTGGTAGCACGCTGGTTGCACGTCGCGTTGCCGGAAAGTGTCAAACCCACCGCTAAGGAGAGTCCGCTGCCACCCGAGCTTACTAAGGCAGTGATGAGGGAGATCGAAATTGACGAAGACGGATTCGCGGTAGGCAAGAAAATTGTTGACCTTGGTTTTCCGAAGTCCGCCATTATCGCGATGATTCGGCGTGGCGACAAATTCATTACACCGAATGGTTCTACGGTGATAGAACCTAATGACGTGCTGATTGTCCTGTCAGACACTGAAAGTGGAATGGATAAGGTCTTCACGGCGCTCAAACAACCGGAAAAGCTGAACACTGAACTATGAGGTGACATGGAAAAGAGATTTATCGTATTGATTGACTTCTCAGAGTATTCGGATGACCTGCTTCGGTATGCACACGACTGGAGTTCGAAGACGGGAGCAAGCATCCTTCTCGCGCACAAAACCGAAGTGATGGTGCCCGCTATGGCGGATACGGCAACTCGGGTAGCCCTTGCACAGGTCACTAATGAAGAGGCGATGAAGCGACTGGAAGCTTTCGCAGGTGACATATTGCCGCGAGAAGCGAAAGTCGACTTTCTGGCATCTGACGAGCCTATTGATAAGGTATTTGACAAAGTTCGTTCAGAGTCGACTGATTTCCTGGTGCTCATGGGGTTGAAAGGCACAGGAATGCTGAAGCAAATCTTTCTGGGAAGTTTCGTGATTGATGTGATCGATCAGGCTAATGCTATCGTGGTAGCCATGCCCCGCCATGTCACGCAGTTTCTGTCGGAAAAAATATACGTAGCCGTCCACAGTAAACATCAGTTGAACACGAAAGCGCTAGATACGCTATTGGATTTCACACAAGGGCAGGTGCGTGCCGTCACTTTTTTTTCCATGGCAGATACCAAGATTGATCTTCCGGATATGGAGGAATACCTTGCCCAATTGGTGAAGGAGTACAGTGGTCGTTTAAGTGCGGATTACGCACTCTATTATGGCGATAATGTTTACGACAGCATTCGAAAGATTATTAACAATCAAACTACGGAATTGTTGGTAATACAGCGCGGTTCAGAATCGCTTACGCACCAGCCATTCCGAAAGTTTATTATTAACGAGTTGGTGTATGAGGGGCAAACGCCGTTGGTGGTGTTGCCTTAGGTGTGTTGGTGTGTTGATGTGTTGACGTTGGTGCTTCGGTCCAAAGGATGCAGGGGGGTATGGGGTGGTACCCGGCACAATTATTTAGTGGTGTGATGAATAGCGAAGACATTCAGAGGTTTATTCACGACGGATTTGTAAGAATTGACAATGCCTTTCCGCGGGAGGTGGCGGAAGAGGGGAGGAAGATATTGTGGAGGGATACGGGATGCGATCCGAATGATCGGTCGACCTGGACTAAGCCTGTCGTGCGACTGGGTGGATATGCTGATCCGCCATTCTTGGAAGCCGCCAACACTCCGGTGTTGCACAAGGCCTTCGATCAGCTTGTGGGGAAGGGCAGGTGGTTTCCGCGGAATGGATTGGGAACATTTCCGGTTCGTTTTCCATCGGAGGAAGATCCCGGCGACACGGGTTGGCATGTTGATGCGAGCTTTCCGGGTGAGGATCCCAATGATTTTATGTCGTATCGCGTCAATGTCGAGTCGAAGGGTCGCGCATTGCTCATGTTATTCCTTTTTTCTGATACAAGTGAGCGTGATGCACCTACGCGCATACGGGTAGGTTCACACCTGGACATGGCGCGGATACTTGAGCCTCATGGTGCGCGGGGCCTTGGTTTTATGGAAATCGCGAAAGAACTGGATCGTACAAGCCATTGTCCCGAAGTACTTGCCACTGGTAGCGCCGGTACTGTCTACCTTTGCCATCCTTTTCTGGTTCATGCTGCGCAGGGTCATCGGGGATCAGAACCAAAGTTCATGGCACAACCGCCTCTTATTCCCAAAGAAGAGATGAAGCTGCATCGAGAAAATGGTGATTACTCGCCAGTGGAACAGGCAATCCGCCTGGCGATCGGGCTATCGTCTTGATAGTACAAATGCCAGTCCACTAACAGCAAACGACTCTACAACGGACGTCCATTCATTGGCGCTGTTCATTTCAAAACCACGGGGAATGTGCAGTATCAGGAACCAGATGAAGACCATAATTCCCGATAGTTTACCGGCCAGCGGAGCTGTTGACGGGATCATCAGTCCGATGCCCCCTGCTATGAGCGCGACTCCGGCAAGGTAAGTCCAGAACAACGCCCCCGGTATCCACGACGGAACAAGGGTTTGAACGAATTGCCAAAAGAGGAAGTGCTGCACGCCGCAAAGGATCATGAAGAGGCCTAGGCAGACTCTTCCCAGAATTTTGAAACTGTGAGTCTGGTTGACAAAATCCAGAAGCGACGATGGCCTGGCGCGAACGAAAGGTAAGGTTGCCGCTACCGCGAATGCTCCTCCGAAAAAAGTCAACGCCTTGCCGGCCATTGTAAGCCGGCCTCCCAATTCGGGTTCTGCAATGAGCGTGATGACTTGCCGCACCAGAGCCCAGGCAAATACCATCACACCCACGAGTATGAATGCACCGCGTCCGCCTTTTTGGAGGAGTACAGTCATCCCGGCAACAATCAGGATCATGGCTGAAGCGTACGCCCAAACCAGCCTCCCCGACGTGCCTTCCGGCCATGCCGGTGCCCTGCCAAAGAGGAAATCGCCATAAATGAAATGAAGCACCGCCCATCCCAGGGTTGCCAGGGCGAACATGTTGCGGCCAATGCGTTCGAGGGAGGTCGAGTCTTTTATTGTTGCGCCGGTTACCGTGAGCATAGATAGAGGGATTTGTGAGCAGGAATCTAGGATACTCTAAAGGAGGTTGCTCTTCCAAAAGCCCGTCAATTTCCGACCATTTTTGTTAGCTTGTCGCTAATCGGCGGATTTCACGAAGCAGTGATGATGAAGCCAAACGAGGCCCGTGGAAGAATTTGATCGAAAATGAACAAAATAAAATCGGCAGAGTTATGAAGTGGATTTACTTAATAGCACTCTTGTTGCCTGTCAGTCTCGCCGCGCAGGGACAAGCAGAGGACAACCTGAAGAGCAAGGGCATTGTGTTGCCACCGCCCGCTAAGCCCGTCGCCAACTACGTTACGTCAGTTCGTGTCGGTAACCAACTCTACCTTTCCGGTCACGGTCATTGTGGTGAGGCACAACCATTTGATGTCGGAAAATTGGGAAAAGACCTCACTGTTGAACAAGGTTATCAGGCGGCGCGCAATGTGGGATTGTGTATGCTGGCAACGTTGAAAGACGCGCTCGGTGATTTAAACAAAGTGAAGCGGGTTGTGCGCGTGCTCGGCATGGTGAATTGTACGGAGGATTTTGTGGATCATCCTAAGGTGATGAATGGGTTCTCAGATTTGATGGTCGAGGTGTTCGGAGAGAAGGGCAAGCACGTTCGCTCCTCCGTTGGGATGAGTTCCCTGCCCGGTAATATTGCCGTGGAGATTGAGATGATGGTGGAGTTGGAATAACGTGTTTACGTGTTTACGTGTTTATGTTGGTCCGCAACGATAAGTGTGATTGCATGCATTAGTCGTTAGTATCTAAGGATATCGTTTAACGTTCTGATCGAATGCTGAAGTTCTTCGGTTTCGATGTTTCCGATTCTTTCGACGAGGCGATCTTTTGAGATGGATCTTATATGAAACACCAGCATTTCAGATATGTCTTTCAGTCCATTCGATTTGGTTGGTTGTAGAACAGGGTTGCCCTTATACCTTTTGATGTTAGTGGTCAGGGGCATGACAATTACCACTGGCAGGAGCTCATTCAGCAGGTTGCCACTTACGATCACGACCGGTCGGAACCCAGCCTGTTCACTACCTTTTGAGGGATTGAGGTTGGCATACCAGATTTCGCCCTGTTTCACTTCTCAAGCTGTTTCAGATAGTCTTTCATGCCTTCTTCAGCGATAGTCAGAATGTCTTCGTCTTCAGAGGCCACTTTATAGGACTTTCGGTACTCAGCCCTGTCCAGGTGCTCCAGGTACATTCGAAGTGCGGTCTCAATAAGTCTATTCTTCGGCAGCGAAAGCGCCTTTGCCTTTTCTGCGAGATGCTTCAATAGATCATCCGGAAGGGTGCTTGTGAATGTTGCCATAGACTACTGATGTAAGTGTCTTTTACAAATATATTTGATATTTTCAGATCGTACGTATTCCGGAAGAATAATTTGCTTTTGAGGGTCGTTCGAATTTCATACTGTTCGACAGCGCAAAACAAATCCCGTTGAGAGTCTGAGGACTGAGTAAGGTCTCATCTTTACCTGTCAATGCACAGGAACCATCCGTCAATTCAAAACCTTCAACGGTCAATCCGTCCGGACCGGCAGATAGTACATACTTTATATTTCTGGCAAGTTCGCTGATCTGTGCCAGACCCCTCCAGATATATTGCGATCCTGGTGATACTTCTTTGTGTCATCCAGGCAAGAGCCCAAAACCTGGAAAACATTGGGAAAACAAAACCCTTCTCCATTTCCGGAGGTGTATCCAGCCGGCTTGTATTTTACGACGCTTCCGGTGTCCCCCAGCGCAGGGATCCATTTGGATATGTGCTGAGTGGAAATGTAAATGTGGGCATTTACGAACTCTACCTTCCTTTTTCGTTTACATATTCGAACCAGGGGACTTCCTACAGCCAACCCTTCAACCAGTTTGGCGTCAGTCCGACCTATAAATGGGTGACGCTTCACCTGGGATACCAGAACATCACGCATTCCTCATTCACACTCGCGGGTCATCAGATGCTTGGGGCCGGATTTGATCTTAACCCCGGCAAGCTGCGAGTCGGATTCATGTACGGGCGCCTTCGACGTGCCACTCGCTTTATTCCTCCGTCTGACAGTCTTTCTCTGGATACATTACTTCAGATACATCCACTTCCAGTCGCCGAAGATCCCGTGTACAAACGAACTGGGTGGAGCGCGAAGATCGGCTACGGAGACCATAGCAATTTTATAGATCTGATTCTTTTCAAAGCTGCGGATGATCCTTCGTCGATAGCAGACGATTCCATCAAGCAAATCGTTCGACCTGCTGAAAATGCGGTCATCGGTATCAATGCCCGTAAGATGCTCTTCAAAAAGCTTTCTATCTATTTTGAAGGAGCCATTAGCGCATACACGCGGGACAAAGAATTTCAGGATGAAAGTTCCGCAAGTGATTCTGTCAACCTATCCAAACTTTTCAAGCCGTTCATTCCCATCAACGGCACCACCTATTATTACCGTGCTCTGAAAACTGGTTTGAACTACACGCATACGCGATTTAGCGTACAGGCTGAATACCAACGCATTGATCCTGACTACAAGTCGATGGGCGCATATTTTTTTAACAACGATATTGAGTCGATCAGTCTTACGCCGGTATTCTACCTCATGCAGAATAAGATCATAGCGACCACCGGCCTGATCCATCAACGCGATAACCTGAACAACAAGAAGTATGCAACCACGAGGCGCACGATGCCTCGCCTGAACCTTTCGATCAATCCCAGTTATCGCTATGGATTTGATATCGGATACCAGGATATGCTTACCAGCCAAACTTCAGGACTGATTGAATTGACGGACAGTACGCGGATGAAGACAAGTAATCCCGGGATTACTCTTGGAGGGCGTTACAACATCATTGACACGCTCCGTACCCACACTTTCATGCTGATGTTTAACCAGTTTGAACTCAAGGATAAGAACCCCACAACGCAGCTGTACAGCGAGTATTCGGCAGCGATCATCAATTTCAGCTACAGCTTTTACCTCGTGAAGAAAGCCCTGGGATTGAATGCGTCCTTTACGTCAAACAAACTCGATAGCTACAACGGCGTCAATGAATCATTTGGATTCGCCCTCGGGGGATCGAAGGGCTTTGAAGGAAGCAAGTACACTGTCAACGGAAGCTGGAGTGCGAACTTCTCAGATTTCGGTGATTCTCAAAGCATCAATGCGGGACTTGGATTTACTCCGGGGGGCAGGTTCTCTGCCAATCTCAATCTTACTTACCTGACTGTGACCTATCCGGGCTCGCAATTCAATGAGTTCACAGGGTTCGTGGAAGGTCGATACAATTTTGGAAAAAAAGGAAAGCCATGAAAAAGCAATGTCTGATCTTCAAATGGGTTGTCTTGTTGGCGATTGCCATTCCACTGCGGAGTGCACATGCGCAGGATATTGTTGAAGTCACTACGCAAGTGCTTCCACCCTTTGAGGCTAACTTTTCCAATTTTCAAAACAAAGTGCTTGTAACGGTCCGCAACACGACCGGACGCTTGATTGAATGCCGGCTTTCGGGAACACTCGCATCGGACAACGTTACGATCACGCTGCCGGAAAACGGAATTTCACCAATTATACTTACCGCGAACCAGATAGTTCAACTTACGGGACCTCAACTGATGCCATATTTTCAGGAGCAGAACGTCTCAGTTGCGGGCGTTACCAAGCAGGAATTGTATCATGGAAGTGGCCTGCCTGGAGGAAATTATCAACTCTGTCTCAGAGCTGTGAACATACTTAATGGTGAGTTCCTTTCACCCGCTGCTCCCTCCGGATGCTTCATGTTTGCCATACAACAAGACATTCCGGAGGACGACGTACGTCTGACGACTCAGGTTATTCCGCCGTATTCTACTTATCCCGAGGATTACATCAACCAGAACAAACTGATAGTTATTCTCCAGAATCGTTCCGGTTCACCTCAGGAATTGCGCCTTACCGGGACGATCAAGGGTAATAACGGTGTGACAATTACGATCCCGCCATCATTCGTTCCCTCAAAGCCCATTCTGCTTTCTCCGAGACAGGTGCTTCAGTTAGTTGGTAATGACCTGCGAGAATACTTTAGTGAAGACGTTTTGCAATACGCAGGAATCAGTAGGGAAGATGTCGCGAGAGGAAACGGGTTGCCGGAGGGTAACTATCAGATCTGTTTGCAGGCGTTGGACTATAACACGGGGGAACCACGTTCGCCGGGAAGTCCCTTGGGTTGCGCGATGTTCGACCTTCGCCAATATGAGCCGCCGATCATAATTCAACCCGCATGTAACACTACGGTAAATGCGACGCAACCGCAGAACATCCTGTTTACATGGAGCATTCCGGCCGGTGCCCGGCCTGACCTCGTGGAGTATGTCTTGAAGATCGTCGAGATGTATCCCCAAAGTATCGACCCCAATCAGGCCATACAGGCTGCAAACATACCGCCGCTTTTTGAAAAGGTTGTCCGGACTAACAGCTACGTGTATTCCTTGGCTGACCCGAAACTCGAAGTGGGCAAGACGTATGCTTTCCGCGTCACGGCAAGAATGAATACGGCATCGAGGCAGGCGAGGCGATCCACGCCCCTCAACTTCAGGAACAACGGGAACAGTCAGGTGTGTACGTTTACCTTTGGTGCGGCGGCGACCAACCAGGTCGCCATGGAAGAGATTGTGCTCGTTCATGAGGGATTCAAGCGTACGGTCGATGTAAATCCAATTGATGTACTCACGATTCCGGCAGCGCAGTCAACCATGGCTCCTGATCCGGAAGACAGCCAGGCATGTTCAGCAGACTGCAATGTACCGGCGCCTGCAAATACTTCCTCCAAAAGTATTGCTCCGGGTGACGAGGTGAAGGTGGGTAAGTTTACGATGACGGTGACGACAGGAAATGCTACTGCAGGAACAGGAAGGATTGCAGTAAACTTCCTGAATACACCTATCAACGTTCAATGGAACAATATCCAGGTGAACACGGACAATGAAGTGTTTGGCAACGGCAGTAAGATAACAGCCGTAATGGATTTTGCCGCATTGTCCGGAAACGCAGTAACCACTCAGACAACACCTAATCCCAACCTTGGATCTATTGCTTCCTTAATGCAAACGGCACAGCAGGCCAGCAGAAGAGTGAGCATGTTCCC
>Ga0207873_1000564_pt1 | contig 40062 bp, 38 predicted proteins | sample BGWIniCompost_FD_187373 | JGI IMG/M metagenome (GOLD analysis project Ga0207873, IMG submission 187373) | Cellulose adapted compost microbial communities from Newby Island Compost Facility, Milpitas, CA, USA - BGW Initial Compost (SPAdes)... ... | reverse complement strand
CGTGCCGCTGATCGCCCGCCTGCCCTACGGCGTGCTGGCCGCCAACGCCGTGTCGCTGCTGCCCGCCTGGGCCACCCGCGCCCTGCGGGTGCCGCGCCTGCCCCCGGCGGAGGGCGTGTGCGTACGCCCGCTCGGCACCGCCGTCACCGCGGGCATCCGCTGGGTGCTGCCACCGCGCGACGCCGCACAGCCGGGGAGCGAGGCCTAGCGGGGGAGCGGGAACGACGGAGGAGCGGCCGGTTCCCCCGGCCGGCTCCGGTTGACCTTCGCCACACGGGGCACTCAGTGCTGACCGGAGCCCCGTGAAGGACATTGGGAGGTCGTCGTGGCGGTCCGACATCGGCTGATCAGAACGAGCCCGCAGATCGTCTGGTCCGTCCTCGCGGACGGCAGCCGCTACGCCCAGTGGGTGGTGGGCACCGAGACCACGGAACCGGAGCACGGCCACTGGCCCGACCTCGGAGCGGCGATCCGCTACACGGTGCGCCTGGGCCCGGTGCAGCTGGCCAACACCACCGTCGTACGCCGCTGCGTCCACGGCGAGCAGCTGGAACTCGAGGCCCGGGCGGGCATGCTCGGCACCGCGCGCATCGCGATCGAGCTGCGCCCCTGGGGCAACCACTGCCTCGTCATCGTGGACGAGCACCCGCTGCACGGCATCGGCGGCACCCTGCACAACGTGGCCGTGGACGCCTTCATCCAGCTGCGCCACCGGGCCATGCTGGCCCGGCTCGCCGAGCTGTGCGAGGAGGTGGCCGCCGAGGAGGAACGCCGCCGCCCGCTCGGGCAGGTGGTGGTGCCGGGCACGGGAGAGGGAGCCGCCCGTGCCTGACGCCGTGGTGATCGGGGCGGGCCCCAACGGTCTCGTGGCGGCGAACCTCCTCGCCGACGCCGGCTGGAGCGTGCTCGTACTGGAGGAGCAGCCCGAGCCCGGCGGCGCGGTACGCCACGACCGGGGCGTCGACCCCGGCTTCGTCAGCGATCTGTGCAGCTCCTTCTACCCGCTCGCCGCCGCCTCCCCGGTCCTCACCGGGATGCGCCTGGAGGACCACGGCCTGCGCTGGAGCCACGCCCCGCACGTTCTCGCCCACCCGCTGACCGACGGGCGCTGCGTGGTGCTCGACCGCCGCATCGACGTCACCGCCGCGTCCCTGGAGGCCTTCGCACCGGGCGACGGCGCCGCCTGGCGCGAGCTGTACCGGATGTGGCAGCACCTGCGGCCCTATGTGATCGACGCGCTGTTCACCCCGTTCCCGCCCGTCCGCCCCGCCGCCCGGCTGGCGCTCCGGCTGCGCGCCGCGGGCGGGCTCCGGGTGGCCCGCACCCTGGTGCTGCCGGTCCGCAGGATGGGGGAGGAGGAGTTCCGCGGCGAGGGCGGGGGACTGCTGCTGGCCGGCAACGCCCTCCACGCCGACCTCGCCCCGGAGGCGGCGGGCAGCGGCGGCTTCGGCTGGCTGATGGCCATGCTCGGGCAGACCTTCGGCTTCCCGGTGCCGGCCGGCGGCTCCGGCGCCCTCACCGAGGCCCTGGTCCGCCGGCTGCGCTCCCGCGGCGGCGAACTGCGCTGCGGGCAGCGCGTCACCCGCGTCCTGGTGCGCGACGGACAGGCCCGGGGGGTGCGCACCGCCTCCGGCGGCACCGTCACCGCCCGGCGGGCCGTCCTGGCCGACGTCTCCGTGCCCGCCCTGTACGGGCAGCTCGTCGCGCCCGAGCACCTGCCGGGGCGGCTCCTCGAGGACCTGCGGCGCTTCCAGTGGGACTTCGCCACCTTCAAGGTGGACTGGGCGCTCGACACACCGGTGCCCTGGGAGGCCGAGCAGGCCGCGGGCGCCGGCACCGTCCACCTCGCCGACGGCATCGACGAACTCACCCGCTTCGCCGCGCAGATCGCCATGCGTCAGGTGCCCGACCGCCCCTTCTGCCTGTTCGGCCAGATGACCACCTCCGACCCGTCCCGCTCGCCCGAGGGCACCGAGTCGGCCTGGGCCTACACGCACGTGCCGCACGACATCACCGGCGACGCCGGCGACGAGCAGCTCACCGGGACCTGGGACGCCAAGGAACGGGAGATCATGGCCGACCGCGTCGAGCGCCAGGTCGAGCGGTTCGCGCCCGGCTTCCGCTCCCGCATCCGGGCCCGCCGCATCCTCGCCCCGCCCGACCTGGAGGCCCTCGACCGCAATCTGCACGGCGGCGCCCTCAACGGCGGCACCACCGCCATGCACCAGCAGCTCCTCTTCCGCCCGGTCCCCGGCACCGGCCGCCCCGAGACCCCGGTGAAGGGTCTCTACCTGGCCTCCGCCGGAGCCCACCCCGGGGGCGGTGTGCACGGCGCCGCCGGCGCCAACGCCGCACGCGCCGCGCTGCGCCGCCGCCGCGCCCCGGGACTGCCGCAGGCACAGCGCCTGCTGACCCGGCGCTCCGGCGAGCGCGACTGACGACCACCCAGACGGACGGGCCGTCGACGGTCACCGGACACGAAGGCCACCGACGAGAAGGGGCGCACACGCACCGGACGACGACCGACCGCGAAGACCAGTGACGACGACCGACACCAGGGACGGACCACCGCATGCGACAGACGGAGGCGAGACGATGACCGGTCACGACGGCGACGGCCCCGACCGCGCCCATCAGCGTCCCGAGGGGGTCAGCGACGAGACGGTGGAGGCCCTCGGGTCCCTGTCCAAGGCACTGGAGACCGTCGAGCGCGCCCGCGGACACCTCTACAGCTTCCACCAGCTCACCGGCACCGCCGACCTCGAACTCGACCGCGCCGTGGAGCTGCTGCGCAAGGCCGGCCACCCCGAGTGGGCGGAGACCGTGCGCACCCAGGTGCTGGGCCGCAACGTCATCCCGGGGCACTGGACGTTCCAGATCGTCGAGGCCTACGACAGCACCTACTACCAGCCGTTCCGCGAGATCGAACGCGCCGCCGTCGACGAACTGGCCGAGGGGCGCGACCACCTCTACGAGGCCGAGATGAAGGAGGCCCGCCGCACCGCCGGCCACCCCGACCACACCGCCCGGCCGGACACCACTCCCGCCGACCGCATCCGCAGCGAGGAACGGTAGAACCATGAAGGCACCGCCCACCGGCCCGAACCCGCTGCTGGACCGCACCGTGGTGGTGACCGGCGCCGCCCGCGGCATCGGGGCCGCCGTCGCCCGCGACCTGGCCGGACGCGGCGCCCGGCTCGCCCTGCTCGGCCACGAGCCGGACCAGCTGCGGGCCCTCGCGGCCGAACTGCCCACCCCGGCCCTGGCCCACGAGGTGGACGTCACCGACGAGGCCGCGATGGAGCGCGCGTCCGACCTGGTACGCGGGCGCCTCGGCCCGCCTTCGGCCGTGGTGGCCAACGCGGGCGTCGCCGAGGGCGCCCCGTTCGCCGACTCCGACCTCGCCGCGTGGCGCCGCGTCGTCGACGTCAACCTCAACGGCAGCGCGGTCACCGCCCGCACCTTCCTGCCCGACCTGTTCGAGACCCGTGGCTACTACCTCCAGGTCGCCTCCCTCGCCTCCTTCGGCGCCGCGCCCATGATGAGCGCCTACTGCGCCTCCAAGGCCGGAGTGGAGGCCTTCGCGCACAGCCTGCGCGCCGAAGTCGCCCACCGCGGTGTCGCCGTGGGCATCGGCTACCTCAACTGGACCGACACCGAGATGATCCGCGACGGCGACCGCTATCCCGTGCTCCGCGAGCTGCGCGGTCACATGCCGCCCCCGGCCCGCCGTGTGTACCCGGCCGCACTGGTCGCGGCACGGCTGGCATCGGCGGTCGAACGCCGCAGCACCGCCGTCTACATCCCACGCTGGCTGCGCCTGGTGCAGGCGACCCGCGCGGCCCTGCCGCCGCTGGTGCTGCGGGTGTCCCGCCGCGCGCTGACCCGGCTGGAGCCTGAGCAGTCGCTGCGCCCCACGGGCGTGCTGGGCGCCGGCGGACAGGCCGACCTCGCCGCCCGCCGGAGCGGATGAGGTCGCTTCTCGTACCGCCGGCCGGTGCGCTCAGCGCGCGCCGGGCGTGGTGTCCAGCACGGCCCGGTGCACGGCACGGGCCAGCCGCGCGCCCCACAGCGAACGGGGACCGGCGAAGGCGCACGGCTCGTCACCGGGGGAGGGGGTGCGGGCGGCCACGCACACCGCGTCGGTCGGCGTGCCGGAGCAGTCGAGACCGGCGTCCAGCAAGGCCTGCACCTTGGCCTCCGTGGCGGTCGCCACCGCATTGACCAGCGCGGCGTCGGTGAGCGGCGCGGGCACGGCGGCCACGATGTTGATGGTCCCAGGGCCGTGCGGTTCACCGGCCGGGTCCGGGGCGGCGGCCCAGCCGCGCACCTCGATCCCGGACGTGACGAGCGCCTCCGCCCCCGAGTCACGGGCGTGCCCGTACGCCGTGACGTCGGCCGCCGTCATCAGACCGACTCCGGGACCGGGCAGCCCGGCCGCGGCGGCCAGCGAGGCGAGGTGCCGGTGGGGGTCGGTGCGCCGGTAGCCGTGAGGGACCTGCGCGTTGAGCACCCAGGCCCGCTCACCGATCCCGCCGCCCAGCACGGCACTGCTGGCCATCCGCCAGCCCGGCCCGGCCACCCACACCAGCGACTCCAGCCGCTCACCCTCCTCCACCCTGCTGAGCCGGCGCGGACACAGCAGCCCCTCGGCGCTGCGGGGCGGCGGAACGACAGCGGTCACCGGACGGCACTCCTCACGACGGATCGAACCGCCCGATCGTATGCCGCCCCGCCGGCCCGAGGTCACTCGGGAGCCGGGCCCGCCGTCACCGGGGAGCCGGGCCCGCCGTCACGCGGGTGTCAGGGGCGCTTGCCGCGCAGCTTGCCCAGGAGCTTCTGGGCCTGCTCACGGCGCTTCGGGTCGGACGCCGCCCGGCGGACCTGCTCCGCCGCCCGCCGGCCCTGGGGGCTCTGCGCGAACTGCTTGATCTTGTCCATCATGCCTGCCATCAAGGGCTCCTCTCTCCTCGCACGGCCGGTGCCGTGCCCTGTGTCGTCCTGTGTCTCCAGTGTGCTCGCACCGGGCCCCCTACCCTTCCCGGCGCGCCCGAGACCACGCTCCGGGGCACGGTCCGGATCCCCGGCCATCGCCCGCCTTCCACGTACCGTCAAGTGCGCCTGCTCAGCGCGCGGTTGGCCGGCCGCGAACGGTGCCGTCCCGCCACTTCCGTCCCGCCCGGCGGGTTTGCGGCGGGAATCGCAGGCAAGTCGGTGTGCATGAGTGAACCGAACAAGAACTCGCAGGCGAAGAACACCCAGGAACGTACCGGCGCCAAGGCGCGCGGGTCCGCGGAGAAGGCGACCGCCCCGGCCGGGAAGGCGGCGAAGGACACCGGCGCCAAGGCCACTGACACCGCGTCAGCGGCAGCGACCGGCACCCGGCGGGCCGCCCAGGCCGCCGAGGGCGCCGCGCAGAGCGCGGTGAAGGGCGTCGAGGCGGGCCGCCGCGCGGTCGTCGCCACCTCCGGCCAGGTCGCCGCCGGCGCCAGGACGGCCTGGACCGCGATCGCCCACCGCAAGCTCGTCACCGCCGGCGTCGGCGCCGGACTCACCGCGCTGAGCGCCGCCTCGTACGCGGCCGGCCGCCGTGCGGGACGCCAGACGCACGGTCCTCTCACCAGGTGGACCGGCGGACGCATCTGACCGGCGGACACCCCCGCCCGCGGCACCGGCGGCAGCCCGCCGGGACCGGGCCAGGGGCCCGCTCGCGCGAAACGTCCCTGACAAGGAAAGATGTCTCCGCAGGAGAAGTATCGACCCATGCGGAGGAGTGGGCACATGCAGCACGAGCGAGCGGGCGGCCCGGCCGGTCCCGAGGATCTCGTCGACGTCGCTCGGCTGGTCACGGCGTACTACGCCTTGCACCCCGACCCGGAGGACCCCGGCCAGCGCGTCACGTTCGGGACGTCGGGACACCGTGGCTCGTCCCTGGCGGCCGCGTTCAACGAGGACCACATCGCGGCGACCAGCCAGGCCATCTGTGAGTACCGCGCCCAGCAGGGCACCGACGGCCCGCTGTTCCTCGGCGCCGACACCCACGCGCTCTCCGAACCCGCCCGGGTGACCGCGCTGGAGGTGTTCGCCGCCAACGGCGTCACGGTGCTCGTCGACGAGTCCGACGGCTACACGCCCACCCCGGCGGTCTCGCATGCGATCCTCACCCACAACCGCGGCCGCACCTCGGGCCTCGCGGACGGCGTGGTCGTCACCCCTTCCCACAACCCGCCCGCGGACGGCGGGTTCAAGTACAACCCGCCGAGCGGCGGCCCCGCGGGCTCGGACGCCACCTCCTGGATCCAGGACCGAGCCAACGACATCATCCGCGGCGGCCTGAAGGACGTCCGCCGCATCCCCTACGCCCGCGCCCTGGCCGCGGAGACCACCGGTCGCTACGACTTCCTGGGCCGCTATGTCGACGACCTGCCGAGCGTGCTCGACCTGGACGCCATCCGCTCGGCCGGCGTGCGCATCGGCGCCGACCCGCTCGGCGGCGCGTCCGTCGCCTACTGGGGCCGGATCGCCGAGCAGCACCGCATCGACCTCACCGTGGTCAACCCGCTCACCGACCCCACCTGGCGGTTCATGACGCTGGACTGGGACGGCAAGATCCGCATGGACTGCTCCTCCCCGCACGCCATGGCCTCGCTCATCGGGCAGCGCGACCGCTTCCGGATCGCCACCGGCAACGACGCCGACGCCGACCGGCACGGCATCGTCACCCCCGACGCCGGCCTGATGAACCCCAACCACTACCTCGCCACGGCCATCAACTACCTCTACGCCCACCGCGAGCAGTGGCCGGCGGCGGCCGGCGTCGGCAAGACCCTGGTCTCCTCCGCGATGATCGACCGGGTCGCCGCCGACCTGGGACGCCGGCTCGTCGAGGTGCCGGTCGGGTTCAAGTGGTTCGTGGACGGGCTGATGGACGGCTCCCTCGGCTTCGGCGGCGAGGAGTCCGCCGGCGCGTCCTTCCTGCGCCGCGACGGCTCGGTGTGGACCACCGACAAGGACGGCATCATCCTCGCGCTGCTCGCCTCCGAGATCACCGCCGTCACCGGCAAGACCCCCTCGGAGCACTACGCCGCCCTCACCGCCCGCTTCGGCTCGCCCGCCTACGAGCGCATCGACGCACCCGCCACCCGGGAGGAGAAGGCGAAGCTCGCCAAGCTGTCGCCCGCCCAGGTCACCGCCGACACCCTCGCAGGCGACCCGGTCACCTCGGTGCTCACCGAGGCCCCCGGCAACGGCGCGTCCATCGGCGGCATCAAGGTCACCACCGACAGCGCCTGGTTCGCGGCCCGCCCCTCGGGCACCGAGGACGTCTACAAGATCTACGCCGAGTCGTTCCGCGGCGCCGGCCACCTGCGCCAGGTGCAGGAGGAGGCCAAGTCGGTCGTCCTCACCGCGCTGGGCGGCTGAGCCACCGCCGGGCGGGCCGGGCGGCGCCGCTGGCCCGCGCGGCGGCCGGAGGTCAGCCGGCCTGCACGGCGGACGTGGTGGCCGAGGAAGGCGACGGGGCGAGCGAGTCCGCCGGCCGGGAGGTGGCCGCCGGCAGTTCCGCGGGCACCTCCTCCGACTGCTGCAGCACCGTGTCGCCGGGGCCCTGCGGCGTGCCGTCCGCCGTGGTGGCCAGCCGCGACCAGGCCATCAGCACCAGCGCGATCGCGGCGGCGGTACCGGCGAACCGGCCGACGCGGCGCAGCCGGGCACGGCCGTCCAGATTCCGCCAGGACGGGGCGTCCCACGGGTCCTCGGGACGCCACATCTCACCGACGGCGTCCCCGGCCGTCCGGCCGGACGCGCCGGCCCGAGGGGGCCGGGTGCGCTCTCCCTCCGCCCGCTGACGCGCGGAGGGTTCCCTGGGCGCCGAGGCCCGGATGGCACGTTCGTCGTCGTCGAGGAACCGCTGCCAGACGTCGTCCGGCAGCAAGGGGCCGCCGCCTGGCGGTTCAGGCGTCCCGCCCTCCTCCGGCCGCTGCGCGGTCACGTCCGTTCCTTCCCCTCTCGTGCCGGTGTTCGCCAGGATCATGGCACAGTGCCAAGACGCCGGACCACAGTGCCCGCCCCCGGCCCCCTGTGCGGCCGGTGTCCCCCGCCAGCTTCCTCTGCGGCCGGTTTCCCTCACGAGTGGCGGGCCCGCCCCTTACGAGTGGCTGACGTCGCACCCGACTCCGCTTCGCACCACGGGTCCCACGTGCCACTGTGGTCACGTCACAGACACCGCGGCATACGAAAGAAGCGGCTGCCGCGGGACGGGCGCCCCGGACAGACCCCTGTCCGGGGCGTCGTGCGTGCGGCGGACCCGGGACGCCGCCGGACACCGCGGACGTCATCGGACACCGGCCTCGATTCCATAAAGGTGCCCCGCGCGACCGCTCGGGGTGACCGGATCTTTGCATAGTCTCAAGGCGGGAGGGGCGTCTGTGGAGGAAAGGGACGGCTCTCGAGCGCCCGGACACCGCTGGAGCAGCATTGACCGACAGGAATCCGACACCGAGTCAGAAGGTTCTGGCCTGGATGCCGCTCGCGGTGATGGCCGTGATCGCGGTCATGGACGTGTCGGCCGGTCCCGGCGTCGGGCTGCTGCCGCTGGTCTCGCTCGGACCCGCCTTCGCCGGACTCGTCGGAAGCTGGCGCCGCACCGCCCTGATCGGCGTGCTGGCCCTGCTGCTGTGCACCGCGCTGGGCCTGTACAACGGGCTGTTCGCCGAACGGCGCGGCTACGCGGCCATGGCCTCGGTCGCCGGTGTCACCGGCGTCGGCGTCGCCGCGGCCGTGATGCGCTCCCGCCGGGAGACCGAGCTGGCCAGCGTGCGGTCCATCGCGGAGGTCGCCCAGCGGGTGCTGCTGCGCCCGGTGCCGCTGACCGCGGGCCCGCTCCAGCTGGCGGTGTCGTACACCTCCGCCGTCGCCGAGGCCCGGATCGGCGGCGACCTGTACGAGGTGGTCGCCTCGCCGCTCGGCGTGCGGGTCATCGTCGGCGACGTGCAGGGCAAGGGCCTGGCCGCGGTGGAGGCCGCCGCCGTGGTCCTCGGCGCCTTCCGGGAGGCCGCCTACGACGAGCCCGGTCTCGTCGGCCTCGGCGAGCGGGTGGAACGCAGCGTCGCCCGCGAGCTGCAGGGGGAGCGGTTCGTCACCGCGATCCTCGCCGAGATCCGAGGCGACCATGAGGTCGTCCTCCTCGACTACGGCCATCCCGCGCCCCTGCTGGTACGGCGGGACGGCAGCGCACAGTTCCCCGAACCGCCCGCGTACGCGCTGCCGCTCGGCCTCTCCGCGCACGGCGCCGAAGGCCCCCGCCCCTACCGGGTCGCCTTCACACCGGGCGACCAACTGCTGCTGTACACCGACGGTGTCACCGAGGCCCGCGACCGGGACGGGCGCTTCTATCCGCTGGCCGAGCGCACCCAGCTGCTCAAGGAACCCGACGTGCACCGCGCACTGGAGGCACTGCGCGAGGACCTGGTCCGGCACGCGGGCGGCCCGCCCGGCGACGACGCCGCCATGCTCCTGCTGCGCTACCGCGCCCACGGCAGCGGCGGCGACACGGGTTTCCCCCGGTGACCGCGCCGGTGGGGCAGAGGCCGGCTCGGCGGCCCGGTGTGCGCCCCGCGCGGGACCGGGGCGCACGGGAGCGGTACAAAGGAGGAATGGAGCCGCGCGAGAGCCCCGCCGGGGCCACGGACGACGCCGAGGCGGTCACGCGGGCGTTCCTCACCGCCTCGCGGCTGCTGGTCGCGGTGTCGGCGCGGTCGCTCGCGGCCGTCGAGGAGCGGGTGACGCTGCCCCAGTTCCGCATGCTGATGGTGCTCCACACCCGTGGCGACACCAAGCTCGTGGCGCTCGCCGAGCAGCTCCAGGTCGCCCCGTCCACCGCGATGCGCATGGTCGACAGGCTGATCGCCGCCGGGCTCGCCGCCCGGCAGACCAACCCGGCCAACCGCCGCGAGACCCTGCTGAGCCTCACCGGGGAGGGCCGCCGCATCGTCGAGCACGTCACCGCGCGGCGCCGGGCGGAGATCTCCGCGATCGTGGAGCGCCTGGAGCCCCGCCAGCGCGCCGCCCTGATCGAGGCCCTCACGGCCTTCAACGAGGCCGGCGGCGAACCGCCCGTCTCCCAGGTGCACCCTCTGGGCTGGCCGCTGATGCCGTAGCATCCCGTCGAGCGTGCCACTGCCGGGGGCGCGGCCGACGGACGGGCCCCGCCCCGGCGCCCGTGCTAACTTCCCGTCCGGGCCGCGGCCGGCCCGGACCGCCGGCGTCCGGCCCGCGACCGGCGTGTTCAGGCTTCAAGGACGGTGACACCGGATGACGGCAGCAGGCGACGACACCCCCGGTCGGCCCTCCGGCGCGGACGGTCACACCCCCGGCCCGTCCGCGACGGACGGCACGACCTCGGGTCACCCCCCGAAGGACGCGCCGCTTCCGAAGATCCTGTGCGACACCGCCGCCCTGGCGGCCCTCGACGACGCCCCCGCCGGTGCGCTCTGGCGGCTCGCCGAGTCCGGCCGCCAGCTCGACGCCAACGTGGTGCGTCTGCCGCCCGGACAGCAGGTCGGCACCCACCGTGAGCCCGACCTCGACGTGCTGCACCTGGTCCTCGCCGGCAGCGGCACGCTCACCGCCCCCGACGGCACCCGCACCCTGCAGCGGGGCACCCTCACCTGGCTCCCGCACGGCTCCACCCGCAGCCTCACCGCGGGCCCCGAGGGGCTGACGTATCTCACCGTCCACCGCCGCCGCCCCGGCATGCAGATCCGCAGGCCGGACTCCGGTGCGCCGGACGGCTCCTGAGCGTGTGTCAGGAGGACGCCGAGGCTTCCTCGCCCGCCCTCCCCGGAACGGAACCGGTCTCGGGCGCGGTGTAGAAGACCGAGGTGCCCTGCTTGCTGCGCTGGGCCTGGTTCCGGGCGACGAGAGCCTCGAGGGTGTTGCGCACCACCGTCGTCTTGACCGAACGCCCGGGGTGCGCCTGACCGAGGGCGGTGGCGATCTCCGCCGCCGAACGCGGCTCCTTCTGCTCCGCCAGGTGCTCCCGTACGAGATCCACCAGCCGGGGACCTCCGGCCTTGCCCGCCGTCCCCTTCCCGGCACCGGCTTCCGCCCCGGAGATGGCCTGCGCCCTGCCCTTCGCCTCCGCCGCGGGCCTGGTGGACCTGCGCGCGGGCTTCTTCGCGGCGGCAGGCGCACCCGCGGACGCCTTCTTCGCGCGCTTCGGCTCGCCGGCGCCCGCCTTGGCGCCGCTCCCTCCACGGGGAGCGGGGACCTTCGCGCCCCGCGTCCGCGAGTCCCGCCCGGCGGTCCGCTCCCCGGCGCCGGCGGGTTCCCCGGACGTCCCGCCGCGCTCGCCACCCCCGTCGGTCTCCGTCCGCTGCGCCGCCGACTCCAGTGCCTGACGCATGTTCACCAGAACGGCGTGATCGCGCCGCAGCGTGGCCAACTGCTCCTGCAGCGCGGCGATCTCGGCCTCGACGCGCTCCTGCTCCTTGACGTTGCGCTCCAGGTCACCCGTCACCTGTGCGGTGTACTGCGAGGTGAGGTCCGTGACGGAGGCCGCGTTGTCGGACATGACGGTGCCCCTTCTCGTAGGTTGCCTGGTGGCCAGTCATCGTACGGCTGCGCCGCCCACGCCGTTCCCCGCCCGCCGCAGGAACGCAGAGCCCGCGAACGCGCGTACGCAAGGGAGTTCACGGCCGTCCGCACGAGCCCCGGTCCCCGGCCCCCGGCCCGCGGCGGCAGCCAGCTCCACCCGGGGGACGAGCCGTCGCACGAACGGCCGAGGCGACGCGCCGCGCAAGGGGGCCGGGCCGGGACACCGAGCGCGCAGATGGGGGACCTTGCCCGGACTCGCGCGCCGCGCGAGCGGGTTTCACCGTCACCGAAGTCAGGCTGAGCGCATGGCTTCATCGACCGACCACCCGCACCGGGGGAGCCGCTCCTCCCGGCGTGACCCGTGGCCCGCCTTCCCCCGGCCCATCCCCCGCCTGCCGCGGCCGGCCGTGGCACTGCTGATGACCGTGGCGCTCACCGGCTGCGCGGCGCTCGCGGAGAACCCCGCACGGGACGGCCGCCCGCCCGCCTCACCGGCGGGCGGCGCCCCGGCCCACGGCGGCGCCCCCGCCCCCCGCAGCACCCCCTCCGCGCAGAGCCTGCTGTCCCCGCAGGGCGCACCCGGCACGGCGAGCGCCACCGAGGGCAGGACGGAGCCCCCCGCCGATGCCCCCGCTGCGCTGCCCGGTCTCGGCCCGCGCACCCGGGCGCAGATCCCCGACAGCAGCCGCCAGGTCGTGGTGGTCACCGGCCGGGCCCGGGACGCCAACCGCTCCGAGGTCGTGCTGTACTCGCGCACACCGGCCGGATGGCGGGCGGGCACGCCCTGGCCGGCTCGCAACGCGCAGAAGGGCTGGACCGAGAACCACGTGCTCGGCGACCTGCGCTCGCCCATCGGCGTCTTCACCCTCACCGACGCCGGCGGGCTGCTGCCCGATCCCGGCACCCGGCTGCCGTACTACCAGGACGAGGGCTTCGGCATCAGCGGTCCCGGACTGGCGGGGGAGTCCCTGGAAGGGGCCTTCGACCATGTCATCGCCATCGACTACAACCGGGTGCCCGGCACCTCCCCGCTCGATCCGACCCGGCCGCTCGGCGAGGAGAAGGGCGGCGGCATCTGGCTGCACGTCGATCACGAGGGGCCCACCCAGGGGTGCGTGAGCCTCTCCGAGGAGCACATGAAGGAGCTTCTGCGCGCGCTGGACCCGGGCCGCCGTCCGGTGATCGTGATGGGTGACGCCCAGTCGCTGCAGAAGTGAGACGCCCAGTCGTGGAAGAAGTGAGGCCAGCCGCGCCATGCCGCGCCGCGGCGGTGAGCAGCACTGTGCCGCGCGGCGGCCCGGGGCCAGGGCCCCGCCGTCACAGCTCCTCGCCGCGCCGCCGGCCGTCCTCCTCCGGCGGTGCCCGGTTGGAGGCGGTCTCGCCCGCCGTCAGATGTTCGAGGACCTCCACCAGCTCCTGGCAGGCGCGCTCCACGGAACGCCGCATGTGCTGCTGCTCGCTGATCATCGAGGACAGCAGGAGCGCGGTCAGGGCCGCCGCCGCGTTGAAGATCAGCAGGTTGATCATCACGTCCATCCGGTCCAGGACCGAGAACGGGCCGCTGTGGTCCGTCGCCGCGATGGTCGCCATCACCGAGGCGTACAGCGCGCACAGCATGCTGCCGGCCAGCTGGAAGCGCAGCGCCGACCAGACGAGCAGCGGATAGATGGCGAACAGCATGCTCGAGCGGGCGTGGGTGGCCACCGGCACCAGTGTGGCGGTGGCGGCCGCCAGGAGCAGCGCCTCCTTCCAGCGGGAGAGGTGCACGGGCCAGTGCGCGCGCCGGAGCAGGAGCAGCAGGGGAGTGACGATCAGGACACCCATGGCGTCGCCGGCCCACCAGGCCAGCCACACCGACCAGAAGCTGTCGGCGGAGAGGCTGCCCTCCGCCAGCAGCAGCACCGCGCCGGTGGTGGAGCTGATCAGCATGGCGGCGACGGCCCCGAGGAACACCAGCGCCAGACCGTCCCGCAGGCGGGCCAGGTCGGGTTTGAAGTGCTGTCTGCGCAGCAGCAGGTACCCGATCACGGGGGCCGCGGTGTTGCCCGCGATCACGATCACCGACTGCGGCTGCGGGGTGTCGATCGACATCAGCACGAACAGCGCGCCGAGTGCGATGCCGAGCGTGCAGCGCAGGCCGAAGGTCAGCAGGGCGGCCAGCGCCACCCCCGTGGGCGGCCAGATCGGGCTGACCACGGCGCCCTCGACGACCAGGCCGCGCAGCAGCCCCAGCCGCCCGGCCACGTAGTAGCAGGCGGCGACCCCCAGGGTCTGGAGCACGAGGACGCCCGGTCCTCGCAGATCCTCTCTAGCCACCACACATGCCATCAGACACCGAGGCCGCGCCGTCGGCTAGGCGGAGGGCGGGGACTTGCGGCCCTATGGCTGAGTCGCCCGGACCCCGTCGTGCCCGATGACGAGCACGGCGGCGTCGTCGTCGTGCCCGACCCGCTCCGCGCCCTTGATCACTGCGGCGGCGAGCGCGTCCGCGTCCATCCGGGCGACGGCCGCCACGCCCGCGAGCCGCACCGCCTGTTCCAGGCCCTCGTCGAGGGTCATGGACGGGCCCTCCACCACGCCGTCGGTGAGCATCACGAACACGCCGCCGGTGGTGAGCCGGTAGCGGGTGACCGGGTAGACCATGCCGCGGCTGATGCCGAGCGGCGGGCCCCCCTCGTCCTCGGTGATGCCCGCCCTGCCGTCCGCGGTGGCCCACACGCAGGGCAGATGACCGGCGCGGGCGCTCTCCAGCACACCGGTGGCGGGGTCGAGGCGGATGAAGGTGCAGGTGGCGAAGAGCGTCGAGCCGAGCGACAGCAGCAGGTCGTTGGTCCGCGACAGCAGCTCGCCCGGCTCGCTGCTCACGGAGGCGAGCGCGCGCAGTCCGACCCGCACCTGGCCCATGAAGGCCGCGGCCTCGATGTTGTGCCCCTGGACGTCGCCGATGGACAGTCCGATCCGGCCGTCCGGCATCAGAAAGGCGTCGTACCAGTCGCCGCCCACGTTCAGGCCCTGATACGCGGGCGCGTAGCGCACCGCCAGCCGCACGCCCTCGGCGACCGGCAGGTCCCGGGGCAGCATGCCCCGCTGCAGCGCCAGGGCCAGCTCCACGCGGGAGCGCTGCTCCGCGGCCTGCGCGCGCGTCTGGGCGGTCAGCGTCCCGAGTCTGTGCAGCAACTCGTCGCCGTCGTCCGCGGGACTGGTGCGGGACATGGATCACTCATCCGGGCGAGCGCGGTCACACTCGGTGACGCTTTCGTGGGCATATCCCCCTCTTCGGGGCTCAACGGATGATAGTAGGAAATCGGACAGTGCGGCCAATCGCGGCCGCGGCGGAGAGGCGTCCGCCCATCGGAGTGCGGCCGGCCGCACAGCCGCGACGAAGCGCGGCGGGGCCAGGGGCCGGGGCCGTCCAAGGGTGGTTGTCGCGAAACCCCGCTGGGGCCGGGCGTCCATGCGGCAGTCTGTCCGCATGGAGCAGCAGCAGATCATGCAGCATGCCGTCGGCATCCTGACCGAGGCGCTCGACATGCGGCGGCGTCTGAGGGAGGACCCGGAGGCCGACGTCACCAGCAACGGCGCGGTCGCCCAGCTGCTGGAGGAGATGCTGCCGCGCATCCAGCTGCCCGGGGACGCGAGCGCCCGCGAGGTGGCGGAGATCATCACCGCGGAGCTGGGGCCCGCCATCGTCCAGATCGCCTCCGCCCTCACCTTCGCCTTCGTGCAGCTCGCCGAGGTTCATGACGCGGGCCGCACCGACATGACCTCCGCCGACGTCCTGCGGTCCATCGCCCTGCACTACGAGTCCGGCGGCGGGTGATGAGACGGCCCGGCACGCCCCGGCCGCGTGCCGCCGGGGCGGTGACGCCGTACGCCGCCATCCCGGAATTTGTCACCGGGCGGACAAGGCGCGCTCCTGGTCCGCGCTCCCGGGGGCGGATCGCGCTGCGCCGGCGCGATCCGTCCGTTCCGGTCTCTTGACTCCTTACGCGCCGGTAGCGATCCTCGGCGAGTACTTTGCGCCGGTCATGACAAGACCGTGGTGGCGCCCCCGCCGACGGAGGGACGTGGGTAGTGAGGATCGCTCGGCTCCCGTATCGCGGACGGCGGCCCCTCGCCGCCGTCGTGACGCTGCTCCTTCTCGTGCTGGCCGCGGCCCTGGCCCCGTCCCCCGCTTCCGCGGCGGACGGTGACTGGTGGGAGCCGGTGGCGCGGCCCGCCCCCGACTCGCGGATCGGGGTCACCGGCGAGCCGTTCAAGGGCACCGACGCCCGCGGCGAGGTGCGCGGCTTTGTCGACGCGCACAACCACATCATGTCCAACGAGGCCTTCGGCGGACGCCTGATCTGCGGCAAGGCGTTCTCCGAGCAGGGCATCGCCGAGGCGCTCAAGGACTGCCCCGAGCACTACCCGGACGGCTCGCTCGCCGTCTTCGACTTCATCACCAACGGCGGTGACGGCCGGCACGACCCGGTCGGCTGGCCCACCTTCGAGGACTGGCCCGCTCATGACTCCCTGACGCACCAGCAGAACTACTACGCCTGGATCGAGCGCGCCTGGCGCGGCGGCCAGCGCGTGCTGGTCAACGACCTGGTCACCAACGGCGTGATCTGCTCGGTGTACTTCTTCAAGGACCGCAGCTGCGACGAGATGACCTCGATCCGCCTGCAGGCGAAGCTGACGTACGACATGCAGGCCTACATCGACCGCATGTACGGCGGCCCGGGAAGGGGCTGGTTCCGGATCGTCACCGACGCCGCCCAGGCCCGCAAGGTCGTCGAGCAGGGCAAGCTCGCCGTGATCCTGGGTGTCGAGACGTCCGAACCGTTCGGCTGCAAACAGGTCCTGGACATCCCGCAGTGCAGCGAGGCGGACATCGACCGCGGCCTGGACGAGCTGTACGACCTGGGCGTGCGCAGCATGTTCCTGTGCCACAAGTTCGACAACGCGCTGTGCGGCGTCCGCTTCGACTCCGGCAGCCTCGGCACGGCCGTCAACGTCGGCCAGTTCCTCTCCACCGGCACGTTCTGGCGCACCGAGAAGTGCACAGGGCCGCAGCACGACAACCCCATCGGCCTGGCCTCCGCCCCCCAGGCCGAGAAGAAGCTGCCCGCGGGTGTGGAGGTGCCCGGCTACTCCGCCGACGCGCAGTGCAATGTGCGCGGGCTCACCGACCTCGGCGAGTACGCGGTGCGCGGCATGATGAAGCGTCACATGATGCTCGAGATCGACCACATGAGCGTCAAGGCCGTCGGCCGGGTCCTGGACATCCTCGAGGCCGGGTCCTACCCCGGTGTGATCTCCTCGCACAGCTGGATGGACCAGAACTGGACCGAGCGGGTCTACCGCCTGGGCGGCTTCATCACCCAGTACATGAACGGCTCCGAGCACTTCATCGACGAGGCCGGCCGCACCGAGGCGCTGCGCGACAAGTACGGCGTGGGCTACGGCTTCGGCACCGACATGAACGGCGTCGGCGGCTGGCCCGCCCCGCGCGGCGAGGACGCGCCGAACCCGGTCACCTACCCCTTCCGCAGCGTCGACGGCGGCTCGGTCCTCGACCGCCAGACCACCGGCGAGCGCACCTGGGACCTCAACACCGACGGAGCCGCCCACTACGGCCTGGTGCCCGACTGGATCGAGGACATCCGCCGGGTGGGCGGCCGGCACGTGGTCGACGACCTGTTCCGGGGCGCCGAGTCCTACCTGGACACCTGGGCCGCCACCCAGCGGCACACCGCCGGCGCCAACCTCGCCGAGGGAGCGGCGGCCACAGCGAGTTCCACGGAGTGGAGCCTGTTCACCAGCTATGCGCCGGGGCGCGCCGTGGACGGCGACCGGGGTACCCGCTGGGCCAGTGACTGGAGCGACGGGCAGTGGCTGCGGATCGACCTCGGCGCCACCCGCCGGGTCGGCAGGGTCACCCTCGACTGGGAGCGCGCCTACGGCAAGGCGTACCGCATCCAGCTCTCCGACGACGGCACGGACTGGCGCACCGTCTGGTCCACCGCCGCCGGCGACGGCGGCCTGGACACCGCGCGGTTCACCCCGTCACAGGCCCGCCATCTGCGCATCCAGCTCCTCGAGCGCGGCACTCAGTGGGGCTACTCGCTGCGGGAGGTGGGCGTCCACGCCGGCTGACGCCGGCCCTCAGCCCCGCGGCACCGGCCTCCCGCGGGCCGGCCCCCGGGGGACCGGTCTCACGTGAGTTCCGTGACCTCCGCGAGGAGTTCGCGCACCGTCTCCCGGGCCCGCGCCCGGTCGGCCGGCACCAGGCCGATCCGGGTGCGGCGGTCCAGCAGGTCGGCCGCGTCGAGCGCGCCCTCGTGGCGCAGGGCCCACAGCAGTTCGGCGCCGGTCGCCGGGTAGGAGGGCAGCACCGGCTCGCGCAGCCGTTCGTCGCGCAGGCCGAGGGCGTGCACCGCCGGTGCCTCCGTGCCGTAGCGGCGCACCAGGCGGCGCGGCGCGGGCAGCGCGGCGAGGGTCCGCGGCGCAGCCGCGCCCACCAGCGGCAGCGAAGCGGTGACCGACCGCCCGGCGGGCAGCCGGCGTTCGCGCACCGCGGTGTCCACCGCGTCCTGGGCCATCCGCCGGTAGGTGGTGAGCTTGCCGCCCACGACGGTGACCACCCCGTCGGGAGAGGTGAGCACCGCGTGCCGCCGGGAGATGTCCGCGGTCCGCGGCGCCGGGCCGGTACTGCCGCCGGTGTCGAGCAGCGGGCGCAGCCCGGCGAACGCACCCACCACGTCGTCCCGGCGGACCGGCGCGTCCAGCACCGAGCCCAGCACGTCGAGCAGGAAGCCGATGTCGGACTCGGGAACCTCGGGCACATCGGGGATGCCGCCGTCGACCGGCTCGTCCGTCAGTCCGACGTAGACCCGGCCGTCGTCCTGCGGCAGCACCAGGACGAAGCGGTTGCTCTCGCCGGGGATCGGGATGTGCAGCCCCGCGGGCAGCGGGCCGAGGCAGTCGGGCCGCAGCACCAGATGGGTGCCGCGGGACGGGCGGATCCGGATGCCCTCGACCAGGCCGCCCGCCCAGACACCGGTGGCGTTGATCACCGCACGGGCGCGGATCTCGCCCTCCTCGCCGGTGAGTTCGTCATGGACCCGGGCCCCGGTGCCGGTCAGGGTGAGCGCCCGCACCCGGGTCAGGATGCGCGCCCCGCGTGCGGCGGCGGTGCGGGCGACGGCGGTCACCAGGCGGGCGTCGTCGGTGAGGCGGCCGTCCCAGGACAGCAGGCCCCCGCGCAGCCCGTCCCCGCGCACCACGGGGGCCAGGTGCCGGGTCTCGACCGCGGAGAGGCGGCGCGGCGGCGGCAGCGTCGCCCGCGCGGTGCGGGCCGCCAGGCGCAGCGTGTCCCCGGCGTGGAAACCGGCCCGCGCCAGCGCCGCCTGCGCGCGGGAGACCAGAGGGGTGAGCGGCAGCACGAACGGCTGGGCGGCGACCAGATGGGGAGCGGTGCGCTCCATCAGGACGCCGCGCTCCACGGCGCTCTCATGGGCGACGTCGAGCTGGGCGGAGGCGAGGTAGCGCAGCCCGCCGTGGATCAGCTTGCTGCTGAACCGGGAGGTGCCGAAGGCCAGATCGTGCGCGTCGATCGCGGCCACGCTCAGGCCGCGCGCCGCGGCGTCCAGAGCGACCCCGGCGCCGGTGGCGCCCAGGCCGACGACCAGGACGTCCACGGCGGGACCGCCCACGGTCGCGGTCAGTTCACGGGCGCGCCGTGCGGCGGACAGGGAGGAGGCGGCGGGCGGGCCACTGGCGGGGGTCATGGGGTGAGAGTCCTCTCCAGGATGTGGCGCAGCTCCGCGAGGAAGGCCTCTTCGCCGAGCTCGGGGTCGTCCTCGTCGGTCATGGTCCGCAGGGACAGGGCGTAGGACTGGACGATCAGCAGCACCGAGCGCGCCTGCCGCTGGACCGGGACGGCACGCACCGACCCGTCGTCGTGTCCCTCGCGCAGCGAACCGGCCAGCAGCTCCAGCAGGGCCTCCTGGCTCGCGCCGCGCCGGTCCAGGACGTAGGGCAGCAGCAGTTCGGGGTCCACGTCGACGATCTTGCGGAAGAGCGGGTGTCCGCGGAACGCGCGCACCCCCGCCACCAGCCCGTCCACGATCAGCGCGCGGGTGGTCACCCCCGGCCTGCGCTCCGGCATGGCGCCGGTGGCCACCGCGATCCACTCCCGGGTCATCAGGTCCCCGACCAGCGACCGCACATCGGGCCATCTCCGGTACAGCGTCATCCGGGAGACCCCGGCGCGGCGGGCCACGTCGGTGAGCGTGGTGCGGCGTACTCCGACGGCCAGGACGGCGTCGCGCACCGCGTCGAGCACCGCGTCGTTGTCCGAGCCGTTGTGACGAATAGGCGTCATGTGTCACAGTGTAACGCCCCGTGAGGCCGTCGGGCGACGGCATCGCTCTTTTCGACGGTGAGGACGACAGTCATGGACATGCTGTGGAGCGGCTGGGGCGACCCGGCCAAGGCCACACCGCTGCCCGGCACGGTGACCGGGCTGCTGCGCGACCTGCTCGGCGTCAAGCCCCGCGAGAGCGCGCCGCCCGCCCTCGAGGAGCTGACCGTCCCCGACTCCGGCCTCCCCCCGGCCGCCCACCGTGCCCTCGCCGACGCCCTGGGCGGCGAGCAGCACGTGCGCACCGACGCGGAGACGCGCGTCCGGCACACCCGCGGCAAGTCCACCCCCGATCTGCTGCGCATCCGAGCCGGCGAACTCGACGACATCCCGGCGGCCGTGCTGCTGCCCGCCTCGCACGACGAGGTCGTCGCCGTTCTGCGCGTCTGCGCCGGACACCGCCTGCCGCTGGTCCCCTTCGGCGGCGGCACCTCCGTCGTCGGCGGCCTCGCCCCCGAACGGCGTGGCCCCTTCGTCGCCCTGGACCTCAGGCGGATGGACGCGCTGCTCGAGCTCGACCCGGTCTCCCGCACCGCCACCCTGCAGCCCGGACTGCGCGCCCCGCAGGCCGAGGCGCTGCTCGCCGAGCACGGCTTCACCCTCGGCCACTTCCCCCAGTCCTTCGAGTGGGCCACCATCGGCGGCTTCGCCGCCACCCGCTCCAGCGGACAGGCCTCCGCCGGCTACGGCCGCTTCGACGAGATGGTCCTCTCCCTCACCCTCGCCACCCCCGAGGGCACCCTGGACACCGGCCGCGCACCGCGCTCCGCCGCGGGACCCGACCTGCGCCAGCTGATCCTCGGCTCCGAGGGGGCTTTCGGCATCATCACCTCGGTCACGGTGCGCATCAGGCCCGTCCCCGAGACCCGCGTCTACGAGGGCTGGCGCTTCGCCTCCTTCGACGAGGGCGCCGCCGCCCTGCGCCGGCTCGCCCAGGACGGACCCCGGCCCACCGTCCTTCGCCTGTCCGACGAGACCGAGACCCTGGTCGGCCTGGCCCAGCCCGACGCGATCGGCTCCGGGGGCCCGCAGTCCGCCGGCTGCACGGCCGTCGCCGGCTACGAGGGCACCGCGGAGGACACCGCCCACCGCAGGGAGCGCGCCGCGGCCGTGCTGCGCGAGTGCGGCGGCACCCCGCTCGGCGAGGAGCCGGGAGAGCGCTGGGCGCACGGCCGCTACTCGGCCCCCTACCTGCGCGACTCCCTGCTCGACGCCGGCGCGTTCGCCGAGACCCTGGAGACGGCCACCTTCTGGTCCCGCATCCCCAAGCTCTACACCGCCGTCCGCGACGCGCTCACCGGCACGCTCACCGAGGCCGGCACCCCGCCGCTGGTGATGTGCCACATCTCCCACGTCTACGAGAACGGCGCCTCGCTCTACTTCACCGTGGTCTCCGCCCAGGGCGAGGACCCGGTGGCCCACTGGATGCGGGCCAAGCACGCCGCCAACGAGGCGATCCTCGCCGCCGGCGGAACCATCAGCCACCATCACGGCGTCGGCACCGACCACCGCGACTGGTACGTCCGCGAGGCGGGCCCGCTCGGCATCGGCGCGCTGCGCGCCGTGAAACAGCGCCTCGACCCGGCAGGACTGCTCAACCCCGGCGTGCTGCTGCCCGCGGACTGAAACCACCGCCCGACCCACCGCCAGTCCCGTCATCCCACCTCGTCGGCCGCCCGGAGGCGCCCAGATGCGACAGTTCACCGCCGTCGTCAATCCCACCGCGGGCGGAGCCGGCTCAGCGGCCGCGCTGCTCGCCGTCGCCCGGCTGCTGCGCGAGGCCGGAGCCGGGCTGCGGACCGAGTACAGCCGCAGCCTGGACCACGCCCGGGACCTGGCCCGTGAGGCGGGGGAGCGGGGCGATGTCGTCCTCGCGGTGGGCGGGGACGGCATGGCCGGCGGCATCGGCGGCGCCCTCAGCGGCACCGGCGCGACACTCGGCCTGGTCCCGGCCGGCCGGGGCAACGACTTCGCCCGGGCGCTCGGCCTGCCCAGGGACCCGGAGGCCCTGGCCGGCATCCTGCTGCGCGCCGTGCCCCGCCCCGTCGACACCGTCGAGGTCACCTCGGCCACCCACGACCGCGTCGTCGTGCTCGGCAGCGTCTACGCCGGGGTGGACGCCCTCGCCAACCGGCACGCCAACCGCTCGACCGTGCTGAAGGGCTCCGCCTCCTACTACGCGGGCGGCCTGCGCGCCGTCACCACCTGGCGGGCCGCCCGCTACACCGTCACCGTCGACGGCGAGGAGCACCGCTTCACCGGCTACACCGTGGTCGCCGCCAACTCCGGCTACTACGGCTCCGGACGCGTCATCGCCCCCGACGCCCGGGTCGACGACGGCCTCCTCGACGTGGTGATGATCGAGGACGCCCCGCGGCGGCTCTTCTTCACCCTGATGAACGAGCTGAAGACCGGCGCCCACGTCCGCCGGCCCCAGGTGCGGATCCTGCGCGGCCGCGAGATACGCATCGCCGCCGACCGGGAGGTCCCCTACGGGGCCGACGGCGAGGTCGACGCCGTCCTCCCGGTCACGGCCCGGGTCCTGCCGGGGGCGCTGCGGGTGCTCTGCTGAGGGCACCGGCCCGCGGGAACAGCGCGCCCCTCGAGGCGTTCCTCACGCCTCGTGGCCGCGCGAACCGTGGTGGCGCCGAGCCGGCCGGGCCGGCGCGACCGCGCCGAGGAGCAGCCCGAAGTCCCGCAGCCCCACGTCGTGGCAGCCGGAGTGGGCCGGCAGGCTGACGATGATGCCCGCCAGCCATCCGGCCACCGGCCGGCCGCCGAAGCGCGGCGCGAGCCCGCCACGACTCCGGCGACGATCTCGGTCACGCCCACCGGTCGCGCCCCGTCTCCCGCGCCGATCCCGTCCCCCCTGCTTACCCTGTTGCCAGGGGGCTCGCGGTGGATCACGCACCGGAAGGGCGGCGCCCGATGGACGACTACCCGCTGATCGAGAACCACGGCCTGATCGGCGATCTCCAGACGGCGGCGCTGGTGACCACCGGCGGCAGCGTCGACTGGTTCTGCGCCCCCAGGTTCGACTCGCCCAGCGTCTTCGGCTCTCTCCTCGACAAGGACAGGGGCGGACACTGCACCATCCGCCCGCTGCACCAGACCTACGCGACCAAGCAGCTGTACCTGCCCGACACCGCCGTCCTCATCACCCGCTTCATGACCCGGGCCGGAGCCGGGGAAGTGATCGACTTCATGGCCGTCACCGGCACCTCGGTGACCGAACGCCACCGGCTGGTGCGCATGGTGCGCTGTGTGCGCGGCCGGATGATCTTCGAGGTGGTGGTGCAGCCCGGCTTCGACTACGGCCGCAAGCGGCACGCCGTCGACCTCAGCGAGCACGGCGTCGTCTTCGCCTGTGAGGACGGCACCGGCCTCACCGTGCACCCGATCAGGGAACCCGGCGACGCACGCCTGCTGGACGCGGTGGCCGACCGGCAGGACGCCCTGCACTTCACCCTGACCCTGGAGGCGGGCCAGGAGCGCGGCGCGGTCCTGGAGTGGGGCGCCGAGGGCCCGCCGAGGGAGCTGCGCCTGGCGGAGTACCGGCGGCTGTTCGACGACACCGTCGACTACTGGCGTTCCTGGCTGCGGAAGTCCACGTACACCGGCCGCTGGCGGGAGGCCGTGGAGCGCTCCGCGATCACCCTGAAGCTGATGACCTTCGCCCCGAGCGGGGCCGTGGTGGCCGCCCCCACCGCCTCGCTCCCGGAACAGCTCGGCGGCGAGCGCAACTGGGACTACCGGTTCACCTGGATCCGGGACGCCTCCTTCTCCGTGTACGCCCTGCTCGGGCTGGGCTTCACCGACGAGGCCAGAGCGTTCATCCGCTGGCTCGCCGACCGGGTGGCCGAACGCGCGGGGGAGCACGGCGACACCGGACCGCTGAACGTCATGTACGCGGTGGACGGCTCCTCCGAACTGGACGAGGTGGAGCTGCCGCACCTGGAGGGCTATGCGGGCTCCGCACCGGTCCGCATCGGCAACGGCGCCGCCGCCCAGCTCCAGCTGGACATCTACGGCGAGGCGCTGGACTCCATCCACTTCGCCCACGGGCGCGGGATCCGCGTCGACCACCGCGGATGGCGCGCGCTGCGGACCAACCTCGACTGGCTGGCCGACCACTGGGACCAGGCCGAGGAAGGCCTGTGGGAGACCCGCGGGGGCCGCAAGGACTTCACCTACGGCCGGGTGATGTCCTGGGTCGCCTTCGACCGCGCCCTGCGCCTCGCCGAGTCCAACGGCCGCCCGGCCGAGGCCGAACGCTGGCGGCGGGCCCGCGACGCCTGCTACGAGCAGGTCATGTCCAGGGGCTGGCACGAGGGACGGGGTGCCTTCGTGCAGCACTACGCGAGCGACGTACTGGACGCCTCGCTGCTGCGCATGGCGACGGTCGGGTTCCTCACCCCCGACGACCCCTGGTGGTCCTCGACCCTGAAAGCGATGGAGGAGGAACTGGTCAGCGACAGCCTGGTCTACCGCTACGACCCCGATGCCTCGCCCGACGGGCTGCGCGGCTCGGAGGGGACCTTCTCCCTGTGCACCTTCATGTACGTCGACGCCCTGGCGCGGGCGGGACGCACCGACAAGGCACGCCTGGTCTTCGAGAAGATGATGGGCTATGCCAACCACCTGGGCCTCTACTCCGAGGAGATCGCGCCCACGGGACGTCAACTGGGCAACTTCCCGCAGGCGTTCACCCACCTCGCCCTGATCGACGCGGCCATCACCCTGAACGCGATCCTCGACCGGGCGTCCTGACGCCTCGGCGCCCGGTGCGGCGGGACGCGGGCGGCCGAGCGCGCCCCCGGCGTCACCGGCGGTGTCAGTGCCCTCCGGCACAATGCGCGGCAGACAAGATCGACACCGGCCGCGCCGGGTAGACGGTCCTGGTACCCCGCCGCAGAGAGCCGCAGAGAAAGGCCACCGCGATGCAGTCACTCCCGGGCCCCGCCCCTGGCGCCGCCGGCTCCCGCAGAGGGACCGCCGGCCTCCTGACTGCACCGGCCGCCGAGATCATGCGCATCCTCCACGACACCGGCGCCCCGGTGTTCCTCACCGTGCACGCGGACGGGCGCCGCCGGTACCGCTACTGGCAGGCGTTCGACCCCCGCACCGGCCGCGGCAGCTGCTACGTCGCCCTGCCGACCGCGGAGTGCGAGGCCCTGCTCGCCGCCGGCCGGATCACGCTCGGAGACCCGGTCGCCGACCCGGCGCGCACCACCTACCGGGTCCGCCCCGTCCGCAAGCCCACCGCCCCCGCCCGCACCGCCCGCCCCCGGGCGGCCCGGGCGGCCGCATAGAGCCGCCCGGCTGGCGGCCGACGGGCCGGGAGGAGAGGGACGCCGGCGTGCCGAGAGCCGTGTTCCGCGGACCACGCCACCTCGGTGGACGCCGATGCGGCGGCCCGGGCCGTGGCCGGCGTTCCCGCCGCCGGCAGGGCGGCGTCGCCGCCCATGAGCCGTGCCACCCGTCGCCTCCGCCCGGCGTCACGGTCGAGGTTTCGGCCGGATATGGGTGTAGTGTCCCTATTCTGGTGGTAGGCCGCCCGAGGAACGAGACCATATCTGGAACGGTTCGTACTCTGGAATTAATCGTGTCTAGGGCGATAGGTTCTGCCTCATGACCGCATCCCGGCTCACCACCGCCGAGGAGCTGCGCGGCGCCGGCCTGCGTGTGACGGCCGCCCGTGTCGCGCTGCTCGACGCCGTCCGCGAGGGCGACCACCTCGGAGTCGAGGCCCTCGCCACCCAGGTGCGCGGACGCATAGGGCATGTGTCCCTGCAGGCGGTGTACGAGGGGCTGAACGCGCTCACCGATGCCGGCCTCATACGCCGGATCGAGCCGGCCGGCAGCCCCGCGCGGTACGAGGGCCGCGTCGGGGACAACCATCACCACCTCGTGTGCCGGTCCTGCGGCCGCGTCGCCGACGTCGACTGCGCCGTCGGCAGCGCGCCGTGTCTGACCGCCTCCCAGGACCACGGCTTCACCGTCGACGAGGCCGAGGTCGTCTTCTGGGGCCTGTGCCCCGGCTGCAGCACTTCCCGCACGAGCTGAACTGCGCGAATCGTTTTCGCCCGGAAGGAATCCTGATGACCGAGAACCATGACGCGATCGTCACCGACGCGAAGGCGGAGGAGACAGGCGGCTGCCCGGTCGCGCACGGGCGCGCCCCCCACCCCACGCAGGGCGGCGGGAACCGCCAGTGGTGGCCGGACCGGCTCAACCTGAAGATCCTGGCCAAGAACCCGCCCGCCGCGAACCCGATGGGCGAGGATTTCGACTACGCCGCCGCGTTCCAGTCCCTGGACCTGCCGGCGGTCAAGCGTGACATCGCCGAGGTGCTCACCACCTCCCAGGACTGGTGGCCCGCGGACTTCGGCCACTACGGCCCGCTGATCATCCGTATGGCCTGGCACAGCGCCGGCACGTACCGGATCCACGACGGCCGCGGCGGCGCCGGCTCCGGCCAGCAGCGGTTCGCCCCGCTGAACAGCTGGCCGGACAACGCCAACCTCGACAAGGCCCGCCGCCTGCTGTGGCCGGTGAAGAAGAAGTACGGCCGCAACCTGTCCTGGGCCGACCTGCTGATCCTCGCCGGCAACGTCGCCCTGGAGACGATGGGCTTCAAGACCTTCGGCTTCGCGGGCGGACGCGAGGACGTGTGGGAGCCCGAGGAGGACGTGTACTGGGGTCCCGAGACCACCTGGCTCGACGACAAGCGCTACACCGGCGACCGCGAGCTGGAGGACCCGCTCGGCGCCGTCCAGATGGGTCTGATCTACGTCAACCCGGAGGGCCCGAACGGCAACCCGGACCCGATCGCCGCGGCCCGCGACATCCGGGAGACCTTCCGCCGCATGGCGATGAACGACGAGGAGACCGTCGCCCTCATCGCCGGCGGGCACACCTTCGGCAAGACCCACGGCGCCGGCCCCGCCGACCACGTCGGCCCCGACCCCGAGGCCGCGCCGATGGAGGAGCAGGGCCTCGGCTGGAAGAGCACCTACGGCACCGGCAAGGGCAAGGACGCCATCACCTCCGGCCTCGAGGTGACCTGGACCGAGACGCCCACCAAGTGGGACAACACGTTCTTCAAGAACCTCTTCGAGTACGAGTACGAGCTCACCGAGTCCCCGGCCGGCGCCAAGCAGTGGGTCGCCAAGAACGCCGAGCCGATCATCCCGGACGCGCACGACCCGTCCAAGAAGCACCTGCCGACGATGCTCACCACGGACCTGTCGCTGCGCTTCGACCCGATCTACGAGCCGATCTCGCGCCGCTTCTACGAGAACCCGGACGAGTTCGCGGACGCCTTCGCCCGCGCCTGGTACAAGCTCACCCACCGCGACATGGGCCCGAAGGTCCGCTACCTCGGCCCGGAGGTGCCCGAGGAGACCCTGCTCTGGCAGGACCCGCTGCCGGAGTGGGAGGGCGAGGTCATCAACTCCGACGACATCGCCGCCCTCAAGGGCAAGCTGCTCGACTCGGGCCTGACCGTCTCCCAGCTGGTCACGACCGCCTGGGCGTCGGCCTCCACCTTCCGCGGCAGCGACAAGCGGGGCGGCGCCAACGGTGCCCGCATCCGCCTGGAGCCGCAGCGCAACTGGGAGGTCAACGACCCCGACCAGCTCGCGGTCGTGCTGCGCACCCTGGAGAACGTCCAGGCCGACTGGAACGCCGGGGCCGCGCGCAAGGTGTCCCTCGCCGACCTGATCGTCCTCGGCGGCTGCGCCGCGATCGAGCGGGCCGCCAAGGACGCCGGCTTCGACATCGAGGTGCCGTTCACCCCGGGCCGGGTCGACGCCACCGAGGAGCACACCGACGCGGAGTCCTTCGCCGCGCTGGAGCCGCGCGCCGACGGCTTCCGCAACTACCTGGGCAAGGGCAACCGGCTGACCGCCGAGTACCTGCTGCTCGACCGCGCCAACCTGCTCACCCTGACCGCCCCCGAGATGACGGTCCTGGTCGGCGGCCTGCGGGTGCTGGGTGCCAACCACCAGCAGTCGCAGCTGGGCGTCTTCACCAAGACCCCGGGCGTGCTGACCAACGACTTCTTCGTCAACCTGCTCGACCTGGGCACGACGTGGAAGGCGACCTCCGAGGACCAGACCACCTTCGAGGGCCGGGACGCCGCCACCGGCGAGGTCAAGTGGGCGGGCAGCCGCGCCGACCTCGTCTTCGGCTCGAACTCCGAGCTGCGCGCCCTGGCCGAGGTCTACGCCTGCGACGACGCCAAGGAGAAGTTCGTGACGGACTTCGTCAAGGCGTGGGACAAGGTGATGAACCTCGACCGGTTCGAGCTGGCCGACCGCCGCGCCTGATCCCGCACCACCGGAAGCGTCCGGGACGGCTCCCGCGAGCCGTCCCGGACGCTTCGCGCGTCAGCGGCCCCTCCGTCCGCTCAATCGGCGTACACCCGGCCGTCCTTGACCAGGTAGTTCACCGGGTCGGAGCAGCCGATGGACGGCGTGACCAGCAGGCTCACCGTCAGCGGTGCCGGCTCGGTGCTCGCCGCCGAGAACTGGCAGACGGCGCCCCTGCCGGTGAGCGGATACCAGAACCAGCCGTCCACCTCGCCCACGGTCACCCGGTCCGACTCCTTCCAGGAGCCGTCCGACTTCTGGAAGACGCGCAGCCGTACGGAGGCGGCGTAGGGGTCCTCGGCCGACCGGAGCGCGGTGAGGGTGATCTTGTAGTCGTCGCCCAGTACGGACCGGGCGATCTGCTGTCGCTCCGTCCGCTGGGCGGACTTCCGGGCCTGCGGTGCGCCACTGTCGGCCCCGGCGGCCCCGGTGCCGGCGGCACCGAGCCCCGCGGCCAGGCAGAGGGTGAGCGCCGCGGCGGCGCCGCGGCGGGTGCGCGAGCGTGTCGAGTTCATGAGGGTCCCCCGTAGGACGAGTCGGAAATGATCGCCTTGCTGCGGAAGGTCGCGTTGCTCCCGCTCACTCAGAACGACCCTCCGCAGGGGCCGATGGTTGTACCCGCCCGGCCCCGGGGAAGACTCGCCGCCGGAACACCGGAGCACTCACCCATCACCATCGGCCCACCGGCACACGGGAAGCGGGGGACGCAGTGGCCACGAACGCACCGACGACAAGCAACAGGACACAGCAGGCTCCGACGCGTCCGCGCCCTGTCCCGGCCGCGGCCCTCGTGCTGCTCGCCGCCCTGCCCCTGGCCGTGACCGGCTGCGGCGGCACGGACGACACGGGGTCCGGGCCCTCCGGCTCCCGCGGCGCGTCCGGGACGGAGGCCTCCGCCCCGCAGACCGCCGACCGGAACGGCACCCCTGCCGCACCCGCGGTCACGGCGGCCGACGGGGACGACACCGGAGCCTGCTCGGACGGCGACTGCGAGATCACCGTGTCGGAACCGGTCACCATCCGCTTCCCCGCCCCGGGCGGCGGCCGGGCGACCCTGACGGTGACCGCAGTCGGCCGGAACGAGATCGAGTACACCGTGAAGTCCGGCGGCGGCCGTGCCGAGGGCGCCGCCGGCGGCCCCGGCTGGGGCTGCATCACGGTCCTGCGCGCCGGCGGCTCCGGCAACTCCTGCGGCCCGCTGGGCGATCCCGGACGACCCGCCGCCCAGCCCGACGCGGTCGTCATCCAGGCCGCCACGGGCCGCGACGGCACGGCCCTCCTGCACATCGTGTCCGACTGACATCCGGCCGGGGGCGGACCACCCGCCGGGCGGCCCGGTGCGCTCTCAGGGGCCGTACTTTCCGACCGGCAGGTACGACTCGATCGACGCACGGCCGGGATGCGCCCTGAGATCAGCGAAGACCACGATGCGCGGCCCACAGCTCCCCGGCACGGCCGGCGGCGTCGGAGACCAGGGCCGCCAGTTCGGGTCTGTCGGGGACAGGAAACGAGACGTATGCGCCCCGACCACCACCGACCGGCCTGCCATAGGCCTTCACGGCGAGGTGACCGTCCGGGAGGAGCCGGACGTTGAGTGTGGTCAGGGTGAATGCTTCACCGCGCCGAGTGTCCGTCCAGCGGAGCGCCTGCGGGATCGCGACATTGATCGCCAGAGCACTTACTTCCGGTTCGCTGCTCATGGACAAATCGTCTCACGCGAGTCGCCGCAGGCGGCCGGCACCGCTGATGCGGCAGGCAGGTCGATCGCGACCCGATGCCTGCCCCGGTGGGTCAGATGCCGCAGGTGGAGGCCGACCAGAACCGGCTGCTGCGGTGGTCGACATGGGTGTGGTCGTTGTGGCCCGGGTAGCCGGGGCCGAGGATGCCGCGGAAGCCGTGGTAGCGGGTCTGCTTGGCGAGGGTGCACAGGGAGTGCGGCCCTGCGCCCAGGTCGGCCGCGTCGCCGTAGAGGTGCCGGCTGCCGGCGGCGCCGCCCACCGCGTCGTTGCAGGCGTGCGAACGGAAGCCGCTGGTGACGGTGATCGGCTTGTCGCCCAGGGCGTGCCGCAGCGCCTCCAGCTTCCACATGGTGCGCAGCGCGTTGGCCTTGGCGGTGGCGGCGCTGACCGCACCGCCCGACCAGGTGGAGTTGCAGCGGTTCAGCTCGCTGTAGGAGAAGTGGATGGGCGTGCAGTCGTCGTCCTGGAGGGCGTAGAGCTTGCTGTAGGTGGCGGGTCCCGCGATGCCGTCGGCGGTGAGTCCGTAGGCCGACTGGAAGCGCTTGAGCGCGGCGGCGGTGGCCGGTCCGAAGCTGCCGTCCACGGCGAGCACGGCGCCGTAACCGGGGTAGCCGGAGAGCCGGATCTGCAGCTGGGTGACGTCGGCGCCGGACGCCCCCTGGGAGAGGGTGCGCGTCCAGGTGTAGCAGCCGTCCGCGTGCGCGGTGCCCGCGGTGGCGACGGTTCCCGCGAACGCGGCCGTCAGGAGCATGACAAGCGAGACGAGGAGTCGTGCGGCACGTCTGAACATGCGAACTCCGTTGTGGGGAGAGTGAGTTTCGGCCGGATGACGAGCCATGTGACGCGCGTCAACCATGGAGCACTCACCCCGTCCGGCGCAAGGTGGCGGTCGCCGGTGACCCGAAAGGGCGCACATGGCGCGGGTGTGTGCCCTGTACGCGCCCCCGGAGGCCTGCGGAGAATGCAGTGTCCTTGATCACGCAGCGGGGTCCCGTCTCGATCGCCCGAGTTGAGGAAAGCAGGTCGACCGTCGTGCTGTTGCGTCTCCCCACCTCCCTGTCCGAAGCACGCGAGCACCTGGCCGAGCAGGCGGTGCCCGTCGGCGGCGCCACCCTCGTCTGGGCCCAGTGGCAGCGTGACGGATTCCCCGAACTGGCCATGTCCCTGCGCCGGTTGCCCGAGGCCAATGTGCTCGAGCCCGAGGCGCTGGGCGCGGCCGTGCTGCTGCACCGGATCGACGACCGCGTCCCCGAGGTGCTGCACCGGGCGGCGGGCACCATAGGCACCGGAGCCGTCCGCCGCGCGGCCACGGTCGGCGGCAACATCGTGGGCAGCACCCTGCGCTGCCTGCTGCCCGCCGCTCTCGTCCTGGACGCACGGGCCACCGTGCTCGACCGCGACGGCCCCTACGAGACCGACCTCGCCGAGGTGGTGGCCAAGCGGCACCTGCTGCTGAACCTGAGCTGGCGCACCCCCCTGATCAGCGGCTACTACAAGGCCCCTGCGGAGGCCGGTGGCCCGCCGCCGCTGGTCGTCGCCACCGCCCTGTCCGCCGGGGGCGACGGGCGGTACCGGCTGCGCACCGCCCTCCGCGACGGCTACGAGGTGGCGACCGGGAGCACCGAGTGCGGGGCCGGTGCGGAAGACGCCGATGAGGTGCTCGACGGCCTGGCGGCCACGGGCCTCGGCCCGCTCCCGCCGGCCGCCCGGGACGTCGTACGGCGGGAGGTGACCGGGCTGCTGCGGCGGCTGGACGGCCGCTGACGAGGGGGCCGTTCCCGCACGCTGGCCCTGACGCCGGGCCATCCGGCTGCCTCCCCCGGAAGGCTGACGCCGTGCCACGCCGTGACCGTCAGCCCGTCAGCCCGTCAGCCCGTCGGCTCGCCGCAGCGCAGCGTCAGCAGGGCGACGTCGTCCAGGCGCTTGCAGTCCCTGGCGAACACGCCGAGCAGGTCGTCGGCGAGCCGGTCCAGGTCGGACGCGTCGGCCTGCCCGAGCCGGCGGGCCAGCGCGGCCATGGAGTCCTCCAGGTCCTCGCCCGGCGTCTCGATCAGACCGTCGGTGTAGAGGACGACCGTCAGGCCCTCGGTGAGCGGCACGCTGGTGAGGGGGAACTCGGCGTCCGGGTCGATGCCGAGGAGCGGACCGGGCCGTACGTCGGCGACGCGCGTGGTGCCGTCGGACAGGCGCAGCACGGGCGGCGGGTGACCCGCGCTGGCCATCAGCAGCCGGCCCTCGGCGAAGTCCAGCCCGACGCACAGACAACTGGTGAACAGGTCCGGCTCCAGGTCGGTCAGCAGCCGGTTGGTGGCGGCCAGCACCTGATCCGGTGCCTCGCCGTGGGTGGCGTGGGCGTGCACACCGGTGCGCACCTGGCCCATCAGCGCGGCCGCGGCGGCGTTGTGCCCCTGGACGTCGCCGATGACGGCGGCCGCGTTCCTGTCGCCGAGCCGCAGCAGATCGTAGAAGTCGCCACCGATGTCCATGCCCCGGGTGGCGGGCAGGTAGCGGGCGGCGACCCGCAGCCCGTCCACCGCGGGCAGCGCGCGGGGGAGCAGCGCCTGCTGCAGCCCGTGCGCCAGGGCGTGCTTGGTGTCGTACAGCCGGGCCCGGTCCAGCGCCTGGGCGATCAGACCGGCGAGCGACGTCAGCACCGCCCGCTCCTCGGCCGGGAAGTCGCGCGGATGCTCGTAGGACAGGATGCAGCAGCCGACGGGGCGGCGGGAGATGATCAGCGGCAGGAACGCCCAGGCCTGCTTGCCGCTGATCAGCGGTGCCTCGGGGTAGATGCGCCGCATCTCGTCCGGGTGAGTGAAGAACGAGGGGACACCCGTGGTCAGGGCCCGGCCGGCCGGGGTGAAGTCGGTGTCCACGGGCAGACCGTCCAGGCGTTCGATGACATGCCGCGGGTAGCCGCGGTGCCCGGTGATGTCGAGCCGGCCCGCCTCGGCCATCGACAGCACCAGCCCCTGGGCGCCGAAGGCCGGCATCACCTGGTCGGCGACCAGATCCACCACGTCCTGGACACCGACCACCTCGGTGAGCGCCGCCGCCATATGGGTGAGCTGGTACAGGCGGCCCACCCGGGCATGGGGGTCGGCGGGCGGGGCGCGCAGCGGAGGCGCGCTGGAGGCGTAGGAGTCGCTGGGGACGATGCGGACGCTGATGCCGCTGGCGTCCGGGTAGAGGAAGAAGTCCAGCCATCGGTCCGGCGGGCGGCACGCGGTGAACGACACCGGCTGCCGGGTGATCACCGCGGCCCGGTAGCGGTCCTCGTACCGCGGATCGTCCAGCCAGGGCAGGGTCAGCCACGGCTGTGTGCCCAGCAGCTGCCCCGCGTCGCGGCCCAGCAGCCGCCCGGCGGCGGAACTGACGAAGGTGAACCGGCCCTCCAGGTCCAGCGCGCAGCTGCCGCCGGGCAGGCGTTCGGCGAAGTCGGCCGCGGCGCTCGCCGGCACCGTCGGCCCGGCGGCGTACGGCAGGACGCGCGGCCGGGCGGGGGAGGCGGTGCCCTGTGCCTGTCCGGCGGCCTCCTCCTCCAGCACGCGGGCCAGACGCCGGCAACTGGACAGGATGTGGTGGCACTCCCGTTCGCCCATCCGGGACGGCCTGGTGGCGGGCCACATCAGCAGCAGCGCGCCCCAGGTGCGGGCGCCCGTGACCGGTGCGGCCGCCATCGCCAGCGGATAGGGCAGCGCGGCCGCGGTGCGCGGATAGCGCTGGGCCAGCTCGCCCTTGCTTCCGACCCAGACCAGCTGCTCGGAGCGGGCCGCCTCCGCGACCGGTGCCGGAGCGGTCAGCGACACCGTGGTCCACGGCGCGGCGAACTCGGCCGGCACCCCGGCCAGCACCTCGAGCCGCAGCATCCGCTCGTCCGGAGTGAGCAGGTAGAGGGCGCCGAGGGACGCGCCGGTCCGGTGCACCGTCTCCGCGAACACGGCGTCGAGCGCGCCGGCACCCGCGACCGGTTCACCCGCACTCGTCATGCGGCACCTCCCGCCGCCCCGGCCGTCACCGACGGTCACGCCGGGCCTCACTCCTACGGAGGACGCTACGCCTCGGTGCCCCCTCGGGCACCCCGTCCGGGTACCCGGCAGGGCTCCCCCGCCACCGGCGGGCTCACGGGCTCCCACGGGCGGGCTCCCCGGCTCCGCGGGGCCTTCAGCCGCAGTACGACTCGAGGGTGCCGCGGCGCCGCACATCGAGCGTGGCGCAGTGGAACGAGCCGCCGAACGGCGCGTAGTGCAGCAGGTCGCAGGGGATCGGCTCGAAGCCCCACTTCTCCAGGGCGCGCAGCATGCCCGTGTGATGCCGTTCGGCGATCACCCGCTTCTCGTCGACCATCAGCACGTTCATGCTGAGCCACCTGCCGCACATCGAGGTGACCTTCAGCAGCGGATCGGAGATCGGCTCCGGCTCCGGTGCCACGAGCACGTCCCAGGAGCGCAGCACCTCGGGCAGCCGGTCGACGTCGATGTACTCCGGGTTGACCAGCACCTTGCCCGGTGCCAGCAGCACGAACGTGGTGTCGATGTGCATGGGCGTGCGGCAGCGGCTCTCGATCTCGTGGATCCGGTACTCCGGCCCGAGATGCCGGCGCAGCCACTCGATGCCCATCCGATTGGTGACATTGCTGCGGGTGACGAAGAGATCCCGTCCGGCGCGCACGAAATCCGCGGCGTCGAAGACCGGCTCGAACTCGGTGAGGATGTACCGCATCGGCTCATCCGGTTTCGGAACGCGGAAATCGGGGTCGAAGAGTTCATCGGTGAGCTGCGGCTTGGGCGCCGACGTCCAGCGTGCTCCGCGCCGGAAGTAGTCCTTCAGGATCGGCCGGTAGGAATGCGTCTCGAAATAGCGGCACGGCCATGCCATCGGGGTCTCGATGATCTCGTCACCGATCACCAGCATGCTGTCCCGCGGGCAGCTGTTGCAGAAACCCCGCGACGACCAGTCCGGGGTGGCGAAGCGCTTGCGGTGATCCACCGGATCCGGGCGCCGCACCGTGACACCCAGACCTTCCAGCAGGGACACGAACTGATCGAGTTCCGCCTGCGCCCGCTCGACCAGCTTCCGGGGATAGGTGAAACCGGCGGCGAGGCCCTGCAGCCGCGCCGCCCACGGAGGAATGTTGCACCTCACCACCGGATGGTTCGAGGGGATCGTCGCCCCGTCCAGACGGCCGACGATGATTTCCTCCAGCGGATCCCACTCGTTGTGGGACCAGACCGGCGACACGACGGGTTCCGCTGCCTCAGCGGAAATCTCGGATCTCTCCACCACCGACATGCTGAACCACTTTCGACACAGGAGTCAGTCACTCAATATAGCGAAAGTATTACTCATGGTGAACGCCCGTGCCCGGATATCCGCGGCGAGCGGAGCCGATCGGCGGCGGCGTCCCCGGTTCAGTCGACCGGCCAGGTGTGCACCGGGGCGTTGAGATGCATGTAGTCGATGTACTGCTGGGTCATCCGGCGCAGCGCCTCGTGCCGGCCGCAGTGCTCGGTCTCGTCGATGTGGTGGAACATCTCCTTCTGCCACACCGCGCCGTTGTGTCCCGTGACACAGCGCTGCTCGATGATGCCGAGCAGCGGCTCCCGCCAGGCCGCGTCCATGCCGGAGCGTTCCAGACCCTGGTGGGCCAGCGGCAGCAGCCGCCGCAGCACGAGCTCGGTCACCGGCACCTCGCCCACGCCCGGCCAGTACAGCAGTGCCTCGATGCCCAGCCGGGCCGCCGTGTGCATGTTGTCCTCGGCCGCCGAGAAGGACATCCGCGACCACACCGGCCGCTCCTCCTCCACCAGCGCCCGGGTCAGCCCGTAGTAGAACGCGCCGTTGGCGAGCGTGTCGGCCACGGTCGGCCCCGCGGGCAGCACCCGGTTCTCCACCCGCACGTGCGGCTTGTCGTTGGCGACCGCGTACACCGGGCGGTTCCAGCGGTAGATGGTGCCGTTGTGCAGGGTCAGCTCGCCCAGCTCCGGGATGTCGCCCCGGTCGAGCGTCTCCATCGGGTCCTCGTCCTCGCACAGCGGCAGCAGGGCCGGGAAGTAGCGCAGATTCTCCTCGAACAGGTCGAAGACGCTGTTGATCCAGCGTTCCCCGAACCACACCCGGGGCCGCACCCCCTGCACCTTGATCTCCTGCGGCCGGGTGTCGGTGGCCTGCTCGAACAGCGGGATGCGCGTCTCGTGCCACAGCTCCTTGCCGAACAGGAACGGCGAGTTGGCCGCGAGGGCCACCTGGACCCCGGCGATCGCCTGGGCCGCGTTCCAGTAGTCCGCGAACTGCTCGGGAGGCACCTGGAGGTGGAACTGCGTGCTGGTGCAGGCGGCCTCCGGGGTGATGGTGTCCGCGTAGGTCCGCAGCCGGTCGGGGCCGTCGATCTCGATGTGCAGATCTTCGCCGCGCGCGGCGAAGATCTGGTCGTTGAGCAGCCGGTAGCGCGGATTCTCCGACAGCGCCGCCTCGCCCGCGTCCTCCTGCCGCAGCGTGGGCAGGATGCCGGACATGATCAGGTGTGTGCCGACCGTCCGGGCCCGCTCCTCGGCGTGGTTCAGGGCCGCGCGGATCTCCTTCTCCCAGTCGTCCGGGCCGCCCGCGGTGAGCCTGCGCGGCGCGATGTTGATCTCCAGGTTGAACCGGCCCAGCTCGGTGTCCCAGGCCGGGTCGGCGATCGCCTCCAGCACGGCGCCGTTGCGCATCGCCGGCTCCGCCCGGTCGTCGACCAGGTTCAGCTCGATCTCCAGCCCCACCTGGGGCCGCTCGGCCTCGAACCGCGCATCGCGCAGCATCTGGGCGAACGCGTCGAGACACTCCTGCATCTTGATCCGGTACCGGCGGCGGTCCTCGCGCGTGAACACCAGTGCCGGGACATCCCGTCCCATGGGTCAGCCTCCCGGCCCTCGTCCTGCGGACTTCTGTCACCCCAAGCGTCGCACCACCGACCGGCTCCGACCACCAGACGCAAGGCCCCGCGTCCGGACAAGCCGGAGAAGCGCGCCAGGGCCCCCGGCCGGTGGTGGGAGGAGCACCGGCCGGGGGCCTCGAAGGTGCGGCCGCGCCGCTCGCGGTCGTCGGACCACTCGTGATCCGTACCGCGGGCGTCAGGCGCGATCGGTACGGCTAGCCCGTCACGCCCAGGCCCGCGTCGTCGACCTCGGGCTTGCCCTCCGCCTTGAGCACCTTGTTGAGCAGGGTCAGGTCGTAGATGCCCTTCAGGTCCGGCTCGTCGAGCAGCCCGGCCTTCACCGCGAAGGACGCCTCGGTCTCCAGCGTGGCGGCCAGCGGGTCGTCGAGGAAGGTGATGGACTTCCACGCCGGGTCGAGGATCTCGGCCGGCAGCGCCTTGCCGCTCAGCTTCTCCAGCGCCTTGTTCGCGGACTCCTTCGCCCGGTCCGGGTTGGCCTTGATCCACTCGTTGGTCCTCACCGACGCCCGCAGCACGGCCTCGACGACGTCAGGGTGCTCCTTGAGGAACTTCTGCGACACGATGATGTTCGTGATCACGAACTTCTTGTCCGGCCACAGATCGGCCTCGTCGATCAGCACCTTCGCTCCGTCGGCGACCAGCTTGGACGCGGTCGGCTCCGGCACCCAGGCGCCGTCGATGGAGCCCGCCTTGTAGGCGTCCGGCGTCACCTTGTTGTCCGAGCGGACCACGGAGATGTCGCCCTTGCCGCTCTGCGGGTCGACCTTCCAGCCCTTCTCGGCGATCCAGTTGAGGAAGGCGACGTCCTGGGTGTTGCCCAGCTGCGGGGTGGCGATCTTCTTGCCCTTGAGGTCGTCCTCGGACTTGATCTTGTCCGGATTGACCACCAGCTTCACCCCACCGGAGGCGGAACCCCCGATGATGCGCAGGTTCTTGCCCCGGGACTTGGTGTAGCCGTTGATCGAGGGAGAGGGGCCGATCCAGCCGATGTCGATGGACCCGGCGTTCAGCGCCTCGATCTCCGAGGGGCCGGCGTTGAAGGTCGACGTCTTGATCCGGGTGCCGCCCAGCTCCTTCTGGAACAGGCCCTCCTGCACACCCACCAGGGCGGTGCCGTGGGTGAGGTTGGGGAAGTAGCCGATCTTCACCTCCTCGGCGGAGAGCTTCTCGGCGTCCGCCGCGACGTCCGCCCTGGCGCCGTCGTCCGTGGACTCGGAGCCGTAGCCGCAGGCGGTGAGCAGAAGGGGGAGCGCCGCGGTCACGGCGAGGGCACGAAGGAAGGTGCGCGGTCTTGCGGCAGACACGAGGGTGTCCTCTCAGGAAGGTCGTACAGGGTCGTACAGGGGAAACGGGCGCGGGTACGCGGGCCCGGCGGTGCGGGCGCACGAGCCGGCCGGGCGTGCTCTCGGTCGAGTCGCCGCCCCGGGTGTGCGCTCGGCGGGCGCGGACGCGTTCGGGAGACGGGACGGTGTGCTCGCGGAAGACGTCCGTGCGCTCACCGACAGGGGTGGGCGCTCACACGGCGCCTGCGGCGCCCAGGAGACGTGGATGCTCTCCGGCGCCCAGGAGACGCGGGTCTCTCAGAGGAACCGACACAGCGCGGTGGACGTGCGGCCGTAGTCGATGTGGCGTCGCGACGTCAGCAGGGGCAGAGCCGGTGCCTGATGCCGGTGCATGCTCAACGGCTCCGCCTCCCCGGGATCCCTAGTTCTCCTACCTGGCTGGTAGGGATAGTGGCAGAAGACAGGGTCCGCCCCAAGAGGCTGTCCGCATGGTGGACTTATGTGTTCAGGGATTGATCCAGGCGCCTGGAGTGTCCGCGAGTGCCGAGACCTCGGAGGGCAGCGCGCCGGAGGCGACGTCCGCCAGCGACACACCCTCGAGGATCTCCCGCACATTGCACCGCAGGGCGATCCACAGGGGGAGCAACGACTGGGCGGGGCCGGTGTACAGCAGGTCGGGCGGGCGCACTCCGCGCACCGAGACCAGCGGTCCGTCCACCACGCGGATGACATCGGCGATGCTGATCGACTCGGCGGGCCTGGCCAGCCGGTATCCGCCGTTGCCACCGCGCTGGCTGAGGACGAGACCGCCGCGGCGCATGTCGTTGAGGATGCCTTCGAGGAACTTGTGCGGGATCTCCTGCGCCTCGGCGATCGCCTCGGTCTTCAGGGGCGCGTCCTCCTTGGCCGCGGCGAGTTCCAGTGCGGCACGTACCGCGTAGTCCGCTCTGGCTGAGATCCGCATGCGGGCATTATCGCAGGCCCCGGCCGCCGCGCGCCGGGGCCTGCCCCCGGACCGCCGGCCCGGGGGGCCCTCGGCCCCCGGGCCGGCGTGAGCGGTGGCCGTCAGATGGCGGCGGGCGTGTAGTGGGCGGCCTCGTCGCCCTCGACGACATGGCTCTGCCGGCCGTCGATGCCCGCCGGCACGTCACCGGCCACGGTGACCCGGTGCAGCCTGCGGGGCAGGTCGCCGTAGTCGTCCGGCGCGTAGTGCTGGGTGATGCGGTTGTCGAACACCACCAGGTCGCCCGGCGACCACACCACCCGCACGATGTTCTCGGGGCGGGTGACATACGCCTGGAGCAGGCGCAGGATGTCACGCGACTCGGAGTTGCCCAGACCCACGATGCTCTGCGCGAACCCGCCGATGAACAGCCCGCGTTCACCGGTCTCCGGGTGGACCCGGACCACCGGGTGCGCCGTGCGGTACTTGCGGGAGACGAACTGGCGGCGGTGCTCGGCCGCCTTCCGGGTCTTCGGCTCCGCGTAGTCGTAGTCGTTGGTGTGCACCGCCCACAGCCGGTCGGCCAGCTCGCGCAGCGGTTCGGGCAGATCCCGGTAGGCCGCCGCCGCGTTGGCGATGAGCGTGTTGCCGCCGTAGGGCGGGACCACGATGCTGCGCAGTGTGGTCACCTTCGGGGGCGTACGGACGAAGGTGACGTCCGTGTGCCACTGGTTGGAGCGGACGCCCTCCTCGCCGTCCACCGGCAGGATGTTCGGCTGCCCCTCG
>Ga0207873_1000560_pt1 | contig 40311 bp, 33 predicted proteins | sample BGWIniCompost_FD_187373 | JGI IMG/M metagenome (GOLD analysis project Ga0207873, IMG submission 187373) | Cellulose adapted compost microbial communities from Newby Island Compost Facility, Milpitas, CA, USA - BGW Initial Compost (SPAdes)... ... | reverse complement strand
ACGCCCGCGGAAGTCGACCTCGCCGCATAATCCCAGCAGCCCGAACCGCCCCAAACCCGACAGGGTTGCCTTGACGAAGGACATAGAGGCACCCCCCCGCGTTCGCGTCGTTGCGTGGTGCGCCGTCGCCGGTGGAGGGGAGGTCGCCCCGTCCGGCCGATGGTGGGCGGGCCGGGCTGGTCCGCGTTGTCCCGGGCGGGTGGCAGGAGGGCCGTCACCTCCTCGTTCCCGGCGGGCCGCCCTGTCGCACAGGTGTTCGCCGCATCGTGGCTGTCCGATTCTTTCAAGACCGGGACGCAGGGGCCTGCCTACGGTGCACCCATGACTGCACGATTCGATGCCATGGGACTGGTGGTCTCCGACATGGCCGCCTCGATCGCCTTCTACCGCCGGCTCGGCTTCGCCTTCCCCGAGGGGGCCGAGCAACAGGGCCACGCCGAGGCCGGGCTTCCGGGCGGGCTGCGTCTGCTGCTGGACACCGAGGAGGTGGTCCGCTCCTTCCACTCCGGCTGGAAGCCGCCGACGGGCAGCGCACGGGCCTCCCTCGCCCTGCGCTGCGACAGCCCCGAGGAGGTGGACGCCCTGTACAAGGAGCTGACCTCCGAGGGCCACACCGGCGAACTCGCGCCCTTCGACGCCGTCTGGGGCCAGCGTTACGCCGTCGTCCTCGACCCGGACGGCAACGCCGTCGACCTCTTCGCCCCGCTGCCCGGCTGAGCGATGGCGGCCCCGGGCCCCGGTTCAGTCCGGCCGCGACAGCAGCTCCCCCAGCGACAGCCCCGTCAGTGAGCGGACCTCGCGGGCGAGGTGGGGCTGGTCGGCGTAGCCGGTGCGGGTGGCGGCTTCGGCGTAGGGGGTGCCGGTACGGGCGAGGTCCAGGGCGCGGTTGAGGCGCAGGATGCGGGCCAGGGTCTTGGGGCCGTAGCCGAAGGCGGCGAGGGAACGGCGATGCAACTGGCGGGCCCCGATGCCGGCTTCGTCGGCCACGGCGGAGACCGGGCGGCCGGCGTGCAGCGCGGCGACGATGTGACGGAGGAGTGGGTCGGGAGGGCCGGACTCGGCGGCCCAGCGCAGGGCGATGTCCTCGAGGCCGGCCTCCGGGGTTGCGGCGGCGCCGACGCGGGCGGTGAGGCGGCGGACCTCCGCGGCGGGGCGCAGCTCGGTGAGGTCGATGCGCCGGTCGCGCAGTTCATGGGCCGGGACGCGCAGCAGGGCGGGGGCGGTACCGGGGTAGAAGCGGATGCCGGACCAGGTGGTGGACGGTTCCCCGGTGAGGTGGGCCCGGGTGTCGGGGCCCGCGATCAGCAGGCGGCCCTCGTTCCAGAGCAGGTCCATGCAGCCGTCGGGGAGTACCCGGCCGGTGCCGTCGCCGGCCGGGGTGTTGGTCCACACCACGGCGCCGGGCAGCCGAGAGGTCCGCTCCGCGTACACGCGATCAGGTTATGCCGTGTCCAGGTCGGCGTGCACCAGGTCGTGGTCGGAGTAGCGGGTCTGGTGGACGCCGTGCCCGAGGGCGGTGATGCCGCCGCGCAGGAAGACGTAGTCGAAGCGGGTGAGCCAGTCGGTCGTGGTCTCGCACGTGCTGGTGCCCGTGTCGGTGCCGGAGGGGCGGCAGGCGGGGTCGGCGTCCTCGGCGAGTTCCCAGAGGGGGGCCAGCTCGGGGGCGTCGGGCACGGAGTTGAAGTCGCCGAGGACGATGGCGCGGTCGAGGCGGGAGACGACGGCGGCGAGTTCACGGATCTGCGCGGCGCGGACCGGCTGCTGGCGCCGTTGCGCGAGGTGGGTGTTGATCACGCGGACGGACCGTCCGTCCACGGTGGTGGTGACCGCCAGATGGCCGCGGTCCTCCGAACCGCCGTCGGAGTACTCGGTGTTGACGACGTCCGTCATCGGCGCCGCGGACAGCAGCGCCTGGCCGTAGGCTCCGGGGCGCCAGGGTGCTCCGCCGCAGCGGCTCCAGTCGCGCAGCACCGGGCCGTACGCGACGTGGTAGACGAGCCCGTGCAGGCTGCGCAAGTGCTCCCGTATCTGCTCGACGTCCCGTACGCACGCCTCCTGCAGGCCGATCACCTGCGGCGCGAACCGGGCGATCTCGGCGGCGCGGTGGACGTTGCTCTCCTCGCAGGGGTTGCAGATGTTCCAGGTCATGACCCGGTTCGGCACGATGTCCCGGACGGGCTCGGGCGGCGGGGAGCCGGCGCCGCCGGGCGCGCTGGGGCCGACGAGCAGGACACAGACCGCGAGCAGCACGAGGGTGAGCAGGCGTGCCTCCCTGCCGGACACCCGTGCTTCTGTGCCGGGCACCCGCGCCTTGCTGCCCGGCACCGGCGTCTGCCCGCCGGACTCCGGCGCCCTACCGTCCGACACGCGTGTCTCCTTCCCGTGCGGCTCCGGTCCGCCATTCCTGGGGGCTGACTCCGTAGACCCGTTTGAACGCCGTGGACAGGGCGAAGGCGGTGCCGTAGCCGACCTGGTGGGCGATCGAGGCGAGGGTGGCGTCGGTGTCGCGGAGGCGGTCCGCGGCCAGGGCGAGACGCCAGGCGGTCAGGTACGTCATCGGCGGTTCGCCGACCAGCTCGGTGAAACGGCGGGCCAGGGCGGCGCGGGAGACGCCCGCCTTCGCGGCGAGGGCGGCGACGGTCCAGGGGTGGGCGGGGTCGTCGTGCAGCAGCCGCAGCACGGGGCCCACGACCGGGTCTGCCTGGGCCCGGTACCAGGCGGGCGCCTCGGCGTCGGGGCGGGCGAACCAGGTGCGCAGCGCGTCGATCACCAGCAGGTCGAGGAGCCGGTCCAGGACGACCTCCTGGCCGGGTTCGTCGCGGACGATCTCCCGCATGAGGTACGGGGTGAGGGGGCAGTCCCAGGCGTCGGCGGTGAGCGACAGCAGCGGCGGCAGGGCGTCCAGCAGACGGCCGCCGATCTCGCCGCGCATCTGGTAGGTGCCGATCAGCATCACCGTCGCCCCGTCCGGCCGGTCGCCCCAGGTGCGGACACCGAGGTCCATCACCCCGTTCAGCGGGCGCCCGTCGGGGTAGCGGCACTCCTCGCCGGGGAGGATCAGCGCCTGCGGCGGGGTGCCGGGGGCGTCGGCGCAGGTGTACGGGTCGGGGCCGCGGGCGATCGCGAGGTCCCCGGCGTGCAGGTGCAGGGGCTCGCCCCGGTCCGGGACGAGCCAGGCCTCGCCCCGGACCAGCAGCATCACCGACAGCGGGGCCTCGTCCTCGATGCGCACCGCCCAGGGCGGGTCGAAGCAGGCCCGGATCATGAACGCGCCCCGGGCGCGCGGACCTTCCAGCAGGCCGGTGAGTGCGTCCATGGGGTCAGCGTAGACGCGGGCGTATGGGAATGAGCCGTTCGGCCATGGGCGGGGGTGCCCGGCGGCGGTTGACTCGATGGCATGACACAGGAATCGCGGAATGCGCGGAACGGGATGACAGGGAACGTGCGCGGGACGGCCGGCCCGACGGTGGTCGTCACCGGCGCCTCGGGGCGTACCGGAAGCCGGGTGGCGCGGGCGGCCGCGGCGGCGGGGCTCGGGGTGCGGGCGGCGTCCCGCGCCACCGGCTTCGACTGGGCCGACCCGGCGACCTGGGCGGACACCCTGCGCGGCGCGGACGCGGCGTATCTGGTGCACCCGGCCGACGTCGGCGCGCCGGGCACGGCCGAGACGGTGGGCGAGCTGGCGCGCCGGGCCGTGGGGCTCGGGGTGCGGCGGCTGGTGCTGCTGTCGGCACGCGGCGAGGACCAGGCGCTGCCCACCGAGGAGGCGCTGCGGGCGTCCGGCGCCGACTGGACCGTGGTGCGCTCGGCGTGGTTCGCGCAGAACTTCAGCGAGGGGCCGCTGGTGGCGGAGCTGCGGGAGCGCGGGAAGCTGGTGTTCCCGGCGGGCGAGGTGCCGGAGCCGTTCGTGGATCTGCGGGACGTCGCGGACGTGGTGGTGGCCGCGCTGGCGGATGCGGAACGGTACGCGGGCCGGGTGCTGACCGTGACGGGTCCGCGGCTGCTGACCTTCGGCGAGGCGGTCGGGGAGATCGCGGCGGCGACCGGGCGGCGGCTGACGTACCGGTCGGTGCCCGCCGAGGACTACGGCGAGGCGCTGCGCGGCTTCGGCGTACCGCCCGAGGAGGCGGCCTTCCTCACCGAGGTCTTCGCCGGCCTCCTCGACGGCCGCAACGCTCACGTGGAGAACGGTGTGCGCGAGATCCTGGGCCGGGAGCCGCGCGACTTCACGGCGTTCGTCCAGGAGGAGGCGTCCGCGGGTACGTGGAAGCCGGCCTGAGGCGGTCCGGGGCGGCGGGGCCGCCGCTGGAGGCTCCGCGCCTCGGGAGGTTCACTCCTCCCCCTGCTCCCGGTGCTTCTTCTCCGTCTCCCGCTTCTCCCCCGCCCGCCGCTCCCCGTTCCTGGCGTGGATGTTCTTGGCGGAGTGGCCGCGCAGACGGGAGGTGACGTCGTCCGGCGGGAGGAAGCGGGACCAGCGCTCGGGGAACTCGGAGGGCATGTCGGGGCCGGACTCGCCGAGCGCGGCGGTGCGGGCCACGTACTCGGCGACCTGGGCCTGGCGCATCCGCTCGTTGGCCTCACGGGCGGCGGCCGTGGCGGCGGCCGGCCAGACGCGGTCGATGGCGGCGTTGACCGCGGCCCCGACCAGCACCGCGAACGCGGACACACCGATCCAGAGCAGCACGGCGACCGGCGCCGCGAGGGAGCCGTAGATGGTGGGGCCCTCGACGGTGTTGGTGAGGTACAGACGCAGCAGGAAGCTGCCGAACACCCACATGGCGAGGGCCACCAGCGCGCCCGGCACGTCCTCGATCCACGGTGAGCGCACCGGCACGGACACGTGGTACAGCGTGGTGAGGAAGGCGATGGACAGCAGGATCACGACCGGCCAGTAGAGGACCTGCACCACGGTGGCGGACCAGGGCAGGATGCGGACCACCGCGTCCGGGCCGGCGACCATCAGCGGCAGCGCGACCGAGCCGATCAGCAGCGCCACGATGAACAGCAGGAACGCCAGCAGGCGGGTCTTGACGATGCCGCGCACCCCGTCGAGGCCGTACATGACGGTGATGGTGTCGATGAAGACGTTCACCGCGCGGGAGCCGGACCACAGGGCGAACAGGAAACCGACCGAGATGATGTCGGGCCGGCCGCCCTCTATCACGTCACGCAGGATCGGCTCGGCGATCTGGGTGACGCCCCGGTCGGACAGCACGGTCCGGGAGGCGTCGAGCAGATTGCGCTGCAGGCTCTGGATGGTCTCGGCGCCGGTCCAGGCGTCGACGTAGCCGAGCAGTCCGATCACGCTGAGCAGCAGCGGGGGCACCGACAGCAGGGTGAAGAAGGCGGCCTCGGCGGCGAGGCCGAGGATGCGGTACTCGATGCAGGAGTTGACGGTGTCCTTGAGCAGCAGCCAGGCGGTCCGGCGCTTGGAGACGTTCCGGTAGAGGGCCCGGGCACGGTGGAGGCGGCCGGAGGGGGTGTCGGGGTGTTCACTTGCCTGCTGCACGGACCAAAGGTATCCGTCGCGCCGCGTCACCCTCATCCGCAGGTCACCGTGAGGTGGGCGCGGGCCGGGTAGGTTCGCAGACATGGCGCGCACCACCCACACCGTGACCAATCAGGCTCCGCCGCTCGTCCAGTACGACGTCTTCACCGCCGACCGCGCACTGGTGGAGGCCGTGGAGCGGCATCTGGACCCGGAGGTGATGCAGGAGGGGCTGGCCGAGCTGTCGGCGCTGGGCCGCACCACGGGCTCCGCGCAGGTACAGGAATGGGCGGCGCAGGCGAACAGCTTCCCGCCGCGGCTGCGCACCCACGACCGGTACGGGCACCGGATCGACGAGGTCGACTTCCACCCGGCCTGGCACCGGCTGCTCGGCAAGGGGGTCGGGGCCGGACTGACCGCGGCCTGGGACCGGCCGGGCGGGCATGTGCGGCGGGCGGCGGCGTTCGTGGTGTGGACGCAGGCCGAGGCGGGCAACGGCTGCCCGCTGTCGATGACCCACGCGGCCGTGCCCGCGCTGCGCACGGATCCCGCGCTGGCCGCCGAGTGGGAGCCGCGGCTGGCGTCCCGGGTCTACGACCGCGGTCTGCGCCCGGCGCACCGGAAGGCCGGGGTGCTGTTCGGGATGGGCATGACGGAGAAGCAGGGCGGCAGCGACGTGCGCGCCAACACCACGGCGGCGCGGCGGCTCGCCGAGGACGGCGCCTACGAGCTGACCGGGCACAAGTGGTTCTGCTCGGCGCCGATGTCGGACGGCTTCCTGGTGCTGGCGCAGGCGCCGGACGGGCTCACCTGCTTCCTGGTGCCGAGGGTGCTCGAGGACGGCTCGCGCAACGTGTTCCTCATCCAGCGGCTGAAGGACAAGCTGGGCAACCGGTCCAACGCCTCCGCCGAGGTGGAGTTCGACGGCACCTGGGCGCGCCGGGTCGGCGAGGAGGGCCGCGGGGTGCGCACCATCATCGGGATGGTCGCGGCGACCCGCCTGGACTGCGTCCTCGGCTCGGCGGGCCTGATGCGGCAGGCCGTGGCGCAGGCCGTCCACCACTGCACCCACCGGGAGGCGTTCGGGGGGAAGCTGGCCGACAAGCCGCTGATGCGCAATGTGCTGGCCGACCTGGCCGTGGAGTCGGAGGCGGCGACCACGCTGGCGCTGCGCCTGGCCGCCGCGTACGACGACGGCGGGGAGCAGGAGCGGGCGTTGCTGCGGATCGCGGTGCCGGCGGCGAAGTACTGGGTGACCAAGCGGTGCGCTCCGCTGGTGGTGGAGGCCGCGGAGTGCCTGGGCGGCAACGGTTATGTGGAGGAGTCGGGCCTGCCGCGCCTGGTCCGCGAGTCGCCGCTGAACTCGGTCTGGGAGGGGGCGGGCAATGTGCAGGCGCTCGACGTGCTGCGGGCCCTGACCCGTGAGCCGGCCTGCCTGGACGCGTATCTGCGGGAGGTCGGAAAGGCCCGTGGCGCGGACCACCGTCTGGACGCGGCGATCCGGGAGCTGCTGACGGACCTCGCCGATCTGCAGGGTGCTCAGGCGCGGGCGCGCCGGCTGACGGAACGCCTGGCGCTGGTGCTGCAGGGGTCGCTGCTGGTGCGCTTCGCTCCGCCGGAGGTGGCGGACGCGTTCTGCGCCTCCCGGCTGGGCAGCGACGCGGGCCTGGCCTTCGGGACGCTGCCGCACACGCTGGATCTGGCCTCGGTGGTGGACCGGGCCCGCCCGGTGGACTGAACGACCGGCCCGGTGGACAGATCGGCCGGCCCGGTTGACTGAACGGCCGGTCAGCCGGGTCGTGGGCGACCGGACGGGGACGCGGGGAGCCGGGCGTCGAGCCGTGGCGCGCCACCGTGCGCCCGCGCTCGCCGGGCGGCGCCCGGCGGAGAGGACGGCGCAGGGGGAACGGCAGGGGTGATGCTGCGCCGACACGGCACCACCCCTGCCGTACTGGCCCCTTGACGAGCCGTGAACGCCGCTCGGGGACGGCGTCGCTCAAGTTTCAAACACCGCGGGCCGTGCCGCCAGGGTTGCAAGGGGTTGCAACTTGCTGCTGACTGTGTCCGTGCTGTGCCCTCCCGCCCCGGGCGCACGGCAGTATGGACGCACCGCACTGTGGACGGATCGCAGGTGACGGATCGCAGGTGACGGATCCCAGGGGGAGGACCCGTGGCGCTCTCGCCGATGGACGTGACGCGGCTGGCCGCGGTCGACGCGCCGCGCGCCGCGCGGGTGCTGGACGAGGTCCGCTCCGCCAAGCTGTCCGGGCAGCCGGTCCCGGTGCCGCCCCGCCCGGTGATCGAGCAGTCCTGGGAGCGGATGCTGCGCAGCGGGGTCGATCCGGAGCACGACTTCCGGTCGGGTCTGCTGCCGCGCGAGGAGGTGCAGCGGCGCCGGGAGCGGTCGGTGCTGCGGCATGTGCTGCCGGTGCTGCGCGAGGGCCTGCTGCCGGTCGCGGACGTCGCCCACCACATCATGGTGGTGGCCGACGAGGAGGGCCGGGTGCTGTGGCGGGAGGGCAGCGCGCCGGTGCTGCGCAAGGCCGACGGGCTCGGCTTCGAACTGGGCGCGGACTGGCGGGAGGACGTGGTCGGCACCAACGGCGTGGGCACGCCCGCGGTGGCCCGGCGTCCGGTGCAGGTGTTCGCCTCGGAGCACTTCGTCCGCTCGCACGCCAGCTGGACCTGCGCCGGGGCGCCCATCACCGACCCGCGTGACGGGCGGCTGCTCGGCGTGGTGGACGTCAGCGGCCCGCTGGAGACCATGCACCCGGCGACGGTGTCCTGGGTCGGTTCGGTCGCCAAGCTCGCCGAGGCGAGGCTGCGGGAGATGCACCTGCAGTCGCTGGAGCGGCTGCGGGCCGTGGCGGCTCCGGTGCTGGCCCGGATCGAGGGGCGGGCGCTGGTGGTGGACCGGCACGGGTGGACGGCCGCGGTGACCGGGATGCCGTACACCGAGCGGGTCTCGCTGCCCAAGTCCCCTTCGGCGGGGACGCACTGGCTGCCGGCGCTGGGGCACTGCTCGCTGGAACCGCTGGCGGGCGGCTGGCTGGTGCGGGCGGCGGACGAGCCGGGGCCGGAGGGGCAGGCCCGGATCGTCCTCGACCTGCGGGCGCCGCGCCGCTGGACGGTGGAGGTGTCCGGCGGTGCCGGGTCCTGGAAGCGGGAGCTGAGCCCGCGCCACGCGGAGCTGCTGTACCTGCTGGCGGTGCACCGCACGGGCCGCAGCGCGGCCGGCCTCGCCGAGGACGTCTTCGGCGACCGGGCCCGCACGGTGACGGTCCGTGCGGAGATGTCCCGGGTACGGCGCTACCTGGGCGGCTTCCTCCAGCACCGCCCGTACCGCTTCGCCGACCACGCCGACGTGGACGTCCTCCTGCCCGACGACCCCCGTGATCTCCTGCCCCACTCCACATCGCCGGCCCTGGGCAGGGGCCGGAAGACCACGACGGCTTCCTGACCTCGGCGTATTCCCGGCAGCCGCGCGGGACGGGCGGGCCGTCGGTTGCCGTTGTGCATATTTCCAGGGTCTTCGTCCCCTTCGGCGTCCCGCTGCCGTAGCATCCCCTACGGGCCGCCACCCCACCTGGTCCCCGGTCAACCCGCAGACCGGCGGATGCAGTTGGCTCGCCTCGGGAGGACGTCATGAAGCATCGGGGCCGACATCGCCGACGCCGGCGCGGCAGAGCGCTGCGTGCCGTACTGGCCGGGACCGCCCTCGCGCTCACCGCGGCCGCCACCATGATCAGCGCCTCGCAGGCCACCGATGTCAGGGACCCGGGTGCCCTGAAACCGCTCACCAGGCCCGCGGACACCGAACCGCTTCGGCTCACCGAGGAACCCGTGCCGCAGCAGTGGCTGGACCGGCTCTCCGAGGAGATGGGCCGCCCCGTCGGCGTCACCACCGTGCTGGAGGACAGCGACGGGGCGCTGCGCGAAGGGCGGGACTGCCCGGAGCAGGACCGCGGGGCGCTGCCGGTGGAGCCGGACGCCACCCGCGCGTACTGCTTCGGCGTCGCGGACACCACGGGGCTGCGGCCCGGCGGGATCACCACCTCCGGTGACGCGGACGACGACGGCTACTGGGGCGAGCACCGGGTGATCCTCTCCGGCTGGGCCGAGAACGCCGGCGCGCCGGACGGCAGCAGCCTCGCCCGGGTCGCCGTGGTCGACGCCGACGACCTCAGCTACACCTGGGCGCTGCTCGCCGTGCCGGCCGAGGGCGGGCGTGACTTCCGCCCGCTGGGCTCTCCGGTGTCCGGGATGGTCTGGTACCAGGACAAGCTGCTGGTGACGGCCGGGCCCGGCGACGACCGTGTGCTGTACGTGTACGACATGGGCCGGATCCAGCGGGCCACGGTGGACGGCCCGTGGGTGGGCCGGGTGCCGGGCGGCTGGTCCGCGGCCGGAGCGCGGTGGGTCCTGCCCGCCGTGGCCTCCTACCGGGCGGAGCCCGGTGCCGGCGCGCCGCGGCCGGGTGGCATCTCCCTGGACCGCAGCACCGCACCGGACAGCCTGGTGACGTACGAGCGGGGCGGCGGGGGTCCGACCCGGCTGTGGCGCTACGACTTCAGCGGCGACCCGGAGCGGACGGGCCTGCTCGCCACGGACTCGGTGCTGCGCACCAGGGCGGCGAAGGCCTATGAGACCCGCCTGGACGATGTGCACGGCGTGCTGTCCTACCGTTCGGACTGGTATCTGAGCGAGGCCGGCGGAGAGACGGACGAGCGGGGCACGCTGTGGCGGCAGGACACCGAGGGGGCGGAGCCCACCCGGTGCGGGCGGGACGAGACGCTCCGCTGCTGGAGCGGTCCGCCGGCGCCGCTGGCGCTGTGGCAGTCGACCGGCGAGGTCTGGGCCCGGTCCGGCCGGACGCTGTTCGCCTTCCCGCTGGCCTCGCTGGACCGCACCTGACCGGGACCCGGTGGGATCAGGCGTTCGACACGGGTGTGTGCCGGATGGTTCCCTTTCGGCATGACGAGCATCGTTGTGACCACCTGGTCCCTGGAGCAGACCGCGCCCACCGATCTCGTGCCGGCCGCCGAGCCGGACGGTGAGGTGCGGATCGTGCGCTCCGAGGTGCCCTCGCCGGAGTTCAGCCGGTTCCTGTACGCCTCGGTGGGCGGCGACATCCGCTGGACGGACCGGCTGGGCTGGACGTACCGGCAGTGGCAGGAGCAGCTGGACCGGCCGGGCGTGGAGACCTGGGTGGCCTACGACCGGGGCACGCCGGCGGGTTATGTGGAGCTCGAGGCGCAGGACGACGGCAATGTGGAGATCGTCTATTTCGGGCTGATCCCCGCCTTCCGCGGCCGGCGCATCGGCGGGCACCTGCTGTCCTACGGGACCGCGCGCGCCTGGGACCTGGCCGATCGGTGGCCCGGTCTGAAACCGACGCGGCGGGTGTGGCTGCACACCTGCAGCAAGGACGGCGAGTACGCGATGGACAACTACCTGCGCCGGGGCTTCCGCCTCTTCGACACCAGGACCGAGGAAGAACCGGAGGTCCCCACTCCGGGTCCGTGGCCGGGTGCATACCCCGCCTGACCTGCTCCGGCAAGACCGCCTGCGCGGCATGTGACCAAGGACACCCTTGTCTCGTTCTACGGGACAAGGGTGTCCGCATGTTGGACGAAGGTGGACTGTGTCCAGATCGCCGTGACACGCTTCCGCCATGCCTGGAACTGGGATCGCCTTGGTGAGTCGGCGGCACGTCGACCTCGGCCGCATGTCCAGCGCCATCTGTCCGGCGCGCTGAGACCACCTCCAGCATCTCCCGGCATTCTCTCCCGCTTTCCCCCGCGCAATGACGCGCGAATCTGTCCGCGCGCCCGATCAGCGCTGGTCAGAGCCGCTTTTCCCGCCTGTCCCGAAGGACGTATCAGCCATGGCCGCCACCCCGCAGAAGCCTGCCGCCGCGCAGAAGCCTGCCACCGCGACTCCCCGCCGCAAGGCGAGCCGTCACCGCGGTGAGGGCCAGTGGGCCGCGGGGCACTTCACCCCGCTCAACGGCAACGAGCAGGTGAAGAAGGACGACGACGGTCTCAATGTGCGGACACGCATTGAGACGATCTACTCCAAGCGCGGATTCGACTCCATCGACCCCAGCGATCTGCGCGGCCGGATGCGCTGGTGGGGCCTGTACACCCAGCGCAAGCCCGGAATCGACGGCGGCAAGACCGCGATCCTGGAGCCGGAGGAGCTGGACGACCGCTACTTCATGATGCGGGTGCGCATCGACGGCGGCGCGCTCACCACCCAGCAGCTGCGCGTCATCGGGGAGATCTCCCAGGAGTTCGCGCGCGGCACCGCCGACATCACCGACCGGCAGAACGTCCAGTACCACTGGATCCGTATCGAGGACGTGCCCGAGATCTGGGACCGGCTGGAGAGCGTCGGCCTGTCCACCGTCACCGCCTGCGGCGACACCCCGCGCGTGATGATCGGCTCGCCGGTCGCCGGCATCGCCGAGGACGAGATCATCGACGGCACTCCGGCGCTGGAGGAGATGAAGCGCCGGGTCCTGGGCAACAAGGCCTATTCGAACCTCCCCAGGAAGTTCAAGACCGCGATCTCCGGCTCGCCGTCGCTGGACGTGGTGCACGAGATCAACGACGTCGCCTTCGTCGGCGTCCGGCACCCCGAGCACGGCCCCGGCTTCGACCTGTGGGTCGGCGGCGGCCTGTCCACCAACCCCAAGCTGGGCGTGCGGCTGGGCGCCTGGGTGCCGCTGGAGGACGTCCCCGACGTCTACGAGGGCGTGCTGTCGATCTTCCGCGACTACGGTTACCGCCGGCTGCGCAACCGGGCCCGGCTGAAGTTCCTGGTCGCCGACTGGGGCGCCGAGAAGTTCCGCCAGGTGCTGGAGGACGAGTACCTGGGGCGCAAGCTCATCGACGGTCCGGCGCCCGAGGAGCCGGTGTCCCGCTGGCGCGACCACATCGGTGTGCACCGGCAGAAGGACGGCCGCTACTACGTCGGCTTCGCCCCGCGCGTCGGCCGGGTGGACGGCACCACCCTCACCAAGATCGCCGACCTGGCGGAGGCGCACGGCTCGGGCCGGGTGCGCACCACGGTCGAGCAGAAAATGATCATCCTGGACGTGGCGGAGGACCGGGTCGACTCGCTGCTCGACTCCCTGGAGGCGCTCGACCTCAGCGCCAGGCCCTCCCCGTTCCGGCGCGGCACCATGGCCTGCACCGGCATCGAGTTCTGCAAGCTCGCCATCGTCGAGACCAAGGCGCGCGGCGCCTCACTCGTCGACGAACTGGAGCGCCGCCTGCCGGACTTCGACGAGCCGCTCACCATCAACCTCAACGGCTGCCCCAACGCCTGCGCCCGTATCCAGGTGGCGGACATCGGTCTCAAGGGCCAGCTGGTCCTGAACGACCAGGGCGAGCAGGTCGAGGGCTACCAGGTGCACCTCGGCGGCGCGCTCGGCCTGCAGCCGGGCTTCGGCCGCAAGGTGCGCGGACTGAAGGTCACCGCGGCCGAGCTGCCGGACTACATCGAACGGGTGCTCAAGCGCTTCCAGGCGGAGCGCGAGGACGGCGAGCGGTTCGCCGCCTGGGTGAGCCGCGCCTCCGAGGAGGCCCTGTCATGAGCGAGCGCGCGGCGCCCTTCTACTGCCCGTACTGCGGCGACGAGGACCTGCGGCCCAGCGAGGCCGCCGACGGCGGGCACGGCGCCTGGGAGTGCGGGGCCTGCAACCGGGCCTTCCGGCTGAAGTTCCTCGGGCTGCTGAGCCGGGGTCTCGGGCGATCCGACACGGGAGGGGAGCGGATATGACGGCCGTTCAGGAAGAGCGCAGCGCCGAGGAGTTGAAGGCGCTCGCCGAGCAGGCGGGCCGGGACCTCGAGGACGCCTCCGCGCTGGAGATCCTGCAGTGGGCCGCCGGGACGTTCGGCAAGCGCTTCTGCGTGACCTCCTCGATGGAGGACGCGGTGGTCGCCCACCTCGCCTCGCGCGCCCTGCCCGGCGTCGACGTGGTGTTCCTCGACACCGGCTACCACTTCCCGGAGACCATCGGCACCCGGGACGCGGTCGCGGCCGTCATGGATGTCAACGTCATCACCCTGACGCCCCGGCAGACCGTCGCCGAGCAGGACGCCGAGTACGGCCCCGGGCTGCACGACCGGGACCCCGACCTGTGCTGCAAGCTGCGCAAGGTGCAGCCGCTGGAGGAGGGCCTGAAGGGCTACCAGGCGTGGGCGACCGGCCTGCGCCGCGACGAGTCCCCCACCCGGGCGAACACCCCGGTCGTCGGCTGGGACGCCAAGCGGCAGAAGGTCAAGATCTCCCCCATCGCCCGCTGGACCCAGGACGACGTGGACGCCTACGTCGCCGAGCACGGCGTACTGACCAACCCGCTGCTGATGGACGGCTACGCCTCCGTCGGCTGCGCGCCCTGCACCCGCCGGGTGCTCGAGGGCGAGGACCCGCGCGCAGGCCGCTGGGCGGGCCGCGCCAAGACCGAGTGCGGACTGCACGGCTGAGCCATGACGACCACCGAGCTTCAGGAGAACCACGTGACGACCGGAGCCACCGTCTGGCTCACGGGTCTGCCGAGCGCCGGCAAGACCACCATCGCGTACGAGCTGGCCGGCCGGCTGCGCGAACAGGGCCGCCGCGTCGAGGTGCTCGACGGCGACGAGATCCGCGAGTTCCTCTCCGCGGGCCTCGGCTTCAGCCGTGAGGACCGGCACACCAATGTGCAGCGCATCGGGTTCGTCGCCGAACTGCTCGCCCGCAACGGCGTCGTGGCGCTGGTGCCGGTGATCGCGCCGTACGCGGACAGCCGGGACGCGGTGCGCAAGCGTCACGAGGCGAACGGGACCCCGTACGTGGAGGTGCATGTGGCGACCCCGGTCGAGGTGTGCTCCGTCCGCGACGTCAAGGGCCTGTACGCCAAGCAGGCCGCCGGTGAACTCACCGGCCTGACCGGGGTGGACGACCCCTACGAGGAGCCCGAGGCACCCGACCTGCGCATCGAGTCGCAGCACCAGACGGTGCAGGAGTCCGCGGCGTCGGTTTTCGCGCTGCTGAGCGAGAAGGGACTGGCATGACGACGAGCGTCACGACCGTCACCGAGGACACCGAGAGCCCGTACGCGCTCTCCCACCTGGACGCGCTGGAGTCCGAGGCGGTGCACATCTTCCGTGAGGTGGCGGGGGAGTTCGAGAACCCGGTGATCCTGTTCTCCGGCGGCAAGGACTCCATCGTCATGCTGCATCTGGCGTTGAAGGCGTTCGCCCCGGCGCCGGTGCCGTTCGCGCTGCTGCACGTGGACACCGGGCACAACTTCCCCGAGGTCATCGACTACCGGGACCGCACGGTGGCCCGGCACGGTCTGCGGCTGCACGTGGCCTCGGTGCAGGACTACATCGACCGGGGGGTGCTCAAGGAGCGCCCGGACGGCACACGCAACCCGCTGCAGACGCTGCCGCTGACGGAGAAGATCCAGAGCGAGAGGTTCGACGCCGTGTTCGGCGGGGGGCGCCGGGACGAGGAGAAGGCCCGCGCCAAGGAGCGGGTGTTCAGCCTGCGGGACGAGTTCTCGCAGTGGGATCCGCGCCGGCAGCGTCCGGAGCTGTGGAATCTGTACAACGGCCGGCACGCCCCCGGCGAGCATGTGCGGGTCTTCCCGCTGTCGAACTGGACCGAGCTGGATGTGTGGCAGTACATCGCCCGCGAGCGCATCGAGCTGCCGGCCATCTACTTCGCCCATGAACGTGAGGTGTTCCGGCGCAACGGGATGTGGCTGACGGCGGGCGAGTGGGGCGGCCCGAAGGAGGGCGAGGTCGTCGAGAAGCGGCTGGTGCGCTACCGGACCGTGGGCGACATGTCCTGCACCGGCGCGGTGGACTCCGACGCCGACACGATCGAGAAGGTGATCACCGAGATCGCCGCCTCCCGGCTGACCGAGCGCGGCGCCACCCGCGCCGACGACAAGCTGTCCGAGGCCGCGATGGAGGACCGCAAGCGCGAGGGGTACTTCTAGACATGAGCACCACCACGACCGAGGCTCTCTCGGCCACCACTCTGCTGCGGTTCGCCACCGCCGGTTCCGTCGACGACGGCAAGTCCACGCTGGTCGGGCGGCTGCTGCACGACTCCAAGTCGGTTCTGGCCGACCAGCTGGAGGCCGTGGAGCGCGCCTCGCTCAGCCGCGGCCAGGAGGGACCGGACCTGGCCCTGCTCACCGACGGGCTGCGCGCCGAGCGGGAGCAGGGCATCACCATCGACGTGGCCTACCGCTACTTCGCCACCCCCCGGCGGCGGTTCATCCTCGCCGACACCCCCGGCCATGTGCAGTACACCCGGAACATGGTCACCGGCGCCTCCACCGCCGAGCTGACGGTGATCCTGGTCGACGCCCGCAACGGCGTCGTCGAGCAGACCCGCCGGCACGCCGCCATCGCCGCGCTGCTGCGCGTGCCGCACGTCGTCCTGGCGGTCAACAAGATGGACCTGGTCGGCTACCGGGAGCCGGTGTTCGCGCAGATCGCGAAGGAGTTCACCGCCTACGCCACCGAACTGGGCGTGCCCGAGGTCACCGCCATCCCGATCTCCGCGCTGGTCGGCGACAACGTCGTGGAACCTTCCGCGCACATGGACTGGTACGGCGGTCCCACCGTCCTGGAGCACCTGGAGACCGTGCCGGTCAGCCACGACCTGGCGCACTGCCACGCCCGGCTGCCCGTGCAGTACGTCATCCGCCCGCGCAGCGCGGAGCTGCCCGACTACCGCGGCTACGCCGGGCAGATCGCCGCCGGCACCTTCCGGGTGGGCGACGAGGTGACGGTGCTGCCGTCCGGGCGGTCGACCACGATCACCGGGATCGACCTGCTGGGCAAGCCCGTCGACATCGCCTGGACGCCGCAGTCGGTGACGCTGCTGCTCGCCGACGACATCGATATCTCCCGCGGCGACCTGATCGTCCCTGCCAAGGACGCCCCGGCGACCACGCAGGATCTGGAGGCGACGGTGTGCCATGTCGCCGACGAGCCGCTGACCGTCGGCCACCGGGTGCTGATCAAGCACGGCACGCGCACGGTCAAGGCGATCGTCAAGGACATCCCGTCCCGGCTGACCCTGGACGACCTCTCGCTGCACCCGCACCCGGGCAGACTGGTCGCCAACGACATCGGCCGGGTGAAGATCCGCACCGCCGAGCCGCTGCCCGCCGACTCCTACTCCGACTCCCGGCGCACCGGTTCGTTCATCCTGATCGACCCCGGCGACGGCACCACGCTCACCGCCGGCATGGTCGGCGAGTCCTTCGCCGCCCCGGAGCCCGTCAAGGACGACGCCGAGGACGACGGGTGGGACTTCTGAGCATGCATCCGGCCGGCTGCCGCGACTACTTCGCCACGTTCGCCAAGGAGGGCGGGCGTGTCGGCAGTGGTGCGCTGGGCAGCGGCCAGGGCGGGGTGGCCCGATGTGCGCGATGAGCCGCGCGGACCGTCCCGGCCCGCGCACACCCCACCGCCGTAGACGAAAACCTGCCGACTCCCGGCCGCGTACCGACGCCGGTACGTGACCGCCGGGCCTGGCGAGAGGAAACCCCTGGTGCCTGCCACGACCGCCCTGCGCCGCGTCCTCGCGGTGCTGGCCGTGCTGCCGCTGTTCGCCCTGGCCGCCTGCGGCTACGGGTCCCAGGCGAAGGACCACGGCAGCACCGCGATCGCCGCCGGCGCCCGGAAGACCGACGGTCTCGACGCGGTGCGGATCGGCCACTTCGGCAACCTCACCCACGGCACCGCCCTGGTCGGCAAGAACAAGGGCTTCTTCCAGAAGGCGCTCGGCGCGACCGAGGCACGCTACGCGGTGTTCAACGCGGGCCCCTCGCAGATCGAGGCGCTCAACTCGGGCTCCATCGACATCGGCTGGATCGGCCCCTCCCCCGCGATCAACGGCTACGTCAAGTCGCAGGGCACCAACCTGCGCATCATCGGCGGCTCGGCGTCGGGCGGGGTGAAGCTCGTCGTCGACCCCGGAAAGGTGACGTCGCCGAAGGACGTCAGGGGCAAGCGGATCGCCACCCCGCAGCTCGGCAACACCCAGGACGTGGCGTTCCTGCACTGGGCGTCCGAGCAGGGCTGGGACGTGGACCCGCTCAGCGGCAGGGGCGACGTCACCGTCGTGCGCAGCGACAACAAGGTCACCCCCGACGCCTTCCGGTCCGGGTCCGTCGACGGCGCCTGGGTGCCGGAGCCCACCGCGTCCAAACTGGTCGCCGAGGGCGGCAAGGTGCTCCTCGACGAGGCCTCGCTGTGGCCGGACGAGGAGTTCGTCATCACCAACATCGTGGTCCGGCAGGAATTCCTGAAGGAGCACCCGAAGGCCGTCGAGGCGGTGCTGCGGGCCTCCCTGGAGACCAACCGCTGGATCAACGCCCACCCGGAGCAGGCCAAGGCCGCCGCCAACGAGCAGCTGGCCGCCGACGCCGGCAAGGCCCTGCCGGACGAGGTGCTGGACCCGGCGTGGGAGTCGATCCGGTTCACCGACGACCCGCTGGCCCGAACCCTCGGCCGGCAGGCCGACCACGCCGTCGAGGCCGGCCTGCTCGAGCAGCCGGACCTCACCGGCATCTACGACCTCACGCTCCTCAACAAGCTCCTCGAGGCTGAGGGCGAACCCCCCTTCGACGACGCCGGCCTCGGTGCCGGACAGCCCGCATCCCCGAAGAGTCCCAGGAGGTGACGACCATGGCCACCACGCTCGCCAAGGCCGACGACGGTCAGCGGACCGAGGTCTCGCACGCCGCGCGCATCGAGCACATCTCCAAGTCGTTCGACGGACCGGCCGGCCGCCAGCTCGTGCTGGACGACATCAGCCTCGATGTCGCACCGGGCGAGTTCGTGACCCTGCTGGGTGCCTCCGGCTGCGGCAAGTCCACGCTGCTCAACCTGGTCGCGGGCCTGGACCGGCCCAGCGCCGGCACCATCACCACCGACGGCCGCCCCGCCCTGATGTTCCAGGAGCACGCCCTCTTTCCCTGGCTGACCGCGGGCAAGAACATCGAACTCGCCCTGAAGCTGCGCGGCGTGCCGAAGTCCGAGCGGCGCGAACGCGCCGAGGAGTTGCTGGAGCTGGTGCGGCTGAAGGGCGCGCACCGCAAGCGGGTGCACGAGCTGTCCGGCGGTATGCGCCAGCGGGTCGCCCTGGCCCGCGCGCTCGCCCAGGAGAGCAAGCTGCTGCTGATGGACGAGCCGTTCGCGGCGCTGGACGCCATCACCCGCGACGTGCTGCACGACGAGCTGACCCGCATCTGGCGCGAGACCCGGCTGTCGGTGCTGTTCGTGACGCACAACGTGCGCGAGGCCGTGCGGCTCGCCCAGCGCGTGGTGCTGCTGTCGTCCCGGCCGGGCCGGATCGCCCGCGAGTGGCGGGTGGACATTCCGCATCCGCGCCGCATCGAGGACACCGCGGTCGCGGAGCTGTCCGTCGAGATCACCGAAGAGCTCCGGGGGGAGATCCGCCGCCATGGCCAGCACTGAGACCACCCAGGACGTCAAGGACGCCAGGAGCCCCGGCGAGGCCTCGGACCTCGCCGGCCTGGAGGCGGGCCTGGACGCCCTGGAGACCGTGCAGACCCGGCGCAAGCCGCTGCGGCAGACCTTCACCGAGAAGATCCTGCCGCCCGTGGTCGCCATCGCCCTCGTCCTGGCGGTGTGGCAGGCGCTGATCTCCTTCAAGGTCGTCGACGACCCGACCAAGCTGCCCTCGCCCGGCGCCGTGTGGGAGGTGCTGCGCCAGGCGTGGCTCCAGGGCGAACTGCTCGGCTACATCTGGACCAGCGTCTCGCGCGGCCTGCTCGGCTTCTGCTTCGCGCTGCTCATCGGCACCCCGCTCGGCCTGCTGGTGGCCCGGGTGAAGGTGGTGCGGGCGGCCATCGGCCCGATCCTGACCGGCCTTCAGTCCCTGCCGTCGGTCGCCTGGGTGCCCCCCGCCGTGATCTGGCTCGGCCTGAACAACCAGATGATGTACGCCGTCATCCTGCTCGGCGCCGTCCCCTCCATCGCCAACGGCCTGGTCTCCGGCGTCGACCAGGTGCCGCCGCTGTTCCTGCGCGCGGGCCGCACCCTGGGCGCCACCGGTCTCAAGGGCACCTGGCACATCGTGCTGCCGGCCGCCCTGCCCGGCTATGTGGGCGGCCTGAAGCAGGGCTGGGCGTTCTCCTGGCGCTCCCTGATGGCCGCGGAGATCATCGCCTCCTTCCCCGACCTGGGCATCGGCCTCGGCCAGCTGCTGGAGAACGGCCGCAACGCCAGCGACATGGCCATGGTGTTCGAGGCCATCCTGCTCATCCTCACCGTCGGCATCGCCATCGACCTGCTGATCTTCAGCCCGCTGGAGCGGTGGGTGCTGCGCAGCCGCGGCCTGTTGGTGAAGAGCTGATGGCGATGCAGCCGGTCCTCCTCGTCGTCGCCCACGGCAGCCGCGACCCGCGGCATGCCGCGACCGTGCACGCCCTGGTGCGCCGGGTCCGCGAGCTGCGCCCCGGGCTGCGCGTGGAGACCGGCTTCCTGGACTTCAACGTGCCCTCGGTGCCGGGGGTGCTGGAGTCCCTGGCGGCGGAGGGCGTCCGTGACGTGGTCGCCCTCCCGCTGCTGCTGACCCGCGCCTTCCACGCGAAGGCCGACATCCCGGCCGTCCTGGCCGAGGCCCCCGCCCGGCTGCGCATCCGCCAGGCGGACGTCCTCGGCCCCTCCCCGCTGCTGCTCGCGGCGCTGGAGCGCCGGCTGTACGAGGCGGGCCTGAGCCCCGCCGACAAGTCCTCGACCGGGGTCGTACTGGCCTCGGCGGGGTCCACCGACCCGGAGGCGATCGCAGTGATCGCAGACATCGCGCGGGAGTGGCGGCACACCGGTTGGTGCGCCGTGCGGCCTGCGTTCGCCTCCGCATCCCTTCCCCGCACCGAGGACGCGGTGCGCGAGCTGCGCGACCTGGGCTGCGAGCGTGTCGCCGTCGCCCCCTACGTGCTCGCCCCCGGCTTCCTCCCGGACCGCATCGCCCGGGGCGCCGCCGAGGCCGATCTCCTCGCCGGTGTCCTGGGCCCGGCCCCGGAGGTGGCCCGCCTGCTGCTGGCCCGTTATGACGAGGGCCGGGTGCCGGTGCTGACGGCCGTCGGGGCGTGAGAGGCGCGGCACGTCTTCCGCATGCCCCCGCGCAGGCTGTCCGTCGAGCTGTCCGTGAGCGGTTGATCGGGTAGCGTCGGGAGGACCACACCGGGGTGCGGGGCTCCGGTGCTGTGCCGACTGACGTGCGCAGGAGAGCTGTTGGACCGATCAGCCCAGCACCGGGGTGCGCCCGCGGTGGCGCTGCTGTCGATCGGGGTCGGCAGCTTCGACGAGGGCGGCGAGCTGGAGGAGCTCGGGTTCGTCCAGGACCGGATGGACGAGGTCGAGCGGGCGTTCCGCCGCCTGCACGCCACGGTGGAACGTTCGCTGGACGCCACCGAGAGCGAGATCGAGTCGCTGCTGCGCGAACGGCTCGTCGAGGGCACCGGTTCCTTCGACGTCCTCGTGGTGCATCTGATCGGGCACGGCCTCATCGACCGCACCCGCCGTCTCTCCTTCGTCGCCCGCGACAACCGCGAGGTGGACGTCGACCGGTGGATCGAGAAGGCCCAGCGGGAGATCGAACGCGGCGGCATGCGGCACCGCGTGGTCTTCCTCGTCGACACCTGCTCGGCCGGCACCGCCACCGGACGCCAGCCGTTCACCGAGCTGGACACCGACCGAGGTGTCTGGGCCCTCGGAGCGTCGGTCAGCGACACGCCGACGGAACGAGGGCAGTTCAGCCGCTGGATCGCCGCGGCACTGCACCGGCTGGCCGACCGGGACCTCGCCCTGGACGAGGAGTCCGTCCCGTTCAGCCGCTTCGTCCGCGAACTGATCCGGGTGATCCGCTCCGAGCAGCCGCCGCGCCGCTTCTCGATGGGCTTCAGCATCGAACAGGGCGACGCCGACTGGCCGTTCCTGCCCAACCCCCGGCTGGCCTCGCTCACGGCCGAGCAGGTCCACCTGCACCACCGGTCGCTGGGATATGTGCCGGGCGAAGGCCCGGGGACGGGATCCGGCGGGCCCCGGCACCTGGACGACACGCGCTACTTCGTCGACCGGGCGTCGGGCCGGGGGCTGGTGTCCACGGACACGAGCACCGGCTTCTTCTCCGGCCGGGCGGCGGAACTCGGGCAGTACCTGCGGTGGCTCGACGGCGACGCACCTCTGCTGACGGTGACGGGAGCCGCGGGCGCCGGGAAGTCCGCGCTGCTCGGCGTCATCGTCTGCGCCGGTGATCCGCGACTGCGGCACCGGTTCCGCGAGTTGTGGGAACCGGCCGGACGGGACCTGCCGGAGGTGCCCGGCCTGGTGGCCGTCCATGCGCGGCAGCGCACGGTGCGGCAGGTGATCGACGCGATCGCGGAGCGGGCCGGTCTGGGCACGGGGGCGGTGTCCCAGCAAGCGGCTGATCCGGCCTTCGACCAGATGCTGTCGGCAAGCCGTCTGCATCACGCTCTGGCAGGGCTGGCCACGCCCTGCGTGATCGTGCTCGACGCCGTGGACGAGAGCACCGAGCCCGAGGCCGTGCTGCGTCTGGTGGCCCAGTTGCTGGGACGCTCGGCCCCGTGCCGGATCGTCCTCGGCGGCCGACGCGAGGTGGTGACCGCGCTGCCGGCCCTCGAGGGCGCGGCGGACATCGCCGCGGACGAGATCGACCTGGACGCGGCCGAGAGCCGGACGGTCGAAGAGGACGTACGGCACTACATCGAGCGTCTGTTGTCGGTTCGCGAGCCCTACGCGAACGGTGAGTCCGCCGAGTTCGTGCCCCTCCTCGCCAAGAAGGGCGCGCGGCACATCGCGGGCGGGCCGTCGTCGCAGGGCCCCTGGGGCCCGTTCCTCCTCGCCGGCCTGTACGTGCACTATCTGCTGACGCTGCGTTATCCGCCGCGGGACGAGGTGAGTGCGGACGCCTACGCGAAGTCCGCCTCGGCGGACCTGCCCGCACTGCTGGAGTCGATCCTCAAGGTCCGGCGGCGCGACTACCCGTACCTGCGTCCCGTCCTGTCCGTACTGGCCCGGTCCCACGGTGACGGCATGCCACGCACGACCCTGCGGCGCTGTCTCGCGGCCCTCGAGGCCGGCGGCGTCGACGACGAGTGGCTCCGGGCGACTCTGCAGGAGGCCGCTCCCTTCCTGCGGTACGGCACCGACCCGGACAGCGGCGACACGCTGTACCGCCTGTTCCATCAGGGGCTCGGTGACTACCTGCGCCGGCATCCGGTGAGCGAGGATCCGCTCTCCGAGGCCGAGAGCGTGCAGCTCGAACGCAGGCTGCTGGAGGAACTCGTCCGCCCCTTCACGGCGGATGCCGCCACGGACACCGACACCGACACCTGGGAAAGCGCCGAGACCGAGCCGTACGTCCTGCGCCACGCCCTGGCACACGTCGCCCGGGCCGAGGCGGCGGACTGGGCCGAGCGCCTGCTCGGCGATCCGTACTTCGTGGTCCGTTTCGGCCTGAAGGGCGACCACCGCGCGCTCGACTTCGTGAGTGCCTCGCCCGCCGACGACCATCTGCGGCTGCTGAGCGCCTCCTGGGCCACGCACGCCCGGCTGCGCTCCCCGTCCGACCGTGCCTCCGTCCTGGCCTTCGACGCGGACCGGCTGGGGATGCCGGAGCTGCGGCAGCGCTTTGTGCGGATCGCCCGGGACACCGCCGTACAGGCAGGTGCCGGAGGGGATGCGCTGCTGTGGTCGCGGGGCGGGCAGGCCGCCGCACGCAGCCGGTTCATCGAGGTCTCGGGCAACGCGGTGCACGACATCGCGTTCTCTCCGGCCGGTGATCTGCTCGCCGTCGCCACCGCCGAGGGAGTGCAGCTGCTGGAGACGGAGACCTGGCAGCCCGTCGTTCCCGCACTCGGCAGCAAGCAGCGTCCCGGGACGAGCATCGTCGCCTTCTCGCCGGACGGTGGTCTGCTCGCTCTGGCCAGGGCTGCCTCCGCTCAGAACATCCAGCTCTGGGACGTACGCCGTCGGGCGCCCGCCGGCCCGCCGTGGTCGGTGTGGACGGGCACACCGACCACGCTGGTCTTCTCTCCCGACAGCCGCTGGCTGGCCGTGGGCAGTCAGGAACTCGGCGTCTCCGTCTGGGACGTCAAGGGGGACGGCGGTCCGGTGGAGGTGGCACGCCGCGGCCCCAGCACCGGCGCCGAGGATGTGCAGCGCGTGCAGAGCCTGTCCTTCAGCCCCGACGGCCGCCGGCTGGCGGTGTGCGTCTCCGGAGTGGTCGGCCTGTGGGAACCGGAGGGCGACCACTGGACTCCTCTGCCGAGGGAGCGATTCGCGCCACCCACCGCCTTCGCGCCCGACGGCCGACTGGTGACGCACTCGGTGTCCGGCCTCTCGCTGGGGTCCGTGGAGGACCTGGCGCGGGGACCGGAGATGCCTCCGGACGACCCCGTGAATGCTCTGGCGTTCAGCTTCGGCGGGTCCGTCCTGGCGGTCAGCAGCAGAAGGTCGCTGCATCTCATCGAGCTGCGGTCGGCCCGTATCGTGAACAGCTTCCCGCTCGGTGGTTCCAGGGCGTCGGCGGTGGCCGTGCATCCGGTGACCGGCGTACTGGTCAGCGGGCACAACGACGGGCACCTGCGGGTGTGGCCGTCCTCCGCCGACCCGGCACACGCAGCCGGCCTGGCACGCTTCTCGCCCGACCGTGTCGTCGCCGCCCCGGACGGCCGCTTCCTCGCCGCCTTCGACCAGGACCGCCAGGTGCTGCGGCTCCTCGACCCCGCCACCGGCAGGCCAGTGGCGAGCCGGCCGCACGACGAGCCCACACTGCGCCTGGTTCTCGCCCCTGGCGGCGACATCCTGCTGGCATGGGCCTACCGTCGGCTGTACGTGTACCGGACCGGGTCGCTGGAGCTTTCGGAGCCCGCGGTACTGGACCTGGCGGGGCGGCCGGCCGAGCCGCCCGTCTTCTCCCCGGACGGAAAGCTCTTCGCGGCGCTGGTGACGGAACAACGCGGCGGTGGTTGGTTCCTGACGCTCTGGGATGCCACAACCCTGCGCCCGCATCGACGCATTCCGCTCCCCGGCGAGCCCGACCTCGACGGCTCCGTGGGCTTCGCCGGCAACGACCGGGTGTACGTCGTCGTGAACGGAGCGATGGCGACCTACAGTTGCGCCCTCACCGACCGGGAGGCCCCGCCCCGATGACCCGCGTACTCGGCATTCACGGCGTCCGCAACTACAAGGCCGCCGACACCACACCGGCCCTGGGCGGCAAGCGGCTGCGTGACGACTGGCTGGCCGCACTCGGCCCCCGCGTCCCCGGACTGGACCTGGAGACGGCGTACTACGCGGACCTGCTGCGCAGTGAGCGGCAGAGCGACACGCTCGAGGACGCCGAACTCGCCCTGGTGGAGCAGTGGGCGCTGGCCTGGGGTGTGGACACGGCCGGTGTCCAGGGGCGGGCGACGGGCTGGCTGCGCTGGATCTGCGGCCAGGTCGCGCAGCGCACCGGGCAGCGGCCGGCCGTGGTCGAACGGACCGTGCGGCTGTTCTTCCCGGAGGTGACGCGATACTTCACCGGCGGACGCGAACCCGTGCGGCAGCGGGTGCGGGAGGCGCTGCTGCGGCACCGGCCGGAGGTCGTGGTGGCGCACTCGCTGGGCAGCGTGGTCGGTTACGAGACGCTGCACGAGCTGGCGGACGAACTGGACGTGCGGCTGCTGCTCACGCTGGGCTCCCCGCTGGCCCTCCCCCACGCGATCTTCCACCGGCTCGTTCCGGGCCCCCGGGACGGCCGCGGCGTCCGGCCGCCGAACGTGCGGCGGTGGGTGAACGTCGCCGACCGGGGCGACTTCGTGGCCATCCCCAAGGGGGAACTGGGGCGTGTCTTCACCGGGGTCGAGGAGCTGCCCGACATCAGCATCGCGCCGCTGTGGCCGCACGGCGTCCTCGACTATCTGAAGCACCCGTCGGTGATCGGTGCCCTGCTGACGCGCTGACGCCCGCCGGTTCCCCCGCCGGCGGCCGCGGCCGGCTCAGCCGAAGGACAGCCTGCCGGTGCGGGTGCGCTTGAGTTCGAAGATGTCGGGGTGGGTGGCCAGGGTGCGGACGCTGTCGAAGAGACGGGCCGCCTCCTCGCCGCGCGGGACGGCCCGGAGGACCGGGCCGAACCAGACGGTGCCGTCGATGTGCGGGGTGGGCGTGCCGACGTAGCCGCCCGAGTCCGTCATGTGCCGGATCTCGGCCGGTTCCGGCCCCGGCGCGAGCACGTTTCCGCCGAGCGTCGGTCACTCCGGCCGCGTGCGGCCGTCTCAGGGGCCGTGCCGCCCGCTCAGGACGTCTCGGTACCGAAGAGGGTCCCCTGGTGGAAGTAGAGGCGCCAGCCGGTGCCGGTGCGGCGCCACAGGGAGCTGCGGTGGGCGCGGCGGCCGTCGGCGTCGGTGTCGTAGGTGAGGTGGACGACGTCCGGGGCGAGTTGGACCGCCCGCATGCCGGACACCTTGACGGGGTCGGCCTGTTCCGGCTCCCCGGCGAGAAGGGCGAGCACGGTGGCGCGGTCCCAGACGCGGCCGGAGGCGCCGAACTCGTGGAAGTCGGGGTGCAGCAGGGCCGCCGCGCGCTCGGGGTCACGGCGCACCGCGGGGTCGAGCAGCAGCAGTTCGCCCTCGACCGCGGCGTCCGGGCCGCTGCCGCCGGCGGCTCTCTCCGTGCCCCTGGTGTCCCCCGTGCTCGCCGCGCTCCCCGTGTGCGCCGCGTTCTGTGTCTCCTCAGTCACCGGTCATCTCCACGAGCTTGGTCACGGTGTTCCAGTTGCGGGTGGTGGCGGTCAGTCCCTTGGTGAAGCGCGGGCGGGACAGGGCCTCGGCGAGCTTGGAGCGGCCCAGGCCACCGGGGGTGTACAGGTAGATCACGCGGTCGCCGGTACGGAACTCCTCCGGCAGGAAGGCCTGCTGGTCGAGCTCGGCGAAGCGGCCGGGGTCGACGGGCTCGGAGAGGTAGGTGGCGTGCAGCTGCTTGGCCTCCAGTTCGGCGGCCGGGAACGGGCAGTCGCGGAGGACCGCCGCCAGATACGCGTGGTCGCGCACGATCACGTCCACGGTGAAGCCGTACTGCCGCTCGATCGCCGCGGCGAGGTCGGCGGCCAGCGAGTCCTCGTCGCCGTGCGAGGCGGTGAACACGGCCTGGCCGCTCTGCAGATAGGTGCGGACCCCGGTGTACCCCAGGCCTTCCATCAGGGTGCGCAGCTCGGCCATCGGGAGTTTTCTGCTGCCGCCCACATTGACCCCGCGGAGCAGGGCCGCGTATGTCGTCGCCATGGCTGAAGCCTAGGTCGGCCGCCGTGCCCCGTGGGGGCGGGCACGACGGCCGGTCCGCGAATGAGCGGACGTGCGCGAAACTCTGGCGGAACGACGCGGCGCGAGCAACCGCGCCACGCGCCTCTCCACGCACCTGTGACTTATTCAACAAACCTTCGAAATGACAAACCCTGAACAACGTCCCCGAGAGACCTCAATAGATGTAAGGGGCCGATGTCCTCCCGAGTGGGGAGAAGCCGACGGGCGAACGGAGGAGGCGCGGGGCCGCAGCTTCACCGGGGAGCAGGACGAGACGGCCGGATCGGGCCCATACCTTCGCAAGCGAGGGTGGCGGCAGGGGGTCGCTGCCGCACCGCACACGAAGGAGCGAGCCCGAGATGAGCAACGGAGAAGGACGGGTCCGTGGCCTCGCCGCCCGGGCCGGCGGCTGGAGCGCCCGGCATCGCTGGGCGGCTGTCGGGATCTGGGTGCTGTTCGTCGTGCTGGCGGTGGGACTCGGATCGGCGGCCGGCCGGGTCGATGTCAAGGACGGCGACCAGCTGAGCGGCGAGACACACACCGCGGCCCGCATCATCGAGGACGCCGGCATCGAGGAGCCGGCCGGTGAGACCGTACTGATCCAGGCCAAGAGCGACGGTGTGAAGGCCACGGACCCGGAGTTCAGGTCCGCGGTGGCCGCCGTCGTGGCGGCGGTGGAGGAGACCGGCGAGGTCTCGGACGTCACCACGCCGTACGAGTCCGGCACCATCTCCGAGGACGGGCGCAGCGCGCTGGTCCAGTTCGACATGCGCGGTGCGGCGGACACCGCGGGCGAGCGGGTGGAGCCGGTGCTGGACGCCGTCGAGCGGGTCCAGAAGGACCACGAGTCGCTGCGGATCGAGGAGATCGGCGGCGCCTCGATGATGAAGACCTTCGACGACGCGTTCGGCGCCGACCTGCAGCGGGCGGAGTTCTCGGCGGTGCCGGTGGCGCTGGGCATCCTGCTGATCGTCTTCGGCGCGGTGGTGGCGGCGCTGCTGCCGGTGGCGCTCGCCATCACGGCGATCATCGCCACCATGGGCCTGATGGGCCTGGTCAGCCATCTGCAGCCGATGAGCGACACCGCCAACTCGGTGATGGTGCTGGTCGGTATGGCCGTGGGCGTCGACTACTGCCTGTTCTATCTGCGCCGCGAGCGCGAGGAGCGGGCGGCCGGCCGGGACGCGCAGGCGGCGCTGCGCATCGCCGCGGCGACCAGCGGCCGTGCGGTCGTCGTCTCCGGTGTGACCTTCTGTGTGGCGATGGCGGGCATGCTGTTCACCGGCATCGCCGAGTTCGAGGGCATGGGGCTGGCCTCGCTGATGGTGGTGGCGGTGGCCATGGTCGGTTCGGTGACCGTGCTGCCGGCGCTGCTGTCGCTGCTGGGCGAGCGGGTGGAGAAGCTGCGCATCCCGTTCCTGCACAAGCGGGCCTCCAGCGGTGGGGACAGCCGGTTCTGGGGTGCCGTGCTCGACCGGGTGCTGGCCCGGCCGGTGCTGGCGGTCGTGGTGGCCACGGGTGCGCTGCTGGCGGTGGCCGCGCCGGCGGTCGGCATGAAGACGCAGAACCTCACGCTGGACCAGGAGTTCGGCGACTCGCTGCCGATCGTGCAGACCTACAACCGGGTCAACGAGGCCTTCCCGGGCGGCTCGGAGCCCGCCGAGGTGGTCGTCCACGCCGACGACATCAACGCACCGGAGGTGAAGTCGGCGCTGGCCGGCTTCCGTGAGAAGGCGATCGAGTCGGGCGCGACACGCGGCCCGGTCGAGATCAAGGTGCACGACCAGCAGAACATCGCGCTCGTGTACGTGCCGCTGGTGGGCGGCTCGGACCTGGACAAGGCGGGCGAGAGCCTGCGGACACTGCGCGACGAGGTGCGGCCCGCCACCCTCGGCGCGGTCGACGGCGTCGAGGCACCGATCACCGGGCAGGTCGCCGGGTCGAAGGACTTCAACGACCAGCTGGTCGGGTCCGTGATGCCGGTGTTCGCCTTCGTGGTGGTCCTCGCCTTCGTGCTGATGCTGATGTCGTTCCGGTCGGTGACCGTGGCGATCACCTCCATCGGGCTGAACCTGCTGTCGGTGGGCGCCGCCTACGGCGTCCTGGTGGCGGTCTTCCAGCACGGCTGGGGCGCGTCCCTGGTGGGCGCGGAGGGCGTCGGCGCGATCATCACCTGGCTGCCGCTGTTCCTGTTCGTGATCCTGTTCGGCCTGTCGATGGACTACCACGTGTTCGTGGTCTCCCGGATCCGTGAGGCCCGGCTGCGGGGCCTGGCCACCCGGGACGCCATCCGGCACGGGGTGGTCACCACGGCCGGGGTGGTCACCAGCGCCGCGGTCATCATGGTCGCCGTGTTCGCGATCTTCGGGACGCTGTCGATGCAGTCCATGAAGCAGATGGGCGTGGGCCTCGCGGCGGCGGTGCTGATCGATGCCACCGTCATCCGGGGCGTGCTGCTGCCGGCGGTGATGGCGCTGCTCGGCGAGCGCAACTGGTACCTGCCGAAGTGGCTGCACCGGATGCCCGACCTGACCCACGACGAGGCGCCGCAGGCGCCGGCGCGACCGCCGGCCAAGGACGACGAGGGGGAGCCGGTGCGGGTGTGACCCGTCCGGCCCGTCCGGCCCGTCCGAGGGGAGAATTCCCGGGTCGAGGAGAACTCCGCAAGGGAGGCCCGGCGGACCGAGGTCCGCCGGGCCTCCTCCTTCCGTGCTGCCGGTCAGCGGCGCAGCTCCGCCTCGATCAGGTCGGCGGCCCGTTGCGTGCCGCCCTCCTTCTCCGTCCGGGCCTGGAGACCGGCGAGGCGGGCGGCGACCTCCGGGTCGTCGACCAGAGCGAGGGCGATCGAGCGCAGCATCCCGGCGGTGGCCTCCTCGGTGAGCACCTTCCGGGCCACCCCGAGCCCCTGGAGCATGTCGGCGTTGACGAACTGGTCCGCGGCCTGCGGTACGGCGATCATCGGTGTCGCGGTGACCAGTCCCTCCTGGCTGCCGCCCGCCCCTGCGTGGGTGACGAACAGATCGGCCTGCCTGAGGACCGCCAGCTGCGGCACCCAGCCGTGCACCTCGACGTTGCCGGGCAGGTCGCCCAGCTCGGCCGGGTCGACATGCCGGCCGATCTGGAGCACCAGATGCCAGCCGGGCAGGTCACCGAACGCCTTGACGCACTCTCGGTAGAAGGCGGGCTGCTTGGTGAAGGCCGACCCCAGCGACACCAGGACGACCTTCTCGGCCCCGGCGGGCCGCTGCCAGTCCCCCTCGTTGCCGCGGTCGCCCTGGCAGGCGCCGACGAAGGAGTACACCCGTTCGTCGACCCGGTCGGCGTTGGGCTGCAGTGCCCTGGGGATCAGGACGAGGGAGCGGTCGGGGCGGCCCATGAACGGGTCGGGGTGCAGGGTGATCCCGTTCTCCTCCAGCCAGGCCTTGAAGCGGGCGTAGTACGCCTTGCCCCGCTCGGTCTTCTTCGGCTCCTCCCACATCGGCTCGGCGACCTCCTGCTCGTAGCCGTCCCAGGCGACCATGCAGGGCGAGAGGGAGATCGCGGGCACCTTCCAGCGGTGGGCCAGGACCCGCCCGGCGTAACTGGCGATGTCGTACAGGACGAGGTCCGGCTCGTCCCCGCGGTACGCCTCGGCGATCTGCGGGAGGGCCTGGACGGCGTCGTCCAGGAAGGGCTCGACGTTGTCCAGAAGGCTGTCTCCCCAGGCGTCCGGGTCGGCGTCGGGACCGGGCAGGGTGGAGTTCCACAGCTTGGGTTCGGCGCCGGTCTCGGCGACCTTGCCGGCGAGGGCCGGAGGGATCGCGTAGCTGACCCGGTGGCCGCGTGCCACGAGCTCGCGGATCACCTCGAGGCTCGGGTTCACGTGGCCGTGGGCGGCGATGGAGAACATGGCGATGTGCGCGGGGGCTGTCATGCCACGACCCTAAACGAGACGAGACGTCTCGTGCAACTTTGCGGGCCGGGCAGGTCCCCACCAGCGCGAATGCGAGACTGACCCCACACATGACCGGACCGCCCGCACATCGTCGAGGCGGGCGGACCGGGCGGCTGCCGGCGCAGCGCAGTGACCGGCGGCGCACAGGGCAGAGGACCTACACGGAGGCGGGCGGATGGACGAGGCACGGGCGCGTGAGGTGCTGGGCGGAGCCGGGGTGCTGCCCGGCGCGGCCGGGGACGCGCGGCTGATCGCCCTGGGCGAGAACGCCGTGTTCGCCGCCGGTGACCTGGTGGTCAAGGTGGGCCGGGACGCCGAACTGCTGGACCGGGCGCGCCGGGAGCTGGCCGTCGCGCTCTGGCTGGCGGACGCCGGGGTACCGGCCGTCCGGGCGGCGGAGCCGGAGGCGCTGCTGGTCGACGGCCACCCGGTGACCGTGTGGCACCGGCTGCCCGAAGCCGTACGCCCCGCCGAGCCGCGCGACCTGGCCTCCCTCCTGCGCCTGGTGCACGCCCTGCCCGCGCCCCCCTTCGCCCTCCCGCGGCGCGATCTGCTGGGCGGCGTGGAACGCTGGCTGCGGCTCGCCGGCGACGCCATCGACCCCGCGGACGCGGCGTATCTGCGCGAGCGGAGGGACGGTTTCGCCTCGGCCGTGGCGGCGCTGACGCCCCATCTGCCGCCGGGCCCCGTCCACGGCGACGCGCTCCCCCGCAATGTGCACGTGGGCCCCGACGGGCCCGTCCTGGTGGACCTGGAGACCTTCTCGGCCGACCTGCGCGAGCACGACCTCGTGGTGATGGCCCTCTCCCACGACCGCTACGGACTGCCGGACGAGGCATACGCCTCCTTCACGGAGACCTACGGCTGGGACGTACGCACCTGGGAGGGCTGCTCGGTCCTGCGCGGCGCCCGCGAGACGGCCAGCTGCGCCTGGGTCGCCCAGCACGCCCCGGCCAACCCCAAGGCCCTGGCCGAGTTCGAACGCCGGGTGGCGTCCTTGCGAGCCGGGGACGAGACGGTGCGCTGGTACCCCTTCTGACGCAGGCCGGTCAGACCGGCTCACCCGCCGTCTCCCGCAGGGGCCAGGAGCTGTCGACGATCGCCGCGGCGTCGCCCTTGCGGCGGAGGAAGTCCTGGAAGTCGGCGGCCCAGGCGGCGTACCACTCGATCTGGCGGCGGTGCAGCTCCGCCGGGCCGAGCGAGGCCACCTTGGGGTGCCGGACGGCTATCGCGCAGGCGAGGCGGGCCGCGGCGAGGGCGTCCGACGTCGCGTCGTGCGCGGAGTCGAGGGCCACGCCGTACTCGGCGCAGACCGCCTCCAGATTGCGCTTGCCGCGGCGGTAGCGGTCGACGAAGCGGTCGATGGTGTACGGATCGATGACGGGCGCGGGGTCGATGCCGCCCAGGCGTTCGCGCAGGGAACGCAGATTGTGGCGGCGCAGTTCGGCGGAGAGCAGGCTCAGGTCGAAGGCGGCGTTGTAGGCGACGACCGGGACGCCCGTCCTCCAGTAGCCGGTGAGGACGTCGGCGATGGCGTCGGCCACCTGGTCGGCGGGTCTGCCGTCCGCCGCCGCCCGCTCGTTGCTGATGCCGTGGACCGCCACCGCCTCCGCCGGGATCGGCACGCCCGGATCGGCCAGCCATTCCCGGCGCCCCATCGGCTCCCCGCCCCGGACCTCGATCACGGCGCCGGTGACGATCCGCGCCTCGCGCGGGTCCGTGCCCGTGGTCTCCAGGTCGAAGCCGATCAGCAGCTCCCGGTGCCAGCCCATGGGCTGCCCCCCTTCTGTGTGGTGCGTTCCCCCAGTGGCCCATACCTTCGCATGCACCACTGACAATCCGAGGATCGGCTTCCGCTCGGCGGCGGCCGGCGAACCTCACGACACAGGGCGCGAATCCACCCACATCTGCTCGAACTCCTCGCGATAGGTGGGGAACAGACCGCCTTCCTCCACCTCGCCCGGTTTGACCAGCCTGTTGCCGTTGCGCAGCACCAGGACCGGCGCCTCCATGCCACGGGCGCGGCGCAGATGGTGCTGCACCACCGCGATGCCGTCCGCGCCGTCGGCGTCCACCAGGTACGCCGTGCAGCGCGGCGTCTCGTCGTAGACGTGGATCTCGAAGGCCCCCGGGTCGCGCAGGCGGGAGCGGACGCGGCGCATGTGCAGGATGTTCATCTCGACCGCGCGGCCCAGTTCCCCGCGCTTGATGCCGAGTTCCCGCTCGCGGCGCTTGACCGCGCTGGACGCCGGGTTGAGGAACAGCAGCCGCACCCGGCAGCCGGACTCGGCCAGGCGCACCAGCCGGCGCCCGGAGAAGTTCTGCACAAGGAGATTGAGCCCGATCCCGATGGCGTCGAGCCGCCGGGCGCCGCCGAAGATGTCCTCGGCCGGGAACTGCCGCAGCAGGCGCACCCGGTCGGGGTGCACGGCCACGACGTCGGCGTACCGGTCGCCGACCAGGTCCTCCACCGCGTCCACCGGCAGCCGGCGCGCGGAGGGGACGTCGCCGCCCGCGCCGAGCATCTCCAGCAGCCGTGCGGAGGCCCGTTCGGCCTGATTGAGGACGGCCTCGGAGAGCGCGCGGTTGCGGGAGACGACGTTGCGGGTGACCTCCAGCTCGTCGAGGGCCAGCTCGACGTCCCGGCGGTCGTCGAAGTACGGCTCGAAGCAGGGCCAGTGCTGGACCATCAGCTCCCGCAGCTGCGGCAGGGTGAGGAACGACAGCACATTGTCGTCGGCCGGGTCGAGGAGATAGCCCTTGCGGCGGCTGACCTCGCGCACCGCCACCGCGCGCTGCACCCACTCCTGGCCCGCGGGCCCGGCCGCGGCGACCACCCAGTCGTCGCCGTGCACGGGCTCGTAGACGGGCCGCAGCACGGCCGCGACCACGGCGCGCAGCCGCTGCTCGACAAGATTCAGCCAGATGTAGGCCCGCCCCGCGCGCTGGGCGCGGGTGCGCACCTCGCGCCAGGCGTCGGCGTCCCAGTCCAGTTCCGGCCCTATCGAGCCCGCGCCCGCGTCCATAGGCCGTGCCAGGGACACCGCACCGGGCGGGACCTCCGTGGAGTTCCCCTCGTGACCCTCGTCACCAGGGGGCAGCTCCAGCCCTCCCGAGCCCACCCGCGCACCGCCTTCCACTCCCCCGAGTCCTCCCCATGCCGACGATCAAGGAGAGTACTCCGCATGCGGCGCACGGTGCAGCCCGATGGACAGGCTCGTTTCCCAACTTCCTTCTTTCACAGGATTGTTCCTCTGCCGCCGGACCGGGGGAAGTGAGCGGTTTCATAGCGGCTGCGGGCGCCGCGAGGACCCAACACCCGCCGGGGCGGGGGCAGTCGGCGGGTGGCCGGCATGCAGGACCTTCGCGCGCGCGATCCGGCGGGCGGCGCGGCGGCGGGGCCGTGGCCGGAGGGCGACGGGTCCCGCAGGCCGAAAGCCGGCGGTCGGGCGAGCGGGGAGGCGGAGGCCGGATTCTGACGTTCACCCGGACGGTGGACGCCTCTCCCGGGCGTCGCGCGCAGCACGGCAGCCCAGGGGCACCCGGATCACTGGGGTCAGTGGGGTCTGCGGGATCCGTGGGGTCAGTGAGCTTGACGGCCTCACGGTCACCGGGGTCACGTCAGCCCCGGACGTCCCCGCAGTCCCTGCAGTCTCGCCGGTCCCGGGCCCTCATTCCCCGTACGGAGGCACCAGCAGGCACACACACACCCTGGTGGTGGGCATATGCCTAGGTGGTCTCCTCACTTTCGGGGAGACTCGGGGAGACTCGGAGCGAAGGCGCCCCCACCGGCGCCGTACACCTGGAAGAGTCGTGTCCATGCAGGTCTGGCCTGGCGAGGCGTATCCGCTCGGTGCCACATACGACGGCGCCGGTACGAATTTCGCGGTCTTCACGGAGGCCGCGGACCGAGTAGAGCTGTGTCTGCTGCACGACGACGGCTCCGAGACGGCGATCGAGCTGCGCGAGAGCGACGCGTTCGTGCGGCACGCGTACGTTCCCGGCGTCATGCCCGGGCAGCGTTACGGCTTCCGGGTGCACGGTCCGTACGCACCCGAGCGCGGGCTGCGCTGCAATTCCGCGAAGCTGCTGCTCGACCCGTACGCGCGTGCGATCAGCGGGTCCGTCCAGTGGGGCGAGGAGGTGTACGGCTACCACTTCGACGACCCCGACCGGCGCAACGACCTGGACTCCGCTCCTTACACCATGACCTCGGTGGTGGTCAACCCCTACTTCGACTGGGGGGACGACCGGCGGCCCCGTACGGAGTACCACGAGACGGTGATCTACGAGGCCCATGTCAAAGGGCTCACCATGCGGCACCCCGAGCTCCCCGAGGAGCTGCGCGGCACCTATGCGGGCCTGGCCCACCCGGCGGTGATCGAGCATCTGACCGAGCTGGGGGTGACGGCGCTGGAGCTGATGCCCGTGCATCAGTTCGTCAACGACCACCGGCTGGTCGACATGGGCCTGAGCAACTACTGGGGCTACAACACCATCGGCTTCTTCGCCCCGCACAACGCCTACGCCTCCTGGGGCGACCGCGGCCAGCAGGTGCTGGAGTTCAAGTCGGCGGTGAAGGCGCTGCACGAGGCCGGGATCGAGGTCATCCTGGACGTCGTCTACAACCACACCGCCGAGGGCAACCACCTGGGCCCCACGCTGTCCTTCAAGGGGATCGACAACCCCTCCTACTACCGGCTGATGGAGGACCGCCGGTACTACATGGACACCACCGGCACCGGGAACTCGCTGCTGATGCGGTCGCCGCACGTACTGCAGATGATCATGGATTCGCTGCGGTACTGGGTGACGGAGATGCATGTCGACGGGTTCCGCTTCGACCTGGCGGCCACCCTGGCCCGGCAGTTCCACGAGGTGGACCGGCTGTCGTCGTTCTTCGACCTGGTCCAGCAGGACCCGGTCGTCTCCCAGGTGAAGCTGATCGCCGAGCCCTGGGACGTCGGCGAGGGCGGCTACCAGGTGGGCAACTTCCCGCCGCTGTGGACCGAGTGGAACGGCAAGTACCGGGACACCGTGCGCGACCTGTGGCGGGGCGAACCGCGCACGCTCGCCGAGTTCGCCTCCCGGCTGACCGGCTCCTCCGACCTCTACCAGGACGACGGACGCCGCCCGCTCGCCTCGATCAACTTCGTGACCTGCCACGACGGCTTCACGCTGCGCGACCTGGTCTCGTACAACGAGAAGCACAACGAGGCCAACGGCGAGGACAACCGGGACGGCGAGAGCCACAACCGGTCCTGGAACTGCGGGGTGGAGGGCGAGACCGACGACCCGGAGGTGCTGCGGCTGCGGGCCCGGCAGATGCGCAACTTCATCGCCACCCTGATGCTCTCCCAGGGCGTGCCCATGCTCAGCCACGGCGACGAGCTGGCCCGCACCCAGCACGGCAACAACAACGCCTACTGCCAGGACAACGAGCTGGCCTGGGTGGACTGGCCGGAGGACGGAGGCCAGGACGTCGACGGGGACGCCGGGGCCACGGAGGACCTGCGCCGGCAGATGCTGAGGTTCACCCGGGCGATGGTGTGGCTGCGCAAGGACCACCCGGTGTTCCGCAGGCGCCGCTTCTTCCACGGCCGGCCGGTGGAGGGCACCCACGACGAGCTGTCGGACATCGCCTGGTTCACTCCCGAGGGCTCGGAGATGACCCAGCGGGACTGGGAGTCGGCGCAGGCGTCGGCGCTGACGGTGTTCCTCAACGGCAACGCGATCTCCGAGCCGGGTCCGCGCGGGGAGCGCATCACGGACGACTCCTTCCTGCTGATGTTCAACGCCTCCCCCAAGCCGCTGGACTTCGTGGTGCCCGTCGACCACGGCCGGCAGTGGCAGGTGGTGGTCGACACCGCCCGCGCGGACGGGGTCCCGCCGGGCACCGGCCCCAAGGTGAACGCCGGGGACCGGCTGACGCTGACCGACCGCAGCCTGACGGTGCTGCAGCGGCCGGTGTAGTCCGGTGGCGGGTGATGACGGGAAACCGACAGGAAACCGCGGCAGGGCGGGTACGTAGCTGTGCATGACCACTGAGCGGACTGTCGATCGGACTCTCGTGCGCCCCGGAGCACCGGTGCCCACGGCCACCTACCGGCTGCAGCTCCAGCCCGGCTTCCCCTTCGGGGCCGCGGCGGCCGCCGTGCCGTACGTGGCCTCGCTCGGCGTGTCGCATCTGCATCTGTCGCCCGTCCTGGAGGCCGTGCCCGGCTCGGCGCACGGCTACGACGTGGTGGACCACGCCCGGGTGCGCGAGGAGCTGGGGGGCGAGGAGGGACTGCGGGCGCTGGCCGCCACCGCACGGGAGCACGGCCTCGGGCTGATCGCCGACATCGTGCCCAACCACATGGCGATGGCGCCCCGCCACAACCGGGCGCTGTGGGAGGTGCTCGGCAAGGGCCCGTCCTCGCCGTACGCGCGGTGGTTCGACATCGACTGGGAGGCGCAGGACGGCCGGGTACTGCTGCCGGTGCTCGGCGGGCCGCTGGGCGCGGAGCTGGACCGGATCAAGGCCGACGGCGAGGTGCTGCGCTACTACGACCACGAGTTCCCGCTGCGGGAGGGCACCGCCGGCCTTGAGCTGCCCGCGCTGCTGGACGCCCAGTGGTACCGGCTCGGCTGGTGGCGGCTGGCCCGCACGGAGCTGAACTACCGGCGGTTCTTCAGCATCTCCGAGCTGATCGGGGTGCGGGTGGAGGACCCGGAGGTCTTCGAGGCCACCCACGCGACGATTCTGCGGCTGTTGCACGAGGGGGTCCTCGACGGCCTGCGGATCGACCACCCGGACGGGCTGGCCGACCCGGACGGCTATCTGCGGCGGCTGCACGAGGCGACGGGCGGCCGGTGGACGGTGGTGGAGAAGATCCTCGCCGACGGGGAGGCGCTGCCCGCCTCCTGGCCGGTCGCGGGCACCACCGGCTACGACGCCCTGCGGCACATCGACGGCCTGTTCGTGGACCCGGCCGGGTTCGGGGACCTGCTGGGCCAGTACCGCAGGTTCGCGGCGCCCCCGGCGGACCGGGGCGGCGACTGGGACGCCACGGTGCGGCGGGCCGCGTACAAGGTGCTCAACCACGAGCTGGCGGCGGAGACCGACCGGCTGACCCGGGTGGCGAGCCGGCTGTGCGCGACCTCCCCGGAGCCCGCCCTGCGCGACCGCGCGCCCTGGGCGCTGCGCACCGCGCTGGTGGAGCTGCTGGTCCGGCTCGAGGTGTACCGGCCCTACGCCTCCGTGGACGCCTCCCGCGTGGTGACCGAGGAGGCCGCGGCCGAGGCCCGGCGGGCCTTCACCGTCCCGGAGGAGGCGGAGGCGGTGGACGTGGTACGGGACCTGGTGCTCGGCCGGTACGGCGACGGGCCGCAGCACCAGGAGTTCCGGGCCCGGTTCGCGCAGACCTCCTCGGCGCTGCGGGCCAAGTCGGTGGAGGACACGGCGTTCTACCGCTTCGTGCCGCTGCTCTCGGCGAACGAGGTCGGCGGCGAGCCGGGCAGCCCGGCGGTGCCGCCGGAGCGGTTCCACCAGTACTGCTCCCGGCTGCAGCGCGACTGGCCGGCCACCGGCACGGTGGTCTCCACGCACGACACCAAGCGCAGCGCCGATGTGCGGGCCGCCCTGCACGTCCTCACCGAGTGCCCGGAGCGCTGGGCCGACCTGCTGACGGAGGTGACCCGCACGGGCGAGGGGGTGCCGGACGCGCAGCTGGCGTGGGCGGCCTGGCAGACGGTGTTCGGGCTGGGCCCGGCGGAGGAGGAGCGGGTGCAGGGGGCCCTGTCGAAGCATGTGCGCGAGGCGGGTCTGCACACCAGCTGGACCGAGCAGGACCCGTCCTACGAGGAGACGGTGGCCCGGTTCGTGGCGGCCGGCCCGTGCGGCGGACCGGGTGAGCGGGTGGCGCGGCTGCGGGCCGCGCTGGAACCGCACATCCGCGCCAATGTGCTGGGCACGGCGCTGCTGCATCTGACGATGCCGGGCGTGCCGGACGTCTACCAGGGCACGGAGCACGAGTACCGGGCGCTGGTGGACCCGGACAACCGGCGGCCGGTGCGCTTCGACGGCACCGGGGAGGACGGCGACGGCGGCCCCGGCAGCAAGGCGGCGGTCACCCGGGCGGCCCTGCGGCTGCGGGCCCGGCTCCCGGAGGTGTTCGGGGAGACGGCGACGTACCAGCCGCTGCCGGCCGAAGGGCCCGCCGCGTCCCACTGCGTGGCGTTCGTCCGCTCGGGCCGGGCGCTCACGGCGGTGACCCGGCTGTCCCTGCGCCTGGATCGGGCGGGCGGCTGGCGGGACACCCGGCTCACCCTGCCGCCGGGCCGCTGGACGGACGTGCTCGGCACCGGCCGCGTCTTCGAGTCGCAGGTGCGTGCGGAGGACCTGTTCGCCCCGCTGCCGGTGGCGCTGCTCGAGCGCACCGGGGAGTGAGTGCCCCCGCTTCCGGGGGCGGGTGAGGTGTTCGGGGTGACTCCTGGTGCGCCCTTGACAGCGCCTCGTGGCCGTGGGGTACTGCGCACAACGGCGTCGCGTCGTCGGGACGGGGGTGAGTCCGCTGCGGGAGCTGCGCTATCCGACGGTGGCCGAACTGGTGGGCTCCGCCCGCACTCTGGCCGGTCAACGGCCCGAACTGTGCGTGCTGCGGCAGGTGGGCGTCTCCCGCGCGGGCCGGCCGCTGCATCTGCTGTCCCTGGGGCACGCCCGGCGGGCGGTGCTGGTGGTCGCCGGTGCGCACGCCAACGAGCCGGCCGGCGGGGGCACCCTGCTGGTGCTGGCCCGGCGGGTGCTGCGGCAACCGGAGCTGCGGGACGGCATGTCCTGGCACTTCCTGCTGTGCGCCGACCCCGACGGGGCGAGCCTGCACCGCAGCCCCGCCCCGCGCAGCCTCTACGAGTACCACCTGGGCTTCTTCCGCCCCGCGGGCCCGGAGCAGCCGGAGTGGGCGCCCTCCCTGCTTCCGCCGGACCGCCTGCCGCCCGAGACGCGGGCGCTCACCGGCGTCATCGACGAGCTCCGGCCCTACCTGCAGGTCTCGCTGCACGGCACCGATCTGGGCGGCAGCTGGGTGCAGTTGACCCGGGACGTGCCGGGTCTCGCGGAGCCGTTCGGCAAGTCCGCGGCGGAGCTGCACATCCCCGTCGAGACCAGCGCCTCCGACGCGGCGGGCTGGCCCGCCTCGGGCCCCGGCGTGCATGTGCTGCCGGAGCTCGGCACCGGACCCGCCTACCCGAGCCTGCCGGACGACGCCCGGCACAGCACCTGGTACCACGCGCACCGGTACGGCGGGATGACCGCGGTGGTGGAGGTCCCGATGTGGGCGGGTGGCGTGGTGGACGACGCGGCGCCCCATCCGGCGCCGGGCATGGCGCTGCGGCATCTCGCCCGACGGCTGCTGCGGGACGCCGGCGAGGTGCTGCGGGTGGTCGAGGACGTGCGGCCCCGCCCCGAGGCGGCCGTGGGCCCTCTGGCGCGCGCCGCCCTGTGGGGCCTCGACCTGGTGCCGGGACTGGCCGGTGATCTGACACACCGTCCGC
>Ga0207873_1000559_pt1 | contig 40315 bp, 32 predicted proteins | sample BGWIniCompost_FD_187373 | JGI IMG/M metagenome (GOLD analysis project Ga0207873, IMG submission 187373) | Cellulose adapted compost microbial communities from Newby Island Compost Facility, Milpitas, CA, USA - BGW Initial Compost (SPAdes)... ... | reverse complement strand
TCGTCGAGCGGATCGCGCGCTCGCCGGGCGAGTACTACCTCGTCGTGATCACCGAGGAGTATCCCGTCGGGGCGCTGCGCGGGCCTCTGCAGAACTGACCCTTCGTTCCGCGGCTTCGGCGCGGAACCTTCCACGCTCGAGCAGCGGCCGCTTCCCGGCCGCTGCTCTTTTTCTCGTGCGCCGAGCACGCGCGCAGCGCCGCGAAACGCCCCCTACCCGAACCGTAGACATCGCGGGCGTCCCGGCGGTCGATTCGCGGCGGTCGGCGCGCGAACGGCGTAGAATAGCGGTCGACTTCCAGGTGCGCGATCCAAGCCGGCTCGAGGCTTTGTTGCGCGCGCATTCTTCTCGTGCGCGCAACGACTACGGCCTCGAGCGGAAGGAGGCTCGATGGCACGTTCGTCTTTCGAGCGCGTTGCGCGATGCACTCCGGTGCTGGCCGCGGCGGCCTTGATGCTTTCGGGCACATCGGCCGCCGATTCCGAGCCCGTTCCGAATCTTTCCGGTCTATGGCAATTCGGGACGTGCAGCGCCGCCGGCTTCGATCTTTCGTGCATGGTCCTCGAGGAGGACGATCCTCGGCTGACGCAGCGCGAGAGCGTATCGGGACGCGATCGACGAGGCCGCGCAGCCGAAATACGACTGCGCGCCGATCTCGATACCCCATCTATGGACCGATCCCTACGCGTACCGAATCGAGCAGCTCGACGATCGCGTCCTGATTCACTATGGCAAGGACGACGTGGTCAGAACCGTGTGGCTCGAAGGTCACGGTCACGAGGAACCCGCCGTCAACGAGTTCTTCTATTTCGGTCATTCGACCGGACGTTACGAGGACGGCGCGCTGATCGTCACGACCGACCGCTTCACGTTCGACCCGCAGGGCTTGAACGCGGATTTTCGGCTCCCGTCGTCGACGCAGAAGCGAGTCACGGAGCGCTTCTATCGCGACGGAGAGAACCTGGTGCTCGAGGTCACGACGATCGACACGTTCTTCTTGAAGGAGCCTTGGTCGTTCCGCGTGACGTCACGGCCTTACGACGACGAGTGGGATCCGTCGTGGCAGTGCGATCTCGACGCCGCGCGGCACGCGCTGCGATTGCTGCCGCCGCGCTATCCCGACGATCCGCCGATCGAACGCATCGACTACCGGAGTGAACGATGACTCGGCTCGGAATCGGCTTGACCGCCCTCGCCTGCGCGCTCGCGAGCGCCTCGCTCGAGGCGCACCACAGCACACGCAACCTCTACGACCACGATCGCGAGATCGTGGCCGCCGGCAAGGTCGTCGAATGGCGCTTCATCAATCCGCATCCGTATCTGATCGTCGAGGCGGAGGCGGACGACGGCACGCTACGGCAGTGGGACGTCAGCTACGGCGGCGCGGCAGTCGTCCACCTGAAGCGCTTGGGCTACACGGCCGAGACGTTCAAGCCCGGAGACGTCATCATCGTGCGCGGCAGACCGGCCCTCGCGGAAGGCGTATACGGCGTGCTCGTCCAGGGCGTGCATCCGACGTGGCAGGACGGCACGCCGGTCGTCGAGGGCGGCTCGATGTTCTGAGCGCCGTAAGGGCGATGCCCGCGGAGCCGAGCATAACGCGGTGCACGCCGAATCACGTCGCGTCGGTGTCCCCCTGAAAGGCAAAGGGGGGCTCCCGCCCCCCTTCGCCCGTCCCTCTCGTTTTCGTTTTCGCTCTCGTTCGCGTCAGTCGTTCCCGAGCTTCAGGAAGTCCGCGATATCCCAGTAGCCCGTGCGCGGCATCGGGATGTCGCCGCGCGTGCGCACCTCGAGCAAGTAAGGCGCGTTCACGGCGAACGCCTTGCGCAGCGCTCCTTCGAGCTCGTTCGGATCCTCGACGAGCGCGGACTCGATGCCGAACGACTTCGCGAGCAGCTGGAAGTCCGGGTTGTACTCCTTGCCGTCCGGCGTCTTGAACTCCGTGCCGTAGGTGTTCCCGAAATAGGTCGATCCGACGGCCCAAATCGTCGAGAAGCAGAAGTTGTTGAACAGCACGTAAGTCACCGGGGTGCCGAGCTCGACCGCCGTCGTGAGCGCGCCGAGCACCGACGTGAAGCCGCCGTCGCCGACGAGGCAGACGACTTTGCGATCGGGCGCGCCGAGCTTCGCGCCGATCGCGGCCGCGGGTGCGAACCCCATCGTCGCGAAGCCGCCGCTCGTGATGTACGACCGCGGCCGCTGCACGGGCAGCTGTTGGCCCGCGCCGTTCTTGTTCCAGCCGACGTCCGTGACGACGACGGCGTCCTCGGGCAGCGCCTTGCCGATCTCGGCGAGCAGCCGCGCCGGATGGATCGGACGGCCGGAGTCGCTGCGAACGCCGGCGAGCTCCTGCTCCCAGGCCGCCTTGCGCGCGGCGATGTCGTGCCGGCGGTCCGCGATCGCCGCGGCCGACGGAGGCTGCTTCGTCAACTCTTCGAGGAGCGCCGCGAGCGCCGCCTTCGCGTCGGCGACGATGCCGACCGTGACCGGATAGATCTTGCCGATCTCCTGCGAGTCGATATCGATCTGGATCAGCCGCGCGGGCGGGATCTGGAACGACACCTTCGGGTCCCACGAGTTGCAGTCCGATTCCGAGAACGCAGTGCCGATCGCGAGCACGACGTCGGCCTCGTGCAGATACTCGACCGCGACGCGCGTACCCCAGATGCCGCCGGTGCCGAGCGCGAACGGATGGCCTTCGGGGATCGCGCTCTTGCCCATCAGCGTCGTCGCGACCGGAATGCCGCCGGCCTCGGCGAGCGCGACCAGCTCGCTCGTCGCCTCGGCGAGCAGCACGCCGTTGCCCGCGAAGATCACCGGGCGCTTCGCTTCTCTCAAGATCGCGGCCGCCTCGGCGATGCCCGCGGGATCCGGCAGCGGGCGTCCGTACTGCGGGCGCCTGAGATGCGTTTGCGTGACGGGCTTGTCGACCGGACGCTGGAAAACGTCCATCGGCACGTCGATCAGCACCGCGCCCGGGCGGCCGCATTTCGCGAGATTGAGCGCCCTCGGGATCACGTCGGGGAGCCAGTTCGGGTCGTCGACGCGCCACACGCGCTTGCAGATCGGGCGATAGATGTCGCCTTGCGAAGCGTCGGCGTGGAAGCGGAGGCCCTGGTGCGGCTCACGCGCATGGTGATACGTCTGCGTGTTGCCGGCGAAGACGACCATCGGCGTGCAGTCCGATGCGGCCGTCGCGACGCCGGTCAGCGCGTTCGTGAGGCCGGGCGACAAGTGCACGTTCAGCACCGCGAGCTTGCCGGAGACGCGGAAGTACGCGTCCGCCGCGTGCGCCGCCATCTGCTCGTGCCGGAACGAGACGTATTCGATCCCGTGGCGACGGCACGCGTCGATCAGCGCGTAGTTCGTGTGCCCGCATTGACCGAAGACTTTCTCGACACCTTCGTTCTTGAGGCACTCCGCAATGTACATCGCTCCGTTCATCGTTCTCGTGAGCTCCTGCTTCTGGTTGTCTGTTGGTGTCGAGATCCTTCAAGTCCTGTCCGAATTCGATTCGTCCGGCAGCGAGCGCGGCGGCGGTCCTTCATAGGCCACCGGAACGTGTATTCGCATGGCCTTCTCGCGCAGGTATTCCTCCGTCACGTGCGCGGTCAGCCCGGCGATGCGTCCGATGATGAACACCAACTTCCCGAAGACCGGCGGAAAGCCGAGATCGTGCAGCACCCCGGCGAGCGCCCCGTCGATGTTGACCGGCATCGGCTTGATCAGCTCGGCGGCGGCCTTCTCGACCGCCAGGATGAACGCCGTGCCTTCGCCCGCGACCCCGCTTTCGCGCGCCAACGCGAAGAGTTTCTGCGCCCTCGGATCGGTCGAGTGGCGACGATGGCCAATACCCGGCAGACGATCGCGCCGCTCGCGGAAGTCGCGCACCGTCCGGGTCGCGGCTTCCTCGATCGAGATGCCTTCCCGCTTCGCGAGCTCGAGCCCATCGGCGATGACCTTCATGCACGCGAGCCCCGCGCCGCCATGCGCGTCGCCGATCGCGAGCACGCCGGCCGCGACGGCCGCCTCCGGCGCGACTCGGTTCGCGGTCGCGACCATCCGCGACGCGGCGGCGCACGGCGCCGACGGCCCATGGTCCGCGACGGCGACCAGCGCGGCGTCGAGGAGCCGGCGCTCGGCCACGCTCGGCAGACGACCGCGATGCAGCAGAAAGATGGTGTCGGTGAAAGTGCGAGAGGCCATCAAATCGACGATGTCGTAACCGGCGATTCGGACCGTGTCCTTGCCGACGTCGGTGATGGCGGTCTTCCAAGGTTCCAAGCGACTCTCTCCCTGAATGAACTGATCGAATGCTGCAGCGGAGCGTCCAGCGAAGCGCCTGCTCGCATTTCGAGCCTAGCCGGTTACGACTGCGGAAACGCTAGCCAGCGCTGAAGCATCGATTGGCTGAGAACGCACCTCCCCGTTGCGTGAATTCTTCGGGCAACAGCGTGCCCGGCCAGGGGACCATCGGCCGATTCTAGGAAGCGGCCGACGGCCGCCCCTATGGCTGAACATGAACAAGGGCTATGTTCTGAGAGAACTGGCCGGCGGGCATCGAGCTCGGAGGAAATAGAACGGGTTAGGAGGACGAACGAGCCGGTCGCGAGACAGCCAGCTGCTCCCGAGCAACAGCGCAATCGGCCGGATCACGGCGACTGCAGAACGGCCGCTCGGAATCCGCCACACTCGGTTGCAATCCGAACCGTTTTGTGCGAACTTGGCGCGCGGGCGGAATCGGTGCAGGTATAAATACTACCTGGATTGTAGGCACTTGAATCCTGCTCGAGAATGAGATGATTCCGTTCGTCGCTATTAAGGCTTCCTCCGCGCCACGGGCAAAACCGCCGGCAACCGCTCTTGCCCTTCGCTCCCGTACGAGCAAGACGCGTAACCGAAAACGCTAGTGGCGCTTTTTTCGGGGGTCGGGATTTTGGAAAAGCGTTATTGGACGACCGGCGGCATCGATCCAGCAGCCAGAGTGCAGTTCTGGAACGCCGTGCTCCTCGAGTCGATCAACGAGCTCGACTTCGAAGCCGACGATGCAGAGTTCGAAGCCGAGCTGGAGCAGCACACGGTCGGTCCGCTGAAACTGAACAGCGTCACGATCAACACGGGTCATACGGTGACGCGCTCGTGCAAAGGCATCTCGCGCAGCCGTAACACGCCCGGCTTCCACTTGAACTACGTCAAGGAAGGCAGCTTCACCGTCGTGCAGGGCCGACGGGAAGCGACGCTGGTCGCCGGCGAGTGCATTCTGATCGACGCCAGGCAACCGTACCGAGTCTTCTCGTCGGAGCGGACCAAACACATCTGCCTGCACCTGCCGGTCGACTGGCTGCAATCCTGGCTGCCGCATCCCACCGAGTTCGTCGTTCGCCCGATCAAGCGCGGCATGCCGTGGAGCGGCGCTCTCGTCGCGTCGTTGAACGATGCGCATCTGATTGCCGACATGCCAGACGGCCTGCATCACCTCTGCGCGGATCAGCTCGCCGGCGCGCTCGCTCTCGCGCTCGGTCCGTGTCAGGGCGAAAGCACCGCGCACGGACGCAAGATCTACATGCGTCTGATGGAAGTGCTGACGGAGATGTCGCACGATCCGGAGCTCGACGCGCAGAAAGTCGCCGACGCCCTGTCGATCTCGCCTCGTTATCTTTACAAGATCCTGTCGTCGCACAACACGACGTACAGCCGCGAGCTCGTCAGGATCCGGCTGGAGCGGGCGGCGAGGATGCTGAAGGACAGGCGGTTCGACGATCTTTCGATCGCCGAGATCGCGTGGCGCAGCGGTTTTCGCGATCCGAGCCACTTCTCGAAGCGCTTCCATATGGCGTACAAGATGACGCCGGGCGCTTACCGTAACGCGTCTCGCTGACGCGAGGCGAAGCCGCCGTTCTCCCGCGCCGCGACGAGCGCCGTCCCGCTGCTCGCCTCGAGGGCGGAGCAAGAGGGTAGCGCCGCGCGGACGTTCCGGCCGTCTCTCCGACGGCCGCCTGCCTAGCGCAGGGTCGCGAGCGCGGCCTCGAGGCCCGGCAACAGCTCGGCGCCGACCGGCACCGTGATCGACGAGCCTTCGAGGTCCGTTCCCACCGGCTCGGCGCGCCCGCCGAGGCACGTGGCCAGGAACTCCTCCGTCGCCGCGTTGAACGCCATATTGTTCTGCGGCCGCGCGAAGCCGTGCCCCTCGTCGGGGAACAAGATGTACGTGACCGGAATGCCGTTCTCCTGCATCGCGGCCACGATCTGATCCGACTCCGCCTGCTTCACGCGCGGATCGTTCGCGCCCTGACCGATCAGCAGCGGCCGCTCGATGCGATCCGCGTAAGTGAGCGGGGAACGCTCGGTCAGCAGCCGGCGGCCCTCCTCGGTGGTCTCGTCGCCCACGCGCGTCGCGAACATCGTGCGCATCGGCCCCCAGTACGGCGGGATGCTCGACAGCAGCGTGACGAGGTTGGACGGCCCGACGATGTCCACGCCGCAGGCGAACTCGGTGGGCGTCATCGTGAGGCCCGCGAGCGTGGCGTAACCGCCGTAGCTTCCACCCATGATCGCCACCTTGTCGCGCTGCGCGATGCCTTCGCGCACCGCCCAGGCCACGCCGTCGAGCAGGTCGTCGTGCATCTTTCGGCCCCACTCGAGGTCGCCCGCGTTCGTGAAATCCTTGCCGAAGCCGGTCGAGCCGCGGAAGTTCACGGCGAGCACGGCATAGCCGCGGTTCGCGAGCCACTGGTGCATCGCGTTGAAACCGTAGCCGTCGCGCCCCCACGGGCCGCCGTGCACGAAGAGCACCGTCGGAACGGGCGAGGCGGGCTTGCCGTCGCCGTCCGGATCGCTGCCGGGGGGCAGAGTGTAGTAGCTCGGCAGCGTCAAGCCGTCGCGGCTCGGAATCTCGGCCGTGCGCATCGGCGCCGTGCGTGCCCCCGCAAGCTCCGGCCGGGTCTCGAACCACAGCCGAATCTCGCCCGACGAGCGCTCATAGAGGTAGTACTTGGGCGGTGCCGTCGACGACGAATGCACGACGACCCAAAGGTCGTCCGCGAGAGTGCGCGACGCCACGTTGGTATCGCCGTCTCCGATCGCCGCGAGCCGCTCGAGATCGGCTTCGATCGCGGAATCGATCGCCGTCCACTCGTTACGCAGATAGTTCACGAGCGCGGCTTGCACCACGCCCGTCTCCGGATGCCTCATCACCCCCGCCACGTCCGCGCGCGGGTCCTCGTGCACGAGCCGCCGGTCGCCGCCGTCGGCGTCGATGGCAAACAGCGCTCCCGTGTTGCGCTCGCGGCTGTCGAGCATGTACACCGTCTTGCCGTCGGAGGTGATTCCGGCGATCCCCGTCGTGAGCGCGTCCTCCTGGGGGATCGTCGCCCAGCTCCGCCAGCCGTCGCCGTCGCGCACGAACAGCTCCTGACCGCCGTCCGGCGTCTGCTTCGCGGCGAACCGCAACGCGAAGTCGCGGTCCACATAGACGTCCGCGAACTCGTTGTTCTCGAACACGCGCGTCTGCTCGCCCGTCACGATATTCACGCGGACGAGATCGAAATAGCGGGGATCGCGGTCGTTCACCGCGAGCATGATCTCGTCGGGATACTTCGGCGACACCGCGACGAGGCTCGCGCGCGCGCCGCGCGGCGAGAGCGGCGTCTCGGCACCGGTCGTGAGATCGACGGCGAACGCCTGGAAGTTCTCATCGCCGCCGACATCCTGCGCGTACAGCACGTGATTACCGGTATGCGCGAAGCTGAAGATGCGAATGCCGCGCAACCGGTCGTTCGTGACCGGTCTGGCTTCGCCAGGCTCGTCGCGCGGCGCCACGTAGACGTTCAGCACGCCGTCGCGCGGAGCCAGGTAACCGAGCCAGCGTCCGTCCGGGCTCACTTGCCCGCCGGTCTGCTGCGGATTGCCGAAAAGCAGCCGGCGCGGCAGCAAGGGCACCTCGGCCGAGACCGTTGCCGCGTTCTCTTGCGGCGACGACGCGGCGGTGGAGACGGGCGTGCCGCGATCACAACCGAATAGCGCGGCAGCCGACAGAACGGCGAGCGCGAAGCGCGGACGACTGGACATCTCGTTTCCCCCTTGTCGTTGTGGTTGCGGGCGAGCAGTCGTCCGCGCGGGCCATCGGAGCCCGAATTTCCACGTCGGTTACGATTCTACGCGCGAGAAAGTCGCGTGGCGAGCGCTCGAAGCGCGTCGCGTCGCAAAGGGAAACTGGAGATCGGAGAAACGTCGGAGGAGGAGGAATGCCGCGAGCCGGGGCTCTCGGCGAGCCCCGGCCGTTGCAGCGAGTTGTCGATCAGACGACGATACCGCTTCCGGACTGCGCGAGCGCGGTCCGCACGGTCAGCACGTCGCGCTTGAGCGCGCCGAGCACGAGCTTGCGCGGCAGCGTGAGCTCCTTCAGACCGCGCTCGGCGCCGCCGAGCGGATACTCGGCCTGCAGATCCATGATGCCGTCGAAGCCCGTCTCGCGAAGCACCTGGCCATAGCGGAACAGATCGACGACGCCGGTGCCGATCGCCGTCTCCATCGAGCGCCAGCCCATTCCCCGCGCGAAATGCTCGCCGGCGAGCGGCAACGGAATCCGGTCGAGCGGATTCTGGGGCCGTCCCTGCCCTCCCCCGCCGAAGCCTCCGCCGAACCCGCCGCCGGGGCCACCGCCACCGGGGCCGCCGCCAGCACCGGGGCCGCCACCGGGTCGGCCGCCGCCAGCGCCGCCACCCAGCCCACCGCCCTGCGGCTGAGGATTCGGTCCGGGATAGGGCCCGCCCTGCTCGGTGAGGCCGCCGAGATCCTGGCGCCAGACGCGATCCTTCCAGCTCACCGAGACGACATACGGTCCCGCCGTCCGGAACAGCGTCTCCCACATCGGGCCGTGCAGCGACATGTGGCCCGTATCCCAGTGCAGGCCGACGTAGCGCGGATCGAAATCCCGGAGCACGTACAGCAGATCCCACACGACGCTGCCGACCGACGTCGCGCCGGAGCGCGTGTGATACATCAGCGTCGCGCCGTGACGCTCGTTGAGCTTCACGAAGCGCTCGACCTTGCGCTTGATCGCGTCGAGCTGCGGCATGATCGGCTGGCTGAAATCGTATCGATCGGTGCCGAGCCAGTAGTAACGGATGCCGAGGTCGGCCATCGTGCCGACGAGCCGCTCGACGTCGCCGTCGACGTCCGTCTGATTGCCGCCGCGGATCGCCTGCACGTCGATGCCGTCGGCGCGCAGCGCGTTGACGAAGCGCGGCAGGTCTCGGCGCACGTTCTCCTGCTGCACGTGAGCCGTATCCCCGTCCTGCACGGTAACCATCAGATAACGGCACGACAGCTCCCAGCACGCCTTCGCGACTTCCTGCGGCGTGCGTAGCCAATGCAGGTATCGCGAGTAGGCGTGCAGCGGAATGTTTTTCGTCTCGGCGGCTTGCGCGAGCGCGCGGTTCGCCGCGAGCCCGCCGGCCAAAGCGGCCATCACGGCCGATTGGAGAAAATTGCGTCGGTTCATAAATCCCTCGTCCTCTTACGGGAGCTTGAACGCCACGATCTTCGCGATGCCGGGCGGCCGGGGCGGAATATCGAGATTCCCGTCGCCGCCTCCCGCGATGGCCACGACATACTGCTTGCCGTCGGCGCCGAGATAGCTCATCGGCGTCGCACGGACATTGACGTCGAGAAACGCCGACCAGAGCTCCTTGCCCGTCAGAGCGTCGAAGGCCCTGAACTTCGCGTCGTTCGACGCGCCGATGAACACGACTCCGCCCGCCGTCGCCAACGGACCGCCCGCCGCATTCGGAGTGCCGGTGCCGGTGATGCCTCGTTTCGTCAGCTCCTCGTACTCGCCGACGGGCACCGCCCAGCGAATGTCGCCCGTGGCGGTGTCGATCGCGAACAGCCGCGACCACGGCGGCTCCTGGCACGGATAGCCGTCGGGTCCGACGTAGAAGGACGTCGGGATCTTCGACTTGCCGAACGACGGCAGTCCGTTCGACACGCGCGACTGCAGCTGCGCGATCACGCCGAGGTCGCGCGTGTTCACGAACAGCAGTCGCCGCTCGTTGTCGACCGCGACGCCACTCCAGCTGCCGCCGCCCTCGGAGCCCGGGAACACGAGACTCGGCAGCATGCCGTACGGTGTATGCGGACCGGCCTGCACGGAACGGTCGTAAAGCTCGGTGCAGTACTTCGTGTGCTCCTCGGAGTACTCGGTCCACACCTCGTCCCGATCCATCGAGTCGCGCGCGAGCGGCGGCGGCTTGATCGGGAACGGCTGCGTCGGCCACGCGGAGTCTCCCGGCGCATCGAAGGCCGGCACGGGACGATCCTCGACGCCCCAGATCGGCTCGCCGGTGAGCCGATTGAAGACGAACAAGAGTCCCTGCTTCGTCATCTGCGCGACCGAAGGCACCGGCTCGCCGTTCGGATACGTGTAGAGCAGCGCCGGCGGCGCGCTCGTATCCCAGTCGAAGATGTCGTGCCGGCTGTGCTGGAAATACCACGCGAGCTCGCCCGTCTCGGCGTGCAGGACGAGCAGCGATCCCGCGTAGAGATTCAAACCGGGCCGCGAGCCGCCGAAGTTCTGGTCGGTGGCGTTGCCGAGCGGGATGAAGACGAGGCCGTTCTCCTCGTCGACCGTCATCGGCGACCACACGCCGGGGCCGCGCCGGTCTTGCCAGCCGTCGAGGCCCCACGTGCCGAAGTTCGGCTCGCCGGGCCGCGGCACGACGTGGAAGCGCCACAGCTCCTTGCCGGTGATCAGATCGAAGCCGCGCGGATCGCCCGGTATGCCATAACGCCCTTGCTCGCCGGTTCGCCCGGCGAAGATCGCGATGTTCTTGTAGATCGCGGGAGGCGCGCCGACCTGCCACGCGCCGCCGAACTTGTCCATGATGCCTTCGGACAGGTTCACGACGCCCGCGGGGCCTTCGATCGGCTTACCGGTCTTCGCGTCGAGCTGCACCATGAAGCCGTCGACCGTGCCGAGCACGATGCGCGGCGGATGCTCGGCGGTGCCCCGCCAGTACGAAATGCCGCGATTCGCGATGCTCGTGCGATCGCTCAGGCCCGGAATCTTGCGCAGATCCGTTGCCCAGATCTCCTCGCCCGTCGTCGCATTGATCGCCGTGATCGTCGTGAACTGGGCCTTGGGGAAATACATCACGTTGTCGACCATGATCGGCGTCGTGTTGTAGCCCCTGCTTCCCGGTTGCGGCTCGATCTCGTAGACCCACGCCACCTCGAGCTGCGAGACGTTCTGCGGCGTGATCTGCGCGAGCGGCGAGTATTTCGCGCCCCCGTAGTTGTTCGGCTCCGGCCAGTCGGTCGGACTCTGCGCCCACGCCGACGACGACAGCAGCGTCGCCACGGCGAGAGCGAGTACTTTCTTCCCCGTTCTCCTCATCGTCAGTTTCTCCGGTTCTCGTATCGATCGAATCAACCCATGAAGTCCTCGAACCCTGTGTCGCCGCTGCTCGACCCTCACCGCGCGTAGGCCAGGCCGCCCGAGAGCCCCGCGTGCCGCACTAGCAGCTCGAAGTTCTCGGCGCGCGTATCTCGGTGCATGTGGAGCGGCGCGGAATACTCGATCAGCATGTTGTCGTCCGTGTTGAGCTCGGCGTCGCCGGCGAGCGCGATCACCGCGGCGCGGTCCATGAGCAGCAGCGACGAAAGCGCGGCTTGCGAGCGCAGCCCGATGCGCGACAGCTCCGCGGTCAACGCCGGATACGCGTGCAGGCGCGACGACGCCGCATCGACGGCGAGCGGCGCCTCCGAGCCGAGCAGCACGAGGTCGCTGCGGTCGGGCGTGACGTACACCAGCACGTGCGGATAGACCTCGGCATAGGTCCGAAGCAGCGAGCGCAGATCCGCGCCGTCGAGCCCGTAGAGCTGCACCCACTGCGACCACACGCCGCCCGGCTTCAGGCGCGACTTGCCGAGCTCGAGAAACTCGCGCGTGAAGAGACTCGAGACGTCCGAGATCCAGGGATTCGACGGCTCGCTGACGACGACGTCGTACGTGCCGGGCCGCGCGAGGAGCAGATGATTGCGCGCGTCGTTGTGCACGACCTCGACGCGCGGATCGGAAAGGACACGATGGTTCCAGTCGTCGAAGTAGCGCGCCGCGCGCGTGACCGCGGGCTCGATCTCGCTGATCTCGAGCCGTTCGACCGCGGGCACCAGCGACGCGACGCCCGCGCTGATGCCCGACGCGAGACCGATGACCAGAACGTCCTTCGGATCGTCGACGAACTGCATCGGCAGCGCCGACAGCAGCACCTGGGTCGGCATGTCGGCAGTCGTCGACGCGTCGACCTTGCCGTTGTTCGCGAGCCAGAGGTGATTCGTCCCCTTGTTGCGCGCCACGGTGACAACGTTCGTCAGCCCCTCCTCGTAGTAAAGGAGCTCGTACAGGTCGACGCTGTATCGCACGATCCCTTCGCGGCTGCGGTCGTCGAGCAGCGTGACGTACTGATACAGGCCGGCCGTCATCAGCATCGGGTTCCACGACGGGCGCAGCACCGCGAAGAGAACGCCGACGGCGAGGCCGAGCGACGCGATCGAAGTTGCGGTCAGCCGGCGGCGCGGCGTTCCCCGGAACGCGGCGAGCATCAGGATCGTCGCCGCGACGATCTCGCCGGCCGCGGCGGCGAGCACCGTGCCCTGCAAGCCGATCCCCGGCAGCAGCACGAATCCGGCGACGAATGCTCCGAGCACGCCGCCGAGCGTGCTCGCGCCGTAGAGCAAGCCGACGGGCCGTCCGAGAGCGTCCTCTCGCTCGACGAGCGCACGGATCGCGATCGGAAGATGCATGCCCATCAGCACGGCCGGCGGCGCCATGACGAACGCCGAGAGCAGCAGCATCACCGCCCACCGCCCTTCGGGGCTCGTTTCCGCCCCGACGAGATCGAACAGCGCGACGTACCAGAACGGCAGCTCCGGATAGAGGTACATCGCACCGTAAGAAAGGAGTGCGATCGCGACCTGCACGACGGCGACCGCGGCAAGCACAGCGCTTCGTCCGAAGGCGCGGAACAGACGGTCCGCGATCTTTCCGCCGAGCTTGCCGCCGGCGGCGATGCCCGCGAGAAACACGATCAGCATCAGCGAGAAGCTGTACGTCGACCCGCCGAGCATCAGCCCGAGCAGGCGCGTCCACGCGACCTCGCAAACGAGCACCGAAAAGCCCGCGATCGCGACGGCCCATACAACGGGCGCGAGCAACGGGTTGTCGTTCCGCTGGTCCGCCCCTGCCCGCGACGCAGGCATCACAGCACGCGGGCCGCGGCCCGCGTCGAGCGCGAGCGCGGCGAAGCCGATCACGACATTCGCGGCGGCCGCGACGAGGGTCGTCCGATCGCGTCCGAGCTGCGGCAACAGCACGAAAGCGCACAGCGCGGCGCCCGCGACCGCGCCGAACGTGTTGACGGCGTAGAGCGTCCCGATGCGGTCGCCTGCCCTGCCGAGCTCGCGGATCGTCGCGCGCGCGAGCAGCGGCAGCGTCGCGCCCATCGCCGCCGTCGGCAGCAGCAGGATCGAGCCGACGAGCGCGAACTGCACCAGCCCGAAGATCATGGGGCCCGGCTCGAGCGCGCGCCACACCGCTAGATAGATCGGCGTGACCGACGTCACGAGCAGCGGAAACAGCAACGCGTAAGCGCCGACGCCGATCTCGAGCAGCCCGTACGCCCGCAACGGGCGCGGCAAGCGATCGGCGAAGCGCGCGACGGCGAATCCGCCGAGCGCGAGTCCGCCCATGAAGGCCGCGAGAACGGTAGAGACGGCGAACGTGGACGCGCCGAATACGAGCTTCAGCTCGCGCACCCACAGCACTTGATAGGCGAGGCCGGTTGCGCCGGAGACGAAATAGAGAACCGACGGAAGAGCTCTCGGCCGGCTCGACGAGGTGCGAAACGCCAGTGCGCTCATGCCGATCTTCCCGCCTCCGCCTCGCTCATTTCGGCAGAGAACGCCCGGCGCGGAATCGCTCAGTGGAACATGAAGGCGTCGACGCGCGAATCGAGAATGGAAGCATCTACCCCCGGGACCTGCTTCAGACTCTCGAAGTCCGAGAACGGCCCTTTCTCCTCGCGGTAAGCCACGATCGCCTCGGCCTGCTCGATCGGCAGCCCCGTGACGGCGGCGATATCCTCGGCCGTCGCGCTATTGACCGAGACGACTCCCCACACCCACTTCAACCAACGGCGCACGAGATCGACCTGCTCCGGGCTCGCCTCGGCGCCGCGTGCGATCATGCTCGAGACGATGTAGTCCCACTGCTCGGGCGTCTGCCGAGGCCGATCGACGATCTCGGTCCACCCGTGGCACTGGGTGCAGACGATGCCGGTCGTGTATTCGCCCAGCGCATTGAACTGCTCCGGGCCGAGATCCTCGAGGCGCGTGCTTTCCCCTTCGAACGACCAGTCGTCATCGGCGAACGCGGCGGGAATCTGGACGAGCAGCGCGCCCATCGCGACGCCGGCCAACCATCGCGGCGCGCGGCCTCTCGAAAAAGCGTCGTTACGCGAGCGAATCGCCACTCGGCAGCTCCTGGTGAACGAGGTTCTGCTCGACCTCCGCCGGGCTCGACCCGTTGTCTTTAGCGCCGAGCGGCCGGCGCTTCTCGATCGAAGCGCCGGCCGCCTTTGCTGGGTTTCGGGTCTTGGCGACGGCAGACCTTAGAACTTCTTCCCAAGCTCGAACCGATACATCCGGCCGAACGGGTTGTGAACGTTCGTGTCGATCGCGTTCGTGCCGTTCAGGACAATCGGAGGATCCTTGTCGAAGAGGTTCTGGACGCCGAGGCTCGCCGTCACGCCGGACCACCACGCGCCGTCCTCGGGCGCACGGTAGGACACGACGAGATCGTACGTCGTCCACGAAGGCACCTCGTGGTGCGGCAGCTGGACGCCGTTGACGCGGGGCGTCTGGTCGTTCCAGTAGCTGCCTTCGTGCCGCGCCGTGAGCGCCGCGTTCCAGTTGTTGTGCAGCCAGCTCAGGCGAGCGGTCGCGCGCAGCGAGGTCTGCCAACCGATCCGGTCGAGAACGTCGAACCACTCGCCGCCGTGGATCAGCGTACGCTTCAGATCGAGGATCTTCGCGACGTTCGTGCTGACCTGCCAGGTGCCGACGTCCGTGTTCCAGCGGTAGCTGGCCTGGAAGTCGTAGCCCCGCTGCGAGACCGAGCCGACGTTCTGGTCGCCGACGTCGATGACCGCGACCGTCTGACAGTCACCCGGGCCGCCCGCGAAACGCGTGCCGTCCATGTTGAGCCACTGCGTCAGGATCGGGTTGTACGTCGACAAGTCGCCGTCGACGCAGTTCGCCGGCTGCGTGTACGGATGGATGTACGGCGCGTAGATCCGGCGGTTCTCCTCCGAGCTCAACGCCGTCTGCCAGTTCGGCAGGGACTCGATACGGTCCGTGTAGTCGATCTCGTAGTACGTGAACCCGATCTTCAAGCCATCGAGCGCGAGCGGCTGGATGTCGATACCGACCGACCACAGCTCCGCGGTCTCCGGTCCGAGCGTCGGCGTGCGGCCGCCTCGCGTGAAGACTTCGGACTGACCGGCCACCGGATCGGTGATCGGGATGTCGAGACCCGGCGCAACGTTGATCCTCGTGCGCGTCAGCGTGCTGTTCACGCCCGGATTGATCTGCGTCAGCGTCGGAGCGCGGAAGGCCTCCGCATAGCTCGCCCGAACACTGAGGGCGTCGTTGACGTCCCACGTCAGGCCGAACTTCGGATTCGTCGTCGTGCCGAAGTCGGAGTAGTCGTCGCGCCGAACCGCGGCGCTCAACGCGAGGCGCTGCACGATCGGCTTGTCCGCGAGGATCGGCACGTAGGTCTCGAGGAACACCGAATTGACCTGCCGGTCGATGCTCGTGTCGCGCAGCCAGTAGAGCCGCTTGTCGTAGTAGCGAACGGTCTGATCGAGGCCGAGCCAGTGGTTGTGGTCCATGTACTCGGCGCCGGCGGACATACGCATCTCGCCCGCGGGCAGATTCGCTACCGGACCTTCGAAGCGAACGTTGATGCCCGTCGCGTCCTGGTCGCCGCGGCGGTACGTCATGCCGATCAGATGATCGCCCATGCCCGGCTGCGGCTCGACGAGGTACGGGTTGAACCACTCGGGGTTGTTGCCGTACTCGGCGTAGTTCAGATAGCCCTCGGGCGTACCGGCCGGGTCACGCACCAGGGCGGCGTTGTTCGCTTCGGGCCGATTGATGTCGAGACCCTGCGTCTTGCCATAGAACACCGAGCTGTTCATCTGCCACTCGCCGATATCCCAACGCAGATCGATGTACTGGTTCTGCGTCGAGGAGTACGGGCGGCCATACCACCCGAAGCCGCGCTCCCAGGTATTCGTGCGAACCTGGTAAGTGCCGCCGGTCGGATTGGTCGGGTGAATGCCCGGGATGTAGTACGGGCTGTCCGGCGTAATGTTCACGGTCAGGCCGCCGAACTGCTGCGTCAGCGCCTCGCGCTTGCTGAACAGTCCGGTATAGGTCAGCTCGATGCGGTCGCTGATGTCGTAGCTGACGCGCGCGAACACGCCCTTGCGCTGCAGCTCGCCGATGTAGTGCGAGTAGTCCGCGGTATCCGCGACCTGGAGCTCGGTCGCCTGGATTTCCTCGAGCGTCGGGCGCTTCAGCCCCGTGATCGGATCGGTCTCGCCGACCCAGTTCTCCGGCACCGTGTAGTAGCGGCCGGAAGCGATGATCACGGGCAGCCGACCCGGCGTCGGGTTCGTGCCGATGCGGTTATCGTTACCGCCGTACGGGCGCAGGTCCTGCCTGAGGTAGGGGCGCTCGTTGCGCATCATCGAGCCCTGGTCCTCGAAGCTGAAGCCGAACATGACGTTCAGCTTCTCGAAGTTGTGGCCCGCGACGAGCTCGACCTTTCTGCTCTCGTAGGGACCGCTCAGGCCGCTCAGCTGAACGTCGACGCCCTCGAAGTTGTCGCGCATGATGAAGTTGACGACGCCCGCGACCGCGTCGGAACCGTACACGGCCGAGGCACCGTCGAGCACGACCTCGACGGTCTCGATCGCGGCGAACGGGATCATGCTCGGGTCCGCGGCGATGTCCGAGACGCCCTGGCCGACCATGCGGTGGCCGTCGAGGAGCATCAGCGACGCGTTCGTGCCGAGACCGCGAAGGTTGATGCCCGAGTTACCGGCGTCGTTACCGCCGTCCGCGCTCGCCACGCCGGAGCCGATCTGCGAGCCCTGCGGCATGATCGTGATGATCTCCGCGGTATCGCGCACCGGCGATTCGAGCAGAGATTCGCGCGAGATAGTGAGCGTCTGCGAGCCGACCGGCGCGACACCGCGAATGCTCGTACCGGTGACGGTGCCGAGAACGACGACCTCCTCGAGCGGCGAAGCTTCTTGAGCTTGCGCGGCCGCGACGCCGAGCGCGGCCATGACCGAAGACGCCAGAACACAAAGCTTGGTGCCGAGCGGCTCTTGCGTTTGACGCAACGAAGCTCGAACGGCCCCAGCAAGCAACCTCTTCATCACATCCCCCCCCTCTAACGGATGCAGTAACGGGTGATGACACGATTGTTGCGACGCGAACGGCGTCGCGATATGGCTGTAGATGAACAAAGCTTTTGTTCCGAAAGAACTACACGAACTCCGAGGTACAAACGACGCGTGAAGCGCGTTTACTTCGCGCAAACAAACACCTCGCGCTTTCGTTGCACGCGGAGGAATTGCGGCTGTCGCGCGAACGCATCGCCACGCGCCGACAAGAATCGCTCACGCCGATGCCGTTTCGACGGAATGCTCTGGCGCTTCGATACGCTTCACCTCACCCACCAGGAACACGTACGAGAAGGCGCCGATCAGCGCGACGATCGCGATGAACGCGAGGCCGCCGAAGAACGAACCCGTCGCCGCGACGATGAGGCCGATGACGATCGGCGTCACGATGCCGGCAAGGTTCGTGCAGAAATTGAAGATGCCGCCCGTAAGGCCGACGAACTTCGCCGGCGCGACGTCCGAGATCAGCGTCCAGCCGAGATTCGACATGCCTTGACCGAAGAACGCGATCGACATCACGGTGACGACGAGGAGATCGCTCTCCGCGAACGCGGCGACGATGATCGTCGACGACATCAGGAGCCCGCCGACGATCGGCAGCTTGCGGCCGAAGGTCAGGCTGCCCATGCGCTTCACGAGATGATCCGACAGCTGCCCGCCGACCAGCACGCCGACCGACGCCGCAATGAACGGCATGACCGCGTAGAAGCCGACGCTGATCCAATCCATCTGCCGCTCGGTGGCGAGATAGGTCGGGAACCACGTCAGGAAGAACACGAGCGTCGAGTTCGTCGCGAACTGACCCAGAGACGCGCCGTAGACTTGCCGCTGACGAATGAGCCAGCGGATGTCGCGCCAGCTGAACGACGTCTTGCCGGTATTCGCGGCGGCGATCGCCCCGCCCTCGCGCAGCAGGTCGAGCTCGGCCTGGTTGGTCCAAGGGCTGTTCTGCGGCTCCCTGTACTGCCACCAGAACACGAGACCGAACACCACGCCCAAGCCTCCGACGAGCGCGAACAAAGTTCGCCATCCGAACGTCGCCGTGATCCAGAACAGCAGCGGGCTCAGGAACGCGATGCCGAAATACATGCCGACCGAGTACACGCTGTTCGCGCGTGCCCGCTCGCGCGCGGGGAACCACGTCACGAGGACGCGGCTGTTCGCGGGGAAGCACGGTGCCTCCGCGGTCCCGAGGCCGAGCCTGATCGCGACCAGGCTCCACAGATTCGCCGCGGCCGCGTGCAATGCGGTGAACACGGACCACAACGTGACCGACAGAAAGTACGTGAGGCGCGTGCCGAACCGATCGAGGAACATGCCCCCGGGAATCTGCGACAGCGCGTAGCTCCACGAGAACACGGAGAAAACCACGCCGAGCGCCGCAGGACCGATGTTCAGCTCCTGCGACATCGGCTGGGCCGCGACCGCGAGCAGCGAGCGGTCCAGGTAGTTGAGGAACGTCGCGAAAGCGATGAGCGCCAGGATTCGATAGCGGCTCTTCGTGGGACGCGAAGCCGCATCCGCCGCGGATCGAGCCGAAACATTCGCAATCATCTTTATTTCTCTTCCCTCGAGACCGTCGTGTACCAGCCGTTTCGCCCGACCTCGCAATCGGCCTTATTCAATGCGCGGCCCGATGCCGAGACACTGGCTAGACGTGAACACTCCGTTGTTCAAATGCGCACGCGAGCGTAGCGCCCGCGCAGTGCTCACAGAGCACAAGATTTATTCAGTTGCAGCCATGTAGCGCCGCTCGACGCGGCCTTACAATCCCGGACTCAACGTATCTCGTTGAAACCACGGGAGTTCTGCCGGGCGACGAGGCTCGTACGAGCCTGCCCGGCTTCAGTCCGTCCGCGCGACGGAAGCGAGCAAGAAGGTATGGCGAGAGCAATTACGGACGAAGAGCGAGCCTACGCGCAAGCCCTACTGCAGCGAGCACGCGTCGCCATGGCGGCGGTCGAGCACTACGATCAGGCGACCGTCGATCGCATTTGCCAGGCGATCGCTTGGGCGACCGCGAACGAGGAGACCTTCGGCAGGCTCACGCGCATGGCGGTCGAGGAAACCGGCATGGGCAGCGCCGAAGGCGTGCCCGCGCGCCGCTGGAAGATCCTCGGCATTCTGCGCGACGCGCTTCGCACGAAGAGCGTCGGCATCATCGAAGAGATCCCCGAGAAAGGCATCGTCAAGTACGCGAAGCCGGTCGGCGTGATCGCGGGCGTTCTGCCCGTGACGAACCCGCTCGTCACGATGGTCAACATGGCCATCAATGCGGTGAAGTGTCGTGACGCGGTCATTTTCTCGCCGCATCCGTTGAGCAAGAACACGGCGCTCGAGATCACGCGCATCCTGCGTGCGGTATTGAAGAAGCTCGGCGCGCCGGAAGACTTGATGCAGTGCGTCGAGAAGCCGAGCGTCCCCCTCGCGCAGGAGCTCATGTCGATCTGCGATCTGACCATCGCGACGGGCGGCGCCGCGATGGTCAAGGCCGCGTACAGCTCCGGCAAGCCGGCCTACGGCGTCGGCGCGGGCAACGCGACGGTGATCGTCGACGAGACCGCGGACATCGCGCAGGCGGCGAGGAACACGCGAATCAGCAAGACGCAGAACCACGGCTCCGGCTGCTCGTGCGACGGCAATCTGATCGTCGAGGCGAGCGTGTACGACGCGTTTCTCGACGCGCTGCAGAAAGAGGGCGGTTACCTCGCGAGCGACGAGGAGAAGGCGAAGCTCGAGGCGGTCATGTGGGACGCCGAAGGCCGACGGACGATCGACACGATCGCGCGCGCCGCGAACGTCATCGCACGGAAGGCGGGCTTCGAGCTCCCCGAAGGCAAGACGTTCATCATCGTCAAGCAAGAGGAGATCGGTAAGGAGCATCGCTTCTGCAGCGAGAAGCTGTCGCCGGTGCTCGCGATCTACAAGTACAGCGGCGGCTTCGACAACGCGCTCGATATGGTTGCGCGCATTCTCGATATCGGCGGCAAGGGACACTCCGTCGGCATCGCGTCGCACAACGACGAGCACATCCACAAGCTGGCGATGACCGCGCCCGTCAGCCGGATCATGGTCAACCAGCCGAACGTACGCGGTAACGCCGGCTCGTTCGACAACGGCATGCCGCAGACCGCGAGCCTCGGCTGCGGCACGTGGGGCGGCAACATCACGAGCGAGAACCTGAGCGTGAAACACTACATGAACACGACTTGGGTCAGCCGCGTGATCCCCGAGGATCGGCCGAGCGAGCAAGAGCTGCTCGGCGAGTTCTACGGCTCGGAGATCTTCTGACGCTCTCCAGCGCTCCCCCGGCGCGGGGTGCCAAGGACGGCGCCCCGCGTTCCCTTTCTCTTCCACTATCCCTCACGAATACTTCGCGGGCTTGCAATAGGTTTCGATACCGACGCTTCGCGCGTCGGCATCGGGAACTCTTCCCGATCTCGCGCGGGAACGACTCCCGTTCGCTCGTCGGCCGATTTCTTTTCGAGGGGAATGCGTTTCTCATCGATGCGTCGCGCGTTGCCCACGCGGCGCCGCGCGTTTCGCAACTTCACGATGGAAGATTCTCGATGAGAAGCGAGCGTTTCCTGTTTCCGCTTGCCGCCGCGATCGCGGCGGCCCACGCCCCTCACGCCGCCGCCGAGAGCGGCGACGAGCTGCCCACGATCGTCGTGCGCGAGGTCATGCCCGACGATATCGCGCGAGCGCCGGGCGCCGCGGCGCGCCTCACGGACGAGCAACTGAGATCGCTTCGGCCTTATTCGATGCACGATGCGCTCGGCTTCGTTCCGGGCGTGCGCACGATCGACGACGACGCGGCGGGACGCCGAAGCGGCATCGGCATTCGCGGCGCGCCGCCGCGCCGCTCGCGCAAGACGCTGCTGCTGGAGGACGGCACGCCGATCAACGCGTCGACGTACCTCGATTCGAGCGCGCATTACACGCCGCCGATGGAACGGCTCGAGTCCGTCGACGTTCTGAAGGCGTCGGGACAGATCGTGCACGGGCCGCTGAACAATCACGGCATCGTCAACTTCCGCAACAAACGTCCGACCGCCGTGCCGGAGACGAGCGTCGAGATCGCGGCCGGCACGCTCGACACGCTGAAGCGCCACGTGCTGCATCGGCGCATGGTGGGCTCGGTCGGAGTCGTCGCGTCCTACACGGGCATGGACGCGGACGGCACGTTCGACGTCGAGGACACGAGCTTCGACGATTTCTACGGCAGCGTCGAATGGCACATCGACGACACGAGCGTGCTCGGCGCCTCGTTCACGTACTTCGAGGAACGCTCGCACTACGACGAGAGCAATCTGACGCCGATCGAGTTCGCGATCGCGCCGCGCACGAAGCTCGGCCGCTTCGGGCAAGAGCACAACACCTTCGCGCTGAACTACCGCAAGGCGGACGTCGTCTATTCGACCGACGCCGGCGATCGGCTCTCGGTCTCGGCGAAGGTTTTCTTCACCGACGTCGACAGGCCGCGCTTCACGGTCGTGCCCGGCGATTCGCCGATCGACGCGCTGCCGGACATCATTCCAGAGAATCCCTTCGAGCCTGGGGTCACGGGGCGCATGGAGAGCCGCAACCGCCACTACCGCACGTACGGCATCGAGACGCGCATGGCACTCGAAGTCTCGGGACCGCATACGCTCGAGTGGGGCGTGAGAGCCGAGGACCATTCGTTCGACGACATGCGCAACCGGGCCGACGGCGGCCGCATCATCACGGAGAGCGATCGCGGCGCGTTGATCCGCGTCGAGCATTACGAGGCTCACGCCGTCTCGGCCTTCGTGCAGGACAGGATCGAGCTGTCCGACTGGGTCATCACCCCTGGGCTTCGCGCCGAGGAATTCACGCAGAGCAAGGTCCGCGAATCGATCCCGCTCGACCCCGGCCCGCACGGCCCCGAGGAGCGCGACCGCAACTCGATCCTGCTGCCCGGCGTCAGCGTGCTCTATACCGGCCTTCCGTCCGCGCAAGTCTTCGGCAGCGTGCAGCGTGGCTACTCGCCGGCGATCGCTCGCACGGCCACGGGCTTCCCGCTGTTACCCGAGATCGGCCTCAACACGCAGATCGGCGTGCGCGGCACGCTCGGCGCGAGAGTCGGCTATGACGTCGTTGCGTTCCACAACCGGCTCGAGAACACGCTCGTCCGCCAGGCGTTCACGATCGACGGATTGAACGTGACGCTCAATTCCGGCGACTCGACCGCGAGCGGCATCGACGTCGGGCTGCGCATCGATTCGTCGCCGGAGCGGACCGCCGCGAACGCGTTCGTCGAGCTGGCCTACAATTACACGTCGGCGAAGTTCGACGGAGGCCCCCTCGACGGCCGCCGGGTGCCCGAGATTCCGCGGCATGCAGGAAGCCTGACGATCGGCTTCGAGCATCCGTCGGGATGGCACGTCAGCGGCACGATCGGTCACTTCGGCGACTTCTACACGGACGTGACGAATATCGAGGCGTTCACGCTGGTCGACGAGGACGATCTCGCGCCGCTCGGCCCGGGCGACGACTTCAGCGTCCGCGAGCCGGTCGTCGTCGGACGCGTGCCGAGCCATACGCTCGTCTCCGCGCGGGTAAGCTATCGGCTGCCGGGACGTGACACGACGATCTGGCTGCAGGGCCGCAACTTGACGGACAAGCTGTATGTCGTCGACGTGGAGAACGGATTACGACCAGGACCGCAGCGAACCGTGGTCGGGGGCGTCAGCCTGCGGTTCTGAGCGACGTGACGTGCCCGGGCGGGTGCGCCCTCGTCTCGCGCCCGGGCGCAGCTTTCCGCGCCGATGAGCCTCAGGTTCCGCCTGAATCTGCTCGTCTCGCTGCTATCGCTCGCGACCCTCGCGCTCGGCACCTGGCTCGTGATCTACAACGCGAGACAAGCCGTCTTCGAGGAAATTCAATCCGCGGCGAACTTGACGCTGCAGCTTCTCGACGTCGCCGCCGGACCGGCCGACCAACCCGCCGCCTCGGCGACCGGCGCCGAGCTCGTCGCGCGGCTCGCTGCGCTCGACGAGATACGGCATCTGCGCATCGTGCCCGCGGAGCGCGGCGCGGAGGCCGGATCCGCGGCCCTCGATGGCGGCCCGGGTAAGGCCGAGGCGCCAACGTGGTTCACGCGGCTCGTCGAGCCGCCGCAGATGGAGTTTCGTTTTCCGGTCGATTCCGGGGACGGCGCGGACGATATCACCGAGATCGTGTTCCGCACGGACCCCACGGACGAGATCGACGAAGCTTGGAGCGATGCGCGAGTCCTCTTGGGACTCGTGCTCGCGTTCGCCGTGATCGCGAACGCGGTCTTCTTCTTCGCCGTCGGCCATTGGCTGCGTCCGCTGGAACGCATCGTCTCGGCGCTCGAAGGGATCGGACGAGGCGACTACTCGGCGCGGCTGCCGTCGTTCGACCTCCCCGAGCTCACCGTGCTCTCGAGGCAGTTCAACCACATGGCGGAAGCGTTGGAGCGCAGCCGCGCGGAGAACCGGGAGCTCACGCAACGATCGCTCGCGATCCAGGAAAGCGAGCGCCGGCATCTCGCGCAGGAGCTGCACGACGAGCTCGGTCAATCGATCAGCGCGATCAAGGCGGTCGCCGTATCGATCGCGAAAGAAAGCGACGGGCGGGACGACGCCGTGCGCCGAGCCGCCGCGACGATCGAGCAAGTCGCGAGCCACGTGTACGCCGTGGTCGCCGGCATCATCCGCAGGCTGCGTCCGGCTCGGCTGGACCAGTTCGGGCTCGCGGCGGCGCTCGAGGAGCTCGTCGACGGTTGGAACGAGCATCATCCGGATACGTTCTGCACGTTCTCCTCGAGCGGTCCTCTCGACGATCTCGACGAGACGATCGAGATCAATGTCTATCGCATCGTCCAGGAAAGCCTCACGAACGTCGCGAAACATAGCGGCGCCAACGAGGCGAAGGTGACGATCGCGCGCACGCACGGCGCTCTCCAGCTCGAGGTCCGCGACGACGGCGCGGGATTCGATCCGGCGAACACACGCCGCGGCCTCGGCCTGCTCGGCATACGCGAGCGCGTCGAGGCGCTCGGCGGGGCGTGGGCGCTCGAGACCGCCCCCGGGAGAGGCGTCGCGATCCGCGTCACGGTCCCGATCCCGCCGCGCCGGCGGGAGGTCGCAGCGTGATGCGCAGCGAGCACCGAATCAAGGCCCTGCTGGTCGACGATCATCCGGTCGTCCGAGCGGGCTACAGGCTCCTTCTCGAGCAAGGCGGCGAAATCGAGGTCGTCGCCGAGGCCGATAGCGGCGAGCTGGCGTGCCGTCACTACGTCGACTTCGCGCCGGACATCGTGATCATGGACCTTTCGCTGCGCGGCATGAGCGGGCTCGAGGCGATCCGTCGGATCGTCTCTCGCGACGCGGGCGCGCGCATTCTCGTCTTCTCGATGCACGAGGACACGATGTTCGCCGAGCAGGCGATCGCGGCCGGTGCAATGGGCTACCTCACGAAAAGCAGCGCGCCGCGCGATCTCGTGGGCGCGGCGAAGCAGGTCGCGGCCGGGCAACGCTATCTCGATCAGGATATCGCGCGGCGAATCGCGTTCCAGAAGACCGGCGGCCGCTCGGACGCGCTGAAGGCGCTGTCGACGCGTGAGTTCGAGATTTTCTGCCTGCTCGCGAGCGGCGCGACGAATGCGGAGATCGGCAGACGACTGTCGCTGAGCGCGAAGACGGTCGCGAACTACGCGACGCAGATCAAAGTGAAGCTCGGCGTCGGAACGACCGCCGAGCTCACGCGGCTCGCGATCCGGCAAGGGATCATCGAGCCTTAGCCGATTACTCCACGATACCGCCGAGCTCGCTCGAGTCGAGTTTCCCGTCGCTGTTGCGGTCGAGCTGATCCCATTCCTCGACGAGGCGGGTCGAGCCCTGCGCCTCGGATTGCGAAATCGCGCCGTCGCCGTCGGTATCGAGACGTTCGACGAGCCCGCCCGACGCGGGCTGCTGCGCGCCGCCTGCCTCGTGGCCGGACGGATGATCCTGTTGGGTCACCTCGCGCTGATGCTGCGTCGACGGCAAACCTTCCTCGGTCACCTCACCGCGGGCGATCTCGACGTCCTCCTCGAAAGAGCCTGCCGACTCGGGTTGGCTCTGCTCGAGCGCGGCGATCTCGGTGGAATCCAGCACGTCGTCCGAATTGCGATCGTATTCGCCCCAGCGCGCGGACAACGAAGGCTCGCCCTCCGCTTCTTGCCGCGATATGGAACCGTCTCCGTCCTTATCGAGCATTCGAACCGCTTGACTGTCGATATCCCGAAGCGCTTCCTCCTGATGCTGCGTCACCGGAATGCCTTCACGAGCCTGGTCGCTCGTCTCGGGCTGCTGCGCCGCAGCCACGCCGAGCAGGGACACCGCGCAGCCCGCCATCAAACATGTCACGACTCTCATCGGGCCTCCTTGCCGGCTCCTCGGGACGAGACCGGCTCCCCCAGCGGCTGCAATCCGCGTGCCAGGAAGCGGACCGGTCGTCGATCCGGCGCCGACCAAGCAAGGGTTTACCGAAGCCCGTGCGCCGCTGCGGCACGGAATACGGTTTAATGACGCGATGCGGGACAAGGAACTGCGGCTGGCGCTGGTCTTCTTCGGCGGCGTCTCGCTCGCCGTCTACATGCACGGCGTCAGCAAGGAGATCTTGAAGCTCGCGCGAGCGTCGCGCGCTCTGCACGGCATCGCCGACCGCTCGATTCGCTCGGCCGCACGCGCCGAGGACTTCATCGCGGCGGACGATCCCGAGCACGACACCGAGCTCGTCTACTTCGACCTGCTGCGCGAGATCGGCCGGCACGTCGAGCTGCGCGTCATCGTCGACGTGATCGCGGGCGCTTCGGCCGGCGGCATCAACGGCGTCATGCTCGCCCGCGCGCTCGCTCACGATCTTCCGGTCGCGCACCTGCGCGACATGTGGCTCACGTCCGCCGACGTCACGGAGCTGCTCGCCGAATCCCATCGCGCGCGCCGCTGGAGCAAGCCGTTCATGAGCCCGTTCGTGTGGGCGCTCGGCTGGAGCGATTATCTCGGCGGAGTCCGGGACAGCGAGGTCAGGCAGAAGCTTTCGCTGTTCGTGCGCTCGCGCTGGTTCCGGCCTCCGCTCGACGGGCCGAAGATGAGCGAGCTGATGTTCACCGCGGTCGACCGCATGGGCGACCCGGTCGACGAAAGCCGGTCGTTGCTGCCGGCCGGTCTCGCGCTCGATCTCTTCGTCACGCTCACCGACTTCTACGGATACCAGCGGCTGCTCGCGATACACGATCCTCCTCTGATACGCGAGCGCGAGCATCGCCACGTCCTGCATTTCCGCTACAGCCGCTTCCCGAGCGGCGAGGTGCGCAGCGACTTCCTACGCGAGGACGCGCCGGCGCTCGCGTTCGCCGCACGGGCGACGTCGGCTTATCCCGGCGCTTTCCCTCCGGCGCAGATCCGCGAGCTCGATGCGTTGCTCGCGGCGATCGGCCGTACGTGGCCGAAGCGCGACGAGTTCATTCGCACGCGCTTCCGCGACTACCATCGCGCCGGTCTCGATCCCGAGGCGACGTCGTTCATCGACGGCAGCGTGCTCAACAACAAACCGTTCGCCGAGGCACTCGAGGCGCTGCGCACGCGCCCCGCGTATCGGCAAGTCGACCGCCGACTCGTCTACCTCGACCCGGATCCGGCGCAGCCGGCTCCGCCGCCGAGCGGACGGCGGCCCGGTTTCTTCGCGACGCTGAAAGGCGCGCTCTCGGACCTTCCGCGCAATCAGCCGATCGCCGAGCAGCTCGAGCTGATCGCCTCGTTCAACGAGCGCGTGCGCAAGCGCCGCGCGATCGTGGATTCCGCGCGGCCGGAGATCGTCCGTCTCGTCACCGAGCTTCTCGCGGCGCCGATCGACGATCCGCTCGAGCCGGACGAGATTCGCGCTTGGCGCCGCGCCGCGAACGAGCACGCGGCGCGCAACGCCGGCTTCGCGTACGAGGGGTATCTGCGCCGCAAGCTCGACGACGTCGCGACTCATCTCGCGAGGCTGATCGCGTCGATCTGCGGCTCGAGCGACGATTCGGCCGCCGCACGGTCGGTGGAAGCGATCGTCTCGGCGTGGACACGACGGCGCGGCATCGCATACGGTTTCGCGGCGGAGCCGTCGAGCGGCTCCGTGCCGCCGTGGATCGCGTTCCTGCGAGCGTTCGACGTCGACTTCCGCAGACGCCGTCTCGCGTTCCTGATCCAGGGTCAGAACCGCCTTTATGCGACCCTCTCGAATCACGAGCACGGCGACGCTCGCCGCGAGATCGACGGGTTGAAGCGCTCTTTCCACGCGTGCCTCGAAACCCTCCGCCGGCGCGACGATCCGGAGCACTACTCGAGCGCGCTCGCCGACGAGCTGCGAGCGCTCTTCTCGGCATGGCTGCCGTCGGACGACCCGCACGCGCTCGAGCGCGCCGCGGAGGAATTCGTCGACGCGGCCGAAGACAGAATCACCCGAGCCATCGGGCGGCTCGCGGACGAGCTCGATCTCGGCGCCATCACGGACGAGCTCGATCGGATGATCGCGGGGATGGACACCGACAAATGGGCGCCGCACGCTCGCCGCGAGGTGCTCGTCAACTATATCGGATTCCCGTTCTGGGACGTCTTGACGCTGACCGTCACGAGCTGGCGAGATCTCGGCGAATTCGACGAGATCCGCGTCGACCGCTTGAGCCCGGACGACGCCAAGACCTTCGCCGCGTTGAAAGACCGGCCGACGCTCAAGGGAACGTCGTTCATGCATTTCGGCGCGTTCTTCTCGCGAGCGTTTCGCGAGAACGACTATCTGCTCGGCAGGCTGCACGCGGTCGATCGGCTCATCGACATCGTCTGCGATTCGGCCGGAGCGGAGGCCGCGTCCACGATCGACGTCGCGGCCCTCAAACGGCGCGCGTTCGACATCGTGCTCTCCGCCGAGGAGCCGTATCTGCCGCATTCGCGAGCGTTGATCGAGCGGCTCCGCGACCAGCTGATCGAAAGTCCCGTCGATTCCCCTCGCCGCTGAGCGGCGCGAATCTGCGTTACTTGCCCTCGAGCGTATCGGCGAGCGCGCGCAGCAGCGCGCCGCCGTCGCCGCGCCAGGCGCTTCCATGCATGCACGCCAACGTCGTCGGCTCCTCGGCGGCGAGCCGCTCGAGCGTGGCGCGCGTCTGCGGCGCATGGGCGAAATAGTCCAACGGCTTTCGAAACGCCTCGCTCGGTCCGAGAATATCGCTTTCGGTCACGGGCACCTTGCCCTTGCCTCCCTGCGTGAACAGGTCGCCGCAAAGAAGCGTCCGCGTGCGCGCCTCCATCATCAGCCCGCATTCCCACGCGTGCGGCACGTGCGGCGTGTCGAACCAGCGAACGGCACGACGGCCGAGCGTCAAATCCTCGCCGTCCCGGAGCGCTCGGGGCGGCCGATCGGCGTAGTCGCCCACCGAGACCATCGCGGCCACCGTTCCGCAAAGCGGCACGGCCTGGGGCGCGACCGCGAGCCATTCGTTGAGCGAGCCGCATTCGTCGGCCTCGAAGTGCGAGAGCGCGACATAACGAAGCGTCTCGACCGCGATGAGGCTCGAGACGGCATCCCTGACGTACGGGAAGAGCCGCCGCGGCCCCGTATGGAAAAGGAGCGGCGCGTCGTCGACGATCAGATACTGGTTGAAGCTGAACGCTCCGGCGCCGGGAATCGGGACTGGAGTATTGATACGGAAGATACCTTCCGCTATCTCGTGAACGTTGGTGCCCGACTGCGCGTTCGTGATCATGGCCGTCCCCGCTCCGCGGTGGTTGCTATACTTCGCAGCATTCGTTCCTCGGGACGATATCATGGTCAAACCTAGCACGAAGGGACTGCGGCGGCGAATCGGCAGCTCGACGGAAGGCTTCGCGTTTCGGCGAGCCTTCGCCGCTTGCGCGTTCTTGTGTTGCGGCATCGCGCTCGGCGCGATCGCCGCCGAGACCGACGCGACCGAGCCTCGCGCCGCGGAGACCGCGCTCGAGGAGGAGGTCATCGTCCGGGGGCAGCGGCGCTCGGAGCTGCGCGCCGAGATCCGGCTCGCCGAAGAGGCCCTCTATTCGCGTTTCAACGAGATCAACAGCCGCGACGAGTTCGATATCGTGTGCAAGGACGAGGCGCCGATGAACTCGCAGATCAAGCGGCGCGTATGTTGGCCGAAGTTCTGGAGGGAAGCTTACACGCGAGCCGGCCGAGACGCGTACCTGTGGATCACGGAAGGCTATAGCAGCGCCGACCAGCACGTGCTGCAAGCGCAAGCGAAGCAACCGGTCTTCGACGAGGAGCTGCGACAGCTCGCGGCCGAGGACGAGCAACTACGGCGAGCGCTCCAGCGTTTCGTCGACCTCAAGCGAGCGTTGCAAGGGGAAGACCCGATCGACACTCCGCTGCTTCGCACCGCCTGGAGCGAAAGGACGCCCGCGGACGGGCCGCTGCCCTACGACGCCGCGCGCATCGTGAACGTCGAGATCGGGCACACGCCGTTCGTCGGCACGCTCGAGCACGGTACGTTCACGATCGCGCACTTGCACGGAAAAATTCACGGCCTCGAGCTCGAATGCGGCGGGCGCAAAGCGGAGCTGCGCTGGAAGCGCGGCGTCGAGTGGCGCATTCCGACGGATCGCGGCACGTGCACGGTGCGCGTCCAAGCGCGTCCCGGATCGAGCTTCGCGCTCTACGAGTTCGAGTAGCACGGTTCACGAGATCGGACGCGCGGCTCGCGGAACCCCACGTCCTCGAGCTCCCCGATAGGCCCGCAATTTGCACGGCCGAAAGCATCGCCGTTGGAACGTCGCCGCACGAAGCCGGCGCCAAAGGAGACGGACTCCTGCTGCTCGATATCGCCGATCTCGAGCCGGGCGCGGAGGTTCGCGCGAGCGTCTGCATCGTCGGCGCCGGCGCGGCCGGCATCACGCTCGCGAGAACGCTCGCGAGTCGCGGCGTCGAGGTCGCGCTGCTCGAAAGCGGCGGTCTCGATCCCGAGCCCGAGATCCAGGCCCTGCACGGAGGCGAGGCGAGCGGCGCGGCCTATCCTCCGCTCCATGCCATGCGTTTGCGTTATCTCGGGGGCACGACGAATCACTGGGAGGGACAATCCGCGCTCCTCGATCCCGAGGACTTCGCCCTGCGCGCTTGGGTGCCCGACAGCGGTTGGCCGATTCCCTATCGCGAGTACCTTCGGTATCTCGACGAGGCTCGAGCGGTGTGCGAGCTCGGCTCCGGGTCGTTCGATTACTCGGAAGTCGCCCGCCAGCGAACGCTCGCGCCCTTCCCTCCGCTGGCCGGCCTCGAGCCCGTGGTGCTGCGCTTCAGCCCTCCGACGCGATTCGGTCGACGCTACCGCGCGGAGCTCGAGTCCCACGCGCGGATACGCTGCGTCTTGCACGCGACCTGCTTGCGGCTCGCCGCCTCGGAGAACGGCGGCTCCGTCGTGCGAGCCGATGCGGGCTCGCTCGACGGCCGCCGCATCCGCGTCGTCGCCGACCGCTACGTGCTCGCCGCGGGCGCGATCGAGAACGCGCGGCTCCTTCTCCTTTCGACGCGGCCGTCGGGCGTCGCGCTGGGCAACGATCACGGCCTCGTCGGACGTTATTTCATGGAGCATCCGTACGTCGAGCTTCGCTATACCGTGCTCTCCGACGATCGCACGAACGCGTACTTCGTGGAGCCTTCGGTCGGCGACGGCGCCGACCGCCTGCGCAGAGACGCACGCCTAGTGCCGGACGCGCGCGCGTCGATGCGGATCTTGAATCATTCGTTCTACTTCGCGCGGCTCCGGCAAATGCCGCCCAACGTGACGCTCGGCGATCGGCTCGTGCGACTCTGGGACAAGGCGCGCGACAAGCTCTTCCGCGACGAGGGTCCGCCGAATCATTTCGTGCTTCGCCTGCGCCTCGAGCATGCGCCGCACGCCGACAGCCGCGTCGTGCTTGCCGACGACGAAGATGCCTTCGGGTTGCGTAGGGCCAGAGTGGAGTTTCGGTTCGGCGAGCTCGAGCGCCGCACGATCGTCGCGGTGCAGGAACGCGTCGCCCTTGCGCTCGGCGAGGCCGGGCTCGGGCGCGTGCGCCTCGACGTGGACGAGGACGCGCGCGGGTGGATCGAGCGAATCGGCTGGCAGTGGCATCACATGGGCGGCACGCGCATGCACGAGGACCCTCGCCGCGGCGTCGTCGACGCGAACGCTCGCGTGCACGGAACCAGCAATCTCTACGTCGCCGGCAGCTCGATATTCCCGACGTCGGGCCATGCCAATCCCACGCTGAGCCTCGTCGCGTTGACGCTGCGGCTCGCCGACCGTCTCGGCACGGAAGCGAGAGGAGCGACTGCATGACGCGCAATGAGAAGATCATCGATCGGCCGACGCGCCGCGGCCTGCTCGCCGCGATCGCCGCTACCGCGGCCGCCGCGCTCTTTCCGAAGCGAGCGCCCGCGACGCCGCGGACGTCGGTCCTCCGCCGCATCGCCCGCGTCGGCGCGGAGGCGAGCGAGGTCGGCGCCCGCTACCTCCGTGCCGAGCCGACCGAGGCGGACCTCGCCGCGCTCGAGGCGAAGCTCGTCGAACGCCTGCGCGCCGCGCGCGGCGCCATCCCGACGCGCCTCGACGAAGCGACGCGCGCCGACTTCCGCCGCGGAGACGTCGTGGTCGTCGACGGCTGGGTCGTGTCGCGCACCGAGGCCCGGGTCTGCGCGGTCGCCCATCTGCTCGAGTCGGGCGAGTCCGGCTGACCCCCTGGCGCGCCCGCTATCCCGCGCGCTCCCGAAAGCAGGTACAGTACGCGCGGCAATTCTCAGGGAGTGCTCCGCGTGAATGAAGTGCCGCTCAAGGTCATCTCGTCGATGGCGACACGCGCATTGCTCGGCGAGCTCGCCGAGCGTTATCGGGCGACGACCGGCCGAGTCGTCGCGACCGAGGCGGCCGGCGGCGTCGACGTGGCCAAACGGATTCGCGCCGGCGAAGAATTCGACGTCGTCGTGCTCGCGAGCGACGTCATCGACGCGCTGATCGGCGAGGGGCGGCTGCTTCCCGGCCGCGTCGACGTCGTTCGCTCGCCGATCGCGGTCGCGGTTCGCAAGGGTGCGCCGAGGCCGGATATCGGCTCGGAGGCGGCCGTGAAGCAGGCGGTGTCCGCGGCACGGACGCTGAGCTACTCGACGGGACCGAGCGGCCGGCATCTCGAACGAACGTTCGAGCGCTGGGGCATCCTCGACGCGATTCGCGAGCGCATCGTCGTGCCGCCGCCCGGCGTGCCGGTCGCATCGCTGGTCGCCGAAGGCAAGGCGGAGATCGGATTCCAGCAGCTCAGCGAGCTGATCGGCCACGACGGCATCGACGTGCTGGGGCTCGTGCCCCCGGAGATCCAGAGCGTGACGATCTTTTCCGGCGGCATCGGCGCGCGCTCCGCTCGCGCCGATGCGGCGCGAGAGCTGCTCGCTTTCCTCGCTTCGCCCGAGACGGCCGAGACGAAGCGGCGCTACGGGATGGAGTCCGCTCACGCGGACGGTGACTGACGCCCAACGCCAACCGTTCGTATCCGGCAGAAGCGCTCCCCTCGATGGCAGAGATCCTCCTGCAGCTCGCGCCGATCTTTGTCTACTTCCTGATCGGCGTGCTCATCCGTCGCGCCGGCGTCGCGGACCGCTCGCACGGCGACTTCGTCTTGAGGCTCGCGTTCTTCGTGACGTTGCCGCTGTTGATCCTGACGTCCGTGTCCGAGACGCGCCTCACCGCCGACAAGGCGCTGCTGCCGGTCGCGAACATCGTCGTGAACGTGCTCTGCCTCGGCGTCGCGCTGCTCGCGACGCGGCCGATGCGCCTTGCGCGTGCGACGCAAGGCTCGATCGCGATGAGCACGATGATCGTCAACAACGCCTTCATGTTTCCGTTCATCCTCGCGATCTACGGCGACACCGGCTTCGCCGATGCCGTGCTCTTCGATTTCGGCAACGCGCTGATGGTCGCGACGGTGACCTATGCGACGGCGTTCCGTTACAGCGTCGAGAGCTTCGACCGCGTTGCGATGCTGAAACGCATCGTCAAGGCGCCGGTCTTCTCGGCTCTCGTGCTCGGCGTCGTGCTCTCGGTCACCGATACCGCGTTGCCGCCGTTCGTGATCCGCATCGTCGAGCCGGTGGCCGACATGACCGCGCCGTTGATCCTGATCGCGCTCGGCATCTCGTTCTCGTTGTCGCTCGCGGACGCGCGCCTCGCCGCGCTCGCGCTCGCCGTTCGTATGGGGCTCGGCCTCGTGTTCGGGCTTGCCTTCGCGACGATTGCCGGCTTCGAGGGACAGACTTTCGCCGTCGTCGCGCTCTGCAGCGCCGCGCCGATCGGGTTCATGGCTCTGACGTTCACGTCCGTGGCGAAGCTCGACATGCGGCTCACGACCACGGCCGTGTCGCTGTCGATCCTCATCGGCCTGATCTATATCCCGTTGCTGATGTTCTTCTTCGAGTAGGACGGGGGCCGCCTGCCGTCCGCGGACGATCGCGCTCACCCGCATAGCGCTTCGAGTCGCGCGTGCGGATAGTAGGGGGATCGCAGCCCATCGGCAGGAGCACGAGACATGAAGATCGAGCGCAGCGGTTCGGCCACGTGGAGCGGCGGATTGAAGGACGGACGAGGCACGGTTTCGCTCGAGAGCGGCGTCCTGAAGGATCAACCTTACGGCTTCGCGGCGCGTTTCGAGAGCGGACCCGGTACGAATCCCGAGGAGCTCATCGCCGCCGCGCACGCGGGCTGTTTCACGATGGCGCTGTCGTTGGTACTCGAGCAGGCGGGGTACAAAGCGACTCGAATGAGCACGAACGCCGTCGTGACGCTCGAGAAGGCCGGCGACGGATTCACGATCAGCGCCGTCGCGCTCACGCTCGATGCCGATATCCCCGGTATCGACGAAGCGACGTTTCGGCGGCTGACCGAGGATGCGAAGGCCAACTGCCCGGTATCGAAGCTGCTGAACGCGGCAATCTCGCTCCAAGCCCGTCTTCGCTAGGACGGGCCGAACGGTCCGGCACACGGACGACGTCGAGGCACCCACCGGGTTTCCTCCGTGCTCGAAGTGCGCGACACTCTCGGAGCCGAGTCTTTCTCGGCGACTGCCAGCCGCCTGACCGTGCGAAAGGAGGCGTTGTGAATATCACGAGATTGCTCTGCCCGGCGGCCGCGCTCGCATTGGCCGCATGCGCGGCAGCCCCCACTACACCGCCGCTCCAAGCCTCGTTGACCAACCGTGCCCCCGCGCCCGAGGCGGCCGCTGCGCCGTTCGACATGGCCGTGGCGGACGTCATCGACATCACACCGAAACCCGCCGCCGACCCGGGGCTGACCTGCCGGGAAACGAAGATCACCGGGTCGCATATTCGCCGGACGGTATGCGAGCAACCGCTGACGGCCGCGGAAGCGGAGATGCAGGAAGAGTTCTTCCGGTCGGACCTCGACTACGCGCGCGAGCTCGCGCTGCGTGAAGAGTACGAACGAGCGCAACAGCTGCTGTTCGAGCGAATGCCGCTGCACCAGATGAATCAAATGATGCGGCGCTGACGCGTATCGCCGGGAGCGACGGCACGGCCCTTGCATCGCTGGTTCGTTACCGGCTTGAGATCACTCCGGAATCAGGGGGATAGCCATGGCCACCGTCGCCGAGCAAAGACCGATTCAAGAACGCCGCTATCACGAGCGGCGCCGCAACTGGCCTTCGCCGTTCACCCGCACCGACGGCATGAAGGTCTCATGGGGCGGCATATTCGGGGGCGTGCTCGTCGCGCTCGGACTTCTGATGCTGCTGACGTCGCTCGGGCTCGCCGTCGGCATCTCGGCCGTCGATCCCGGCGAGACCGAGGCGTCGACGCTCGGGACGGGCGCGGGGATCTGGGGCGCGCTGTCGTTGCTCATATCGCTGTTCGTCGGGGGACTCACGGCAACCCGCATCAGCGCGATCACCGACCGATCCACGAGCTTCTTCGAGGGCGCGCTGGTTTGGGTCGTCAGCGTGCTGCTGATGGCGTACTTCGCGACGAGCGGCGTCGCGACGCTCGCGGGCGGCGCGTTCCGCGTCGTCGGCGGCGCCACCGAGACGCTCGGCCAAGTTGCTCAGGAAGGCGGCGGAGCGGATTTCGACACGTCCGGCACCGGGCAGCAGATCGCACAGCGTCTGAGAGATCCCGAGACCATCTCGCGGTTCGCGTCGCTCACCGGCTTGCCGGAGAACGAGGTTCGATCGACGCTCGCCAGGGCGGCTCGGACGATCGAGGCGAACCCCGAAGATCCCGTTGCGGCCGCGGAGGCCGCGCGACAAGGCGTCGCAGAGCTGATGCAGCAAGCCCGCTCGAGCGGGGCGCTCGCGGAGCGCGCGGAGCAGATCCAGCCCGAGGCGAGCGCCGCCGCGTGGGTGACGTTCATCGCGCTCGTGCTGTCGCTCGCGGCGGCCGTCGTCGGCGCGATGGTCGGGCGGCGCAAGATGCTCGCGGGAAGCCCCACCGCCGCCCAGACGACGACCTGACGACCGCCCGCGGAGCCGTCGGTCTCACGAGGGGGCGCGTCCGCGCCCCCGTACGGCCCTTCTTCCGCTCGCTCGCGTCGCCCTTGCCGCGGCCCACGCCCGTTGGGAATGCGTATTTTCCGAGCGTCCCTTGGGTTAATCTCCGCGTCCGCCGGCGGTACAGTGACGCCGCAAGCTTTCCGGAGGAACCATGCCGATATCCGAACGGCGCGACGCGATCGTCGCCGACGTCATGGCGCGAACCGGCATCGACGCCGCGATGATCGAGCGCCTCGTGCACGCGTTCTACGCGAAGGTCCGGCGAGACGAGCTGCTCGGGCCGATCTTCGACGCGCGCATCGCCGACTGGGATGCTCACCTCGCGCGGATGTGCGTGTTCTGGTCGTCCGTCGCGCTGATGACCGGCGCCTACCACGGCAGCCCGATGCAGAAGCACGCACCGCTGCCCGTCGACGCGCTGCATTTCGACCGCTGGCTCGCGCTCTTCGAGGAAACCGCGTACGAGGTCTGTCCGCCCGCCGCCGCCGAGCACTTCGTGACGCGCGCGCATCGCATCGCCCGAAGCCTCGAGCTCGGCGTCGCGATCTACAACGGCCGCATGCTGCAGAAAGGCGAACGCTATCGCCGCGAGCCCGAGGCTCCGTCGGCCGGCACGCCCTGATCGAGCATCTCCAGGATCTCGGCGTTCACGAGGAAACGCGCGATTCCACCGGAGAGATATCTCGTCGTCACGTCGTGATGCTCGCGGTCGTATGACGCGACCGCGTCGGCCGCGACGACGACGTCGTAGTCGCGCTGATAGGCGTCGATCACCGTCGTGCGGACGCATGCGTGCGTGTTGACGCCCGAGACGACGAGCGTCTCGGGCCGCCAGGTTTCGAGCATCGACTCGAGCGGCGTGCCGAAGAATGCGCTGTATCGTTTCTTGACGACGACCGGATCGGACTCGGCGCGCTCGAGCTCCGCCAGGATCTCCGCCCCCTTCGTTCCCGCGATGGTGACGTGCCTCTGCTGGCGCCGCATGGCGAGGAACGCGTCCCGCAGGTCCGCGCGGAATTCCTGGCGCACCCATACGACCGGGTGCCGTCGACGACGAAACGCGCGCACGAGCTCGTTGGTCCGCGCGACGAGCCTCGCTCGCGAATCGGCCAAAGCGCTCGGCGGCTCGAAGAAATCCTCGAGCATGTCGATGACGAGCAGGACGTAGCGCGAATCGACGGCCTGTTTCGGCATCGGTAGTTCGCCCACGAGCCTCAACGCGCGGGCACGAGCCGCACGATCCTGCCGCTAGACGCGTGCTCGAGCAGCAGGTACACGAAGCCGTCGAAACCCGTCTCGACGTCGCGAATGCGGCCGAGCCCTCCGAGCAGCGTTTCCCGATGCTCGACGCGATCGCCGCGCACGACCATTCGATAGAGCTCGGTCGCTTTCAACGTGCCGACGAGCAGGTTGCCGCGCCACTCCGGAAACGCGTCGCCGTCATAGACCGTGAAGCTCGAGACGGCCGGCGACGGCGTGAGATCGACGACCGGCTGCTCGAGCGCCGCGAGGTCCAGCTCGATACCGAGCTCCTTCGCATGATCGACGGCTCTGCCGTCGTAGTTCATGCCTCTCGAATAGAGCGGCCAGCCGTAGTTGCGTCCGGGCCGAAGCACGTTCACCTCGTCGCCGCCGCGCGGTCCCATCTCGGTTTCCCAAAGCGTGCCGGTCCGCGAATCGACCTCGAGACCCTGAGGGCTTCGGTGCCCGTACGTCCAGATCGTCGGCAACGCGCCGGGCGTATCGACGAAGGGGTTGTCGCGCGGGATCGAGCCGTCGTCGCGCATCCGATGGATCTTGCCGTACGGCAGCGCGAGGTCTTGCACGCCCGCGTGCTCCGAGCCGCCTTTTATACCGACGCTCAGGAACACGTGACCTTCGCCGTCGAACGCGATGCGGCCCCCTGCCGCCATATCGGGCATGCCGGTGTAATGCTCGATATCGGCGCGATAGATCGGCTCGACGTCGACCCACTCGCCGTCCTCGATGCGCCCTCGCGAGAGCGCGACCATCGACACCGGGCGGCCGGTCGCGCGGCTCTCCTCGTTACAGCCGCTGCATCGCTCGGTGTAGCTCAAGTAGATCCAGCCGTTCTCTGCGTAGTCGGGATGCAGCGCGACGTCGAGAAGGTAACCGAGCCCGTACACGATCCGAAGGCCTGGAACCTCGAAGCCGTCGTCGAACGCCGGCGGCGTGCCGCGCACGGGCTCGGAGAGCGTGCCGTCCGGCGATACGATCCGAAGCGCCCTCGCCTTCTCGGTGACGAGGATCCGTCCGTCCGGCATCGGCGCGATCGAGTACGGCAATCGGTCGAGGCCGTCCGCGACGAGCTCCACGCGAAACTCGTGCGCCTCGCTCGCGATCGCGCCCTCGGGCAGCGGCGGCGCCGGGTCGACGTTGAAATCGGTATACGTGAGCCCCGCTCTCCGCTCGGCGACGTAGAGCGCGATGCGTCGGATCTGCTGCTCGTCCAACGTCTCCCGCCACGCGGGCATCCCGGCATCGGGAAAGCCTTCGGCGATGCTCCGCGCGATCTCATCGACGGAAGCGCCGTGTCGAAGCTCGACGCCGGCGAGCGGCGTGCCGCGCGGTGCGCCTTCGAGATTCTCGCCGTGACAGGCGCTGCAAAGCTCCTTGTACGGTCCGCCGAAAGGGTCGGAGGGGATTTGCGCGCGCGCGGCCGAGCCCGCGAGCGCAACGGCGGCGGCGACGGCGAGCGGCAAGGCGCGAGTCTCGAGACGCGGTCGGGGCGAGAACATGATGAGGCTCCTTTATTCGTTGGCGACTTCCTCAGGCGAAGTCGCGTTGGCGGGATCGAATGAAAATCCCGAGAGCGAGCACGGCGGCGCCGAGCGCGGCCTCGATCGCAAGGATCGACAGCATGGTCGGCGACCAGATCGGACCGGCGCTGCCGGTGTTGACATGTCGAAACATCGCCGGGATCAGGAAAATCGGCGCGGTGTTGCCGACGATGATCACGATCGTGCTCCATACGGCCGAGTCCGTGACGAGCGCGACCGCCAGATACGCCGAGTGGTAGCAGAACGCGTAAAGCATCAGCGCCGCGATGAACGACATCAGACCGTCGGGTATCGGGGTCGCGACGATGACCGAAAGCGCCGCGACGCTCAGGAGGGTCCAAGGGACCCAGAAGGCGATGCCGTTGGCCGCGAGCTTCGCGAGCGTGTATTGCGTCGGCGATATCGGCAGCGTCAGCACGAGGAGATGGGCCTTCTCCTTGCGCTCCGTGATGACGCCGAGCGTGGTCGAGAAGATGCCCAGAAGCAAAACCGTGATGAACACAATCACCCAGCCGACGAGGAACGCGGTCTCCCCGAACGGCAGCAGCGCAACGCCGACTCCGCCGATGACGAGCGCGCCGATGATCATCGGCCGCAGAAAGTAAAGGTCCTTGGCGATCAGCCTGCTAACGATCGATACGCTCATTCTCCCGCTCCTTGCGGCTCGCCATCACATTCGCGACGAAGATCTCTTCGAGCGTCATGCGCTGCACGTCGCACACCTTCGCGCCGGCGCGCTCGTACGCCGCCGCGACCTCGGGTGTGTATCGGTTCACGGTCGCGACGGCGAGCTGACCCGTGCGCGCGAGTCGATGACGCCGGGAAGCGCCGGCAGAGCGGCGCAGGTGGGCGCGACGAGATGCAGTCGGCGCCAGCGATCGAGAAAGGTCTCCTTGTCGCTCGACTCGACGATCGCGCCGCGATCGATGAACGTGATGCAGTCGGAGATCTGCTCGACGTCCTGCGTGTTGTGCGACGAGAACAAGATTCCGCGCCGCTCGTCCTCGATGACGCTCATGAGCTCGGCGAGCACCTCGTGCCGCGCGACCGGATCGAGGCCCGCGGTCGGCTCGTCGAGCACGAGCACGCGCGGCCGGCGCGCGAGCGCGAGCAAGAGCAGGAGCTTCACGCGCTCGCCGCGGGAAAGACCTTTGACGCGCTGCGCCTCGTGCAGGTTGAGACGCTTCGTCAACGCTTCCGCGTAGCGCGCATCCCAGCTCGGGAAGATCGATGCGACCCAGCGCATGTGCCAGCCGACGGTCGCGTACGAATAGAGCCCGACGTCGTCCGAGACGAACGCGACGTCGCGCTTCGCGGCCGCCTGATCCTGGGGCATCGTGCGGCCGAGCAGACGCACGCTGCCCCGCTCCTGCGCCGTCAGTCCCATCGCGATGCGGATCGTCGTCGACTT
>Ga0207873_1000558_pt1 | contig 40404 bp, 37 predicted proteins | sample BGWIniCompost_FD_187373 | JGI IMG/M metagenome (GOLD analysis project Ga0207873, IMG submission 187373) | Cellulose adapted compost microbial communities from Newby Island Compost Facility, Milpitas, CA, USA - BGW Initial Compost (SPAdes)... ... | reverse complement strand
CGGTGCGGCCCTGGCGACCAGAATGAGCACGCTGCCCGCGGTGCCCGTGCTGCTGGCGCTGTCCGGTGTGCCGGTGTGGTGCGCGTCCAAGGGCGCCTGGCGCCGCAGGGCGGCGCGGGCGTGCGCGGGGGCCGCCGCGGTGGGGCTGGTGGCGGTCGCCGTCGTGTGGGTGACGTATCTGCTGGTCGACCCGCGGCTGCGGTGGAATCCGCAGCAGCATGTGCCGGAGGTGCACGGACTGCGGGGACTGATGGTGGAGCTGATGCCGTTCCCGGAGCCGTACCGGGACGGCATGCGCATCCAGTTCGGCTTCGAGAACCTCCCCTGGGAGGGGTTCCTGTTCGGCCGGCTCTACACCGGCTCGCTCTGGTACTACCTGCCCGCCGCGCTGCTGGTGAAGACGCCGCTCGGGATGCTGGCGCTGTGGGCGGCCGGTGCCGTGACGCTGCTCGCGGTGCGGCGGCTGCGTCCGGCCGCGCCCTGTCTGCTGGCGGCTCCCGCGGTGCTGCTGCCGGCCGCCATGCAGGGGTCACGCAACTTCGGTACCCGGTACGCCCTGTTCCTGCCGCTCTTCCTGGCGGTGGCGGCGGGCTGTGTCCTGGTGCTGCGGCACCGGTGGGTCCGGATCGCCACCGGGGCGCTGGTGGTCTTCGTGGCGGTGAGTTCGCTGGGCACCTTCCCCTTCTATCTGCCGTACGCCAACGAGGCGTTCGGCGGACCGGCACACACCCGCCGGCATCTGCACGACTCCAACGTGGACTGGGGCCAGGACCTCGGCCGCCTCGCCGAACGACTGCGCGAGCGCTACCGCGGCGAGCGGATCTGGCTGGTCTACAAGGGCAGCGGTGTGCCGTCGTACTACGGGATACGGGCCGCCGACCCGCGCAAGGCGCCGCCCGAGCGGGTGCACGGGGTGCTGGCGGTCTCCGACTCGGCGGCGGCGAAGGCGACCGGACGGCTGGCCCGGCTGCTGGAGAGCAGCCGTCCGGTCGAGGACGTCGGCCACTCGATCACGATCTACCGGCGGTGAGCGGTGAGCGCCGCCCCGTGCCCCTCGGGAGCGCCGGCCCCGCGTCGCCGCCCCGCCCGCTGGAACGCGGCGGCGCTGACGTGCCGCATGACGCTGCTCGACACACGGTGACCGCCGTCGGGCAGGTCGCGGGTGCGCACCACGTGCACGGTGAGCGGGCCCGCCCACTCGTACCCCTTCTGTGCGGCGTGCCGGGCCAGGTGGTCGGTGAGCACCTGCCCCACGCCGCCGGCCCGGCGGCCCGGCTCCTCGTGGAGCGGGGCGGCCAGTTCCACCTCGTAGGCGTTGGGCACCATCACCCGGCCGCCCGGTGAGACCACGGCGTTGCTGTCGCACTCGTGCCGCAGCGCCTCCACCAGTCCGACCGGTTCGCGCTCGCGGCCCGGCAGCCTCGCCCGCACCGCCTCCCACCGGTTCTCCAGGACCTGCTCCAGCGCGCTCAGGGCGCTCATCGGGGTTCACCTGCCGTCGCGTCGTCGGGGTACGGGCCGTGCCATGGGTGCCGCGGACTCGGCGCCGCGGACGGAATGACAGCTCAGCGGTCCTCGAAGTCGTCGGGGCGGATCTGTGCCTCCTCCAGCGCCTCGCGCAGGGTGCGGCCGGTCCCGCCGGCGTCCTGTTCGTGGTTCCTGGCCCGCTCCGTGTCCGGCGCCTGTCCGGCGACGTCGGTGGTGCGGGTCTTCGGCCGGCTCTCCTCGGGGACGGTCATCCCGGTCGCTCCTTCGGTGCGGTGTGCGGCGTTCTGCGGCTGCAACCGGGCCTCGCGGCCCTGCGCCGGTGGCCGGGTTCCCGCCGGAGCCGGGGATATCCCCGCCGATGCATGCCGGATACGCAGCGGTGGGACGGCTGGTCGCCACGGTGAGTGAGCTATGTTGAACTCTCGTGGGAGACGAAGGAGGCGCACCGGTGCCATCGCCGCAGCAGGCACGCGCACAGGCATCCGCGATCACCTCGGGGAAGGCGGGCCAGGACACGGAGGTGTCCCCGACTTCCCAGCTCCGTGCGCTGTTCGACCGGCCGCGGCTCTCCCCCGGTCAGCGGCGCATCGCCCAGTACCTCATCGAGCACATCACCGAGGCGGCGTTCCTGTCGATCACGGACCTCGCGGACCGGGTCGGGGTCAGCCAGCCGTCGGTGACGCGGTTCGCCTCCGCCGTCGGTTTCAGCGGCTACCCCGCACTGCGGGAGAAGCTCCAGTCGATCGCTCTCGGCACGTTCGCCGGCGGCGCGGCCGAGGAGAACCGGGCCAACGAGCTGCAGGCGGCGGTCGACGCGGAGATCGAGAACCTGGAGAACCTGCGGCGCGACTTCGCCGACGCGGACCGGGTCATCGAGGTCGGCAGGCAGCTGTCGCAGTCGACCCCGCTGACCGTGCTCGGCCTGCGCATCTCCGTCTCCCTGGCCGAGTACTTCGCCTACGCGGCCCGGCGCATCCATCCGGATGTGCGGCTGGTGACACTGGGCGGCAGCGTCGCCTACGACGCGCTGCTGCAGTCGCGGGAGGCGGGCGGCACCTGGGTGCTGGCGTTCTCCATGCCGCGGCACGCGCACGAGACGCTCACGGCGGTGCAGGTGGCGCGCCGGGCGGGCCTGAAGGTCGCGCTGATCACCGACCTGGCCCTCGGGCCGATCGCGGACGAGGCCGACGTCACCTTCGCCACGGGCACCGGGTCGCGGCTGGTGTTCGACTCGTACGCGGCGCCGGGCGTGATGTGCGCGGCCCTGCTCCAGGCCATGACCGACGCGGATCCGGAGCGTACCCAGGCCCGCCTGGAGGAGTACGAGCAGGTCGCCGACCAGCACCAGTTCTTCATCCGGGACTGATCCCGGCCCGCGCCCGGAACGGAGCGGAAAACCAGGCTCCCCGGACTGCTTCCGGACCCGGGCCCTGACCCGTGTCACCCCTGCGGACAGCCATGAAGTGGACCATCCACTTCAAAGCGCGCATGAATGTTTTCATACGTCTTGCAAAGCGGACGGCATATATAAATACTGCTCACGGATCGCGGCCCAGCCGCGCGAGACACCCGAAGCCGCCGGCTCCTACCCGCTCCGGCGGGCGAGGGTGTCCGGTCGGGCATTCCCTGTCCGGCCGCCTGTGGCGGCCCCGGTCATCCCCTAGGCCGGGGCCGCCCCAACCCGTCGTCCACCCAACGACGCCGCACACCCGGAAGCGATAGACATGCCCGTGACGTCCACGCGAGTCAGCCCCGACTGGCCCTGCCAGGTCAAGATGCCCGGCAGCTACGACTGGGAGCGCTCGGCAGCGAAGTGGCTGCGCGAGCTGGTACCGGCTCGCTACGCGAGCTACCCCGCGTTCATCAGGAACCCCGTTCTCCTGGCCCGGCACGCCCAGCTCCAGGTCGAACAGGAGATCCGGGTGGCCCGCACCGCCCTGCAGACGGCCCGGGCCGACCTTCCCCGCATGGGCTTCCACGAGGGCGCCATCGAGCACACCATCAAGCTCTACGCCGCCGAGGTCATGCAGCTGCAGCACATCGCCCGCAGCGTCCGCGCCGTGACCCAGGCCCTGGTGGAGGCGGGCCGCTGACCTGCGTCCGGCCGCACACACCGCACCTCGGGCGGCCGCACCGCCCGCCACCTGCGTCTGATCACGGATCCTGGACACGCGGCAGTCATCGAACGGCCATTTGTGTGCCATGCTCGACCCGTGAGCGACCCCATGCCCCCGGTCGAGTCCGGAGCCGCACCCGACCTGGCGGAACTCGCCAGGGTCGTGGCGCGGCAGCGGGCCGAGATGGACCGCCTGCGCGAGCAGACGGCGACGTCAGGTGTCGTGGAACGCGCCAAGGGCGTGGTGATGGCCCTCACCGGCTGCTCCTCGGACGCCGCGGCAGAGACGCTGCTCCAGCGGGCCAAGGCCGCCCGCCGCTCGTTGCTCGAGGAGTGCTGGATCACGCTCGGGGAGGTGACCGCCACCTCGCCCGGCGGCACCGGCCCGGCCACCGCGGAGACCTACGACCGGCACGGCATGCCCGCCTCTCCCGCGGGCGACGAGCCGCCCGACGACGTCGCCGAGGCACTGAGCCGGCTCGGCCGGGCGCTGGTCCGGGTCGAGACCCCGCAGGATCTGGCCGACTGCCTGCTCGAGCACCTCGCGGCGGATCTGGGCGCCGACGCGGTGATGATCTACGTCCGCCGGCCCGCCGGCCACCTCGAGCTCCTCGGCCACGCCGGCATCGACGAGGCGCTGTCGGCCCGCTGGAACCAGGTGCCGCCGTTCAGCGGTGTCGCGCCGGTGCGGACGGTCGAGACCGGCCGGGCGCACTGACTGGAGGACTTCACCGAGGACAGCAAGCGGTACGCGCTCATCGGCGAGCCGTCCAGCCGCTGGCGCTCCCGCGCCTGGCTGCCCGTGCCGCCGGGCGGGAACGCCGAGTACTGCATCGGTGTGCTGCGCGAGCGCGAGGAGCCGTTCACCCCGCGCGACCGCGCCCATCTGCGGGGCGTGGTGCGGCTGTGCGCGGGCCGGCTGCTCGCCCTCGCCACCCCGCGCGACCCGGCCGAGGGGCTCACCAGCGCCGTGACGGCGCTGTTCGAGGCGCTGCCGGTGCCCGCGATGCTGCTGACCCCGGTGCGCGGACCCGCCGGGGAGGTGGAGGACCTGCGGATCGACGCGGTGACCGCGCAGGCCGCGGGACTGCTGTGCGGCACCGGCGGCGAGCCCACCGGGCGGCGGCTGCGCGAGTACCGGGACGACCTGCCCGACGCGTCACTGTGGCCGGGGTGCCTGCGCGCGCTGGCCACCGGCGAGCCGTACGACGGCAAGCCCTTCGCGCACGAGGAACTGGTGGACGGTGTACCGGAACTGTCCACCTACTCGGTACGGGTGACCCGGCTCGGCGACGCCCTGCTGTTCACCTGGATCCGCCACGCCTCCTCCGACCGGCAGGAGCAGCGGCTGGCCGACCTGCAGCGGCTGGGCAGCCTGGGCTGGGCGCACTGGAACCTCACCACCTCGGCGGTGTCCTGGTCCTCGCAGGTCTTCACCATCCTCGACCGCGATCCCTCGCTCGGTCCCCTCCCGCTCGAGGACCTTCCCCCGCTCGCCCTGAACGGCGACCGGGCCAGGCTGGCCCGGGCCGTCGAGCGGCTGCTGCAGCAGGGCGAGTCCTTCGACGCCCCGTTCCGGGTCCGCACCCCGCGCGGACTGCGGCATCTGCGGCTGGTCGCCGAGGCGGTGCCCGGCATGGACGGCTCTCCCGTCGAGGTGCACGGCTTCGTGCAGGACGTCTCCGAACGGCGCCGCGCCGAACTCGCCCTGGTGGAGAGCGAACGGGCCATCCTCACCCAGCACGACGTGCTGCAGGCCGAACGCAGCCTGGTCGCCCATCTGCAGAACGCCCTGCTGCCGCTGCCCGGGCGGCCGGTCGGCATGTCCGGCCTGCATGTCGAGGTGGCCTACCTGCCCGCGCAGGCGGGCATCTCCGTGGGCGGCGACTGGTTCAGCGCCATAGAACTGCCCGACGGGGACGCGCTGTTCGTCATCGGCGACGTCGCCGGGCACGGTGTCGGCGCCGTAGCGAACATGGCGCAGCTGCGGTTCACCACCAAGGGCATGGTGATCACCGGCTCCTCCCTGACCGGTGCACTGGCCCGCCTCAACACCCTGCTGCTGCACTCCCGGGACAGCCACGGCACCGCCACCATGATCCTGGCCCGGTACCAGCCCGCCGACCGCACGCTGACCTGGGCCCAGGCCGGGCACACGCCGCCGCTGCTGCTGCGCGACGGGGAGGCGACCTATCTGCCCCGCCCCCGTGGCATGCTGCTCGGCGCCACCGCGGCACCGCCCTACGAGGAGGCACGCTTCCGGCTCCGGCCGGGCGACCGGTTGCTGCTGTACACGGACGGGCTGGTGGAGCGGCCCCCGGAGAACCTCGACAGGGGCCTGGACCGGCTCGCCCGCGCCGTGGCCTCCGACCTCGGGGACGAACCGGGGTCGCTGGGCCGCCTGCTCGACACGATGCTGCAGGACGAGCGCCGCGACGACGTCTGCGTCCTGGACATCCAGGTGCCGCACGAGCGGCACGGCTGAGCAGCGCGCCGGTTCCCTGCCGGTCGGTACGCCGGTCCCCCTGCCCTCACGCCGGGTCCCGGTACGGTGTGCCGGACCCGGCCGCGTAGGACGGTGTCCGCGACTCCAGCGCCCGGCGGGTGTCGTCGCCGTAGACGCCCTCCTCGTCGCCCTGGATGCCGTACCAGAGCTGGAACCGGGCGACGGCCGCGGTCAGCGTGGCGTCGTAGCGGCCGTGGGTGGCACCGTCGCGGTAGACGTCCGGGATGCGCAGCAGCCGCTGCTGCAGTTCCACCACCTCCGGGCCGGTGTCGCCCTCGCTGAGGAATCCGCTGGTGTCGCGCCGCGGCGGGGGCGGCGGGGACGGCTCGGGCGCGCCGGTGGCCGGGGGGACCGAAACCTCGGGGGCGGCACGGTCGCCGGTGTCCGGTCCGATGAGCAGGGCGGCCCCGCCGAAGCCGACGACGGCCGCGACCACCATGGCGGCCGGCACGAGCGCGGGCCGCCCCGCCAGCGGGGCGCGGCGACGCCCGCCGCCGGGTACGCAGGGCGGCAGCTCCTGGGTCTCCTCCTCTGATCCGGGCGGTGCCTCGGGCGGTGGCACCTGCTCGAAGCCGGCCTGGTCCTCCTCGAACTGCCGGAACAGTTCGGCGAGCGCGTCGGTGCGGCGCGGGCGCAGGACGCGGATGGGTTCGAGGGGCGGTCCGCCGTTCGACGGCCCCGGCTCGGACGGTGTCGTCACAGCTGCTCTCCTCCTCCCGTGGGCGGGCCGCCCCGCACGTCCGGGGAGGGCGGGCCGCCCGATGCGCAGATATACGCGCCGGGGGCCGCGAGGGTTCAGAAGGGGAGGGCGAGGCGGTGCCGGGCGGCAGCGGGGGAAGCGAGTTCAGCGGGCGCCGAGGAAGCGGTGCAGTGAGGCCGTCATGGCGGACACGAAGGCGTCCCGGCGCTGCTCGTCGAGGGCGTCGAGGGAGAGGTAGGGGTTGAGGTCCTCCAGCTCGACGAGGAGCAGCCCGCCGTCGGGTGCCCGGCAGGCGTCCACCCGCTGGATGCCGTGCTCGAGGGTGTTCCAGTCGATGAACCGCCGGGCGAACTCCAGGTCGGCCCGGGACGGTTCGTACGGGGTCAGCTGCCAGCGCCGGTCGGTGTCGGGGGCGTGGAGCGCGTACTGGAAGGCGTCGTCGACGAAGTAGAAGGAGACCTCGTAGGCGAAGTCGATGTGCGGCTGGACGAGGACGGTGCCGTCGACGAGCACGGGCACCTCGTCCGGCGGGACGACGCGCAGGCCGATGGAGTCGGCGCCGAGCCTGGGCTTGACGACATAGCGCTCGGCCGGGGGCAGGCGGTGCAGGTCCTCCGCCCGGTCGACGGTGGGTATGACCGGATGGCCCTCGGCGGTCAGGTCGAGCAGGTACTGTTTGCCTGCCATGTCGCCGCGGCCGGTGAGCGGGTTGTAGACGGGGGTGCCGGTGGCCGTGGCCCGGGCACGGAAGGCCTCGTACGCGTCGCGGTACTCCAGGACCGGGCCGCTGTTGCGGACCACCACCGCGTCGAACGCGTCGAGCAGCGCGGCGGCGTCCTTCGGATGGCACAGGGCCAGGTCGAAGCGGGTGCGCAGCCGCGAGGTCAGGAAGACGTCCTCGTCGCCGTAGCGGCGCCCGCGGGCCGGGTAGGCCAGGTCGGTCACGAACAGGACGCGGGGACGCTCGGACGGCATGCGGGCTCCTCGGCAGTGGTGGTCACACGATCCTATGAGCCCGTTGCGCCGGCCGGTCATCGCGGACAGCACTCAGTTCCGTGCCGAGTGTGCACTGAGTGCCATGTTCGGTTCTCAAATGCTACGTTCCCGTTCATGAGCTCCAGCAGTGCGGCTCCCGGCCGCGACGACAGGGCCGGCCGGCCGGGCAGGCCCCCGATGCGCGACGCGCTGATCGCGGCGGCGTTCCGGCTGTTCCTGGAGCGGGGCTACGAGGAGACGACCGTCGACGACATCGTGGCGCTCGCCGGGGTCGGACGCCGGTCGTTCTTCCGGTACTTCCCGTCCAAGGAGGACGTGGTCTTCCCGGACCACGAGCGCTGCCTCGCCGACATGACCGCCTTCCTCGAGGCGAGCACGGACGAGGACGATCCGGTGCGGCGGGTGTGCGACGCGGCCCGGCTGGTGCTGCGCATGTACGCCGAGAAGCCGGAGTTCTCCGTCCAGCGCTACCGGCTGACCAAGCGGGTTCCGGTGCTGCGCGCCTACGAGCTGTCGGTGGTCTGGCGCTATCAGCGCGCGCTCGCGGGGTATCTGCGCGAGCGTTTCGCCGGGCGGCGGGACGCCGGCCTGCGGGCCGATGTGATCGCGGCGGCGGTGGTGGCGGCGCACAACAACGCGCTGCGCGCCTGGCTGCGTTCGGACGGCAAGGGCGACGCGGAGGCCGCGGTGGACCACGCCCTGCGGCACGTCCAGGCCGCGTTCGGCGCGATGCCGGCACCCCCGGCGGGCGAGCTGCCCGAGGACGTGGTGGTGGTCGTCGCCCGGCGCGAGACGCCGCTGTGGCGGGTGGTGCAGGAGCTGGAGACGACCCTGGGACGCGGCTGAGCGCACAGCGTCGCCCCGTCCGTTCGCGCCGCGGGCGACCTCGTGCGGCACCCGATGGTGTGCCAGGCGACCTCCGTTCGCTCACCGGGGGCACCTCGTGTGGCGCCCGTTCGCGCAATTCAGGGTACGCAGTGCCTTTACGTGTGGCACTCAGTGCCATACTCTGTCGCTGTGCACGGTGGCACGGCGAGCCGCGCACACCCGTGTCCGGGCGACCGGACACCCGGGATTCCGGCCGAGTGCAGGGAGTTGACCAGCGTGTACCACCACTCAGGAAGCGTCGCTCAGCAGGCAGCCGGCTCCGCGACGGGCATCCTCGAAGCGCAGGGCCCGGAGTCGGAGGCCATCCTCTTCCAGCGCTGCACCTGGTGCGGCACCGCGATGTACCACCGGTTGCTGTGCCCCGTCTGCCAGGGCAGCGACCTGCGCACGGAGCGCAGCGAGGGCGTCGGCACGGTCCGCCACTCGACGGTGGTGCACCGCAACACCCCGGCCGCCCGCAACGTGTCGCTGATCGAGATGGCCGAGGGTTTCGTGGTGCGGGGACGGGTGATGGGCCCGCCCATCGGCATCCACAGCGGCGACCGGGTGCGGCTGTCCACCGCCAAGGACCCGGTGCGCGGCGAGCCGGTCTTCCAGCTGATCGACGAGCCCTACCGGGCGTGGACCTGACGGACCGCCAGGACGCGGCTCTGCGGGCCCCGGCGGTCGGCCATGGCCGTCACAGGGTGATGCGGATGCCCACCGTGCCGTCCAGGCCGCGCCGCAGCCGGCTGCCGAGCAGCGTGAGCCGGCCCAGCAGCCCGTACTTGCGGGCGATCAGCTCGCGGTAGCGGGCGGTCGTCTCCGCGTCGCAGATCTCCGCGGTGGCGGGTACCAGGTCGCCGGTGGGGTTGCCGCGCATGTCGCAGGGGCCGACGAGGACGTCGGGGCGGTTGCGGATCCGCTTGACCTTCCACGAGTCGGCCGCGGTCCACACGCCGAGCGCGTCGCCGTCCCGCACCACCCACACCGGGGTGGCGACCGGCGTGCCGTTGCGCCGGTAGCTGGTGACCAACAGGTACTTCCCCGCCGCGAGCCGTGCCACCAACGCATCGTCCATACCGGCCAGTCTAAGACCGCGTGGCGAGCGGGGAGCCGCCCTCGGCGGCGGTCCGCATGCGGCGCACCGCCTCCTCGATCACCTCGGGCGATGCGGCGAGGTTCAGCCGGGCGTGCCCGGCCCCGCCGGTGCCGAAGGCCGGCCCGGGGCTGAGGGCCACCCAGCCGCGTTCCAGGAAGACCCGCGCTGGGTCGTCGCCGAGACCGAGGGCGCGGCAGTCGAGCCAGGCGAGGTAGGTGGCCTCGCCCGGCCGGTAGCGGACGTCCGGCAGATGCTCGGCGAGGAGCCGGGCCAGCAGGCGGCGGTTGGCGTCGATCCCGGCGAGCACCGCGTCCAGCCAGTCGGTGCCCTCGCGCAGTGCGGCGGTGTGGGCGATGACACCGAGATGGCTCGGGCCGTGGCCGACCTCCTCCGGCATCCGGGCCAGGTCCTCGGCGGCGCCGGGCCCGGCGATGGCCAGGGCCGCCTTGAGTCCGGCGAGGTTCCAGGCCTTGGAGGCGGACATCAGGGACAGTCCGCGCTCGCCGCCCGGCACGCTCAGATACGGCACGAAGTCCGTGTCGCCGACGACCAGCGGGGCGTGGATCTCGTCGGCGACGACCCGCACGCCGTAGCGGTCGGCGAGGGCGGCGACGGCGGTCAGCTCCTCGGCGGTGTGCACGGTGCCGGTGGGGTTGTGCGGGCTGCACAGCAGATGGGCGGCGCGCCGGCCGCCCGCCACGGCCCGGCGGTAGGCGTTTTCGAGCGCGTCGAGGTCCAGGCGCCCGTCCGGGCCGAGCGGCGCCTCGGCCGTGCGGCGGTCCATGTGCCGCACGAAGTCGTAGAAGGGCGGGTAGACCGGCGGGTTCACCACCACCGTGTCGCCGTGGCCGGTGACCAGCTTGAGCATCTCCACCACGCCCAGCATCACGTCGGGCACCAGCGCGGTGCGCTCGACCGCGAGGCCCTTCCAGCCCCACCGCTGCTCCGCGAAGGCGGCGAGCGCCTCGGCGTAGGCGGTTCCGGCGGGGTATCCGGTGTCGCCGAGTTCGAGTGCCCCGGTGACGGCCCGGACGACGGGGCCGGCGAGCGGCACGTCCATCTCGGCCACCCACAGCGGCAGCACGTCGTCGGGGTAGGTGCGCCACTTCATGCTGGTGCGGCGACGCAGCTGGTCGAGGGTGAGGACGGCGAAGGGATCAAGGTCACCGGACGTCTCGTGCGGGATCCTGGCCATGAGCCGCAGGATAGGCCCCGGTGGCCGGCCCGCGGCGACATCACGCCACGGGAGATGTCTTCCGGCCGATGCGGCGGGCGCTGAACACGCCGGGTCCCGTACCCGTATGGACAGAGGGCGCTCGAACCGAGGGAGCGCCCCGTGGTGTGCGCACCGCGCGCTGTTCAGTACGGGAGCGATGCATGAGGCACGCACGACGACGGGTCGTCCGGCGAGTGACACGGCTGGCGGCCGTCGGCGGAATCCTCCTGGGATGCACGATGGTCACCCGCGCGGTGGCGACCGAACCGCCCGCGGCCGACGCGGTGCCGTTCGCGGCGACGGCCGGCGACGCGGTGGACCAGGGACCCGGAGCGCGGCTGGTGTCGCGGCTCGGCACCGACCGCACGGCGGGCAGCTGGATCGGCGCCGACGGCCGGACGGTGGTCGCCGTCACCGACGAGGAGGCGGCGCGTGAGGTCGAACGAGCCGGCGCCGAGCCGAAGATGGTGCGGCACAGCATGAGCGAGCTGAAGTCGGCCACCCAGACGCTGCGTTCGGCCAAGCGCGTGCCGGGCACGGCGTGGGCGATGGACTACCGCTCCAACGAGGTGGTGGTCCGGGGCGATCGCACGGTGTCGTCGGACGACTGGTCGGATCTGACCGAAGTCGCCGAGGGCATCGGCGGTTTCGTGCGCATGGAGCGCACCGAGGGAACCTTCACCACCCGGCTCAACGGCGCCGCGCCCATCCTGTCCACCGCGGGCCGCTGCTCCGCCGGGTTCAACGTCACCGACGGGACGCGGGAGTTCATCCTCACGGCCGGGCACTGCGGGCCGGAGGGCTCGGTGTGGTTCTCCGACGGGCGTGGCCGCAAGGAGGTCGGCACCACGGTCGGCGGCAGCTTCCCCGGCGACGACTACTCCCTGATCGAGTACGCCGGCGGGCGGGCCGGCGAGGGGGCCGGCGTGGTGGCGATCGGGGACGGCAAGGGCGTGCGGATCACCGGGGTGGGCGAGCCCGCCGTCGGCCAGCGGGTGTTCCGCAGCGGCAGCACCAGCGGCCTGCGCGACGGTGAGGTGACCGCCCTCAACGCCACGGTCAACTACCCCGAGGGCACGGTCAGCGGGCTGATCGAGACCAATGTGTGCGCCGAGCCGGGCGACAGCGGCGGGCCGATGTTCTCCGAGGGCGTCGCGCTGGGCGTCACCTCCGGCGGCAGCGGCGACTGCCGCACGGGCGGCACCACGTACTTCCAGCCGGTGACCAAGGCGCTCTCCGCACTGAACGTCAAGCTCATCGTGGCGCCGCAGGAGAACGGCCGGCAGGCGGCCCCCTCCCCCGCGCCCTCGGGCCCGGCCGCCGCGGCCCCCGGCGGTGCCTCGCCGGGCTCCTCGGCACCGACGTCGGGCGTCCCCAGCGCGTCCACGGTGCTGTCGCGCCTGACCGACCCGCGCAATGTGGGCCCGGGGCTGCTGGTGGTCGGCGGCAGCATGGTGGCGCTGGTGGCCACCCGGTGGATCAGGGCGGAGCAGGACCGCAGGGCCTACCAGCGGCACTACTCGGCGATGTGGGGCTGACCGGGCCGCCCGTGAGACAGGGGCAGGGCACCCATGCGGTCATGGGCGCCCTGCTGACGGTTCTGTGATGCCGAGGTGACCGGCCTCCCGCCGGCCGGCGGGAGGTCAGGCCGCCTTGGCCGGCTGCGGCAGGGCGGCGGCCCACTCCAGGACGAGGCGCTGGTACTCCTCGCGCTGCTCGCTGCTCAGTGTCCCGCCCGACCGGAGCCACAGGGCCCGGATCTCCTCGTTGACCTCGGCGGCCGATCGCTCGGCGGAGGGTTCAACAGTGGTGGACATGCTGTGAAGCATACGGGGCCCGACGTGAAGGCGCTGTGAGTAAGCGCACCCATAACGGGCATTCCAGACGTGTTGCTGATCACGTCATCCGGCGCGCCCCGCAGGCGAGTTCGGCACGGCTCCCGGGCGCTCAGGTGCCCGGCTTGCGGCCGTAGACGTAGACCTCGTCACCGTTCTTGAGCAGGGACCAGTACTTCTTGGCGTCGTTCTCGGTCATGTTGACGCAGCCGTGCGAGCCCGGCGGGTTCCACATGCTGACGCCGACCGAGTGGAAGGCCTGGCCGCCGTCGAAGAACTGGGCGTAGGGCATCGGCACGTCGTAGATGGTCGAGTGGGGTTCTCGTTCCGCCAGTAGATCTTCTTCAGGCCGGTGCGGGTCTCGTAGCCGTCGCGTCCCGTCCGGACGGGAACGGGGCCGTGGACGAGCTTCTTGCCGTCCTGGATCCAGCTGAGCTGGCGGGTGAGGTCGACGCAGGCGACGCGGCCCTTGTCCACCGGGCACGTGCCCGCCTTGTTCGGGTTCTTCCCGGCGGCCTCCTGCTTGTTCATGAGGTCCATCACGCCCCAGGTCACGGGACCCGCGTAGTCGATGTCCGGCGTGATGCCGTGCTTGGCCTGGAAGGCACGGACGACCTTGCAGTCGGCGGAGGACTGCTTGCCGTCGACCGGGCGGCCGAGGAACTTCTCGACCTGCTTCTGGTGCGGCCCCGCCTCGGTCGTGCAGCCCGCGGCCTGCGCCGGTGCGGTGCCGAGCGCCAGCGTGAGCGGGGCCATCAGTGCGGTGAGCCCGAGAACGACAGCACCACGTCTACGTATGTCCCCCATAGTCCGATTTGCCTTTCCCGTGGAGTTGGGCGCATGGCCTGCGCACTCTGCCAGGTGGACGGCCCATCGGAAAAGCCGGTCGTACGGACCCGGGTGCCGGAACCGAACGGTGACCTGAGAGGAACAGCACAGCCCACTCGCGCTCCGCCCGTCTCAGCGGACCCCTCACCCCCGCGGCAGAGCCTGATGGAAGCCGGAGTTGACGGCGGTGATGCCGCCGTCGACGACCAGGGTGGCTCCGGTGATCCAGGAGGCGTCCCGGGAGGCGAGAAACGTCACAGCGGCCGCGACGTCCTCCGGCTCGCCGACCCTGCGCAGCGGGTACAGACCGCGCACGGCCTCCAGGTCGGCCTCCCTGCCCTCCCAGGCCCGGGTACGGACGGTACCGGGCGCCACCAGGTTGACCCGCACGCCCCTCGGCCCGGCGTGGCCCGCCAGGGTGCGGGTGAGGGAGATCAGCCCGGCCTTGGCGGCGCTGTAGGCGTGGTTGCCGAAGTCCTGCAGCCCGTTGACCGAGCCGATGTTCACGATCGCCCCGTGGCCGGACGCCGCCAGGTGCGGCAGGGCGGCCCGGCAGCAGCGGTACGCGCCGGAGAGGGTGATGTCCAGGTCCGCCGCCCACTGCTCGTCCGGCTGCTCCTCGAAGCCGGGGGTGTCGGGCGAGCAGTGGGCGGCGTTGTTGACCAGGACGTCGAGCGAGCCGAGGGCCCCGGCGCAGCGCGCGACGGCCGCCTCCACGGACGCCCGGTCGGCCACGTCGCACTCGCACGCCTCGGCGCTCAGGCCCCGCTCGCGCAGGGCCGACGCCGTTCGCTCGGCCTCGGCCCCGTCCAGGTCGGCCACCAGCACCGCGGCGCCCTCCTCGGCGAAGCGCCGGGCGGTGGCGGCGCCGATGCCGCGCGCCGCGCCGGTGATCAGAACCCCGTACCCGTCGAAGCGTCCCGCGTCCGTCGTCATGGCGCGACGGTATACGGCCCGACGAGCGCCACGGGAGAGCCCGGGAGCCGGTCCATGACACCGGCCGGCCCCTGCTAGCGGTAGCCGGTGACGTCGGCCGGCTTGCCCGCGTCCTGCACCTCGACCAGGTAGCGCCAGGCGTCCGGGCTGCTGCCGTCCAGGTCGGTGAAGCCGTACTCGCGGGCGAGGCCGCCGCTGGAGAGGGAGGCGCCGTTGTGGCGGGACACGTCCGGGTCCGCGGCGAGGGCCGCGACCGCGCGGCCCACGTAGCGCGGGGTCTCGGAGATGGCGAAGTGGGGCACGCGTTCCAGGGCGTCCCGCCAGTTGTCCTCGCGCACCCCGAACTCCTCCAGCATGATCTCGGAGCGCAGCCAGCCCGGGGTGAGCGCGACGGCGGTGGCCCCCCGCGGGCCGAGTTCATGACTGAGCGCGAACGCCATCCGCAGCACGGCCGACTTGGCCAGGTCGTAGAAGAAGCTGACCCGGTAGTGATCGCGGTTGTAGTCGGCGGTGCCGTCGGTGACCTCGACGACCAGCCCGCCGGGCCGGCGCAGGAGCAGGGGCAGCGCGTGATGGCTGGTGATCGCGTGGGTGTCGATCGCCAGCCGGAGCAGCCTCAGCCCCTTGTCCAAGTCGTGCTCCCAGACGGGCGCCTCCCAGTCGAAGAGCTTCTCGGCGCCCCAGATGTCGTTGACCAGGACGTCGAGCCGCCCCTGCTCGCGGTCGATCCGCTCCACCAGCGCCCGCACCTGCTCGGGTACGAGGTGATCGGTCGGTACGGCGATGCCTCGGCCGCCCGCCTCGGTGACCAGGCCGGCGGTGTCCTCCAGGGTCTCCGGCCGGTCGTACTCGGAGCGGCGCTCACGGGTGCTGCGGCCGGTCACGTAGACGGTCGCGCCGGCCGCGCCCAGCTCGACGGCGATGCCCCGCCCCGCTCCCCTGGTCGCGCCGGCGACCAGTGCCACCTTGCCCTTGAGTTCCTTCGCCATGTCCGGCCTCCCGCCGTTCTCGTGCTGCTTCCGCCGCGCCCGCCGCTGCCGGGGGCGGCGTGTACCGCTGCGATCGTGGCGGGTAAGCCGGACATCTTCTGTCACCTTTTCCGGCGGGTCGGCCCCGAGGGCGAACCGGACCGGCTCAGTGGCCGCGGGCGATCCACTCCTCCAGGTGCGGGGCCTCGGCGCCGATGGTGGTCTCGTCCCCGTGTCCGGTGAGCACCCTCGTCTCCGGCGGAAGGGTCAGCAACCGGTCCCGGATGGAGCCGATGATCGTCGGGAAGTGGGAGAACGAGCGGCCGGTGGCGCCGGGGCCGCCCTGGAACAGCGTGTCGCCGGTGAAGACGACCCCGAGGCCCGGGTCGTGCAGGCAGACCGCGCCCGGCGCGTGCCCCGGCGTGTGCAGGACGGTGAGATCGGCGCCGCCCGCCTCGATCACCTGTCCGTCGACCAGAAAGGCGTCGGGCTCCCGGTCGGGGTGGGTCAGTTTCCACAGCGGCAGGTCGTCCTGGTGCAGCCACACGGTGGCTCCGGTGCGCTCGGCGAGGGCGGGCGCGGCGTTGATGTGGTCGTTGTGGGCGTGGGTGCAGACGATCGCGGTGAGCCGGCGGTCGCCGACGGCCCCGGCGATGGCGTCGGCGTCGTGAGCGGCGTCGATGACGACCGCCTGGTGGTCGTCGCCCACGATCCACACGTTGTTGTCGACGTCCCAGGTACCGCCGTCCAGGGTGAACTGCCCGGAGGTGACGACGCGTTCGATGCGGGCGGTCATCACAGCACCACCACCGAACGCAGCACGTCGCCCCGGTGCATCCGCTCGAACGCCTTCTCCACCTCGTCCAGTCGGATGGTCTCGGTGACGAACGCGCCCAGGTCCAGGCGCCCCTGGAGATGCAGGTCGATCAGCATCGGGAAGTCGCGGGAGGGCAGGCAGTCGCCGTACCAGGAGGACTTCAGCGCCCCGCCGCGCCCGAAGACGTCCAGCAGCGGCAGCTCCAGCTTCATCTCGGGCGTGGGCACGCCGACCAGGACGACCGTGCCGGCCAGATCGCGGGCGTAGAAGGCCTGCTTGTACGTCTCGGGGCGGCCCACCGCCTCGATCACGACGTCGGCGCCGAAGCCGCCGGTGAGCTCGCGGATCGCCTCCACGGGGTCCGTGGTGCGCGAGTTGACGGTGTGGGTGGCGCCCATGGAGCGGGCGAGCTCCAGCTTCCGGTCCTCGACGTCGACCGCGATGATCCTGGCCGCACCGGCCAGCCGCGATCCTGCGATGGCCGCGTCGCCGACGCCGCCGCAGCCGATGACCGCCACCGAGTCGCCCCGGCTCACGTTTCCGGTGTTGATGGCGGCGCCGATGCCGGCCATCACCCCGCAGCCGAGCAGTCCGGCCACCTCCGGGGCGACCGCGGGGTCGACCTTGGTGCACTGCCCGGCGGCCACCAGGGTCTTCTCGATGAAGGCGCCGATGCCCAGGGCCGGGGAGAGTTCGGTGCCGTCGGTCAGGGTCATCTTCTGGCGGGCGTTGTGCGTGTCGAAGCAGTACCACGGGCGCCCGCGCAGACAGGCCCGGCACTTCCCGCAGACCGCGCGCCAGTTGAGGATCACGAAGTCGCCGGGTGCGACATCGCTGACGCCGTCGCCGACCGACTCCACCACTCCCGCGGCCTCGTGGCCGAGCAGGAAGGGGAAGTCGTCGCTGATGCCGCCCTGCTTGTAGTGGAGATCGGTGTGGCACACCCCGCAGGCCTGGATACGGACGACCGCCTCGCCCGGCCCGGGGTCGGGTACGACGACCGTCTCGATGCGTACCGGCTCGTCCTTCGCCGGTGCGATCACGCCCCGCACTTCCTGCGCCATGGTGCGACTCCTTCGTCGGCCTGTGTCCGTCGCTGACGACCTTACGTCCGACTGATCGGTCAGGCCGGTGTCCGCGCCGGATGCCCGGGGCCGGGCCGGGGACGGTGCTGCGCTTGCCCGGCGGGCCGGGGCGGAGGAGGCTCGTAGTCGGGGCCCCCGCGGCCCGCTCCGAGGACCGCGCCGCGGCCCGCCCAAGGAGGTCATCATGGCAACCGCGGCAGAACCCGTCTTCACCACCGACACCCTGCGCCGCTGCATCGAGTCCGACTCGGCGGCGGACCTGGTGTCGCTGTACGCCGACGACGCCGAGCTGCGCGTCGTGGACCACAACTCCCAGCCCAGCCACCCGAAGGTCCTGCACGGCCGCGACGAGATCGCCGCCATGCTCGAGGACGTCTACAGCCGGGACATGACGCACACGCTGGAGCAGTGCGTCGTCCAGGGGGATCACGCCGCCTACTGCGAGAGCTGCCGGTACTCCGACGGCGTACGGGTGCTCTCGGAGTCGATGCTCTCGCTGCGCGACGGGAAGATCACCGAGCAGACGCTCATCCAGGCGTGGGACGAGTAGCGGGTAGCGGCACGAGCAGGGCCGCAGGGACAGAAAAGTCCTGGTCAGAGGGTGCGGGGCCGGCGATCCGGACGAAACGGCGGACCGGGTGTGTGAGCCGGGAGCAACTGGGTAGTCGAGCGGTATCCACCCTCCGATCGTGGGAAGGAGGTCCGTGACAGCGCATCTACTCGCAGCGCCCGGGCCGCTTCCACCGACAACGAAGCGGCCCGGACCGTGTGCGGACCGTCACCGCCGCGGAGGCAGCCGGTGCAGACGCACCTCGGTGAGCCGGCCGGAGTCGAGGGTGGCGGTCATATAGGTGCAGTGCGGCTGCCGGCGCCGGTCCGTCGGGGATCCCGGGTTCAGCAACCGCAGCCCGGTCGGCGCGGTGGTGTCCCAGGGGATGTGACTGTGCCCGAAGACCAGCACGTCCAGCTCGGGGAACCGGGCGGCGCACCTCTCCTCACGGCCCCGGGCGGGGCCCGTCTCGTGGATCACCCCGAAGCGCAGCCCGTCGAGTTCGGCGCAGGCGATCTCCGGAAGCCGCGCGCGCAGTTCGGGGCCTCGTTGTTGCCGTACACCGCCACGAGCCGCCGGCTGCGGCCGAGCAGCAGATCGAGAGTGGCCACGTCGACCCAGTCGCCCGCGTGGAACACGACGTCCGCTGCGGCGAGTTCATCGAGCAGTTCCCCGGGCAGCCGCTTGGCCCGTTTCGGAAGATGCGTGTCCGACGTCAGCAGCAGGCGCACTGGCACTCCATGGGGGGACCCTCGGTCACGGCACGGTCTCGTGGGTGGCGAATGGCCGGACGGCACCGGCCGCGGGGTTACGATCGGGCAACGCATACCAAGACAAAACGTTCGTCGGCAAGAAGACCCGAAGGGCCCCTGAACTCCATGCCGGTCAAGGTCAGCGTCATCGTTCCCGTCTACAACCCGGGAATCTACATCGAGGACTGCATCGCCTCGCTGCAACGCCAGTCGCTTCCGCCCGACGAGTACGAAGCGATCTTCGTCGACGACGGTTCCACCGACGACACGCCCGCCCGGCTCGACCGCCTCGCGGCCGGGGACCCGCGGATGCGGGTGATCCACCAGGAGAACTCCGGCTGGTCGGGCAAGCCCCGCAACGTCGGGATCGAGGCCGCCCGGGGCGAGTTCGTGATGTTCGTCGACAACGACGACTACCTGGGCGACGAGGCGCTGGAGCGCATGTACGACTACGGCGTGGCGAACGGAGCCGATGTCGTGGTCGGCAAGATGGCCGGCAAGGGCCGGGGGGTGCCGGTGGAGCTGTTCCGCCGCAACCATCCGCGGGCCACCGTCGAGAACGCGCCGCTGATCGACAGTCTCACCCCGCACAAGATGTTCCGGCGGGAGTTCCTCGACCGCATCGGGCTGCGCTTCCCGGAGGGGCGCCGCCGCCTGGAGGACCACGTCTTCGTCACCGAGGCGTATCTGCGGGCGAAGAACGTGTCCGTGCTCAGCGACTACGTCTGCTACTACCACATCCGCCGGGACGACGCCTCGAACGCCGGCTTCCAGCGGTTCGACCCGGTGGGCTACTTCAAGAACCTGCGTGAGGCGCTGGACGTCGTCGAGCGGTACACCGAGCCGGGCCCGCTGCGCGACCGGCTGTTCCGCCGCTGGCTGCGGGTGGAGATGGTGGAGCGGCTGCGCGCCAAGCGGCTCCTCGCCCTGCCGGACGACTACCGCAGGGAGCTGTTCGCGGAGATCCACAAGGTCGTGGTGGAACGGTTCGGTCCGGGGGTGGCGGCCGGTCTGCAGCCGACGCAGCAGGTGGTGGCGGCGCTGACCGCCGCGGACCGCTACGAGGACGTGGTGGCGTTCGCCGAGTGGGAGGCCGGGGTCGCGCCCGAGGCGGTGCCCACCGGGGTCGAGTGGCGGGACGGCTCGCTGCGGGTGGGCTTCACCGCCCAGTTCACCACCCCCGCGGGGCCCTTGACCTTCCCGCGGGAGGCGAGCCGCACCCCGCTGACCGACGCGCCGAAGACCGTGGAGGACGCGGTGCGGTGGGTCGCCGCGGAGACCGCGGCGCGCTTCGGCCAGGCCACCGCGGATCTGCTGCTGCGGGAACGCAGCAGCGCCGCCCAGTACTTCCAGCCGGTCGAGTTCACCCGCGAGACGGTTCCCGCCGACGACGGCGAGCAGGTGCGGCTGGTGCTGCGGGCCACCGCGAACGTCGACCCGGCCGCGCTGCCCGGCAAGGGCGTGTGGGACGCGGTGGTACGGGTGAAGCTCGGCGGCTGGACGAAGGAGTGCCGTTTCGGCCCCGCCCCGCGCGCCACCCGCCCCGAGCCGTACGCGGCCGCGATCGCCGGCCGCGGGGTGCTGCCGTACTGGACGGAGCCGCACGGGAATCTCGCGCTGGACAACGACGTCAAGGCCAAGCGCACCGGCCTCGACCGGGTGGGCCGCGGCGATGTGTCCGTCGACGGCACCCGGATGACCGCGCGGCTGCCTCTGCACGCCGCCGACGGGACGAAGGTGCGGCTGCGCCTCGTCTCCTCGCGCCGGACACTGCAGGCGGACGCCACGCTGACCGGCGAGCCGGACGGGCCGGGCAGCCGGCTTCGGGCGGACCTCCCGGCGGCGCTGCCGCGAGGGGTCTGGCGCGTGTCGCTCTGCCTGGGGCCGGACGCCGCCGAACCCCGGTGGATCGCCCTGCCGTTCGCACTGCGCGCCACGGGCGGCGGCACACTGGTGGTGCCCGTCCCGCGGCCCGGCCGGCTGCGCCGACTGCTGCGCAGGGCCCGGCGGGTGCTCGGCGCGGCGCGCCGACGGGTCACTCCCCTGGTGGACGGCGGCAAGGGAAGGCGGTGAAGCGTGCGCGCGCTGGAGATCGAGGACGCATGGGTGCTGGAGCCGAAGGTGTTCCCGGACGAGCGGGGCAGCTTCCACGAGTGGTACCGGGGTGAGGAGTTCCGCGAGGCGACCGGCTACGACCTGTCGCTGGCGCAGGCCAACTGCTCGGTGTCGCGCCGCGGGGTGATCCGCGGAGTGCACTACGCGGACGTGCCCCCGGGGCAGGCCAAGTACGTGACCTGCGTGCGCGGCGCGGTCCTGGACGTGATCGTGGATCTGCGGGTGGGCTCCCCCGGCTACGGCCGCTGGGAGGCGGTCCGGCTCGACGACGACACCCGGCACGCCGTCTTCCTCTCCGAGGGCCTCGGCCATGCCTTCATGGCCCTCACCGACGAGGCGACGGTGGTGTACCTGTGCTCCACCGGCTACGCGCCGAAGCGGGAGCACGGCGTGCACCCGCTCGACCCGGCCCTGGGGATCGCCTGGCCGGAGGGCATCGACCCGGTGCTGTCGCCGAAGGACCAGCAGGCGCCGGCGCTGGCCGAGGCGGAGCGCCTCGGCCTGCTGCCGACGTACGAGGCCTGCCGCGCACGCTACGAGGAGCTGCGCGGCAGGGGGGTCAGCGGCTGACGCCGACCTGCTCGAGGGAGCGGCGCAGGGGCTCCCAGCCCATGCGCCGCGGCAGGCCACGGTTGCGGGCCTGCACCAGCGGCTTCCAGAACTTCGCCTCGAGCAGCGCCTCGGGCGGCACGGCCCCGGCCCGCTCCAGGATGGTCTCCGGCACCTTCTGCGGGTCGGGCACCTTGTACTCGGCGAGGATCTCGTCGTACTTCTCGTGCAGCACCCGGTTCTCCGGGTCGGCGCCGAAGACGACCAGCTGGCCGGTGGGCTGGGTGTCGACCAGGACGGCCACCAGGTCGGGGCGGTAGCGGGCCAGCACCTCGGTCATCTTGAAGACGTCGCCGGTCCAGGCGGTGGTGTGCCGGTCACGGGCGGCCTCGTCGACGCTGCGCGGGAGCATGTCGTCGAACACGATGACGCTGGCCCAGTCGGAGTGCTTCTCCACGTTCATGAAGTCGCGCAGGGCGTACTCGAACAGGTGCATGCCGTCGATGAACGACAGGTCCAGCGTGGTGCGCCGCCAGTACCCGAACGGGCTGCGGCCGCGGCGGAGGTTGCGCAGCGGATGCCGGCCGCCCTTGAGGTGGGCCAGCGGGTTGTCCCGGGCGAAGAAGTCGTCACTGGTGGCCTTCACCAGATGGACGTCGCACTTGATCTCCGAGACGACCTTGAACGCGGGGTCGACCGCGATGCTGGGGACGCGGGACAGCCGCAGGCTGCGGCCGTCGTTGACGCCGATCTCCAGGTAGTTGCGGTTGGCGCTGACCTTGTGCAGTTCCCGCAGGAACTCATGGCGTTTCACGAAGAGAACTCTCCTTGCGGATGCGGGGCATTGCTTCGTGCAGGGCGGCACGCCAGTCACGCGGAGCGGGCAGGCCGATCTCCTGCCAGCGGCCGTGTGCGAGGGCGCTGTACGCGGGACGCGGGGCGGGCCGGGGGAAGGCGTCCGTGGTGGTGGCCCGCACCCGGGACGGGTCGGCGCCCAGCAGCCGGAACACCTCCCGGGCCAGGTCGTACCAGCTGGCCTCGCCGGAGTTGGTGGCGTGGAAGACGCCGTGGGCGCCGTCGCCGACGCGGGGGCCGAGGTCGGCGATGCGGGCGGCGACGTCGGCGCTCCAGGTGGGCTGGCCCCGTTGGTCGTCGACCACGTCGACGGTGGGCCGGCGGGACTCGAGGCCGATCATGGTCCGGACGAAGTTGTGGCCGTGCACCCCGTACAGCCAGGCGGTGCGCACCACGGCGCTCGTGCCGGGGAGTTCCTCCAGCACGGCACGCTCGCCGCCGAGTTTGGAGCGGCCGTAGACGGTGCGCGGGGCCGGCGGGTGGTCCTCCGGGTAGGGGGTGGTGCGGGCCTCGCCGGAGAAGACGTAGTCGGTGGAGACGTGCACCAGCCGGGCGCCGTGGCGCGCGCAGGCGCGGGCGAGCAGGCGGGGCCCTTCGGTGTTGATCCGGGCGGCGGTCTGCTCGTCGCTCTCGGCGTCGTCCACGGCCGTGTACGCGGCGCAGTTCACCACGAGGTCGGGGCGGTGCTCGGCCAGCGCCCGGTCGATCGCCTCGGCGCTGGTGATGTCGAGCGTCCTGCGGTCGAGGCCGGTCACCTTCTCGCCGCGCCGGGTGAGTTCCCCGACGACGTCGCGGCCGAGCATGCCGCCCGCACCGGTGACCAGCCAGCTCACGACCGCTCCCCCGCGACGCGCCGCTTGAGCGGCTCCCACCAGCCGCGGTTGTCGCGGTACCAGGCGACGGTCTCGGCGAGGCCGGTGGTGAAGTCGTGCCGGGGCCGGTAGCCGAGTTCGTCGCGCGCCTTGCTCCAGTCCACGGAGTAGCGCAGATCGTGGCCCTTGCGGTCCTCGACGTACTCCACCCGGTCCCAGCCCGCCCCGCACGCCTCGAGGAGCAGGCCGGTGAGTTCCTTGTTGGTCAGCTCGGTGCCGCCGCCGATGTTGTACACCTCGCCGGGACGGCCCTTGGTGCGGACGAGTTCCACGCCGGCGCAGTGGTCGTCGACGTAGAGCCAGTCGCGCACATTGAGGCCCTCGCCGTAGAGGGGGACCTTCTTGCCGTCGAGGAGGTTGGTGACGAAGAGCGGGATGACCTTCTCGGGGAACTGGTGCGGCCCGTAGTTGTTGGAGCAGCGGGTGACCCGCACGTCCAGGCCGTGGGTGCGGTGGTAGGCCAGGGCGAGCAGGTCGGAGGAGGCCTTGGACGCCGAGTAGGGGGAACTCGGGTTCAGCGGGTACTCCTCGGTGGCCGACCCCGACTCGATGGAGCCGTAGACCTCGTCGGTGGAGACGTGCACGAAGGTCGACAGGCCGTGCCGCAGGGCGGCGTCCAGCAGGACCTGGGTGCCGACCACATTGGTGAGGACGAAGTCGGAGGCGGTGAGGATCGAGCGGTCGACGTGCGACTCGGCGGCGAAGTGCACCACCTGGTCCGCCTGGCCCACGAGCTTGTCGACCAGCTCGGCGTCACGGATGTCGCCCTGGACGAACTCCAGGCGCGGGTGATCGAGTTGCAGGTTGTCGAGGGTGCCGGCGTAGGTGAGCTTGTCCAGCACGGTGATGCGCGGCGCGTCCGGCGTGTCGGCGGCGAGCAGCGCGGCGACGTAGCGGGACCCGATGAAGCCGGCGGCTCCGGTGACGAGGAGATTCATGAATGGATCTGCACCTTGCTGTGGTCTCCGAGGACAAGTCGGTGAGCGCTGGGGACGCTGGGTGCCGGCGTCACCTCGACGTGCCGGCCGATGAGTGAGGACTCGATCCGGCCGACGCCGTCGATCGACGAGTCCCGCAGCACGATGGAGAATTCGAGTTCGCTGTCACTGATCCGGCAGTTCTCCGCGATCGAGGTGAACGGGCCGACATAGGAGTCGCTGACGACCGTACCGGATCCGATCACGGCGGGGCCGACGATGCGGCTGTTGACGATCCGCGCGCCGGGCTCGATCACCACCCGGCCGATGGTCTCGGAGCGGTCGTCCACCTCTCCGTCGATGCGGCGCTCCATGCCTTCCAGGACGGAGCGGTTGACCTCCAGCATGTCGACGACGTTGCCGGTGTCCTTCCAGTAGCCGTGGATGACGGTGCTGCGCACATCTGCACGGTTGTCGATCAGATGCTGGATGGCGTGGGTGATCTCCAGTTCACCGCGCCAGGAGGGCTTGATGGCCCGCACCGCTTTGTGGATGGCCGGCGTGAAGAGATAGACGCCGACCAGGGCGAGATCACTCTTGGGATTGTCGGGCTTTTCCTCGAGGCCGATCACCTGTCCGGAGTCGTCGAGTTCGGCGACTCCGAAGGCGCGTGGATCGGCGACCTTGGTGAGCAGGATCTGCGCATCGGGGCGGTGCCTGCGGAACTCCTCGACGAGCCCGGTGATGCCGCCGACGATGAAGTTGTCGCCGAGGTACATCACGAAGTCGTCGTCGCCGAGCCAGTCGCGGGCGATCAGCACGGCATGGGCCAGCCCGAGGGGCTTCTCCTGGGGAATGTAGGTGACTTGCAGACCGAATTTCGATCCGTCACCCACTGCGTTCTCGATCTCTTCCGCCGTATCACCGACAATCATCCCGACGTCGGTGATGCCCGCGTCCGCGATGGACTCCAACCCGTAGAAGAGCACGGGCTTGTTGGCCACGGGCACCAACTGTTTCGCCGAGGTGTGGGTGATCGGCCTCAGTCGGGTTCCGGCGCCACCGGACAGCACGAGAGCCTTCATCTGACTCACCATAGCCGTTCACCGGCACGGCAATCATCATTGGAATTGCACGTCGGTCGGCAATACCCGGCTCATTCGGGGCGGTGGCCCCGGTCACCTGCTAGTCCTCGCCCCTGACAATGATCTCCCCCATACCCGTGTTCGAGGTGTCGGAGTCCGTCCGGTCGATGACGGCGGGCAGGCAGGTCCGCAGCGGATTCTTCCCGCGCAGCCGCTGGGCCCGCGCCCAGCCGGTCTCCGGCCGGCGCGGCCGGGGCTTGTCACTGGTCTCCGAGGTCACGACGCACCATCTTCTCTCTGCGAACTCTGCGGGTCCGGGTCCCCGGCGGCCGGGCGCGCAAACACCGGACCGCCGTCACGCACCTCTTTCACGCTCGTACCTCTGTTCCGGAGGACGCCTCGCCGGGGGCGGGCGGTTCCCGGCCGGTCCTCGGCAGCATCGGGAAGGGCTCGGCGGTCCACCGGATCGAGGGCCGGCCCGGGACCGTGCCCCGGCCCGGCGACGTGTTCCACGAACCCACGGGTGTGCGCATCGCCCGCTCACCTCGCGGGCGTGCCGTCCTGCAGGACGAGCTCCGCCCACACCTGTTTGCCGCCGCTCACCGGCACGGTGCCCCAGGACGCCGACAGCGCCTCGACCAGCAGGATGCCGCGGCCGCCGGTGGCCTCCCAGCCGATGCTGGTGGGCTTGACCGGGGTCCGCGGTGAGGCGTCGGCGACGGCGAGGCGGAGCCGGTCGTTGACCAGGGTGATGTCGAGGCGGACCCGGCCGTCGGTGTGCACCAGGGCGTTGGTGACCAGCTCGGAGACGACGAGCAGGGCGGCGTCGATGTTCCCGGTGACTCCCCAGGAGCGCAGGGTGCGCCGGGTGAAGCGGCGGGCGTGCCCGACCGCCTGCGGCACCCGCCACACCGTCCAGCTCTCCCTGCGGGGGCGCAGTGCCATGCCGTCGTAGCGCATGATCAGCAGGGCGATGTCGTCGCTGCGGGGCGCGTTGCCGAGCAGGGTGTCGGCGATCGGGCCGAGGTGGGCCGGATCGGCGGCGGACAGCTGCTCGGCGAGGCCGCGCATGCCCTGGTCGATGTCGGTCTCGTGGGTCTCGACCAGCCCGTCCGTGGTGAGGGCGACCAGGGTGCCGGGCTGGAGCCTGAGCGGGCTCATCGGGAAGACCGCCTGCCGTACCACGCCGAGCGGCGGACCGCCCTCGGCCTCGGCGATGTCGGTGCGGCCGTCCGGGTGACGCAGCACCGGTGGGAGGTGCCCGGCGCGCACGCACCACGCGGAGCCCTCCTCCATGTCGACGTCCACGTAGCAGCAGGTGGCGAAGAGGTCGGTCTCCATGTCCATGAGCAGCCGGTTGGCGTGGGAGACCACCACGTCGGGCGGGTGCCCCTCGATGGCGTAGGCGCGCAGCGCGGTGCGCATCTGGCCCATGAGGGTGGCGGCGCCGGCGCTGTGCCCCTGGACGTCGCCGATGACCAGGGCGACGTGGTTGTCGGGCAGCGGGATGACGTCGTACCAGTCCCCGCCCAGCTCCAGGCCCGCGGTGCTGGGCAGATAGCGGGCGACGGCGACCGCGCCGGGCAGCCGGGGCAGCCGGCGCGGCAGCAGCTGACGCTGGAGCATGCCGACCAGTTCGTGCTCGGCGTCGAAGGCACGGGCCCGCATCAGGGCCTGCCCGGCGAGGCCGGCGGCGGCGGTGAGCAGGGCGCGCTCGTCGGGGTCGAAGTCGTGCGGGGTGTCCCATCCGATGAGGCAGGCGCCGGCCATCCGGTTGCCGGCGGGCAGCGGCAGCATGGCGAGTCCGCCAGGCCCCACCTCGGCGAGGGCGGGCTCCAGAGAGCTTCCCGCGGGCCAGATGCGGGCGCGTCCCTCGCGCAGGGCGGCGGCGAGGGTGGGCATGGCGCGCACCGGCGCGTCGGGCCACTCGGTGCGCCACTCCGAGCGCCACAGCTCCGGCCAGGCCTCGGGCTCCGGGGGGTCGAGGACGGTGACGACGAGCCGGTCGCTCTCCAGCTCGGCGAGCGCGATCCGGTCGGCCCTGAGCGGCCTGCGCAGCGCGGCCACCACGGCCTTGCCGACGTCACGGACGGTGACCGCGGTGGCCAGGGCCGCGGCGAGGCGCTGGACGCGGGCCACGTCGGTGACGTCGGAGCGCAGGGTGGAGGCGTCGGCGACGGAGCCGACAAGACGGGCGGGGCGGCCCTCGCCGCCGGAGAGCAGCCGGCCGCGCAGCCTGAGCCACTTGGGCGGTCCGGCGGGCTGCAGCACCCGGAACTCCAGCTCGCGGTCGCCGATGGACATGTGGTCGGCCTCGACGACGGACATCAGCGCGGGCAGGTCCTCCGGCACCGTCAGGCTCAGCAGGGTCTCCACCCGGCCGTCGAACTCGTCGGGGTCGAGCCCGAACAGCTCCAGGATCTGCTCGCCGACCCGCACCCGGCCGGTGTCCATGGCCAGGCTGAAGGCGTCGGGCGGCAGCTCGCCGCCGTCGGGGGCCGTGTCGGGGCCCGACGGCGCCGCCGGGATGAAGACGGCGTCGGCGATCAGGTGCAGGCAGGCCCGGTCCTCGGGGTCGAAACCGCCCGGGCGCTCGCTCACGGCGAGCAGGCAGCCCTCGTCGTCGTCCACCGGCAGCGCGGCCAGGGAGAAGTCGTGGGCGGGGATGCGCCGGGACTGGGCGCGCTCGGACAGCTCCTCGGTGCCGAGCCACACCGGCTGCCCGCGCCTGAGGGCCTGCGCCGCCGGGGAGTGCCCGGCGGCCGGGTAACTGTCCCGCACGCCGTACAGCGATCCGGGGGCGCCCACCGACTCCACCAGCTGCAGCAGCTCGCGGTCGGCGGTGCGGGTGTAGACGGCGGCGAAGGCGGCGCCGGCGAAGACGAGGGCCTGCTCCAGAACCCTGCGCAGCCGTTCGGGGGACTCCTGATCGACCGTGATCGTCCTCAGAGCGCCTTCCGCACGAACGGTTCTCGTGCTGCGTCGCACAGCGCCCTCTCCGACCACGTTGGCCATTACAGCGCTAATGAGAGACCGGCGCAGCCCCTGTGGTCGTCCGGGCCCCGCCGGAAGGGCGGCCCGGGCGGAGCAGCCGCCGCGGACGGGGACATTCCCGCCCGGGGCGCGTGCCGGACGCGGCGTGGCGGCAGGGGGGCGGGGTAGACGGAGTCTCACGGCGACCGGGCGCCGCCCCGGGGCGCGCCGGCCGCCGGGAACGGGCGGGCTCCGGGCCGCTCGCCGTGCGGGACGGGGCCCGAGGGAGCAGATTGGTCCAAAGCCGGTGGCGCGGCCGTGCGAGGAGGTGGTCGGCGTGTCCGACGGGCAGTCGTCCCCGCAGGCGCCGGCGGGTGTGCGCGCTCCGGTGGGCCGGCCGCTGCTCTCCCTGACGCTGGCCTCGATGATGGACGAGGTGCACGCCCATTCCGGGGCGGTGTACCTGCTCTCGCCGGATCAGCCGGTGCTGGAGATGGCGGTGATGGCGGGTCTGCCCCGGGCCTTCGCCGCCCCCTGGGAGCGGGTGGGGCTCAGTGCGCCCATCCCGGTGTCCGACGCGGTGCGTGAACGGCGTCTGGTGTGGGTCGGCGACCAGGAGGAGATGGCCCGCCGCTACCCCCGGATCGCCGTGGTGCTGCCCTACCCCTTCTCGCTGGCCGCGCTGCCGGTGGCGACCGAGACCAGGGCGTACGGGGCCATCTTCGTGACCTGGCCGGGCAGCCATCCGCCGGAGCTGGCCGACTGGGAGCGCGATCATCTGCTCGCCGCCTCCCACCGGCTCGCGATGCGTCTGGAGCGGGCCGCCGAGGAGTCCGTGCCGGTGCTGCCCGAGCCGGATCTGCTGGCCACGCCGCTGGTGGGCGGCATGTCGGGCACGCTGGGCTCGGTGGAGGCCGCGCGGATGGTGGCGCGGCTGCCGTACGGCCTGTGTTCACTGGATCTGCACGGCAGGGTCGGGTTCGCCAACGCCGCCGCGAGCGAGCTGCTCGACGTGCCGGTGAGCCGGCTGATCGGCACTCATCTGTGGGCGTCGGTGCCCTGGCTGAACGACCCGGTCTACGAGGACCGCTACCGGGCCGCGCTGTTCAGCCAGCATGTGACGTCGTTCGTGGCGCTGCGCCCGCCCGGTGAGTGGCTGTCGTTCCGGATGTATCCGAGCACCAACGGGCTGAGCGTGCGGATCAGCCGGGCCCGGGGCGTGGCGGAGATGAACCGGGCCGCGCCGCCGCCCGGTGAGGCGCCCCGGCGGTTGGTGAGCATCACGCAGGTGCTGAGCCTGGCCGGGGCGCTGACCGAGGCGGTCGGCGTGCAGGACGTGGTGCAGCTGGTGGCGGACGAGATCGCCCCGGCGGTGGGCAGTCAGGGTCTGGTGATGATGGGGTCCCGGGCCGGGCGGCTGCTGGTGCTGGGGCACCGCGGCTACGGCGACACCCGGGTGATCGACTGGCACGACGGGATCCCGCTGTCCGAGCCGACGCCCGGCAGCCAGGTGCTGCGCAGCGGGGTGCCGGCGTTCTTCGAGTCGCGGGACGAGATGGAGCGGCTGTATCCGGCTCTCGGCGGGCATCCGTCCGAGTTCTCGGCGTTCGCCTATCTGCCGCTGATCGCCTCGGGCCGGCCGGTGGGGGTGTGCTGTCTGTCGTACGCGGCGCGGCACCACTTCGCGACGGAGGAGCGGGCCGTGCTGACCAGCCTGGCGAGTCTGATCGCGCAGGCGCTCGAGCGGGCCCTGCTGTACGACGCCAAGCACCGGCTGGCGCACGGGCTGCAGGAGGCGCTGCTGCCGCACTCGCTGCCCACGCTGGACGGCATCGAGGCCGCGGCGCGCTATCTGCCGGCCACTCAGGGCATGGACATCGGCGGCGACTTCTACGACCTGGTGCCGACGCAGGGCATGGCCGCGGCGGTGATCGGGGACGTGCAGGGCCACAACGTGACGGCCGCGGGGCTGATGGGGCAGGTCCGTACGGCCGTGCGGGCGTACACGGCGGTGGGGCAGGCGCCGGAGGAGGTCATGCGCAGCACCAACCGGCTGCTGCTCGACCTGGGTTCGGACCTGTTCGCGAGCTGTCTGTATCTGCGGCTGGACCCGGCGCGGCGGCGGGCCGTGATGTCCCGTGCGGGTCATCCGCCGCCGCTGCTGCGGAAGCCGGACGGGCGGGCGCGGGTGCTGGACCTGGCCGGCGGGCCACTGCTGGGCATCGACGCCACGGCCACCTATCCGACGACGGAGGTGGTCCTCTCCCCCGGTTCGCTGCTGGTGCTGTACACCGACGGTCTGGTGGAGTCCCCGGGCACCGACTTCGAGGACGCGCTGGCCGAACTGCGGCACCGGCTCGCCGAGCTGGGCGACCGGCCGCTGGACGATCTGGCGGACGCGCTGGTCCGGCACGCGGCCGACACGCAGGAACGCCTGGACGACATCGCGCTGCTGCTGCTGCGGGCGCTGCCGGAGGACTGACACGGGCCCCGGCCGGGGGCGCGGCCGACGGGACGGCATCGGCCGTTGGCGGCACGGAGCCGGCCCGGTCCGCCGCTGTGGGGGTGCGGTGGACCGGGCCGGTTCCAGGCTCCCGGCCGGGCGGGCGGCACGGGAGCGGCCGGTGGCGGGTCAGTCGCCGGTGCCGGTCAGGCCGGAGTGGTTCTCCGTCCGCTGCCGGCCGTTTCCTGCGCCCTGGCCGTTCTCGGCACCCTGGGCACCCTGACCGTTGCCCGCGCCCTGGCCGTTTCCTGCGCCCTGGCCGTTTCCTGCACCCTGGCCGTTTCCTGCACCCTGGCCGTTCTCGGCACCCTGGCCGTTGCCCGCCTCCTGGCCTGCGCCCTGCTCACCGGCGCCGGCCTGGCCGCCCTCGCCGAGGGTCGCGCCGGTCGCGGCGAGCGCCGTGGTGACCGGCTGGAAGAAGGTCTCGCCGCCCCGGGTGCAGTCGCCGCTGCCGCCCGAGGTGAGGCCGATGGCGAGGCCGTCCTGGGTGAACAGCGAGCCCCCGCTGTCGCCGGGCTCGGCGCAGACGTTGGTCTGGATGAGGCCGGTGACCGTGCCCTCGGGGTAGTTCACCGTGGCGTTCAGACCGAGCACCTGGCCGTCGGAGAGCCCCGTCGTGCTGCCCATCCGGAACACCTGCTGGCCGACGGTGGCCTCGGCGGCCTGGCTGATGGCCACGGTCTGGCCGCCGACGTTGACCTCGCTGGGCGCCTGGGTCGCCGGGTCGTTGTACTTGACGAGCGCGAAGTCGCCCTCGCCGGGGAAGACCGACTGGTCGACGGTGGCGATCGGCCGGCCGCCCTGCTGGTCCGACCACTCGTTTCCGCCGAGGGTGCAGTGACCGGCCGTCAGGAACGCGGGGGAGCCGTCGCTCGCGGTGACGTTGAAGCCGAGGGAGCAGCGCGCGCCGCCCGCGAAGATGGCATCACCGCCGGAGACGAACGGCTTGAAGGTGCCGGAGGACTTCTTGATGGTCGCCATGCCGGAGCCGAGGCTCTTGACGGTGGACTCCAGCCGGTCCCACTTCTCGCCGGTGACCGTGCGGTCCGCGGTGACCAGGATCTTGTTGGTGCGCGGGTCGACGGCCCAGGAGGTGCCGGGGATGGTGGCCCTGGCCTTGAGGGTCTTCGCCCCGGCCTCCAGCTCCTGCATGCTGTTGTCGACCTCGCGGACGACCGCGCCCGCGCGTTCGGCCTGCACCACCACGTCGTTGTCGTCGCCCGCGACGACATTGACGACGAGCTGCTTCTTGCCGCTGTCGTAGTACGAACCGGCGAAGGCGTCCCCGAGCATCTCGGAGAGCCGCGAGGCGAGGTCCGAGGCGTCGCCCGCCTTCAGGGTCCTGGGCGCCGCGTCGTTCGACGAGCCGTCCTGGGACGCGTTGGCGTTCGGCAGCAGGATGGCGGCGGCGCCGAGCGCCACCACGCTGCCCGCCGCTATCGCGGCCTTGCGCTTGGGGATTCGCTTGTGACTCAAACTTCTCGACCTCCTGGGGGGACGGGAGTCGTGCCGCCGTGCGGCGGACTTTCGCGGCGCCTGGACGGCAGTTGGTACGCATGAGCCGTGAGGGGTGTTCAAATCCCCGTGCGAATCTCCGGTCTTCGGGCACGGAACCGGTCACGGCCGGCCGGGTACGGCCCGCGCGCTCCGGCCACGAGCGGCACGGTCAGTGAGCGGTCGACCGCGATCAGTGGCGATCAGAGAGCGGAATCCTGGCTTCAGGGAATCTGCACACGGACCGTCCAAGGCAGTCACTCCTGCGCGGAACCGTTCACATGGCGGCGGCCCCACTCACGCATTTGGGGCCGGTGTGTCGGGTTCTGCCCGACGGGACGCAAGTGACGGGATGCGGCGAAGTGGCGGGGGGTGTGAAGAAGTCGCCACCGAGCCGTGCACCGATCTGCACGCTTGGGCTCCTCAGCGTCGCAAATTCCCAGGTGAGGGGCTTGGTTGATTGGAAGCGCCGACCCGGAGCGTGCTTTGATCCATCGCACCGCAAGGCCGTTCCGGGCTCCCGGCGACGGGCGCTCGAGCGCCCGCGCGGTGGCGGCCTTCACTGTCCCCAGAGGGGGCCGCTCCCCCTTGTGAGATATCCATACGAAGGGAAGTTCCACCATGAACTCCACCCCGTTCGAGACCGCCGAGATCTCCGACGCCGAGCTCGACGCCGTTTCCGGCGGCCTGTCCGTCAACGCCGTGAACACCCTCACGAGCGCCGTGGACAGCATCGCCCCGGTCTCCGCCGCGGTGGACACGGTCGTCGGCACCGTCGAGGGTGTCACCGGCCTGAACACCGCCCCGGTCACCAACCTGGTCGCCGGTCTCTGATCGCGCCCTTGTGCCGGCTGAGTCCCGGAGCAGCCCACCGGCCGCTCCGGGACTCAGCGGTGCCGTCACCCGTCCTCGTCACGTCGCCCCAGTCCCGCAGGTGAGGGAAGACCCGTGCAGTTCCGCCAACAGGCCCTCGCCAAGCTCCAGTCACCGGAGGAGCTGGACCTCCCGGTGCGGCTGGCCCGCCCGCAGGGGTGGCTGGTGCTGTCCGTGACCCTGATCGCGATGGCCGCCGCCTCGGTGTGGGCGCTCACCGGATCGGTGTCCTCCACCGTCAGCGCGCCCGCCGTCCTCACGCACGGGCAGGGCAGCTATCTGCTGCAGAGCCCCGTCGACGGCCAGGTGACCGCGGTCCTCGCGCGGCAGGGCGAACGCCTGCCCGCGGACTCACCGGTGCTCAAGGTGCGTACCCCGCAGGGCGAGAGCGTGGTGCGCACCCTGGACGCGGGCCGGATCACCGCGCTCGCCGCCAGCGTCGGGCAGATCATCCGCACCGGCGCCAATGTCGCCGCCGTGGAGAAGGTCGCCCGCGCCAAGGACCCCCTCTACGCCACCGTGTACGTCCCCGCCGAGAGCGCCGCCGGCATCCCCGCGCACGCCGCCGTCGACCTCACCGTGCAGTCGGTGCCCAGCCAGGAGTACGGCGTGCTGCACGGCGAGGTGAAGTCCGTGGACCGCTCGGCGCAGTCACCGCAGCAGATCGCCGCGTTCCTCGGCGACAGCCAGCTGGGCGAGGAGTTCACCAGGAAGGGCAGGCCCGTGGCCGTCACCGTCGAGCTGGAGAAGTCGTCCCGTACGAAGAGCGGCTACGAGTGGTCGTCCGCGGACGGCCCGCCGTTCAAGCTCACCTCGATGACCCTGGCCACCGCCTCCATCCGGCTGGCCGACCGGCGTCCCGTCGACTGGCTGCTGCCGTGAGCACCGCAGAGCAGACCCGCGGCACCCGCGGCAGAGGCCGCGCCGCACCGCCCCGACGCGCCGTGCCCAGGTCCCGGGCACGCACCGTCCGCACGCCCACCGTGCTGCAGATGGAGGCCGTCGAGTGCGGCGCCGCCTCGCTCGCCATGGTGCTCGGCCACTACGGACGCCACGTCCCGCTGGAGGAGCTGCGCATCGCCTGCGGTGTCTCCCGCGACGGCTCGCGCGCCAGCAATCTGCTCAAGGCGGCCCGCAGCTACGGCCTGACCGCCAAGGGCATGCAGATGGACACGGCCGCCCTCGCCGAGGTGCAGGGACCGGCCATCCTGTTCTGGGAGTTCAACCACTACGTCGTCTACGACGGCATGGGCCGCCGGTTCGGCCGGCGCGGCGTCTACATCAACGACCCCGGCAAGGGGCGCCGCTTCGTCCCCCTGGAGGACTTCGACGGCAGCTTCACCGGCGTCGTGCTGGTGATGGAGCCCGGCAAGGACTTCAAGAAGGGCGGCCGCAAGCCGGGCGTGCTCGGCGCCATGCCGGCCCGGCTGCGCGGCACCGCGGGCACCATGCCGGCGGTGGTGCTCACCAGCCTGCTGCTGGTGGCGGTGGGCGCGGCGGTGCCCGGACTCAGCCGCACCTTCATCGACGACTTCCTGATCGGCCGGCAGACGTCGACCCTGGACGTGCTGTTCCTGTCGATGGGCGCCTGCGTGCTGCTCACGCTGGTCCTGACCTGGCTGCAGCAGGCCAATCTGCTGCACGGGCGGATCATCTCCTCCACCCTGTCCAGCGCCCGCTTCCTGCGGCATCTGCTGCGGCTGCCGGTGACGTTCTTCTCCCAGCGCAGCCCCGCCGACCTGGTGCAGCGGCTGCAGTCCAACGACGCGGTGGCCGAGACCCTGGCCCGCGATCTGTCGGCGGCCGGGGTGGACGCGGTGGTGGTCGTGCTCTACGCGGTGCTGCTCTACACCTACGATCCGCAGCTGACGTTCGTCGGCGTGGGCGTGGCGCTGCTGAACCTGGTGGCGATGCGCGTGGTGGTGCGGCTGCGGGCGACCCGCACCGCGAAGCTGCGCGCCGACACCGCACGGCTGACCAACACCGCGTACACCGGTCTGCAGCTGATCGAGACGATGAAGGCGACCGGCGGCGAGGACGGCTACTTCCGCAAGTGGGCGGGGCAGCACGCGACCACGCTGGAGGAGCAGCAGCGGCTCGGGGTGCCGAGCGCCTGGCTCGGTGTGGTGGCCCCGACGCTGGCCACGCTCAACAGCGCGCTGATCCTGTGGATCGGCGGCCTGCGGGCGGTCGAGGGGCACATCTCCGTGGGTCTGCTGGTCGCCTTCCAGGCGCTGGTGACCCGGTTCACCGCCCCGCTGACCCGGCTGAACGGTGTGGTGGGCCGCATCCAGGACTTCGCGGCCGACGTGGCCCGGCTGAAGGACGTGGAGAACTTCCGCGCCGACCCGCTCTACGGCCGTCCCGGCGCCGGGGAGTCCACCCGCCGGCTGCACGGGCACGTCGAGCTGCAGAACATCACCTTCGGCTACAACCCGCTGGACAAGCCTCTCCTCTCCGGCTTCGACCTGACCGTGGGTCCTGGCCGGCAGGTGGCGCTGGTCGGCGGCTCCGGCAGCGGCAAGTCCACCGTGTCCCGGCTGATCTCGGGCCTGTACACGCCGTGGGAGGGCGTCATCCGGATCGACGGACGGCGCATCGAGGACATCCCGCGCGGCGCGCTCGCCGCGTCGGTGTCCTTCGTCGACCAGGACGTGTTCCTGTTCGAGGGGACGGTCCGCGACAACGTGGCGCTGTGGGACCCGTCGATCCCGGACGAGGCGGTGGCCGAGGCGCTGAAGGACGCCGCGCTGTACGACGTGATCATGCGGCGTCCCGGCGGCATCCACAGCCCGGTCGAGCAGGACGGACGCAACTTCTCCGGCGGGCAGCGCCAGCGCCTGGAGATCGCCCGCGCCCTGGTGCGGCGGCCCAGCATCCTGGTCCTCGACGAGGTGACCAGTGCGCTGGACGCCGAGACCGAGCAGGTGGTGATGGACAACCTGCGCCGCCGCGGCTGCGCCTGCGTGGTGATCGCGCACCGGCTGAGCACGGTCCGCGACAGCGACGAGATCGTCGTCCTGGACCACGGCACGGTCGTGGAGCGCGGACGGCACGCGGAGCTGGTGGCGCGCGGCGGCGCGTACGCGGCGCTGGTCAGGGAGCGATGAGATGACCTCGGCACACCAGGGGGACCTCGTCCTCGATGCGCTCGGGCAGCTGGGCACGCGCATCGACTGCGCCGGATCGGGCCGCCTCGACCTGGAGGGGCCGCAGGTGCTGTGGCTGGTCGTCTCCGGGGCGGTGGACCTGTTCGCGGTGGACGCCGAGCAGCAGGGCCACTGGCACCACCTGGGCCGGCTGGAGGCGGGGTCGCTGCTGCTGGGCCCGTCGGCCGGTCCCCGGCACACGCTGGTGGCCCGCCCGCTGCGGGACTGCGTGGTGCACCGCATCGATCTGCGCGAGCTGTACCAGCCGGCGAACACCGCCACCTGGTCCTACGACGAGTACGGCAACCCGCAGTACGTGCCGCCGACGACGAGCCCGCTGGAGTACGCCCTGGCGCTGGGCGTCGGCCGCAGTCTCGCGGTGCTGTTCCAGGCGCCGATGGCGAGCGAGCGGGGGTCGGCGCCCGCCGACGACGAGGTCTTCTGGATGCAGGTGCCGCCGGGCAGCGTGCAGTACGGCTCGCTGTACGGGGCCGAGGCCGCGGCCGACCTGCTGATGGACCCGGCGCTGTGGCAGTCCCTGGTGGACCAGCAGTACCGCCTGATGACCACCCTGGACCGGTGGATCGAACAGCTGGAGCACACCCATGAGGCGCGCACCGCGGAGGGCATCAGGGCCGGCGAGGCCGTGCGCGCCCAGGCAGACCGGACGCTGCTCGCGGCGATCGGCAAGCGGTCGGCGCAGCGCACCACGGCGGCCGACGCGGACGCCACGTACGCGGCGTGCAGGCTGGTGGCCCGGGCGGCGGGCATCACCCTCGCGGACGCCGCGCAGGCGGCCGCCGGGGACAGCCGCCAGGACCCGGTGGAGCGGATCGCGGTGGCCTCCCGCCTGCGGACCCGTGCCGTGCGGCTGACCGGCCGCTGGTGGCGGGAGAACGTGGGCCCGCTGGTGGGACACCGGGCCCTGTCGGGTGCCCCGGTGGCGCTGCTGTGGCGGCGCGGCGGCTATGTGGCGGTGCATCCGTCGACCGGCCGGGAGACGCCGATCGAGAAGGCCAACGCGGAGGAGTTCGAACCGCGTGCGGTGATGTTCTACCGGCCGCTGCCGGAGCGCGGGCTGAGCCCGCTCGGCCTCGTGCGGTTCTGCATGACGGGCACCCGCGCCGACCTGGCGCGGCTGGTACTGGGCGGTCTGGTCACGGTGGCCCTCGGCGCGCTGGTGCCGGTCGCCACCGGCAAGGTGCTCGGCGAGTACGTGCCGAAGGCGCAGACCGGGCTGATCGTGCAGGTGTGCCTCGCGGTGATCCTCAGCAGCGTGGTGGCGGCGGCGTTCATGCTGCTGCAGAACCTCACCCTGCTGCGGCTGGAGGGCCGGGTGGAGGCCACGCTGCAGCCGGCCGTCTGGGACCGGCTGCTGCGGCTGCCCACCCGCTTCTTCACCGAGCGGTCCACCGGCGAACTGGCCAGCGCGGCCATGGGCATCAGCGCGATCCGCCGGATGCTCGCCGGGGTGGGCCCGACGGTGACCCAGTCGGTGACCGTGGGGGCGGTGAACCTGGCGCTGCTGCTGTGGTTCAGCGTGCCGATGGCGCTGGCCGCGCTCGGCATGCTGACCGTGGTCGCCGGGGTGTTCCTGGGGCTCGGCCTGTGGCAGGTGCGCTGGCAGCGGCGGCTGGTGGTGCTCACCAACAAGCTGAACAACCAGGCCTTCCAGACCCTGCGCGGGCTGCCCAAGCTGCGGGTGGCGGCGGCGGAGAACTACGCGTACGCCGCCTGGGCGTCGGAGTTCGCCCGCAGCCGTGAGCTGCAGCAGAAGGCGGGCCGGATCAAGAACCTGAACGCGGTGCTCAGCGCGGTGTACCTGCCGCTGTGCACGCTGGCGATGTTCATGCTGCTGGCCGGGCCCGCCCGGGGTTCGATGACGGCGGCGGAGTTCCTCACCTTCAACACCTCGGTGACGATGGTGCTGACCTCGGTGACCCAGCTGACCGGTGCGTTCGTCTCGGCGGTGGCCGCGCTGCCGCTGTTCGAGCAGATCAAGCCGGTGCTCGAGGCGACGCCGGAGGTCCGGGCGAGCAGCACCCGGCCGGGGCCGCTGACCGGGGCGATCGAGGCGCGGCGGCTGTCGTTCCGCTACTCCGACGACGGGCCGCTGGTCCTGGACGACGTGTCCTTCGAGGTGCGGCCCGGTGAGTTCGTGGCGATCGTCGGCCCCAGCGGCTGCGGCAAGTCCACGCTGCTCAGGCTGCTGATCGGCTTCGACCGGCCGCTGTCCGGCAGCGTGCTCTACGACGGCCAGGACCTGGCCGCCCTCGACCAGTCGGCGGTGCGCCGGCAGTGCGGGGTGGTGCTCCAGCACGCCCAGCCGTTCAGCGGCTCGATCATGGACGTCATCTGCGGCACCGAGCCCTACACGCCGGAGGAGGTCATGGCCGCCGCCGAGATGGCGGGGCTGGCCGAGGACATCAAGCGGATGCCGATGGGGCTGCACACCATCGTCTCCGGCAGCGGCGCGGTCTCCGGCGGCCAGCGGCAGCGGCTGATGATCGCCCAGGCGCTGATCCGCCGGCCGCGGATCATCTTCTTCGACGAGGCGACCAGCGCCCTGGACAACGAGACCCAGCGCACCGTGATCGAGAGCACCAAGGCGCTCCGGGCGACCCGCATCGTGATCGCCCACCGGCTGTCGACGGTGCTGGACGCGGACCGAGTGATCGTCATGGAGGACGGCAAGGTCGTCCAGCAGGGCCCGCCCGCCCAGCTCCTCGCCGACACCGGCGGCCGGCTGCACGAGCTGGTGCGGCGCCAGATGGCCTGACGGCCCGCCGCTCGTGAGAGACGCCTGGCCGGGAACGACGGCCGGGAACGGTCCGGGACCGGCGGCCGAGGAGGTCCTGCGCGAGGCGGAGCAGGCAGGACGGCGCGTCCATGGCTCCGAGGGGAGCGCCGGCGCGGAGGGGCCGGTGACGCCCGGAAGCCGGGCGAGGACGCGCAGGAGCAGGCGGCGGACGACCCGGGGGACGGCACGGGCGCCCTGCCGCGGCGGCCGGCCGGTGGCCCGCCGGGCGGCCCGTGCCGCGCCCGACCGGATGACGGGGCGCGTCCGGGGTACTCGGGGCGCATGCACAGCCATGAACCTCAGCTGCCCGAGGCACGCGGCCCGCTCAGTGCGGCCGTGCTCGGCCATCTGCGCGGCACCGGTCCCCTCCCCCCGCCCGGCGGCATCGCCGGCTCCCCCGTCTACGGCGACGATCTGCAGCTCGCGCTGTATGTCTGCTACGAGCTGCACTACCGCGGGTTCGCGGGCGTGCCGCCGGAACTGGAGTGGGATCCGGAGCTGCTGCGCACCCGGGCCGCCCTGGAGGACCGTTTCCTCGCCGCGCTGCGCGCCGACGCCACCGTGCACCAGGGGGCCGAGGAGGCCCTGGCCGGGCTGCTGGTGGAGCCGGTGGACGGCGCGGGCGTCAGTCACTTCCTGCGGGACAAGGGCGAGCTGTGGCAGATCCGTGAGTACGCCGCGCAGCGTTCGCTGTACCACCTCAAGGAGGCCGACCCGCACGCCTGGGTGCTGCCCCGGTTGCGGGGGCGGGCGAAGGCGGCGATGGCGGCGGTGGAGTTCGACGAGTACGGCGGCGGCCGTGCCGAGCGCCTGCACGCCCGGCTGTTCGCGGACCTGATGACGGACCTGGGCCTGGACACCACCTACGGCCGGTATCTGGACGCGGCGTGTGCGGAGCTGCTGGCGACGGTGAACCTGATGTCCCTGTTCGGCCTGCACCGCGCGCTGCGCGGGGCCCTGGTGGGGCACTTCGCGACCGTCGAGATCACCTCCTCCCCGGGCTCCCGCAGGCTCGCGGAGGCGATGCGCCGCACCGGCGCGGGACCGGCCGCCGAGCACTTCTACGACGAGCACGTCGAGGCGGACGCGGTGCACGAGCAGGTCGTACGGCACGACGTCATCGGCGGACTGCTGGAGGACGAGCCGCATCTGGAGGCGGACATCGCCTTCGGCGTGGACGCCACCGAGTTCCTCGAGGACCGGCTCGGCGAGGCCCTGCTGGCCCACTGGCGGGAGGGCCGGTCGTCACTGCGCACCCCGTTGTCACCGGAGCTCGCTCATGTCCCGTGAATCACGGGGTACCCGGTGGTGCGTGAATCTCTTGGCACCCCCTGGTGTGTACGCCCCGCAGGAAGACACGGAGCTGCTGACCGACGCACTGGCGGACGAGCCCGTCCCGGCGGGCTCGGAGGCGCTCGACGTCGGTACCGGTTCGGGCGCCCTCGCCCTGGCGGCGG
>Ga0207873_1000557_pt1 | contig 40435 bp, 62 predicted proteins | sample BGWIniCompost_FD_187373 | JGI IMG/M metagenome (GOLD analysis project Ga0207873, IMG submission 187373) | Cellulose adapted compost microbial communities from Newby Island Compost Facility, Milpitas, CA, USA - BGW Initial Compost (SPAdes)... ... | reverse complement strand
CGGGCGGCCAACCCACTAACAATTCGGAACTTGTGGTCCCGCGCTCAGCCGTTCAAGAAATCAGCCATGTGTGCTTCCCGTCCGACTGCTTCCCGTTTTTACGTTAAACGGTGTCAGAAACGAAAAGCGTCAATCAATCACACGCCAGTTGCCGTTTGCCGGCACGGAGCGTTCCTCACCAAACAACAGTACAAACAAGAATCGAAGATCCTTGACACGAACAGTGATCAGCCCAAGAAACTTGGAAATGAGCACATCATCCTTGTGTGCGTGGTACCATCGCCAACCAGCTTTCTGAACGCTGTCTGAGATCTGACCGGCTGAGCGTCCCTCAAGCTGTCTGATCTCATGCTCATGAAGGATCATGCAGTCTCCTTAGTGGCAGACTTCACGACCTCATAACCAGTCACAGCGACAGCAAACGGAGTCAGCGTGCACGCGACAATCGAAGCCCAATCGAGTTCCATGAATGTCAGATTGCCTACAACCGAACCGATTAGAGCGAGCGCAAACGCAACAACCTTTGGATGATCGTCAACAAATGCGATCTTCTTTGTAGCAGAAACCAGTCCGCTAACAATCAGTCCCCATACCGCACAAATGACCTCTACGCTGATAATGGTCTCCATCTGTCACTCCGCTGTGAAGGTGCGCTGAACATCACCGAGTGGACGATAAAGCTTCAACTGGTGATACGTAGGCTCGATACTCATGCACTCCGGAGCCTGTGGAAACGGGCGAAAAGGGACATTATCATTCCAAGCAATTACACACATCTGAACACTCTCACCAACCTTCATATGGATACGACCGTCAGGTCCGTACCAGTCTGATGCAGCAAAAGCTTGGAGCGAGTCCATTTCAGAAATGGCGAGTGGAATCGTATCAAGCCTTACTTCTGGAGCAGCAGGTGCTGGGATTTCACGATACACTGGAATTACCGCAGATGTTCCAACTGCGCCAGGAACGCCTCTACTGTCAACAGCCCTAACGTGTCCCTGAATACGTAGTGTGTCACCAATCAGCCGTGCAAAACGACGAGTCACTTCAAGCTGTGTCGTTGTGCCAGTAGCGAGTACTTCACCGTTTCCTGTGAAGCCCCACTCATAGTGATCAACTGGATCACCTATACCATCAGTCACGGCGTTCCAGCTAAGACGAACATCAACTGAATCACCCGGAGCATTCATCACATCGATGCTGAGTGATAGCTTAGCAGGACGAATTCCCGCACCAATCGTGGCACACGCCATCAGTAGTGCTACAACCCAGAGCTTTCGCATCGTTCCTCGTTTAGTTAGTAAATGTCAGCACTACATGTAAATCGCTGAGTAACCCGTCTCGACATCTCGATCTTCCTGATATTCTTCCTCAGCTTCGTGAATTTCTGTGCGCGTGCCTGGAGCCCAACCGGGTCGCCAAATTTCAACCCCTTGTGCAAGAGCGTCTAGAATATGAATGTTCTTTGACTTGCCATAGTGACGGAATTCTCTACGAAGCTCGTCCTGCTTCTCATTATGGAAGATTCGACCAGCTTCATAGTAGTTTGACAGGCCGTCAATACGCATATCCTTTGCGCGCTGCTTAGTACGGAACTCAGTGATATGAAAGCGCACGCCACGTACAGCCATTTCACGCTGTAGCCAGTGAATGTAGACGTTCTGGAGAGCGTCGCCCTCAATGCTGACAGTGCGTGGCTGCCAGCGCATCACTGACTTGAAGATCAACTCCACCAACTGTGGTGGCTTCATCTGAATCGGAAGCGCGACAAGCGTGAAAATCCTAAAGAGATAATCAGCACCCGTCACTACGAAACCACCAGTCGCCTCACCAGGGTCGATAAGAATGCAAATATCCATATCACGCACGTTAATGAGCGGCGACTCCGTTTCGCCGTCAAAAACCGCGATATGGTTCATCGACTTCCAATAGAAGAAACGCTCCCATTCCGCTTCGAAGCCTGATCCAGACTGCGATGGATCATTCAAGAACTGCGATTCATAGACCTTGGCGTTCTTCTTGATGATCTTAAGCGACTCTGAAGTGACTTCTTCTGGAAAAATCGGTTCTTTCTTCCCCGTCTTAGGGTTGATTTCCTCGACTGATCGACGATAAACAAGTACCTGATCACCGTAAACTTCCATAGCGTGACCATAAACATCGTCGAACCTGTAGCGAGTGCCAGGCATAATCCACTTATCCTTCGTGAATTCAGTGAAAAATGCCTGAATATTGTCGAACCAATCCTTCGTAGAAATGTCAACAGCGTCTGAATCTCGCGCTTCGACGCCATAAATGTCGTCCAAGAAGATGATATTGTAGTGACGTCCCTGTGAGCGGGCACCTACACCCAACGTATCGAACGTTGGCTCGTCATAAATACCAGTTCTTGGCAGTTCTAGTTCGTTCTTGTTGATCCTTTGCTTGTTTTTAGAAGGAACACACTCAGGAAACAGCATCATCATAGCCGGATTGGCCATGAAATGAGCCGTTATAGACACAAGATAGCGACTAGCGCCTCCCTGTGACTCGTGTGTGATCAAAACACGGCAGTCTGTGCCTAGATTTGCCGGATATGGCAGAGGCTTCGTGATTGGATCGTGTTGTCTATCTTCTTCAGTGTACGGCAACACGTGCTGGATGGAGTATCCAATCGTGATAATGCGTGTCTTGAAGTGGTTTCGAGGCAGAAGATAGATTCTAAAACGCCAATCTGCGTTTTCCTCGATATGACGACACACGTTACCGTGCAGATTGGGCGACAAGCGATTGTAATTCAGTACTGAATAGTTGAGAAAGAACAGATCTCGCTTCGCCTTCGCCCTTAACATATGCCATTGTTCAGTGGATATAGCGCGGCGGCGTCGATCAGCTTCTCTCCGATATGCGTCGAAGCTCTTTTGATCGAGAAGACGAGCTAACTGAACGTCTGGATTAATCTCCGGAAGCTTTGCGCTCAATCCGAGAATCCTCCGCTGGATTCAGTTGACGAGCTTCTTCTGACTTCTCCAAGCCAGCCACAAACCGTTCCATCAATTTATCACTAACGACTATTGTGCCGTGATTGACAACTGTTCCACCAGCTTCATGGTCTGCGTTACCATGCTTCAAATGACCAAGACCCTTGAGAATGTCCATTCCACGATCAATCACTTGGAATGGTGAACGCTCAAAGATGTCGTCATTATGTACGAGCATGTGCATCCGCTCTACGGTCTTAGCTGCAATCTCGTTAAGCCGTTTCGGCAAATCCTGGTACGCTTCTTCACGCATGCGCTTCTGAATCTCCTCACGAAGCTGCTCAGCTTGTGCAAGATTCAGAACGTTTGAAACGTGTTCCTTTGTATAACCAAGGCGCTCACCAATCTGCTTGTTGCTGAACCCCGCAACAGACATGAACACCATGCGATCATACTCAGGCTGCCACTTCTTTGGCTTCCATCTAGTAAGTCGTGCTTGCTTCTTTGTCTCCTGTTCCATCTCCAGCATGATGTACCTCTCATTCTTCCTACCCACCGCCTCCGAACGATGGGCAGTTGTTTTATTCAATCAATCAACGCGAGTTACTTGATCGGCTTATCGGAAGGCTCAACCTTCTGCTCCTTCTTGTTTGCAGCACGAGCCGCGCTCGATGCACGTGTGGGAGCGCCCGCATCCTTCTGAGGCTCCTCAAGCTTCTCAGCAGTCTTCGCTGCCGCCTGACCCTCACTCTGCGCAGCAACCTGCTGCTTTGCGGGAAGCTCCTGCTTCTCGCTAGGTGCGTCTGTCATTTCCAACCTCTCTTTTGTGTAATCCGCTTCATGTTGTGCGAAATCTGTTTCATGAAAGCGCCCTTCGGCGGAGGCTTTGTGCTCACTCTTGGAGTCGGTGGTTTCTTATCAGGCCGCTTCTTATTCATTTCGGAGCACTTCCTCCAGTGACCCAAACGATGAGCGCAATAATAATGAGTAGAATTGCGTTGCGTCGTGTAATGAGTCCTCCTACCATTAGCAGTAGTAGGACGATTATTATAACGAGCAACAGCAACTCAGTCATGCCTTCGCCCACGAAAGCGAGGCCAAGACTGGTCCACCACCTCCTACGCTCTTACGCACACGTACTGCTTCTAGTGCGAATGTTCTCTGATGGGCGATGCCTGCTGCGGTAAGAGATGCTACTGTCCCGCCATGCTCATCCTGCATCTCAATGGCGACCCATGTTTCGTAATCGACTGTCCCTTCAAGAACGAGTGTGCCTTGTCCGCCAGTACCATACTGAACTGACACAAAGCCGCTCTTGTCCTGAGGAATGTCGATCATTATGACTTCATCTTCGTCTACCAGCTCTTTAGTGACGCATGCCATTTTGAGTCCTTATGTCGCAAGGACATAGTTTACGCGCTTGTGTGCAACATAACATAATCCGTTTCCACGTTCAAGTGCGGGAGAATGTTTGCGTCTCGTGGTGTTTGGGTCCTTATGGTTTCCACGTGGCTTATGCTTTTGCACGTCGGTTTTTCATTTTACTGTGACAAGCTGCAATCTGCTGTGAGGAGTTGCATCTGCTGCGACAAGTTGTTTGACTCTGAGAAGGGGTCAAAATTTGTTGTGCGAATTATGGGAAGCTGTTAGGGGCGCGGCCTGTTACAATTTTTCCCCCACGGGGGGATGAGAATGATTCTCAATCTCATTCGCTTGTTGATAATGATTCTTACTATCAATAGCCAGTTGAGAACGAGTCTCATCCTCAACTAACTGCCTAGATGAGAATGATTCTCATTCTCAACGAGCGTGTGATTCTGGTGTCATTTTGGCAGTGCCAAACTGGCAGAGTCTGCCATATTGTCTGATGCAGACGTGCCACAACATATGCGGCAAGCATGCAACATGCACAACAATCGTGCCACGAAAAAAGCTAGGTGTCACAATGGCGCCGCTTGTGGCACGACACTTGCTACATGTCATAGCGAACGCAACGAGTCTCACAACGTGGACGGTGCAAATGATAGTACACGTGCGCATGCCGAAAACGGCCGAACCTACGGCGAAAGTGTTCCGGTCCGAGAAACAAGCGGCATGCTTTGTGCGCGCGACTACTGTCGCAGGAACGTTCGTCAGTTTCAGACAGTGCAAGGTGTCGCAACGGTATGTTGTGCGGTATTGGGACCGCCGGACGGCACGAAACGTGCACTAAGAAGTGTTGCCGCCGCTGGCGTAGTGCCAGTTTAATAGGGTCGAACCTACGGCGGCAATTGGCTAGCTACTTGACAGAAGTTGGCTAGTGTTGTAGATTGGACAGTGTAGGGCAAACGTTGTAACGTAGTGAATGCTGTTTAACAATTCGGGTACGGGTTATGTGATTCGTGGCAATGTGAATCGCGGCAATGTGCTAAACGGCACAATATCCGAACAATTCACATAAGGTAGGTTTGCCATGCGCTTCGTGAAGGCAGATAAGCCAGTCACTACGAATCACAAGACACTTGGCGAGATCAAGGTTGAAGTTGAAGTGCCTCAGGCCGAATCGCTTGAGGAAGCGGTTCAGTTTTGTGGTGGTGAGGAAAACTTCCTCGCGTATTTCAACTCGTCAATCGAGACAAGCGCCAAGAACGTCGGTCGCGCCGCTCTGCGAAATGCGCCGCCTGATGCGAATATGGATGAGCTAACGACCAAGGTCATCGACCTTGTTCGCAACTACTCGCCTGAGGCAAGCGCTTCTCGTGAGCCGAGCAAGGCGAAGAAGGCGGAGAAGTTTGACGCAATCGCCGAGCTTGTCAAGAGCGGTCAGGAATTCACCAAGGAACAGCTTCTCGCACTTCTTGAGGGCGCGAAGTAAGCTGATAGTCGTAACGTAGTCAATCACATTGTGACAATCACATACCCGTGCCGCGATTGTTTCGCTTGTGATTTTTGGACTGTATCGGTTCGAATCCGAAAAGCGAAATTTGTAGGAAAAAACAAGATTTTTGAAAACATAGGTTTATGAGAAGTGGAAAGCGTGACATTTTTCCATTTCCATCCACGTCAATTGAATTGGCGCAACCGGGCTTGGTGTCGCCGGTTTAGCGTCAAGGTAGTAAATCGTTATTCTTGTAGTTAAAAAAAAAAAAAAAAAAAAAAAAAAAAAAAAAAAAAAAAAGAGAACGACGCTCTAAGAACAACGATTTACTGACGAGCATTAAATCGGGGCAACCCTAGGTAGAGGGTACCGGCCCACGTCAATTGAAGTGGATGGAAATGGAAGCTACGAGTCCCCACTAACCTTTGCGAGGATACGCAAATGCAAAATGATGCAGAGCGCAAGCCGCTCGATCCGCATGACTACGCCAAGCAACGCGCCGCCGAAACAGGCATCCCGTATGTAGTTTCTCATATGGGGCACGCAATGGCTGCAACGACGTTGAACCTACAATTGATGGAAAACGAGCTCGGCGGCATTGCGGCAGTGTACATTGCGGTCCCGGATGATCGGGACGGATGAAGTTTGGGAACATGGCACGAACGACGATCCGCCGAGTGAACGATGCTCTAAAAGCCGCTGGCTTCGAGGGCGTCGAGTTGGTCCGTGGCAATGGCTACTTCTACTTCAGCGGCGGAGACACTGTGCGCTGGCGCACGACGGCAGTCTACACCAACCGCCTGACCGGCATGACAGTCGATGAGTGGGTGAATGAGGCGCGCTGGCTGCGCGAGGAGAGTGCACGATGAACCGATCATTGGTGAACGAGATCAGGCGAGCGTTGCGCGAGAAGGAAGTCGGACGCCTCAAGGACATGGAAGTCGAGGCATACGTTATCGGCGCGTACAGTGACGACCCTGATGAGGATATGGACATGGGTTGTGAAGCCAAGGTTCCACTCCAAGAACTGGACGTGCGCGCTGGAGACCGGATCGATTGCTATGTCTATGGCACCGAGAACGGCCCCTTTGGGGAGCAGTGGGGACTAGTGACGAATCTGGAAGTGGAGATTGTGGCTGTTCCGGGCGGTCTGGGAGTCGGGGAAGTACTGAGCATCGAGGAAGCGGCCGCACGCGAGCGAGAGTGACACGCACCCTCAAAAAGGACGGCAAAATGAAGAACAACAACATCCTGAATCAGGTGGAAATCGTGCGGCGCATTTTGTGGGGCTTGGCTCAGGACCTGCCTCCGGCCTCTCCGGACTGGAATCAGCTGGTGGAGCTTGTGCTGGCGCTGGATGAATGGCGCAAGCACGGTGGCGACATCCCAACCGCCCAAGCATGATCATGCAACTTGTCGCGAATCGGCAACTTGACGCGAACCGGCGGTAAGCCGTGGAAGATACAATAATAGTCGCACTTGCGATAGGCTACACGTTGTTAGCGTTCACAAAAGGAATCACGCGACGGAAGCGAGGGGAGAGATCACAAGCCATTGAGCGACTGAAAACTGGACAGAAATGACGTTCATCAGCTAAACGTGAGGAAATACGCAATGGCGATGTCATCTAAAGAAGCTATTGAGCGACGGATCAAGTTATTAGGCGGCGAACCTGATGATAAGGTTGAGAATGTTTGGTGGCTAAATGGGCATTGCATTCTCATTAAGCAACGGCCTGACGGTAAATGGGAAACTGACGAGTTATAAGCTGGCACGTTTCTTGCTTCGCGCGCGTGTGATCCGATTATATAGGACCGCACGCCGCGTTGCATTCTGAGACTTGACAAACGGCCGCCAAGGTGTTACCTTTAGGGCGCGTCAAAAGTGTCCACGTTCCACATGAGAGGGTTGAATGGTCCAAAACGAGACAACCGCTGCCGAATCACAGCGGGAAGAACCTGAGAAAGCTACCGAACGTCTTGGCACACTGTCGGCGGTTGAGAAGGTAGTTCAAGAGTATTCCGTTCGTGTAGCAAAACAGTATGGCGTTGATCCATCTCACTATCAGCTACATTTGGTGCGAAAGTTAGATGGAATCATGGCCATGCGTCGTGGGCCAGTCGTGCAGGTGTATCTTTTGTGGCCTGATGCACAACCTGAGATTAACTCGATTCTAGGTCGCGCGTTCCAAATCATAGCAACGCGGCCAATGCGCGACGTTTGGGCGGTCGAGCCTTACGCGCATGTTCTCAAGCGTCGTGCGGAACGGAAGGAATGGTTCAAGACTAAGTTTGGTGACGAGGCGGAGTTTCTTGCCGAATTGCTACCGAACACCAGAATCACACGCTCTGTGTCAATGGTGCGTACAGTAACGTTGACTGATAAGGACACTGGCATTTCAGTTTCCGTTACTGACGACAATAGCCGTACCCGTTGGGACATGGAGCAAGAGGCACGAATCAAGCTATCCCGTCTCGTGTATCTTTACGAGCAGGATCAGATCGAGAAGCAAAGCAAGAAAGAGTGTGTAGCTATCGTTCCTCTAGGCTTTTGGAACACTATCGTTCAATGAGTACACCAGAAGACCTGATCGCGCAAGAGCAGGCGTTGCGAGAGCAGCTTGCAGAGATACAGCGCAAGCGCATGGAGATGCAGCGTCAACGCGAGCAGGAGGAAGCCGAGCGTAAGCGACGGGAAGAAGCTCAGAAGCCTGTCGTTATCGAAGTGGAAGGTGCGTCAGGCGGTACGTTGATTATCAAGAATACGTACCGTGATGATGTGCTGACTGAGCTACGCAATACAAACGGCCGCTACTATCGTCAGGATCGCAACATGATCCCGATTAAGGAGTGGGCTGATTTTCTGGAACGTGTGACGAAACTGCCGAACGTTACGGTAAAGTACAACGGCAACACCGAGAAGGAGATTGACTGGCTTCTCAACGCTCCACCGTGGCTTGTGGAAATGGATGTACGCCACGAGAACGGTGTTGCGAAGAATCGTGGATTCAAAGTCATTCAGGGTCCACGAACGAGCGCCCATATCATGCACCAGATTCCGGGGCATAAATGGGATGAACGTCGTAAGTGCTTCATTGTACCGCTGACAGAAGGTTGGCGACTCGTAGAAGTATTCAAGGGCATTGATGGTGTGGTCGTAACTGATGAGGCGCAACAGCTGATTGAGCAGCAAATTATCATGCGTGCTCAAGCTGACAGGATTGCGACTCAGGAGGATGCGCCAGACATTGCCGCCGCACTGGATCGAAAGATTCTCATAAATGGAGAAGAAGTGCGACTCGGTGAGGCAATGTACAAGTTCCAGCGAGTTGGCATCAAATTCGTTCGTGATGTAACAGGCGGACGGGCTCTGATTGCTGACGAAATGGGACTTGGTAAAACATGGCAAGCGATCGGATACGCGCTACTTCAAGAAAAGAAGCGTGTGCTGTATGTCGTGCCAGCGTCGCTCAAGAATAACTGGTGTCGTGAGATTCGTAGACTCACGGGAGAGCCTGCAACCGTACTATACGGCGCAGAGCCGACCAAATATGATATGGTCAAGCTGCTAACAGAACCGGCAGCCCACACTGTCATTAACTACGACATTCTTGGACGCAAGCTGGAATACGACAAGGAAACTGTAGACGAGCAGACTGGCTGGAAGCGTGTGGAACGTGTGGTGCGTTATCCGTGGGCAGAGTTGCTTTCGATGGCGAAGTTTGATCTTATCGTATTCGATGAAGGTCACTATATCAAGAACAGTGACTCGAATCGAAGCAAAGCATGTCGCGCATTGAAGTCGGATGATGTTATCTTTCTGACTGGTACGCCAGTTCTGAATCGTCCGGCTGAATTGTGGCCAATGCTTACAGTGATTGCGCCAGAAACGTTTCCTTCTGAGGAAGCATTCTTGACGCAGTACACGGTTGGTGGTAAATCAGCACGCAACGTAGAAGAATTGCGACAGCTTCTGAGAACGATCATGATTCGTCGTTTGAAGAAGGACGTTGTGAAAGAGTTGCCACCGATCAGACGTATTCAGGAATACTATACACTGTCGGAACGTGCTCGGAAGCTGTATAAGAAGGTTGAGCATGGCATGTATGAATCAGTCGCAGAATACAGCGCGTCAGGTGAAGCGCAAGGATCGCAGCAGATCACTTCGATTCTAACACAGATCATGCGACTCAAGCAGGTGTGTGCTATTGACAAGGTAGATCGCACCGCTGAATTGGCAACAGAGTTGTATGATCAGACAGACGAAACTGAGGCAAGAAAGGTAATCATCTTCACTCAGTTTAAGGCGGTAGCTTATGCAATCGCACAACGTCTGAGAGACCAAGGTGTGTTGTCGTTCGTTGATCGCAAGCCAAGCGGATTCGTTACCGCTGAGCAGTATGAACGCGACCAAATGGTACAGCGGTTCCAGACTGATCCTAACATCCGATTCTTGGTAGCTACTGAGAAAACGATGAAGGAAGGTCACAACGCCACAGCAGCAGGGCATGTGATTTTCAACGATCTGTTCTGGACACCAGCAGGTCACGAACAAGCAGAAGGTCGAGCATACGGTAGGTTGTCGAATCTGCACACAATCAACAGCTACTATATGATCACTGACATGGACGGTGATTCCATTGAGGAGTGGATCATGGAATTGCTGACTAAGAAGATGAAGGTGATTAATGAGGTAGTTGAAGGTGTGCAAGAGGGAAGGGACGAGTCGATCGTCATGGAGCTTATCGAGAAGCTCAAGAACCAAATGTGGAAGAAGTAAAAACGATAACGGGGGCAGGTACAAAATACTTGCCCCACAACATCGGAAGAACATGAAACGTTATGCGTTTGGATTGGGTCGTATACGAGGCCCACAAGAACCCTGTTGTGTGATACACCGTGTACGCATAATTACACGTTGTAGTGAGTGCCAGCATGATTATGTGATGTATGTTAACCGTTTCGATTACGCACGGTGGCAGGCTGGAGCGAAGATTCAAGACGTGATGCCGTACTTGTCGGCAGACGAACGTGAGCTTTTGATCAGTGGCATTTGCGGAGAGTGTTTCGATGCCATTTTCAAGTACACTTAACTGAGGAGGTAACATGAAACGATTCCTTGGTGTGCCTCAAGTGATTCGGGAATATCTCGACTCACTAACAGATGAGGAACGGGATCGTGTGATTCAGGCAACATCATTCAAGATTGGAGGTGGCTACGAGCCTGAGCGAACAATCCTGAGAGCGAAACAGCAGGAAATCAACAGCGACTGGACCATCGGCAAGCCGATCACTCCACCAGAGGAAAGGTACGTTCCAGCTACTGGATGCTTGATCGATCATGTAACTAGTGGCACATCCATTGAAGGTTACAGCACAGTTGGTGTGGCGTTTGATAAGTTCTACAAGCGTTATGGCAATCGTGCCATTGCGGCAATCAAGCGGTATGCAGCACGCAGGAACGGTATCGAAATCCCTGCCACTGTTGAGGAGCAGCAGTGGGAAACCATCACTGAGGAGCTGTGAGAAATGACCATTCGTGAAGCGTCGGACATTGCCAACGTACTGGCAGATGGGTTTTCAGACGTGCTGGTCCATGCCGTAAAGGAACCCATATTTATCACAGCAAGAGGCCATAATTGGTGGCCGCAGCAGGATCAAAAGAAGTGTAAGTGTGAAGGTGCTGTCCGGCGTGCTCGCAATATCACAGCTGGAATGAGGGTGACCAAGTCTGGTGATCGTTACCTTTGTTTGGATAGCGATAAGTACCCAATGCGCTTGTTTCAGGTAGTTGATACGTGCATGACGTGCGACAAGGTTCTCGACTATAAGGAGGCGTGATGAAGTTTATCGAAGACGTTGTCGCTCATTTGCGTGAGCATAAGAGGCTGTATATCCGCACGTATCGGCAGGAAGAAGTAGCGACTGAGTTGAACGCTGCTGGTGTGCCGTACAAGATCGAGCGTCATGGTGGCGTCTCACTTTTCACATTGGTCGAGTCATGATTGCGTTCATCCGCTACTGGCTTGACACATGGAAACGTCAACGTGATATCGACGCGATGCTTCGTCCATATGAGCGAATGCTTGCACGACGACGACGGAAGAAAAGATGGTGGAGGATATGATTAGTGACTACGACAAGGACAAGATAAGTGAATTCTTGTACGACACGTTCCGTATGACGGGTGCCACGCCTAGAGACATCATTGACTTGATGCATGTGGTCTGGGTAGAAGCGTCAAGAGAGCGTATGCGTAACGGGCAGGAAGAAATCAAGAAGGCAGTTCATGCGATTCGATCGTGAGTGACACGAGGCTTGACAAAAGCGGTCGAAGGTGTTACCTTATATTAGCCGCACTTGGGCGGTTAATCCTCGCAACGGGTGGCTAGGTGGCTGAGCACAGTAGGTGACATTGTGTGAAACTTGGGGCCATTCTTGTGTGAAGCTTGGGGCTATTTGATTGCGCCTCAGTCACCTAGTCATTCGTGCGGCGTCACGGCCGCGACGGAAAGGAACGGGAGAATGAGTACCGATCGTCTGGCGATCACAATGGTGGTGGCCGGCCTCGTTCGCGACGCAATCGACGATGCGCGACATGCCAACCGTGAGTGGCCGGTGTGCATGCAGTACGCGGATCGGATCGTGACTGTATTGCGTCTGTTCAGCGAAACAAATCAAACCGAAAGGGAAGAACAATGAGAGTCAAGATGGTCACTGTCACAAAGACGCGACAGGTGCGCAGGTTCGAGCCGGAGAAGATCGAGTTACAGATCGAACTCAAGGCGAACGAGTCTGTTCAGGAGGCCGTGCGTCGTGCTCGTAGGACCATTGCAATTCTGCATGGCGAGGAGTTGTCAGCAAGCGACTACAACGATCTCGTAGATGCGCTCGCTGAGGACCAGTACATCAACGAGTTCGAGTGATGTATACGCAGGTTATGCGTGCGTTCTTGAAACTCATCAGCACTGTTGCAGCAGTGATGGTTATGACTGATAATAAGGTGATTCGAGAACGGCTCGCCAGAGCGATCGCAGAAGCGACCAGTGCTGCAAGCGATGCAATCAAGGAGCAGTGATGCGTGTAAAGAGCGTAACGTATGCGATCACAAGGCAGGTCAAGCAGTATGAGCCTGTACGTGTTGAGTTCACTGTCGAAGCTACGAACGACACGGACACACCTCAGGACATGCTTGAGGCCGCTCGCACGCTTGCTGAGAACGCAGCGAGTGAGGCAATGTCGAGAGGGCTGGTGTTCTGAGGATCGTAACGGGTAATGGTTTGCGGTGACACTACCCATCGGTGCAAGTCCGTAAATAGTAGGAACCGCACGATTTGGCAGGTACGGCAGCTTGAGTAATCAGGCAAGTGGTTAGCAAGTTTCGGGGGCGCGTGGATTAGAAATACCACGCTATGTTGATGCCTTGAACGCCATGCCGCGCCTTACAAAGATCAGGAATAAGGGCTCCTGATTACCTGCAACTGATTTGGCGCAGTAGCGTGCGTCAAGGGGATGCTGGATCGAGACTATTAGGGCGCTACACCTAGGTCGAGATGCGTATGGCTCGACACCATACAGAGGGTTCGATTCCCTCTACCCCTTTCACGTTTAATTAGTAAACGTGAGTTTAACAAAAATCCTTCGCGAGGAGCAGAACAATGTCTGTACGCACAGTCGATGTGATCGAGGATGCGCTGGCTTATGCTGATTTCAGCAACAGTGACATCGAGGCAGCGTTGAAGAAGCACATTAAGCAGCTCAGTGACGATCTGGATCAGGTCGGTTACGAGCCGTCCACCGACACAGAAATCACGGAGGTGGAATTGGAGGACGCCCTAAACGAGGCGGATGAGGCGAGCGAGGATCTGGACGCAGTGCTCGAAGACGCGGCAGCGTCAGGTGGTGTCGATGATGATGAGGAGGACGAAACGGATGGTGACAGCGACGCCTAAGTTTGACTCAGTTACGATTGCTGTTGATTCACCCAACGGCAAGATTTATGTGACTGTGTTGGACGATGATGATGGGCGTCCGATTGAGGTTTTGATTCATGCGGGTAAGACTGGTGGCCCTGTTCATGCATGGGCTGCCAGTCTCGCCCGTTCCATCACAACCTCGTTGGGACACGGGGCATCCATCAATGATGTTATTGAGGATCTGTCCCTACAAACATCAGATGCGTACCACCGTTCTGCAAATGGAATGGTGATTCGATCAGGTGCAGAGGCCGTTTGCGTAGCATTGATGCAGTACCGTAAAGCAAAGTATAACGAGCTGCGTCAGCGTCTCTCTGGTTACGACGACGAGGATTACGAACCAGCGTGGACGGCAAATTGAGCAAAACAGGATGGCACACGGAACAACTTCCTCGTCATGGTAAGATCATTCTTGTAGTTTACTTTGATGAGGAAGTTCGTGGCCAAATCGAGTTAGAGAAGGAAGAAATAGATCAATGGATCAAATTGATCGGAAGCTTCAACGACGAGCAGCAATAGCTGCAAAAGATCCACGACAACCGTCGCCAGAGGAGCGTGCGTCTGTTGTGTGGTCTTTGTTGCGTGAGAATTTTCCTAACCTAACTGATTGGGATTTGCTTTGTTTCGCTGTTGAGTACATGGGCTCAATGAGTATTCAGTGGCCTTGGCTAGAGAACGTTGCTAAGGCAGCCGTTAGCCTCGTTTATACTGCCCATTACGAAGCAATGACTGACGAAGCCACAGCAACCGGATTGAAGCATGCTAGTAATAGAGGATCTGAAAACAGGCCAGACGGATCAACGCAAGACAGCAATCGATCTGATGCGTCGAGCGGCGGAACTGGCGACAGCTTCTCATACACTTCGCCTTCCCTACACATACGATCTGTGCGATAAAGAGAAAGCTGCAAGTCGTAAACAACTTGGCGGAATCTTTGCCGACGTTGTTGATAATGTGACGGATGAATTGATGGATCAAGCTGTGATGAGATGGATTCTATATCGTGGTATTGATTACGTTAACTCAAACTTGACAACTGGCGCCCAACGTGTTATGTTGGCGGAGGTAGAACATGACGGACGAAGTGAGACAGGCAATCAAGGTTCTGAGGAAGTTTCAACGTAACGCAGCACGCAGGGCACGCCGCAGAAGCAGCACTGCTGAAACGTACAGTATAGCATTGTTATCAAAATGTTGGTTGCTTCAAGTTAGGATCAGTAACGTCGAGGATTCGATTAAGGATATTGAGCGGCTTGAAGCAAATTTGAAACATAAGAAGAAGCACGACAAGGACAAGACACCAAAACTAGCAGGCCGCAACATGCTTGGGCCGGCAAAGCTAGGAAGATAAGCAGTGGGTTATTCAAAGCATATCAGAGCCGTTAAGAGAGTCCAGCCAATTCTCGACCAGTTGCTTGAAGCCACGAGCAATGTCGAGTGGGAATCGGACAACCCTGTTGCTGACGCATACGCAATGCGTGAGGGTATCTACGCTGCGTCAATTCGTCAGCTAACTCCTGACGGCGAACCGAACGAGCCATTCTATAGCTACGCACGCTTGTCAGCTAAGTATGTATTTCGCACAGCCGCGAACAAAGTAATAGCTGAATTGCGTGACGTAGTTCCCATTGTTGCCTTGCAACGGGCGCACTCAACCATGATAATCCGTGAAGTTGAGGATGAGATGGGTGTCGTGGGTGCTGCAATCTTACACAAGGCTCCGAGAATGTACTTCCCTGATGCATCACCGGAGACAACTGATCTCATAGCGGTGTATCAATGGGCCTGTCAGAATGAGTATCACATTGTTGTTTCGGACGAAGGTATCACACTCACTAAGGAAAACCCCGGAGAACTCGCGTGGACTCCAAGCAGCAGCTAAAGCCTCGCGTGTTCATCACGAATTACGCGGGACATACTTACGAGGGTGCACATAAGTACGGCGACTTTGTGTACTTGACGAAAGGCTACATCAGCTTTAAGTCATTGGATCGTATCAAGTTCACGATCGCAGAGCAGATCATCAACGAATCAACGGCAGAAGATTGGCTGTTGCTTTCAGGTGTACCTGCGCTTTCTGCGATAGCTGCTGCGCTTTGGATGGCGCACCACGGTCAAGTGAAGCTGCTTGTGTGGGATAAGAAGTACAAAGATCATTATCGTGAACTAGAGATCACGCCACAGAACATGTTGGAGATGACTGCTGCTGTGATGGAGGACGAGAGTGGCGCGTGACACTGTTCGCAAGAGTCTCGATCTTAATAAAGAAAACGTAGACTGGTATTACGAGATGTTTCCCGGTGGCTCACTGAGCGGCATACTTGACCAGCTTCTCCAATCGTACAGAGAAGTAGTGGACGTGTCGCCAAAGGATTACGCAAAGATTGCAGCAGAGCAACTTGCGGATCAGTTGAGAAAATGATTGATCAAATCTTCGCAACCGGAACTAAAGAGTGGTTACTCGCAAATGTTTTCCACATTCTATTGTGGATAGAGTTGATAACTATGCTCGTGATCTGCGGAATGCTGACTGTTGACATTATTCGTATTCGCAAGTCTATTAAGCGTCCGAGGTAAAGATGCGTTTTATCAAACCGTATGACATGCTACGGGAAGCTTTTGGTCCGGAGGATCTTCATGAAAAGATCACGGACCTGATCGAAGATGGTGAGTTGGATTTGATGCGAACTGATAATCTAATTGCGTGGATTGCAGAGAAGTTTAACGAAAAGTACTACGAAATCTTTGTTGAGCCTCATCCGACTGAGCGAGAGTCATGAAATTTAACGCCGATCCGACTATCACGTTTAACGACAAAACGACGGGACCGACGCCAGAGATTATCGTCCCGAAGGTAGAACCAGAGCACGTCACGATGGAAATTTATACTGACGTGCCTAAGAAGTTTATGGCTAAGTACAATCGGTATGAGCCTGTCATCAAAGATTCAACTCAGATGATGACGGCCAAGACCTGTTTCCGTAGGTACTTCTATCAGATCGTACTTGGTAGAGTTTCTAAGGAATCAGCGATCTATTTTGCATGGGGTTCAGCCTACCATAAATTCCGCGAAGTTCTCGAATTGACCTACGGTGTGGGTGATGCGTGTCCGCCTACGTTCGACGCTGAGCGTGCGATGGAAGCATTCACTGCTGCCGTAAATGCTGGCATGACGTACTGGCGCAAGTACGGTGCTGATCAGCCAGTGGGTTCACGTTTCGAGTTTATGACTGCTGGTAGACTCCTTGCTTCTTTTCAGACTGCTTACGAGCACTGGCAGCGTGAGAAGATGCAGGGACGTATCAAAGTTCTCGCAGTCGAGCAAGTTTTTAACGTAGCACTTCCGAATGGTGATCGTACCAGCGGTCGTGCTGACCAAATCGTTCGATGGAACGAGCGACTGTGGGGTCGTGACTTCAAGACAACTTCTAAGGACGAGAAGTATTATAACAGAACCATCGAACCCAATGATCAGTTCACTCGCTACACTTACGCAGAAGGTGAACTGACTGGTGAGCCTATTCAGGGTCAGATGATTGAGGTTCTGTATAACGCAAAGAGTACAAAGACTACGACAAAAGGTCCAACAATCTTTACGCTTCTGGCCTCACGTACTCAGTGGCAAGTTGAAGAGTGGACGAAGGACGAGGAGATGTGGCGGTGGATGCTCGATAAGTGTCGTGAGGAGGATCGCTACCCGATGAATGAATCATCGTGTGCGTTCTGCGAGTACCATAGCGTATGCACTAAGCCGTCCGAAGCTGCAATGATGGCGCAGCTTGAATCTTATTTCGTCGTTCGTCCGTGGGATAACACTAAGATTGGTGTATCCGATTGAGGCGTGGAGCTTAAGTTAGACGAAATACCAGACGACGAATTAGTCAAGCTGGTAAAAAGGAATGTTAGGATAGATGAATTTGATCTGCCGTTGGATCAGATCAGTTCAGCATCCGTAAACATTAAACGCTTACGTCACGAGCTTGAACAATTGTTTAAGCTGCATTCTAGAGTTTTTGTCTTAAAGAAAGGAAAATAATCATGGCATCGGTTCCGAGAGAAAATACCTGTAAGGTAACATTCCTATTCGAGAATGGCGCAAGCGTTGAGGTTATGCTCAATGGGAAAGCTGATGTTATTCAGAAGCAGCTTGAGCACGCGAAGAACGAAAAGAAGCTGACCACTCTCGATGGTTTCGTACCTGAGTTTGATAGCAACGGTAATGAAGTTCAGGTTGAGTCAGATGTTATGACAGTTGACATGAGTCGTGTGTTCATGTTCTCTGTCCTGAAGCCGAAGCCTGAGTCACATATCCAGCGTGTTCCGAGAGGAGGTGTGATTCGTGTCTGAGGAAACGATACTAACTGAGGATGGTAGCGTTTTCGTTCCATCGAAGTATGATGAAACAATCGCTGCCGACGGCAATCGTTTTCAGTTCAAGCGATTGGAAGAACGTGTTCCGGGTGAGTCATGGCTGCTTTTGTACTACGGCGCATCCGGTACAGGTAAGACGTATTTTTGTGGCACAGCAGGACCACGTACTCTGTTCATCAACATTGGTCAGGGTATCGAGACGCTTCAGTCACCAGCATTCACGCTGAGATATCCTGACGCAAAGAAGATGATCACTGTTGACATCACAGAGAAGATCGACGAGAGTGGTGTTATTGTCGCAGCAGAAGCATTCGATTTGATCACTGATGTGATCGATTACGGACTCAAAAACTTCCCGGAGGAATTCGATACTATTGTAATCGACGACGCAACGTATATGCGACGGGCTGCCTTGAACCGCGCATATCAAATCAACGCAGGCATCCGTACTAATCCGAATGCACGAAACGTACAACTCAATGAGTTTACGTATCCAGAGATTCAGGATTACGGTCGGGAGATGCAGATGATTGAGTGGTTTCTGATCACGTATCTTCCGAAATTCAAGGCAATGAAGAAGAATCTGATCATGACGGCACACGAACGAAACGTGTACGGTAAGCCGCCGAAGATTGGGGAGCCCGCACCACTCCTCAAGACCGTTGCTGGGTTTACCGGAAAGACATTCCCTGATCAGATTCCGGCCTACTTTGACGACGTGTTTCGTGCTGAGGTCGTCGGAGGTGGCAGCAACGTGGTGTATCGGGCGCGGACTGCGGGTGATGAGGTTTCGGCTGGGAAGTCTCGTCATGGTGGTATTTTTCAAACCGTCGAGCCCGATCCGAATTATCAGCGATTTCTTGAGCGAATCAAGAAGAACGAGCCACACCCAACCGTAGCTAGAGAGCTACAGAGGAAATTCAATGCCAAGGTATGAGTTTGATCCGTCAAAGGATCAGGCAGGAATGGTTGTTCTCCCGAAGGGCACTTACGAGTTCATCGTTGGTGAGCCGAAGTCGTTTATTCGGAAGAACAGCAAGAATGAGGACTCGTATGGTGTGCGTTATCCGCTGACCGTCGCTGACGGTGAGAAGAAGGGTACGCGCATTACGTACAGCACTTACTACCAGAGCGAGGGTGGTCGTGGCATGGCCAAGCAGTTCCTGATGGCTGTGTTCGGTTACAAGGCTCGTGGTGAGGGCTCGCAGGGTGAGGAGGAGCGTTTCAACAATGACTTCCGTGGTCAGGACTGGTCGTTCGATCCTGAGGAGGGAGCTGTTGGTGATGCGTTCCGTGCGGTTGTTGGTCAGCGCGTGATCGGTATTCTCGACGTGCAGCCGGCCAAGGACCGTGATGGTAATGAGACTGGTCAGGAGAACCAGCAGTTCGTTAGCTGGCTCCCGATCAGCGCGCAGTAAACGCAAACTGATTAGGGCCAGCCACCTAATCTGACATTGAGCGGAGTGCGAGTCAATCGTGAGTGGTTTTTCGGGTTGCCATTTTGCATGTAAGGAAATGCCTTACGGCTCGTGCTCCGCTCCGCGTTTGGTCATCGTTAGCGTACTCAACGAGAAGAGCCCCGACTGGCTAACACCAGAATCACACGCTTGCATTAGAACAACGGTGAGTCGGCACCAACTTCGGGCACGAAGGTTTCATCAGACGGTATCCCACGTTTGATTCAAGGTTCGAGTCCTTGTGTGCCCATATGTCAAAACGAGCATACTTTGCACAGGTTGAGGAATGGCGTAAGAAGTATGGTGTAAAGCCAGCACTCAACTTCAATGGTGATCCTACGGCAATCAAGGCAGCTTGTGCTAGGTGTGCCAAGGTGCGCCGTAAAATGTCTAGGCATCATAAAGCGAACGATTTTTTGTTTGCTCGTTTGTTGCCGGATGAGTATGCACCTAGGTATGTACAGTTTCATCCCGAAGATATTGATAGACTCTGTGATCAATGTCACCGTTCGTGGCACAAGTCGTCAGCTTTCGACAAGGTTTACAGAGCTTGTATGTTATCGCTTGCGATCAACAACAGAGTTGTCTCAAAAGAGTGGTGTGAGCGTTGGCGTAACAAGTTCTTAGATGCATATAACGAGTGGATGGCTAAGCCTTACAGATCACGTTCAACACGTAAACGGGAGACGAAGAATGCCAAACGACGCAAGCGCAGAAGAAAGAGAGTTCGTAAGAATAGGTCTCAAGGCAGGAGTCCCAAAGGAAGTACTAGTTGAGTCATTACTAATTGCACGACTAACTGGCAAGCCCGTGAGCGAAGTTCGAGATCAGCTGTTCAAGGTAGAAGCATTGATCCAAGATGAATTTCGTAACTATCGTGACGTTTTCAATGAAGAACTCACGAAGCGTGTGGCTTCCGATCTGACTGATGTAAGTGAGAATTAAATGATATCACTAATTAAGAATCGTGTTGCTGTAACTCCCATCTTCGATCCAACACACGCTGGTGCTGAGTACGCTGATCCTAGGCTTGGAGCACCCGTCGATCTGTGGATTCCAGACGATGCTCGTGAGCGCTGTGACCAAGGTATCGTGAAGTATATTGGTCCTGATGTTAAGCATCTAAAGATCGGTGACTATGTTATCTTCTCGGGTTACACTGGCACGCTCGTTCGAGTGGATGATGAGCAGCTGATTATTTTTCCTGAGGAGTTCGCTGTTGCCATTCTTCCGCAGGTGCCAGCAACAGAAGTGCCTGGGTTGTATTTTAAGGGAGTTCGTGAATCGTCAGAAATTCTTGATAAGATGGAGAAAGCCTTTCATGAGTGGGCAAGTCTCTACGAAGTTGTAATTTCTACGCCACTTTATAATGAAGCAATCCACGAGTTGCTACTCAAACTCAGTAGCATAGTATCTGCTGGCGAACCGTACTTCCCTGCCACATACGAGCAGGCTATGACACTCATCACTCGCGCCATACAGGATGCTCCTTGGCATAAGTTGATGAATGTCAATGCAGAGAAGCCGACGCCTGAAGATTACGAGAGGCTCAAGGCAGGAGTGGGATCGTGATGCAACCAATGACTGAAGCAGAGAAGCGGCAGCGCGAGCATGATCTTATGCTCGAGTTGATCCAAGAAGAAGTCAGCAACGACGGCGTGTATTACTACGACCTTGAGGATCTGGCAAGTCTTATCAACCGGATCAATGAGATCAAGGGATGGAACGAAGGTGAACGTTCTGAGGCAGAGTGGGCTGCGCTTGCTCATAGCGAAATCTCTGAGGCGTTTGAGTCATACCGTAATGGTGAAGCGCTGATTTATACTAGCTCCGCCGGCAAGCCGGAAGGTGCTGCAATCGAGTATGCTGATGCTCTGATTCGTATTCTCCATTGGTTCAAGCGTCACGGTGTTGATCCACGTAAGGCCGTGCAGATGAAGATTGAGTATAACCTCACACGACCCTATCGTCACGGAGGAAAGAAAGCGTGAGCCAGTTCGGCTTTATAATCAAACATCATCAGGTAGTTCTGGGTGATAGAATTCGTACCACCAATCACAAGAAAGATTGGAAAGAATTCAAAGCATCATTCCAGACTGCTGCTGGTCAGATGCAGCCGATTATCGTTAAGCCGCTCGATACTAAAACCGAAGATGGTTTGCCACAGTTCGAGTTGATTGCGGGCGAGCGTAGGTGGCGTGCGATTGGTGAGTTGTATGCTGAAGGTCAGAAGGTTACAACGTTAGAAGAAGGTACAATTTGGGCAGCTACTCGTGAGCAGCTTCCCCGCCGTACACAGCTACTTCTTGAGTTCTCAGAGAATGAACAGCGTGAGGGATTCACGTTCCTCGACAAAGCACGCTTCATTCGTGAGTTTCATGAGGAGTGTATCGCTGAATTCGGCAAAGACAATTGGTCACAGGAGCTCACAGCACACACGCTGAAATTGTCGCCTGCTAGTATCTCGCACTACCTCCGTCTTGAAGAGGCAGTCAAGATTGATCCAGCTGTCGCCAAGGCTACGACACTTAACGCCGCTGTGAAGCGGATGAAGGTTAGCGAAAAGCTCAAGCAGCGCCACGATGAAGTGAAGAAAGATGACAGTAACAGTTACAAGAGAGCAACTGCTATCCTTCATAATGGGGACGCTCGTGAATGGATCAAGTCGATCCCTGATAATTCGGTTGACCTCATTAATTTTGACCCACCCTGGGGAAGTGAAGTTAGTTATAAGAGCCAAGAAAATCACGAGGGGTTCGACGATTCGGAGGAGTACGCGCAGAGTCTCATGGAGGCTCTCTTTCCAGAGCTTTTCCGAGTCCTCAAAGACGATCGCTTTTGTGTCTTTTGGTTCCGTTCTTGGGCGGACGAATCAATGGCGGCGATGGCTCAGCGATTCGGATTTAACCTTGCGTTCAATCGCACCGCTTGCATCTGGTACAAGCCAGACAAGGTTTCGGATCAGAACCGCGATCCTGAGCGCGACTTGAATGAAGGCTACGAGAAGTTCTTCCTTCTTCGCAAGGGCAATCCGTTGTTTCATACACGTCGTCCGAACAATGTGTTCGCGTACAATCGTGTACCACAGTCACAGGTGATTCATCCGACAGAGAAGCCCTTTGATCTGGCGGCTGATATCATTCGTCTATGTACTGTGCCAGGTGAGTTGGTGCTTGATCCAACAGCAGGCTCCTCGGTGTTCTTGGATACTGCTATTAGGACGAACCGTAAAGCAACAGGTTGTGAGCTTAGCACAACGTATTGGGCAAGAGGTGTTACACGTCTTGCTGAGTATCTTAAAACTTTTAAGGAGGGATGATGAATTCGACAAGAAACGCCCACGTTATGGCACACGTCACTATGCCGCACCAGCACTACGCAGAGCAGCTCGGAGTTGAGGAGGATGTAGATTTCGAACCAAACTTCCGCGCGGTGTTTGACGGGCAACATAAGCTTATAACGAATTTGCTTAATGAAATCTATGACACAACAGTTTCGCTTAGGATGAGATTGCTTGGTGAAAGTAACGCAAAGCTTCCAAATGATACAGCTGGCAAGGAGCAAGCGGAACCTATCGTTGATGTTGGGGTACTGGCTGATGTAGAAAATCGTAACGAGAATTATCGGCAGATGCTTAATACGATTCATTCAATGCTTCACAATCTTCATTCGCGTGTTTGAGGTAAGCTGTGGCTCGTCACTATGATGTTTACGTTCCAGATGAAGGGCCGGAGGATGCGAAAATCCTACTGGTCGGAGAGGCACCGGGTGCTGATGAGCATGAACAGCGTCGGCCTTTCATCGGACGTTCTGGTGATCTTCTAACAAATGTACTAGAGCGTAATGGTCTGTCTCGTGCTCAGGTGCGTTTGGCGAATCTTTGTCATTATCGTCCATATGATAACAAGTTCGAGAATCTGCTTGGTTCTGTGGCATTAAAGCAAGGTGTTGAGCAGCTTCACGCTTGGATCAAAGAACACCGGCCAGTTGTGATCGTACCGCTAGGCGCATGGCCGTTGCGTTTTCTGACAGGTAAGGATGGAATCATGAAGTGGCGTGGTTCCATCCTATCGTATATCAACGACGATACGATCAAAGTAATTCCGACCGTTCATCCTGCTGCGGTACTTCGTAAGCGTGATCTATATCCAACATTCGATATAGACATGAAGCGTATCGTAGAGGATAGTCAATTCCGAGAGAAGCGTCTCCCGCAACGCGAGTACATTCTTGATCCTCGTGGACTCGAATTGGAGAAGTGGACGCATGAACTCGAAAAAGCCCCTATCATTTCGTGCGACATTGAGACAGTCAAGAGCAGCTCGCACATCCTTTGTGTCGGCTTTAGTCCTGATCCTAGCGTTGGTGTCGTTATTACTCCAAGTCATGCTCCTGGTCATATAGCCATTCAGCGCATCCTAATGGCAAAGAATCGTAAGGTGTTTCAGAATGGAACATTTGATACGATTCAAATGATTAACCTGAATGGCTACCAGTTTAATGATTCTGCATTTGAGTTAGCGCGTCCCTATTACTGGGACACGATGATCGCACAGCACGTCCAAGCTCCAGAACTTCCGCGTGCTCTTGATTATCTCACATCTGTTTATACACGGGAACCTTACTACAAATCAACAGGTCGCGGTAACATTCCCGGTGATCAAAAGGCATGGTCAGCTAAACAGAATCGTGAGGAGCTTTACGAGTATAATGCGAAAGATGCTTGCGTAACGTTAGAGATTGCACTGAAACAGATAGAGGAGATTGAGTCTGATCCTATCGCAAGCAGGCGTATGCAGTTTGAAATGGAGCAGCTTGTCGTAGCGCATCATATTGCCAATGCTGGCATGTATCGCGATGAGGTGAGAAAGAATGACATTGAGAAGGCTTTGTTTAAGAAATGGGCAAAGCTTCAGTTTATTCTTAATGGTCTGACAGGTTACGAGACTAACGTACACTCACCAAAACTCAAGAACATTCTCTATGATAAGGATAAGGTAGGACTTCCCGCACGTTATAATCGTGACGGTAGAATGACTACTGATGAGGATGCTATCGTTTCGTTGATTGCTTTCTGTAAAGGCAAGCTTGAGAAGGTAACACAAGCAGACGCAGTTATGCGTTGGACTGTGCGTTTGAAGATTTGCGAAACGATTCTGTTAATTCGTGGGTATCGTAAGCTTCTATCGTCTTACATCAGGCCACCGATTAGTAGCGATGGTCGTGTGCGTTCAACGTATAAAGTAGCTGGTACGGAGACTGGACGTTGGTCTGCTTCTAAGTTTGTTGATGGCACAGGCATTAATGCGCAGACGAATCCGCGTGATCCGATTGAAATTGATGCCTCAGATTTGACAACTAGCGACGACGATGTTACATTGTTAGTAGCGGAATCTGACGTGGATCTCATTGTTAACGATGAAGCTGAGGAGGAAGTGGCATGAGTGGACCAAGTTATCTTCGAGTGTACTTCAAAGACATGGCCTCAGATGATTTTCCGATTGAGTTAGAAGATGCGATCAAATCAATCATGATTGATCATGTGCAATCTGGCACCGATTATGTGTATTCGTATCGAACTCATGATGGCGCTGTGGCTACCTTTCGTGCATCACAAGTCATCGGTCTGCGCACGTTTACGCCAGAATCTCGTGAAACGGTGGAACGTGTTCAAGCGGCTATTGACGATGAGATCAAGCTAGTTCGGCACGATCTTGGTATTTTCGATCAAAACGATTACCGATGACAACTGCTATCACTGAGCCGCAACCAGAGCGTATCAAGATTTCGCTTCGTTCAATGTACATTGCGCCACCTGGTAAGGTATTGGTTGCTGCTGACTTATCGCAGGCGGAATCATGGATCGTAGCTTATTTGGCGAACGAGCCGTCAATGAAATATTCGCTGAACGAAAGCGATATTCATACGGACTCAGCGGCTGCGCTGTTCTATCCAACGAATTCGTGTTTGCATAAGTGGCAGAAGAAGGAAGATGGGGAGACTCGTTTCTGCACAAAGTGCGCGATCGAGATCGTCAAGTCTGCGCGATACATCGGCAAGCGCTACAATCACGCATCAGCTTACCGAATGAAGTATGTTCGCGCGGCGGAAGTAATCAACAAGGACAGCGACAAGCCGCCCTTTGTGACAGTAACGTTGAGCGAGTCCAAGATGTTCCAAGAGAGATGGCACGCTCGATACAACTTGAAAAATTGGTGGGCAGACATCGAGAACAAGCTAGCCAATTCTCGTACTCTCACTACAGTTTATGGATTCCGTCGCACGTTTTTCTCTCAGTGGGGTGATGAGTTGTTTAAGGAAGCTACCGCATTTGAGCCGCAGTCTACGGTAGCCGATCACTTTAATGGTGCAATTCATCCTGAGCTTGGTATTCGTGGCGGTCTGATTGAAATCTACAGACAACTTGTTGTTCCTTACAAGGATCACAAGATAATCAACCAGTCACATGACTCCTGCATGATGGAAGTACCTGCATCTTCAGGTGTTGAGATTGGTCAACGTATGATGGCGCTCCTGAAGCGGCCTATCGTTATCAAAGGGGAAGAATTCACGATTCCAACAGACGGGGAGATTGGTGAACGATGGGGCGAGATGGAGCCACTGAAAGCGGCAGTGTAAAGCCACCGCGCAGAAAAGTTGAGATCTGGGTAACTCGTCAAGAGTTTGAGGAATGGGGAATAGCTCAAGCAAAAGGATGGGAGATCGCAGAAATTGATCATGTGCGTGAGAGGCTCAAAGTCAGGAAGGTAACTGATGCATGAGCCGCTCTACTACGTGGCACATCCTGTTGCCGCTGATACTGAGTATACATACGAGGAGAACCTTGAGCATGCGTTGTGGTGTTATCGTCAAGTGCTAAATGCTGGTTATGCCGCATTCATGCCTTGGCATACGATGCTACTGGTTGCTCCAGATGGTGATGTTCACTGGCGCACACGTGGTATTAAGTTAGACTGTTTGGCAGTTGCTAGGTTTGATGGAATTATTCTGACGGGCCACAAACTTAGTGGTGGGATGCAGCGTGAGCTATTGACGTTTGCCATGTGTGGAGATACTGATTTGCCAGATGGGCAAGCAATCATTGATGTGACTGGTGTCCCCGACTCACGTTTACTTATTGAACTTAAAAAGAAGCGTCATGGCTGAAACGTATAAGCGACAGTGTGAGAATTGGCTGCTCGATTTTGGTCGGTGGACGCTTCCTAGATCAGAGGCACCAGAGTCGTTTATCTTCTGGACTGGTTTGTTTACAATCGCAGCTGCTTTGAGGCGTCGTGTGTATATTCCCAAGAAGTACCTTGGTAGCTGGGAATGTGCGCCAAACCTGTATATCATGTTCATTGCCGGAGCAGGTCGAGCACGCAAGTCAACAACAGCAAACTATGTTGAGGATCTCTTGGACGAGGTTCCACAAATAACTCGTTCACCTGAGATCATCACAAAAGAGTCATTGCTTTCAACCATCGTGCGCTCCGACGATGCAAGCATGTGTATCACAGCGCCTGAGTTTGGCGAGTTCATCGTCAAGTCCGGAGTTGAAATGTATGGATTTCTTACTAACGCTTATGATGGAAAGCGTCGGCTCGCTGCTTCGACTCTTAGCCGTGGTGTTGAGCTTGCTGAGCGCCCTTGCGTTAACCTCCTTGGAGCTACTACTCCTGAGTGGGTTGCTGATAATATGCCTGAGTCTGTTATCGGCGGCGGCTTTGCAAGTCGGGTCATTTTTATTTACGAAGAAAAAGTAAGGCGCAGACAATTCTTCTATGATGAAATTGTAGATCCAGAAGAATCAGAACAGATGCGTAGGAAGCTCGTCGCAGATATTAACCACATTTCAAACAATATCTCGGGCGAGTTCACGTTTACGCCAGAAGCTAAGGAATTTGCGGAGCATTGGTATCAAACAACAGCGGATGATGGTGCGGCTGAGAATTACAAACTGAGCGGATATTACGAGCGTCGTCCGGCGCACATGCTTAAAGTTGCGATGTGTGTTCATGCGGCTCGTAGTGACTCTCTCATTCTTGAGAAGTCCGATCTTGAAGAGGCAATCACTCTGTTGCAACAGATTGAGAAGAAGCTACCAAGGACGTTCCAAGCTATCGGCCGTAACCCGTACACGATTGATATGGGACGTATCTTAGAGTTCGTTGAGCAGCGAGGTCAAACCACACCAGCAGAAGTCAAGCAGAATTTCTATCACGTTGCTGAACCCGCTAAGCTTGATGAATTGATTGCTGGTATGATTGCGATGAATAGGATAAAAGTGGTGGGTGGAGATGACGGTAAGACGTATCTCGCACCCACCAAGAATGGTCGTAAGAAGAAGTACGATGGCGATCCTACTTCTGCATGAAATCGCAGATTCCTAAGCCAATAATGGGGCGATTACCCATATGAGGTGTTCGCCCATTATTGCTCACGATCAATAGGAATACCAAGTGCACGGAACAATGCGCGATCATCACCATCATCCGCAAGCTCCATCGCTTCTGATATATCCTTCATAAAGAATCCAGCAGGAACCATCAACCGAATCGCACTAAGCAAGTTACGCTGAGCTTGATTCCTGACGTACTCATTTCCTGACAGCATATCAGTAATAGACTCTGCTATCTCAGTCGTAGGTCCGCCAAAGAAAAAGAGTCCCGTTATTGGCATCCAACGTATCAGGTCTAACCCTAGTGCGCTTCCTGCGGCCAACGTTAGCGCCTGCGACGCACTAAACCTAGCCCCTGCGATAGCACGATCTGCTACCGTACCGCGCGACAATTCGCGTGCTAGCGTGCGGCTGAACCACACGGACCACTGCCCAAACTGTCCGAACAACCGGCCAGCGTTTGTGTTCCAACCCGCTGGATGATTAGCGAGTCCGTATACACCAACCATGTCCTGACCAGACTGAACACCAAGGAAACGCGCAGCACCTTCGAAATCATTCTCGTCTACTAGCCTCCAGAACTCAGCGACAACTGGTGCATCGTATTTACGCAGCAACAAATCTTGTGCGAGCTCTGCACGAGTTATGTCACCTTTTGCGAGTTTAACAAGTCCTTCGTTAGCTTGTTTCCACGTTGTCAAATAGTGACCAGCGTGAAACAAACGATACACGTTTTGCTGCATCGACAACTTGAACGCGAGCTGATTGAACTCGTCAAGCTTTTTCGCAAAGCCGCGCGTCTTTCCCACAACACCACCAGCAAACTCAGTCGGATCACTGAATGTCACAATACCAGACCGAGGAATGATACCCATCGTTTCAAGATCACGTGCAGTAATTCCATCAAGTCCTCTCAATCCATTCTTGAGAACCTCAATGGTATGTGCTGCGCCGTACCGCATGTGTGAGACAATAACACCGCTTACAAAGTCTCGTATACCTGCCGCAATGCGGAATCCCTGAGCAGCAGCTTCTGCCGTAGACGAGATGTAGTTTACGATTCCTCTACGAACATCGAAAGATACATCCCATCCAAGCTTCTCAAACAACTTGTCAACAGAAGCCTGTGTGAACAAGCGACCAGCATCTGCGTGACCCTTAAGGTCTGTGAGATAATTGTCTACCAGATGCCTTGCGTGACGCACTGCCTCGACAGGCATGGTCTTATCAATAACAGCCTGGCGTAGCTCTTTACGCAGTGACTCTCTTGCTTCATTGTACGCCTTATTGAAATACTTAGCATCAAAACCAGCCTTGACGTACTGCTGCATGGCAAGGATGGGGTCCATCTCGTAAGGGTTGATTTCCCCTGTACGAGTCATTTCTGCATAGAACTCTTTTGCTGCTTGTGGTGCGCCAAGTTCACGTAACGCACGATCGACATTACCATTATTGTAAAGTCTCGCGTGTGTCGTATAGTTACCGAGTCGATCCTGTGGTGAAATACCAAACTCACGTGCGAGATCAGCATACATTGCCTCGATATTTTTTGCAACCTCAATATCTTCAAGCGGCATGTTGTTTTTGGCTGCAAACTCAGCACGCGACATTTCGGGCCGACCATCAGAACCTTTCATTGAGCGGTACAAACGAACGATACCACCCAGTGAAAGTTTATGCGCCGGACTTTTTACGATATTATCAACGTCTGCCCAAGCATCTACATCCTTATTAGTTAACTTAAGCTCAACTGCGATATCTTCTCTTTTGCGTCTAATGACAGAATCAATATAAGCCTGCTGGCCACTCATTCCAAGATTGTTCCAACCATCACCAGCAAGGTTCATCAAATCTTCTGCTGCGCGTGCATCAGTCTTGCTTTTTTCATCTAGATAGTCAAGTACTGCTTGTCTGGGATCTCTCTTAACAGCTTGCTCAAAATTCCTGAACTGCCGTCGTGCTACAAAAACTTGATCAATATTGACATCGTTCGCAAACCATGTGGATGCAGTGGCAATCTCAGTATCGTTCAGTTTACGTGAGAGATAGCGCTCAATGACTTCTCCCGGCGACATTGTTTCAATGTACGCAGTTATGCGCTCACGCCGTTCCTGCGACCAGCGACTCAGCTTCTTATCGATTTTGCTGAGGCGTTCGTAATAAGGATGAATAGCTGCGTTAGCACGCTTTCTTGCTTCTTGTGTCTTATCAAACACATTCGCAAACAGCTTCGTACCGAACTTGTTATCTATCGAGATAAAGATTTCTCGATTACGAGTTAGGAACGTGGCTGTTGTATTGAATGTGTCAATGAGCGCGTTAAACTTGCCCTGTCCAAGATCAGGAACATACTCATACGGATTGGGTGGATTGCCCATAGGCTCCATGAGATCACCAGCAATAGGTGGCAAGCCATCACCACCACCATCAACATGGAAACCTTGATGCTGACCACTCATGTTTACGAATTCCATCGCTTGCTGAAAACTCGTAGTACGATACAGCTCGCGATTGGATTCCATATCACGAATGATTAGCTTACCGCCTTCCTCCCGTGTGAAATACATACCATTTGAGTTAGCATGACGCATCAATGTGCGCGCATCTAACTCATGCTTGATGCGCTCAACGTCACTAGCAGCTTGACGAGCACGTGCAAGAAACGCACGTTCCTCGGCAGGCAAGTGGTTACGTGCGAGTTCATCAATGAAACGACGATGAAACTCATTACGAATTGCAGGTACTTCTGATGGCTGATAGCCACGCTCCTGCAAATAATCGTTCAGCATCTTGTTGAAATTGAACGCATCTTGCGGTACTACTTGAGAGAAATCGTTTGTCGGTTCATTTAGCAATCCGAGAGTGTTATTAAGCTCCGGTCGCTTTTGATTAAACACATCGAACAGTGCCTCACGAAAACCCTGATACAACGTATCAAAGAACGTTGAGAGCTCTGTCTTGTTTACATTGAAAGCAAGCTCAATGCCTCGCTGCTTGGGCGGGTGTGAAATCCTTGGCGGCAACTTACCAGTCTTGGGGTCCATGCCACGAAGATCAACAATCTCACTACCACCTCCGTACATGATACCATCATACCCAAGCTTGTGCATGACGCGAGCAATTACCTTATCAGCGATCTGATACCCAACCTCGTTAGTTTTACCACCGCCTTGAATATTATTTACAGCTGAACGCATCAGTTCAATATCAGCATCAGGCAATTCAGGATGCAATCTCTTAAGACTACTGATCATATCGGCACGTCCCAGCGACGTCACGAATAACTTCTTGAAGTTCAAGCGAACAATGCGAAGCTCTTGGGCAAGCTTCTGTGCGAGTACTCCCGCGTCTGAACCCTTCGTTGAAAGTTTCTTCGCATCCCGTGAAAGATTGAGCTTGAGATACTCGATCGCTTCGTCAAGCACGCCGGAATAGAATCGTCCTGTACCAGTAACTGCATGACGAGGATTCGCACGGAATGCAATCAGAGTTGCAGGCTCACCGTGCTTTGCTGATCGAATTGCACGATCAGCCCAACGCAAGAGAGGAACGTCTCCGCTATTAATCTGTGGCAAATACTCGTAAGTAATTCTGCTTCGTACATATTCAGTTAGTGATGCACCTGCCCGCCTAAACTGGTCTTCAAGCTGCCCACGCAAGTTGAAACCGCTTGGTATAGCAATAGGACCAACCTCAGTTTCACTCGTAAGATGACGGACCTCATCAAGCGGTACTTCAATAGTTCTATTTGTTCTAGGTTCAACTAGCCTCGCACGCCGCTGACTTCTATGAGAGGCTTCAATTTGTTTACGCGCTGCGGCTCCTGCATCAGTATCTAACCAATCCTCAAACGGAATTCGCTCTCTAGCCTCCTGTTTCCACCAAATCTTCTGCAACTCAGTTCTAAGATTATATCCTTCACCCCTAAGCACATCACGAAGAATATAATCCTTGCCATTATAGCTCACAAGCTGGTCTGACAAGAAACCAAACTCTTCCCAAAATGATAGCTGGCGATTTGTTTCAGTAAACTCACCAAGCATTGTACCACCAGCCTCATCCCGCTTAAGGATCAGCACCTCATTACGACCAGTTGCTTGATCCTTCCGCATCGAATAAGCGACTCGCGGCATGTCCGAACCAACAAATTCTTTTTCGCTAATCGTTCTAACAATGTTTAGTGTTTGTTCCTCAGTTAGATTTGGAATGATTGTGAACGGCTTATCCTGAGCAAGAACGGCTTCATGAATCGTATTAGCATTTGCCAATGCTCCAACCTTATCAAACACATCAAATACAGTGCCCTCAGGAATAGCCTGTACTTGACGGGTCAGCATTAGCGACTTCGCAAGCTGTGTATGATTTTTGTACGCCCTTCCAGCATGACGCAAACCTACTGCATCAAAAGCGAAGCCGATCGGAGCAAAGATCACAGCATCGAGAAGTATCTGAGCGAGCTGATCATCTTCGTTAGCGAATGCAATACCTGACCATGTTGCACCAGTAGCAGAACCAATCGCAGTCGAACGTGCGAAATCCTTTACAACGTTTGATACATTACCACGCGAGAAATAACTAGTAGTTCTGTTTGCGGTAACGTTAATCATCTCATCCAAAGTGGATGATGCTCGACGCGCTGCTGTTGCTGCTCTTGCACTTTGGAAAGCCGCTCGCTCAGCTGCAACTGAGGAACGAAGTATGCCCGTCCCGAGAGCCTTACCAACTCCCAGACCAGCGATGAAGCCAATAAAGTTCTTGTAACGATCAGCTTGTTCTTCTGGTGTCAGCGCACGGTACTCACCTGTGGCCATTTGAACGCCAGTGTCAGCTTCAATGAGATCGCCAATAGGTTGAACAAACGCCATAGCGAATTCATTGACGAGTACACCAATTCCATTCTCTTTAATCTGCTCCTTGAATGCAACCGGGTCTTCTTGGATACGACGCCACGTTGCTCCGAGATCCTTGAATGTCTTACTAAAAGCATGAACGAAATCATTAAACGCAATCTCACCTCCACCTTCCTGTACACGTGCGATTGCATAACGCATCGCTTGTGTCTCAGGTGATTCGTTCTCATCAGGGTCAGTGAAGGTCACATATAATGCTCGTGCTGAACCTTCAAGTATGTTACCGATATACCTGACTACATTACGATCTTCATCGACACGCTTGCGCAAATGTGCAAACGGATCGTTAGGATCGTAGTTTGGATCAGGCGGCAACGCATTAGGTTGCTGCGCACGTAGATGTGCAAATGGATCAGTTACCGCAGATGCACGCTCTTGTGGAGAACCAAACGATGGCACTCTGATTGGCATTATTTACTCCCACTCTGAGCTGGAATCCAATCAAGACCCATATTCTGAGTTTGCTTAACCACGTCGTTATAATGATCCGGAAAAGAAACTTTTAGTTCCTCAAGCCGCGCACGTCGTTCATCAGCAGGCAGTGCTTGAAGATTTGTGATCGTCATAATCACATTTGCATCAGGACCACCAGTATCGGTAGTTGTTGTCATAACTTCATTAGGATCGACAACGTTTCCTTCTGCGTCTGTGAAATACAAACCAATATCTTGGAATTTGCCAGGTAGCGGTCCCCAACGATACAAACGTCCAGAACCAGGTACTTTACCATACTCGGCACGATAAATTGTACCAGTTATCGCTCCGCGTTCCGCAAGCATCTGATTAAGGTCTGTCAGCATTGGGCTAATTCGAGGATCTTTCCCGTCCTTGATGTTAAAGCCTTCAGCCATTTCATTAATACGATTAGTGATGAGGATGAAGTCCTCGTTCATCCGCCGCCTACGGGTAAGCATATCATGCTCACGCTGACTCACCTGCGCATTGTGCACCTCAAGCAGTTCACGATCGTCGAAACTGAGAGTTGCCGGATCAGATCCTTCTAACTCAGCAGCACGTGTTCTTGCTTCAGGATCACGCAAGTAACGATGCCATGCCGAAATACTACCAGCGTTAGTCTCCATGTGGTGCATGGCTGCACGCTGCCAGTACAATGAGTCGAGTCGATCCTGCGCTGACGCTCCCTCTCGTGTATTGTATAGCTCCTTCTGCGCAGCAAGTTCTGCATCACGTTGAAGCTTTCCAAGAATTGCTTCAAACGCTTGACGCGGACCTGTTGTGCGATACACAGACGAAACGAGATTCCAACCAGCTTGATCAAGCGTACCTGCACGCATTCCACGAGCAAGCTCATAAAGATCAGTGCGACCAATCTCTGGAAGGTCTATAATTGTTTGATTGATCTCTTGCGCCTGTTGTCTCGCTTGTGCTCCTGTTGCCGCAGCTACATCACCTGCTACAGATGCAGAAGCTTCTGCTGTAGTAGCTTGTGCTTCTTGTATTCTACGTTGTGCACCAGTCTGACCAAGCAAATACTGCAACGCCTGATCACGCGACATATTGGAATTCTTTGCGATTTCATCCGCAAAGCCCTCAAGTGCCTTGTTCAGTGATTCACTGCGCGCTGCCGCATTCTTGATATCAAATTGTGCGCCACGAACAACATCACCACGAGTTGTTCTACGCACCTCACTTTCAACAGACTCAGGTATTTGCCGAATGATCTGAGACAATCCACCAAATCCGAGCATGTCCATAGTGCCCGGTGATCGGTGTTCGATATCAGCAAGGTTCTGCAACAGTTCAGGATTCGTTGCAAGCTGAATCTGCATGTTGCGCTGAAACTCACGATTGGGGTTTAGAAAGTGCATTACCCCTTGTGTAATTTCACGAGCTGCTGGCGCAAGTAGCGCTTCCGGACCTGGAATGAAAGTTACCATATTAGTTCAGACTCCATGTTGGAGACCACGACGGCAACTGGAACACTGATGGGTCCCACTGGAAATTGCTTGGTACCAATCCAGGTGCCAATGGAGCAACCATCGGTTCCGGCATTGGCATGCGTGTGAAATCACTTACACCAACCTTACCAGACGGACCCTTAACTGCTCCACCAAGCTTCGAACCCAACGTAGCACCTGCCGCTGCTCCCGGAGGCCCGCCTGTTGCGGCACCAAGAACGGTTCCAACAATAGGTGCAACAGTTGCCATAATACTCGCACCAGTGCCAGGTTGTGCAACTACTTCACGCTGACTAATTCCGCGTCCTGAAATACTCGCGAGTACTGGAAGCAGTTGCTGTAGTGCTTGCATTTGCAATCCACCAACAGCCAATGCCGCACGCGGAGCCGCTTCTGCTCGATACATGGATTCAGCAAACGCAGCAGGTGTTCCGAATCCCATACCACCAGTCATACCAAAACGTGAACGTAAACCAGCAATGTCACGTTCTGTCTGACGAGACATCATTTCACCGAGACTGCCGCCAAGCTGTCCGGCACCACCAGCTAAAATATCATTTAGTACTCCTGCGACTCCCATAGACTGTGCATATGGATTTGCACTAGCCATTCTCGCACCAGCCGTAGGACCGCCGAAAGAGCCGAACAAGCCTTGCCGCAACATGTTGACGAAATCAGTAGCAAGGCCTGTCGCAGGACCACCACCTACTTCTTTGTACTTTGTGTCGAGTCCCATTCTTCCGCCTGTTCTCTTAGAAGTCCAAACAGCATCGAGTCAAACCATTCACCTTTGTATAGCTTCGACTTACGCTTTCGTCCTTCTTTTTGAAAGCCAAGATTCATTACGAAACTAAACACAGGCTTTGATACATACATCGGTACTTCTGTCGATAACCTACGAAATCCGTACTTCTCAAATACGTAACGAAGCAAAGCCCGTGTGAGTTCTTCTCTACCAAGATGACGACGATCAAAGAATGAATAATGAACCGTCGCGTCAGAGAATCCTATATCTGTCATATAGTAGACTCCAACGAAATCATCTATCACCCAACACAATCCGTTGGCGTAGATTTCATCACCACGCATACTGATGAACGATTCGGCAAACTTTTTAAAGTCACCATTAATGTCATCAGTAAACAGTGTACGAAACTGACTAGCCTTTTCAAAGAACGTCTTCATGTTCTCGGGCGTGAACGGCATAGGATAAATAGACCGTTTCACATCACCACCCGGCTCCGCGCATACCATTGTAATAATCGGAGCTTCTGTTGTGTGCTGCATAGCTTCTCCTATCGATTAGACTTACCGGCTTTGTAAACGTGAACCTCATATGACAAAATTCCAAACAAACCACGTTCACTGATTAAACGCCAGGCGAAACGTCGTGACTTAATCAAGCGACGATACTTGATAATTCGTGGAACCTCCAAGACTTGAGGATCAACTATTTTAGCTGTCCGCCATGCATCGAGACCAGCACCACCTGTTCTTGAGTACTGAATCTCGAACGGACCACCAATCGTTGCATCGTACTCGATACGAATTTCAGCAATATAGATATCATCTTCAGGAATCGTAAAGACCTTAGATACGATCTCAGTCTGATAAATGATACCTGTAGGATAATCATCATGTGGTGCATCGGTATCGACGTTCACATCCTCAGTCGCACCACTACCATCACCACGGCCGTACACACGAGTAGGCAACGTTGATGCTGTGGGTGACAGATCATCAATCGTACCTTCAAGTGTGTTAATCGGAACCGGTCCTAGTTGATCAATCGTTAGACCACCACTACCAATTTCAATATCATCAGCTGTGGTCTGATCGTAATACTCGTTGTATACCCATGTCTTACCGCGTAGATTGTAAGTCCACGCAGCTACCCACTTAGAGCCTGCCTGTGGAATATAGATCGTGTACTCGTTATGAATAGGATTGTATGCCGAGAATACCTTCTCAACATCATCCACGTTCCTAACAATATCACGTTCTACTTTTTCTCCGATTCGTTCCAGCGAACCACCAACAGAATAGGCATAGACAGTACCAGTTCGATAATCAAACCAAGCCAGTCCATCAAGGCCAATAAGTGCTGCTGAAGATGGGCAATCACATCCAATAGAAGGAATAGCAGTTTTGAAATCAAACGGTATCTGTGGAATAGGTTGCTTCGTGGCGACCCAAATGGACTTCTCACGAAGCACAAGCATCACGTTAGTCCACGCAAACAGTCCCGTAATGAAATCGCTTAGATCAGAGGGCGATTCGACGAGAGGTCCGAAGCCTGCGCTTTCATCCACCAATGGGTCCCATTCGTCGATGTTGGCATCTCCCGACCAGCCGATTTGTACCTCATTATCATCACGGACAGCGGCACCAACAACGCGATTGAAAAAGCCGCAAATATAACGATACTTCGGCGCGTTCCCGAGTCTTGCGAATTCATTTGTGGTGAAATTAATCTTTTGAATGTGGTTAGCGCCGTTATTCGAAAATACGAAATTGTCGAGAATGATAGCCGTGTTAAACCGATCAGTAATCGTGCCAGCGAGTTCTTCGCCGCCAACGTTAGCGTCAGTTAATGCTGTCCAGACACCACCACTGATTCTGTGAATTGTTGTGGGTGTCATCCGAATCGTATGCGGTGTACCATCATTCATCTTCACTGCCGCAAACTTCAAAACAGGCTCGTCATTCGGCTTAGTTGGCTCAAGCAGCCTACTGCCAGGCCTGCGCGAAGTCTTGTCGAAACGTACAGTGCAATTCTTTGCAAGCTGTAACGCAGCAGGTGGAATGTCAGCAGGATCAAGCATTGTGATCATGCCTCCATTCACCCGTGATTCGACAAACTTCTGCATCTCAGGCGGGCGTGCCTGTGGGATCTCATCTTGCCACGGAAATGGCCCGCGAGGAAATGCCATTATATAGTGCTCCAATGGTTAGGAGTATTATACGTCACACGCGCTCCATACAAGCGTCGGCCTTCGTTTGTGGGAACACGATTACCATTGATCCAATACAGCGTATCGCTATCAACTACAACGTTAAGCTCAGGTGTGATCGAGATACCAATACCAGTGTTAGGTGCTGAATGTGTCACTGTTTCAATTATAGTACTCGATCCCGGACCAAAAGGACGCGAACGCAATTCCCACTGGAACGTATTGCTGAGTCGATGCGCAAGTAACTCAACATACTTGATCGTTACGCCAGGTGGCAAGCGAATCGGAATGAAAAAGTCTGTTGACGTTTCGACATACTCACCACCAGTAGACTCGTTTGCTCCCTCACCTGTATGTGTCTTGATGTCCGCCATTGGAATCAAGAGCATCTTGCCTTCTTTGAAGCCACTTACTTCGTCGCGAAGCTCAAGTGGATCAGCCGAAAAATCCTTTACCCATGTAGCTTCAAAACGTTCTTCGAGTTGTAGACGAAGCTTACGAATGTGGTTGTCGATATTGCGTGCCTGTTCAGTGCCAGGCGGATCAGTAACATTCCAAGGATCAGTAAATGCCATAGTTATGCATCCTCTACCCAGACAGAGTTGAACCTCGTAAACCGATATACCTTGTTTGCAGCAAGTAGCTTATCGACACCAGTGTTGGTGATAATCGTGTTTGCTCCATAAACAACAGTCGTCTGACCATCACCAAGAATCGTTATCGTCTGACCATCCTGCCCATCCTTGAAGTTGAGTATGTTTGTCGGAGCATCATTTGCTGCGATAAACTTCTCAAGATTCTTTACAGATGGTGCAGTATCACCAAGAGCAAAACGTTTCACAAACTGCTTATCGAGCGCCATCTTTGTTTGCGGCGCTTCAATAGTCTGTTCGCGTGTGATTCTGGTGTTGTGCGTTTCCATCAGTATCCCTTTGCGTACTGGAAGTGCATTCCATCAGGTCGGGACCAATTGCCTCCCCAGACGAATCCATGATCCTCAAACACCAGAATCACACGCTCATTCATTACCGGCTTTGCGCCAAGTGGATTCTCATGCGGGTTCAAATCAATCGCGATACCCCATGCGTGTGTGCTCGTCTTTTGTGATGACGTAACAGTACGCGGTTCATAAATGCCACCCGTTGTCTTGAGATAACCCCACAGATTCTTGTGATACAACTGATCAAAAACGTTTGTGAAAACATCTTCGAGCAGCTTGTGACAAGCCAGCACGCGAACGCTTTGATCAGCCCAAGACAACTTTAGTGGCGCAGGCAACCGGACTCTGCCAGCGCTACATACTGCCTTACCGGGCTTACCAAAAATCTCAACGATCTCATTGTAACCAGTTGGTACTTTTGGCCAACCAGGACTAAGCAATACTAGCTCATCAGCAGGATTCTTTGTGTCAACAGTTATTGGTGTCAAATACTGTTTGCTGCACCACCCACGACCAGCGGGTGCATCGACATAGAGCCATTCTTGATCAAGCGACTCACCATACACAAGTGCCACTTGCGTACCAAACATTCGCTTTCCTGTGTCAGAATCTGGTGACAACGTAGGAAGCGAGCGAATCTTAAGAGCCGTAGCTGTACAAGTTACTTTCATTTCTGAGGACTCAACACATCTGCAAGGTGCTCGAAACCACGCTCTAAAGCCTGACTAATATTCAGGTTTGCTTCGATTCTTGCAAGCTGTTCACCAATGCGCTTCTCATCAATATGACGAGCGCGACGTTCACGGTCCTGTTCTTCCAGCAACTTCTCCATCATTCCTTCCAAGCGTGCAACGTTACGGTCGTTCAGATGGATGTTAAACTCAGCTTGCTGTTGCCTCTCACTAAGCTGCTTTAATAATTGTGCACGCTCCCCCGATTCCCGCTCATGGTCTTTGTAGTCTTCCTTCATATTCTTGATGTCACCTTCTAGCCGCGCCGATAAGCCGTTTAGCTTACCATTTAACCACTTACCGACGAGCCCTCCTACGATCGTTATGATCGTAAATGTTTGAACTAGAACACCAAGCCAGCCTCCGAGTCTATCAACCAAATTTACTTGTACGTCTTGGATCATCAGGTTTCTTCCTGCAATACGGTGACCGTTGGGCAGGATTCATCAATATAATCTGTTACACGAGGACAAGCCTCCTGAGTAAGACGAATGGCTGTCTCAAACATAATACTGTCGATGATTATGATACCGTGTACGACAGTCTTCATCATGGTGATGTAAAAACCAAAATCACCATTAGCGCTTATACCACTATCAAACTCTAATACACCATCACCATCACGAACGGCTACGACTTCACGCGCACCTTCAAATCCCTCAGAAATGAACGCAGAATCGCCAGCAGCCACGGTCGCAGTAATTGGTGGCTGAGTAATCCCAAGGATCTCAGGTGTGACAAAAGTCGAAAGCCATCCAGGAATCATGGTGGTGTTACTCGCTGGAATGTTTGACGTAAGGTAAACGTTAGCTGTTCAGTATCTGTCTTTGGCAAATGTGGTTCAAAGGTCGTGATATACCTCGGACGAAAACTCGTAGAACCACTTGACAGGTGTGACGTTTGGATATAACCAATACCCGGACTTAAATTGGCTGATGCAGGATTCCAAATATAAGACGC
>Ga0207873_1000555_pt1 | contig 40481 bp, 36 predicted proteins | sample BGWIniCompost_FD_187373 | JGI IMG/M metagenome (GOLD analysis project Ga0207873, IMG submission 187373) | Cellulose adapted compost microbial communities from Newby Island Compost Facility, Milpitas, CA, USA - BGW Initial Compost (SPAdes)... ... | reverse complement strand
GCACGGATCCCGAAGGCGGAAGCTATTGGTATCAACGCATCGTGCGTTACAGCATGTACAACAAAGGACCGATTCAGATTGACGCCACCGGCAATAGCTCTCCGAATTACACCATGGACAAAAAGAACATCTATTGGCCAATACCGAATGCGGCCATCACCGCAAACAGCCGGGGCCGGTTGAGCCAGAATTATGGCTATGACGGGTACGACCCCAACGTTCCAAAATGGGATAATTGGGAAGACGCCGTAGCCGACGAAACGCAAACCAATTAATTCGCATTTTCAATAATTGATCAGACGGTTGCTGGAAACCACAAAAGGGTTTCCAGCAACCAATCTTGGCTGCGCCAATAAGGCGGAACGCTTTGCGCTCCGGTCGCATTTTGCGCCGTCTCCTTAGCCAACTGTTAACCTGAATAACAAATAATCAGAAATGAATCGCTATAAAGGAATTTTTGCCTTGCTTGTGTTCCTGCTGTCTTCGCAGTTTGTGGCCGGACAGGCTTCTTTGTTGAAAAAATTTCCCGAAGGATACGATCCGAAAGAAGTAGGACGCCGGCTTGCCTACCGGTTTGTAGATGCAAAACATGCCCTTCATGCCGGCAAATGGATCAGCTACCCGGAAACATTTTATTGGAATGGGTCGCTGAAATACGCCGCATTAACCCGCGATAAAAAGCTTCTCAGCCTTCTGCAAAATAAGTTTGAACCCTTGTTTACGACTGAAAAGGAACTTCTGCCCATCATGAACCATGTCGATTTGAACATGTTTGGCAGCCTTCCGCTTGAATTATACCATATTACAAAAAACAGGCGTTACCTGGAGCTGGGCATTCCATATGCCGATTCGCAATGGGAAGTTCCTGATAATGCAAGCCCTGAGCAAAAATCATGGGCGGTAAGGGGATTTACATGGCAAACCCGTCTTTGGATTGACGACATGTACATGATCACCATCGTACAAACGCAAGCCTACAAGATCACAAAAGACAGAAAGTATATCGACCGGGCCGCAAAAGAAATGGTTATGTATTTGGACGAACTCCAGAGGCCAAACGGGCTTTTCTATCATGCGCCCGACGTTCCCTTCTATTGGAGCCGGGGCAACGGATGGATGGCCGCCGGCATGACGGAAGCGCTTAAATATTTGCCTAAGGATCATCCGGACCGTCCGCGGATACTCGAAGGCTACCGCACAATGATGAAAAGCCTGAAGGATTATCAGAACGAGGACGGTTTGTGGAATCAGTTGATAAATGAACCCGATTGTTGGAGCGAAACGTCCGGATCGGCCATGTTTGCCTATGCATTCATTACAGGCGTTAAAAATGGGTGGCTTGACGCAAAAACGTACGCCCCTGCCGCTCGCAAAGCCTGGATTGCCCTGGTTGACCAGATTGATGCAAACGGGGCCGTAAAAAATGTCTGCGTCGGCACAAATAAAAAGAACGACAAGCAATATTACTACGACAGGCCCCGCCGTACGGGCGACTTTCACGGCCAGGCGCCTTACCTTTGGTGCGTTGCGGCGTTGCTGGAAAAATAACCCGCCGCTATTCCACCCGGGCTGCTGTTGATGGCGGTCATGAATGAAATGGCAAATATCTGAATAACGACAAGCGATATGATTAATGTTTCTCTCGACAGAAGGGATTTTTTGAAAAAAGCGGGAATCGCCGGAACGGCCGCCGTTTTTGTATCGAGTCCCTGGCTGTCTGTGTTTTCTGACAGCAAACATACGGCCAGGTTTGTGGCAAAACTCGGTATTATCGGAACAGGATCTCGCGGCCAACACCTGATGCGATTTCTTGCCGCGAACCCCAAAGTGGAAATTGCCGCCGTATGCGACATTTATCAACCATCGCTCGACGGCGCGCGGCGGATCGCTCCGAACGCAAAGGCCTATACCGATTACCGGCGTTTGCTCGAAGATAAAACGATTGACGGCGTGGTGATCGCCACCCCGCTAAACGCCCATTGCCAGATCGCCTTGGACGCCTTTGACGCAGGAAAGCATGTGTTCTGCGAAAAAACCCTTGGTATTACGATCGAAGAATGCTATGCAATGTATAACCGGCATAAAACCGCAGGCAAAGTTTTCTTTTCTGGTCAGCAGCGTCTTTTCGATCCCCGCTACATCAAAGCGATGGAAATGATTCATGCGGGCGTATTTGGAGAAATTCAGTCCATCCGGACTTTCTGGTTTCGCAATGGCGACTGGAGGAGAAAAGCGCCTTCTCCCGAGTTGGAGAGGCAAATAAACTGGCGTCTTTACCGCGAATATTCCAAGGGATTGATGACCGAGCTTGCCTGCCATCAGTTACAGGTGGGCGCATGGGCTATGCGGTCCATCCCGGAGAAAGCGATGGGACATGGATCCATCACTTTCTGGAAAGACGGCAGGGAAGTGTATGACAACGTAAGTTGCATATACGTTTTCGACAATGGTGTGAAAATGACCTTCGATTCGGTGATTGCCAATAAGTTCTACGGCTTGGAAGAACAAATTCTAGGCTCTCGCGGCACAGTGGAACCAGAAAAAGGAAAATACTACTTTGAAGAAACGCCGCCCGCCCCCGCCTTTTTAAGGCTGCTCACCGACATCGAAAATGATTTGTTCAATACGCTTCCCTTTGCGGGAACAAGTTGGACGCCTGAAACAGCCGGGAAGAATAAGGGAGAATACATCCTTGGCGAAAAACCAAAAGGCGACGGCACAGACCTGGCTCTAAACGCATATGTCGAGGCTGTGATTACCGGTAAGCAACCCCCAAATATAGCAGAAGAAGGTTATTATGCCAGCGCCCTGGCCCTGCTGGGCGATTTGACTTTGCAAAAAGGAGAAATCTTGAAGTTTCCCGACAAGTTTAAAATTGATTATCTCAACCACCGTAAAGTTGTGAGCGCATGAAAGATACCATCATCTCCGCGCGGCGGAAAAAGATAGAGGTCGTCGCGTTTATCGTTTGTTTTCTCATTGCTAATCTTTTGAATCTTTATGCGATCATCGCTTACAATGACGCTTCTTATAGCGAGTTGATTACATCCTTGGGATATGTAACGGCGGCTGCCGTCGTGTTGTATGTCTTGTGGTGCGCCTTGCGCATTTTGTTCTACGGAACCGGAAAACTTTTCTTTCCTAAAAAATAATGCCGGCTTCATGGCTTCGGTTCAGCATGTATATAAGCAGGTAAACGGCGCAAGTCTCTTGTATGCATGGTTCTCATCCATGCACACCCGCGTGGATATTATAATAAGCGGGAAGGCTGAGAACGTGGGCAGGCGGGCGGCGGAACAAATTGAAAGCCGCTTGGGCGCGCTCAAAAAAATTGCCAACTATTATGATCCATATAGCGAACTGTCGGCCCTGAATAATTCGTCCAAAGGAAAACCGGCGGTTGTGAGCGAGGATCTGTTTACGATGATCGAAATGTGCGCGCATTACAATAAATTGACCCTCGGATATTTTGACGTTTCGATAGACTCCGATCATCATTCCTGCGATACTTTCAGCCATATTTATTTGTCAAGAGACGATTCCAGCATTACATTTGGAAAAGAAGGCATAAGGCTGAACTTGTCTGGGTTTGTAAAGGGCTATGCGCTGGACGAGGCAAGAAAAATATTGGAAAACGAAGGGATAGGCGACGCGCTGGTAAATATTGGCAATAGTTCTGTCCTGGCGCTGGGCGATCACCCGGCGGGAAATGGCTGGAAGATTGGGATAGATTTTCCTGTAAAAAATGGCGCTGGCCGTGTTGTGACGCTCAGGAATGAGTGTTTAACCACTTCCGGCAATCATTCCGTCCACAGGAAACATATCAAGTCCCCTTTCTCTGGGGAATATGTGGAAGGGGTGAGAGGCGTCTCGGCCGTCACGGAAGGCGCCGCTGAAGGAGAAGCGCTTTCGACGGCTTTGTTTGCGGCCGGACCGGGAAAGGCTTCTGAAATAATAAAGAATTTTAAAGCGACAGTGTATAATTTAGAATAATCGTCAAATATGGTAACTCGAAGAAGATTTATGAAAACGGCCTTGGGCGCCACCGCTGGACTTACTTTGGGCAGCATCGGAGCGGCAAGCGCCTTCAGCGCGAAAAGCGCAAAAAGAGTGTATGGAGCCAACAGGAAAGTGAACCTGGCTTGCGTCGGCGTAGGATACCGGGGAGCGGAGATCATCAAGGCGTTTGAAAAGACAGGAATGGCCAATGTGGTCGCGTTGTGCGATGTGGATATGGGCGCAAAACATACCCAGGAAATCATGGCGATGTTCCCTAACGCCCGGCGCTTCAAGGATTTCCGCGAAATGTTCGACAAAATGGGCAATGAAATCGAAGCCGTTTCGGTGGGAACCCCCGACCATTCCCACTTCCCCATCTGTATGATGGCCATGGCTTTAGGCAAGCATGTGTATGTGGAAAAACCCATGGCCCGCACGTTTTATGAGGCGGAATTGATGATGGAGGCTGCCAGGAAATATCCCAATGTAGTCACCCAGGTAGGCAACCAGGGCCACTCCGAAGCCAACTATTTCCAGTTCCAAGCCTGGGAGAAGGCGGGTATTATCAAGAATGTGACAAAGGTGGTCGCCCATATGAACTCGCCGAGAAGGTGGCACGGGTGGGATACCAATATCCGGAAGTTCCCCAGCGGAGAGTCCCTGCCGGAAGGACTGGATTGGGATACGTGGCTGATGACCGTCCCGTACCACGACTATAGCGCCAAATTTCATTATGGCAACTGGCGCTGCTGGTACGATTTCGGCATGGGCGCGTTGGGAGACTGGGGCGCGCACATCATCGACACCGTCCACGAATTCCTCGAACTGGGTTTGCCCGAAGAAATCAATCCGCTGATGTTGGAAGGCCACAACGACTACTTTTTCCCCATGTCCTCCACCATTCAGTTCAAATTCCCCAAGCGCAAGGGTATGCCGCCGTTGGAAATCGTCTGGTACGACGGCATCAACAACCTGCCTGAGCTGCCCGAAGGGTATGGCGTGTCGGAACTGGATCCGAATATCCCCACGGTGGCGGGCGGCAAGATGGAAGCCCGGAAGCTCAATCCCGGCAAGATCATTTACAGCAAGGACTTGATATTCAAAGGCGGTTCGCACGGCAGTACTTTGTCTATTATTCCAGAAGAAAAGGCAAAAGATATGGCGTCGAAACTGCCTGAAGTACCTCCAAGCCCGTCCAATCACTTTGCCAACTTCCTGCTGGCGTGCATGGGAGAAGAAAAAACGCGTTCGCCGTTCGAAATCTTTGGTCCGATGAGCCAGGTCTTTTCGCTTGGCGTAATCGCGCAGAGGATGAACGCGCCGTTGAAGTTTGACAGGCGGACCAAACGGATCACGAACAATGAATTTGCCAACGCGCTGCTGGCCGGGCCGCCGCCACGGAAAGGGTGGGAGCAATTTTATAAAGTATGAATAAGCCCACAGGCAATTTGTGAAATCAAATAGCCGCGAATGCGCGAGTACATTTGCATTGCCTGCCGGTTGCGGCTCGCTTAAGCCGCTGGAAGGTCGCTATTGGCCCACGGTTTGGGTTCCGTCTGCAGGCTGCGAATATCCGCAGGATTCGCGGCTGTTTTTTAAGTCAGGAAGCTGGAATATTTTTTCCGGCAACCCGCAAGCTCCTCCCCGCAACCCGCAAACTCTTCCTGGCGCCGCGCAAGGCTTTCCTGGCGGCGCGCAAGACCCTTCGAACAACCCGCAAGGCTGTGTGAACAACGCGCAGATTCTTCCGAACAACACGCGAACTCTTTCGGACAATGCGCGAGACTTTTCGGACGCCGCGCAAACTCTATCGAACAATGTGTAGACTCTTCCGGACGATGTGCAAAGCCTTTTGGACAACATGCAGGCTTTCTCTGGCGGCGTGCAGGGATCTTTGAAGGGCATAGGATGGCAAGAATTAACCTCCAGACAGGGAGAGAATTTTGTAGCCTCGACAGGAATCGAACCTGTATCAAGAGTTTAGGAAACTCCTATTCTATCCATTGAACTACGAGGCCAAACCAGGACGATATCGCCGAAATCGCCCCTTTTTTATTTTGTGCGCAAAAATAGGGCATTAATCTGCATTTTTCAAATAATTCGGAAAAATCATATGATGTTTTTCGGCTACCTTCCTCGACAGGATTTCGCGAAGCTCGTCGATGTTCTCTCTTTTGGCGGCGGAGATAAAAACCGCTTCGGCGCCGTTTCTGCCAATGAAAGTGCGTTTTAAATGGGCGATGATGTCCTCTGGCTCGTCTTCGTCTTGCAGTTCGCGTTCACTGAAGTTTTTTATCGCCAGGTCGATCTTGTTATAAACCATAATGGTGGTTTTATCGCCAGCTCCTATCTCCGAAAGGGTGTGATTGACCACGTCGATCTGTTCCTCATAACCGGGATGCGCGATATCCACCACATGAAGCAGGATATCGGCTTCGCGGACTTCCTGCAAAGTCGATTTGAACGATTCGATCAGGTGATGCGGCAGTTTCCGGATAAATCCGACCGTGTCGCTGATCAGAAATGGCGTTTGGTTCAGATGTATTTTCCTAACCGTCGTATCCACCGTGGCAAACAGCTTGTTTTCCGCAAAAACTTCGGCCTTGGAAAGAATCCGCATAAGCGTCGATTTGCCCACATTGGTATATCCCACAAGCGCGACCTTCACAATGTCGGCCCGGTTTTTTCTTTGCGTGATTCCCTGTTTTTCTATTTTCTGCAATCTTTTCTTGAGGATGGCGATCTGGTTGTTGATAGCCCGCCGGTCGGTTTCAATTTCTTTTTCGCCCGCCCCGCCGCGGGTTCCGGTGCCGCCTCGTTGCCGTTCAAGGTGAGTCCACATCCGGGTCAACCGCGGCAGAAGGTATTGGTACCTGGCAAGCTCCACCTGCGTTTTCGCCTGGGCGGTGCGGGCTCGTTTTAGAAATATATCCAGGATGAGAAGGCTGCGGTCGTAAATCTTTGTTTTTAAAATGTTCTCAAGATTCCTGATTTGCGAAGGCGAAAGATCGTCGTCAAAAATCACCGTTTCAATGCCTTCCTCTTCCACGTACGCCTTGATCTCTTCGAGTTTTCCCTTGCCCACAAAAGTTCTCGAGTCGGGCGCGTCGAGCCGTTGGATAAATGACCGCCGGGCCGAAAGGCCAAGCGTTTCGGATAAAAACGCCAATTCGTCAAGGTATTCCTGTATCTTTTCCAGGCGGTCGTCTTTACGGGCTAGCGCCACCAACGCCGCTTTTTCCTTTTTTATTTCCGTAGAAATCAGGTCTCCCATAGCGAATGAGTTTTTTTCAAATATACTTCATTATTTGAACCCGCAATATTCGCGGGAAGTTTAATTGCCTTTCCACAAATTACTGACGCTTGCCATATCAGGGCCGGGAAATGCCGGCGATTCCTGGATATTTTTTCACAATTTTGACGGGAATTATGGCGGTATTATTTTAATATGCGATAGTTGAAAATCAATTAATTTTGAGAGCCGGGAATTTAGATGGATTGCCGGAGCGAAAATAAAGAATCGCATGTCGCCTGGTTTCGGAGGCGATTTTGCAAACTACAGGCCGTCTGTTCTGAGTGTAGAAATATTAACCGGCCGGCGGCATAATTGAATAAAAGAGAACTGGATGGGACTTGAAGTAAAAAAAACGGGATTTGAAGGGCTGGTTGAGATCCAGCCTGATGTTTACAGAGATTCAAGGGGCTTCTTTTTTGAATCGTTCAACGATGAAGCTTTCAAAGCGGCGGGCCTGGACGTCAGGTTTGTTCAGGATAACCAATCGTTTTCAAAGAAGGGCGTGATCAGGGGACTGCATTTTCAAAGGGAGCCTTATGCGCAGGGCAAGCTGGTAAGAGTGATCGTGGGGAAAGCCCTGGACGTAGCGGTCGATATCCGGAAAGGATCCGCTACTTTTGGCCGGGTATTCTCGATCATTCTCGACGGCGAAAAGAACAACATGTTGTACGTGCCCCCCGGTTTTGCGCATGGCTTTTCCGCGTTGGAAGACACGGTGTTCTTTTATAAATGCACCAATCATTACCACAAAGAATCGGAAGGCGGCATCCGGTGGGACGATCCGGACCTGAATATCGATTGGATGACCCGCGACCCGGAAGTGTCGGAGAAGGACAGCCGGTTAATGACGTTTGAAGAATTCAAAAAAGCATTGTAAATTCCGGAAAACCCGTTTGGCGACGTATTTGAAATTTGTTTGACGAAAACCGGCTGTTTGGAAGCGGCGCGGACCGGTTTGATGAAAGGAGGTTGCGGAAAAATCGCGGAACAAGCCCGGAGCGCCGGCTAAAGCCGTTTTTCCCGGATCCGGAAACGCGGGGGAAACCGCTCGTCTGCCGGGATATTTATCCGTAATGGAAGAATATTCATTAAAACATAAAACCGGTTAGCGAAGGCGAATAAATTTCATAATATTGCAGTAATACTGGTTGCCATATGACCGCAGGTAGATGGCGGTTGCGAATATGGCGAGTAACAACGACTCAGGATACTACGAAGACGCTTCAAAAACCGGGCGTCTGAAATTGCCGTCTCTGAGGTAAAGCAGAAAATGTATGTGGTCGCTTTTTACCAAAAAGGAAAACCTGTTTGAGCAAATTAAGGTTGACATCCACTCCCATCTTTTGCCAAAATTGGATGATGGCGTAAAAACTTTCGAGGAATCGCTCATCATTCTGGAAAAACTGAAAAGGGCCGGATACCAGAAAGCCGTGATCACGCCGCATGTCATGCAGGAGACTTATCCGAACACTGCCCGGCAGATTCAGGACGCTCTTCAAGCTCTAAGGACCAGGATCCGCATTAATCAACTGGACATGGAGGTAGAAGCCGCCGCCGAATATTATATCGATGAAACATTTTTTAAAAAGATGGAGGCGGGCGAAGAGTTTTTGACTTTCGGTCCGGGTTATATCCTGATTGAAACCTCTTTTTATAATGAACCCGTTTATCTAAAAGATGTGATATTCAGGTTAAAGGCCAATGGATTAAAACCCATCCTTGCGCATCCTGAAAGATATGTTTATTTTCAAAATAATCTGAGGCTGTTGAAAGAGGTGGCCGATATGAGCATCCTTTTTCAGGTAAATATGAATTCGTTGATCGGACTTTATGACAAGGCGGCCCAGAAGCTCGCCGAATGGATGATCGACCGCAATATGGTGAACTTTCTGGGGAGCGATTGTCATAACGTCAAGCACCTTGACGGTTTTGAGGCGTTGTCGCAGAATAAATATTTTAAGAAAGCGGTGAAGTCGGGTTTGCTGAATAGCTCGCTTTGAAACGATAGCGATATGATATTGATTACAGGCGCAAATGGATTGCTGGGTAGTTGCGTAACCAGGCATTTTCTGGACAAAGGGGTAGGTCCTGTCAAAGCGCTTGTAAGGGCCAATAGCGATCTTTCCCATCTTGAAGATATCCCTGATAAGGTTCAATGGGCGCGGGGAGACATCCTGGACCAGGTGGGGCTTGAGAAATACATCGACGAAGGCGATACGGTGATACACTGCGCGGCGATGGTTTCTTATGACCAGAAAGACAAAATGGAGTTGTTTCGCGTGAACGTGGAAGGCACAAAGAATGTGGTGAACGTCTGTTTGAAAAAGGGCGCCGCGAAGCTGATTCACGTCAGTTCGATCGCCTCTTTCGGCATGAAAAATCCCGGAGAAGCGGTTACAGAAGACCACAAAAAAAATCCTGCAGCCCTGAAATCCAATTACGCCTTGTCCAAATACCTGGCGGAGATGGAGGTATGGCGCGGCAATATCGAAGGTTTGAACGCCGTTATGATCAACCCTTCCGTGATTATTGGGCCTGCGGGGTGGAACAATAGCAGCGTAAAGCTGTTTCGTTATGTCTGGAACGAGAATTTGTTTTTCATCGACGGCGCGATGAATTGCGTGGACGCGCGGGATGTTGCGGAAATTGTTTACCGCTTGTATGAAGGCGATTTCAATGGACAGCAATTTATTGTAAGCGCGGAACGGATCGCATATAAGGATTTGTTTGAGAAGATAGCAAAAGGGTTTAACAAGAAGCCTCCGCGCATCAAAGTCCCCCGGGCTGCGCTTGGCGTAGTATCCGTTTTAGATCGGGTCAGGCGTTTTGTTACGGGGGGGCGCCCGGTAATAACAACAGAAATTAAGAGGGCGGCAAAAGGTTCAATCCAATTCAGTTCTGAGAAAGTCAGGAAGGAATTAGGCGTTGATTTCAGGTCTATTGAAGACGCTATTCAATGGACATGTGACGAGTTAATCAGGTATAATGACAGACGGCGTATCAAAGCTGCGAATCTTCGTTGACAGGCATCGAAGCTCCGGATTTAATATTCCCCTTTCATGTATATCTTGATGGCATTAGCGCGTTGTAGTAAAACAAAGTAGGAGATGATGGGAGATAATTTTAGAAAAAGGGAAGACAGGAAGGACCTTGTCAAGCAGTTTGAAGAACAGCTGAAGAATAAAATCTATATTTTCTACGATATAGAGACTTATGAGGAGATCATTGATTATTACCTCGATCATGGGAATTTTAAAAAAGCTCTTCGCGCTTGCAATATCGCCATCGATCAATATCCTTACTCAACCGAATTGCTGGTAGAAAAGGCTCAGATTCTATTCAATACGGAGGATTACGACCGCGCGCTGGAACTGTTGAATAAGGCTGGCGAGATGCAGCCCACCGATCCGGAAATCAGATTATTGAAAGGAACCATTTATTCGCTTCAGGGACTGAGAGCCGAAGCGATTGAAGAATATACCCAGGCGCTCGCGTTTACGGAAGAAAAGGACGAGTGTTACTACAACATCGGCTTGGTTTATCAGACGGAGTCGAACTATGAGGAAGCCATCAAGTACTATAAGATGGCCATTGAGTATAACATCAACCATGAGGGCGCGCTTTACGAACTCGCCTTTTGCCTGGATATGACCGGCGAACTGGAGAGCAGCCTGTCCTACTACCAAAAGTTTATCGATCAGGATCCCTATTCGTTTTACGCCTGGTATAACCTCGGGATTGTGTTGAGCAAACTGGAGAGGTATGACGAAGCCATCAAGGCCTACGAATACGCCACGTTGATTGAAGAGGATTTCGCTTCCGCGTGGTTTAACATGGGCAACACGTACATGACCATCGGAAAATTCACCCAAGCCCTTGACTCCTATCGCAAAACCTACGAGTATGAAGGGCCGAGCGCCGAAATATTTTGCAGCATGGGGATGGCTTATGAGAAACTGTGCCAGCACGATTTGGCCATCAAGTATTTCCGGAAGGCCATAAAGATTGACCATCATTACGACGAAGCGTGGTTCGGGATAGGGCAGAATCTATTCCTTCAGGAGCGGTATTATGAGTCCATACACTTTCTTTCCAGGGCGGTAAAGCTGAACGACACGAATGAAGTTTACTGGCATACCCTTGCAAAGGCCGAATATCGCACGGGTAATTTTGTTTCCAGCATAGAGGCTTATCAAAAGGCGTGCGAGCTGGATCCCACCGATATAGATATGTGGTTGAACTGGTCGTTGATTTACTATGACCAGGGGGATTATGAAAAAGCGCTGGAAATTGTGAACAAGGCTTTGGAAGAATCGCCTGATGAAGCCGACCTGTATTACAGGGCTTCCGCATACCTGGTTGCGGCGGGAAAGTATAAGAAGGCGATTAACTACCTGGAAAATGCGCTTTCCCTCAATTTTGACCGGCATGCGTTATGGCTGGATTTTTTCCCTAAACTGGAAACGCAAAACGCTCTGGCCAAGATTATCGATCAATACAGGAAGAAGAAGAAATAAACCGATAAAGGCGTTGCGACGCGGTTTTTCATGATAGTAAAGGGTTAATAATGAAAAAACGTTTCCGGTTGGAAACGTTTTTTTGTGTGAGCAGATATTTTTAACGCTTAAGCGGCTGCGCGTTTTAATCGGCCACCGAGACCCGCTTGAATGCGGAAACGGTAAGGCCTGAAACTACGCTATTGAGGTATTTGCCGACTGTAAGCGCGTTGTCTTTTACGAATGCCTGGTTAAGAAGCGTGCTCTCCTTATAGAACTTGTTCAATTTTCCTTCGGCGATTTTATCAAGCATGTTCTCAGGTTTTCCTTCAGCGCGCGCCTGCTCCCTGCCGATTTCCATTTCTCTGGCGATGGTTTCGGCGTCCACGTCGTCTTTGTCGATCGCCACCGGGTTCATGGCTGCAATTTGCATGGCCACGTCCTTGCCCGCTTCGGTTACGTCTTTGCCGTTAGCGCCTTTCAGGGCTACCATCACGCCGAGCCGGCTGCCCGCATGGATATAGGGAACTACGACTTCGCCTTCCAGTCTTTCATATGCGCCAATGTCGATTTTCTCGCCAATCTTCCCAACCAATTCCATCAGTTTTTCCGCAATGGTGATGGCGCCAATTTTTTCATTTTTCAATTCGTCGATAGAGGCGGGTTTCTTTTCAAATGCAATATCGAGGATTTGCTGGCCTGTGGCTTGGAATTCTTCATTTTTCGCTACGAAGTCGGTTTCGCAATTGAGGGCGATAAGAACGCCTACGGTATTGTCGCCGTTGGTCTTAATAAAGACCGAACCTTCCTTGGCTTCTTTTTCAGCGCGGGATGCGGAAACTTTCTGACCTTTCTTGCGCAGGATTTCAATCGCTTTATCAAAGTCGCCGTCTGCTTCTGCAAGCGCCTTTTTGCAATCCATCATGCCGGCGCCGGTCATTTTTCTCAATTTATTTACGTCTTGTGCAGAAATAGCCATATCTGTGTATTTTTAAAAAGTTAAATAATTAATCAAATTCGTAATCCCTTATAAAAAAATTGAACATTGCGTTTTGGTTCAATGTTCAATTTTTTTTATTTCTCCCTTATTCAATAAGGTTTATCTGTCTTCTTCCTCTTCTTCGGCGCCCGACTGTTGGTGTTCCACTTCCTGGTATTCTTCGCCTTCGTCGTAAGCGCGTTTTTGATCTTCTTCTTCCTGAAGCCTGCTGTCGTCCTTTTCTTTCTTTCTCTCAGCCAGCCCTTCTTCCACAGCCTGTCCGATCAGCTTGGTAATGATCGCGATCGATTTGTAAGCGTCGTCGTTGGCGGGAATCGGGTAGTCGATCCGGGATGGATCGGAGTTCGTGTCCACCATCGCAAAGACGGGGATATTGAGCTTTATGGCTTCGTTTACTGCGATATTTTCTCTTTTCACATCGACAACGAACAGCGCGGCCGGCAAACGGGTGAGGTCGGCGATGCCGCCCATTACCTTTTCAAGCTTTTCTTTTTCGCGGGCTATCATCAATCGCTCTTTCTTTGCCAGGTTCTGATACGATTCGTCTTTCATCATCTTTTCGATGGTCGACATCTTCTTGAGCGACTTCCTGATGGTGGTGAAGTTGGTGAGCATGCCGCCCAACCACCTTTCGGTGACATACGGCATCTTCAATCTTTGCGCTTCCTGGGCTACAATGTCTTTAGCCTGTTTTTTGGTGGCGACAAACATGACTCTTCTTCCCGACCGGATGATGTTTTTTAGCGCTTCCGTAGCTACTTCGATGCTGGCGATTGTTTTGTTCAGATCGATGACATGGATGCCGTTCTTTTCCATAAAAATATATGGAGCCATTTTGGGATTCCACTTGCGGGTAAGATGTCCAAAATGAACGCCGGCATCTAACAGATCTTTGTATTCAACTTTTGCCATTAATAGAATTTTTATTATTTCAAAATTATCGTTTGCTAAACTGGAATCTTCTCCTTGCTTTCCGTCTTCCGTATTTCTTGCGTTCTACCATGCGGGGGTCTCTGGTGAGGAAACCTTCTTTCTTCAAGACAGGCTTGTTTTCGCTGTTTACTTCGACCAATGCTCTGGAAATTGCCAGACGGATGGCTTCGGCTTGTCCCCTGAACCCGCCGCCGCCAACATTGATCTTCAGATCGTAACTGGCTTCGCTGTTCAATAAAACAAGGGGTTGCTTAACGATCGTTTGCAAGATGTCAGAGGGGAAATAATCCGACAGTTCCCTGTCGTTGATCACGATTTTTCCCTGGCCGGATTTCATGTACAACCTGGCTACCGAAGTCTTTCTTCTTCCTATGGCGTTGATTGATTCCATCAATATTTTACCTTAAAATTTTAATTCTTTGGGAGTCTGAGCGGCGTGGGGATGCTCTGCTCCTTCATACACATATAGATTTTTGAATAATTGTCTTCCCAGCCTGTTCTTGGGCAACATTCCCTTCACGGCGTTTTCAATGATTTTGGTCGAACGTTTAGCCCTCAAATGACGGGGAGTGATCGTCCTTTGACCTCCCGGATAACCGGTGTGCCACACATAGAGCTTTTCGTCCCATTTTTTTCCGGTCAATCTCACTTTTTCGGCGTTTACAACAATCACATAATCGCCGCAATCGACGTGAGGCGTGTAGGAAGGTTTATGCTTGCCCCTGATCACTTTGGCAATGTTGCTGGCAAGCCTCCCAAGGACTTTTGAATCAGCGTCCACCACAAACCATTTTTTCTCAACCGTCGCTTTGTTCGCCGAACTCGTTTTATAACTTATTGTATCCACGTTTTAATCTTATTTGCTTAAATAAAGATATATACCTATCGCCCAAAAAGGGACACAAAGATAGAAGTATAAAATTTTAATTCCAATTTTATTAAAAATAAATTTATCAGGGCCTACTCGTACTTCCTGAGCTGTTTCAGGGCCACCGCAAAATCTTTGGGATAAGGCGCCGTCGCCATTATTTGCTCGCCGCTTTTTGCTTTGAACGACAACGATTCGGCGTGCAGGGCCACCCGCCTGATTAACGGCGCTTCTTCTTTCCATTTCCCCAAAGTATAATTCCGCTTCACCTTTGAAAGCAGCAGGGGCTTTCCGCCATACAACTCGTCGCCGGCAATGGATGCGCCGACCGCGGCAAGATGAACCCTGATTTGATGCATCCGGCCCGTCAAAGGCCTGCATTCCAACAGGCTGTGGATCTTAAATGTGTCCAGCGTATTGACCAACGTTGCGGATTCTTTTCCAAAACGGTCCACATGCACAACCCCCTTCTGATTCGCCGAAAGCGGCTGATTGATCATCAGGTTTTCAAACCGGTGTATTCCATCGGCTATGGCGTGGTAGATTTTCACGACTTTCCGGGCTTCGAATTGCATGGACAGGTCGCGGTAGGCCTCGGGATTTTTGGCGATCGCCAGAACGCCCGAAGTGTCCTTGTCAAGGCGATGGCATAATTGAGCGGCGCTCCAGTATTTCCTCGCCATTTGAAGAACATTTGCCTCATGACTCCTGTCTTCAAGCGACGCGACTCCCGCAGGTTTGTTGATCACGATGTAGTCGTCGTCTTCAAATAAAATCAGCGATTCGAATTTTATATATGCCATAAGGGCTGCAAAGTTAGATGATAAACTTGATAAAAGTAAAAACCGGCTAAAAAGTTGCATAAGTCCCATTTGCAGAACCGGAAGGCGGGACTGCCGCCGTGGTTCGCCTGAGCGGTTGAAATATTTTCATATATTTGATCCTTTGTCGGAGATATCGACAATAAATCGCGTAAAAAATTGTTTTCGGGAAATGCGCTTGTTGCTGAACAGAATTTACTGCTTGTATGCGGCCTTTTGGTTCCTGCTGATGATGGCGGTTCTGTTTCCTTTTTATTTTGTCCTGATTCAAAATAAAAAATGGCGCAAGCATACCCACATTTTGAACCGCATCTGGGCCAGGGTGGTTTTGGGGATGTGTTTCATTCCCATCAGGGTGGAAAGGCGGGGAAAGTATGACAAAGGGCCTTATGTATTTTGCGCCAATCATTTTTCGTATCTTGATATTGCCTCAATGACTTTTGCGCCCGCCGACTTCATGTTCACGGGGAAGGCGTCGCTGGCCAAAGTCCCGGGGTTGGGTTATATTTTCAGGAAGCTCCATATTACTGTGGACAGGTTTTCGAAAGAGGGGCGAAAAACGGCTTTTGACAATTATCTCAAAGCGCTTGAGGAAGGGAAAAGCCTGGCGATTTTCCCGGAAGGCGGCATTTGCTCGAAACAACCGCCCACCATGGCGCCTTTCAAACAGGGCGCTTTTGCCGCAGCCATTGAAAAAAAATGCCCCATTGTTCCGGTTACCATTCCTTACAACTGGATAATTTTGCCCGACGACGGTAAATTCATTTTAAAGAGACGGCCGGCCATGATCATTTTTCACGAACCAATCGTTACGGAAGATTTGACGGAGGATGATCTGGAAACCCTGAAAAATAAAACATTCAATATCATACAGGAAGAACTTTATAAATACAATCGTGATGAAAATAGACAAGGAAACGCTCAGAAAGATCGCGCATTTAGCCCGGCTTGAATTTGAAGAAGAAGGCGAGGAGAGCATGATGCGGGATTTAACCGGCATCCTCGACTGGGTGGATCAACTGAAAGAAGTGGATACCGAAGGAGTCGAGCCTTTAACCAATATGTCCCATGAAGTGAACATGCTGCGCGAAGACGAAGTGGGAGAGCCCCTCGATCACGAAAGAGGATTATTAAACGCTCCCAAAAGGGACGAGAATTTTTTCAGGGTCCCCAAAGTCATAGAATAGCAAAGCATGGAGATCCATAATTTTTGGAAAGACTGGCCAAAGCGGGACGCTATTATTTATAGAACCCTTCTGCTGATTTTTATCCTATGCGGCGTCGCGTTTGTTTTTTTACATTACGCCGGAACGGACCTGGCCTATAGCTGGAAAATCAACAACAACATCAAACCCGTCTCCGTGCCGCTGAAAGAGGTCAGGGTGGGGATTATGAACTTTTTTATTGAGGGCGTCAACTATCTGAATCTCCAGGAATATACCGCGACGATCTCCGGGAATTATGAATGGATAACCATATTCCTGATCTGCATATTCTTTGTTGGCCTTTCGGCTATTCTGACGGCCGCCACGCATCTGAGCAGGTTTTGGTTTTTTGTTTCTATGGGCGCCTTGATTTTTCTTTTGCTGTCTTTGCAGCTCGATAACCTCCTGCTTTTTGGCAAATCCGACAAAACCGCGTTGATCATTGCGATGATCCTGTTTGTCGGTCCGTCCTATTATTTTCACGCCATCAATCAAAAAGCCGATACCGGGCAGAGGGCGCTGACGATGCTCGCCGCTTCCGCGCTCTTCCTGACCCTGATAACCGGTTTCTCCGAAGCGGATAAACCCGCGCTTGCATTTGCCAATTACGCTCTCGTGCCGCCGTTCCTCGTTGCGGTCCTGTTTATTATCCTTGTCGCTCACGAGATCGTGTCCTTTTTTCTGTATATCATCACCATTAATAATAATGAGTATAGCAAAAACAGCCATATCCACTTTGCGGCGATCACAATAATCTACCTGCTGGCGCTGCTGTTCACACATCTATATAATATCCGCATAATCAGTTGGAACCCGCTTTCTCTCAATCCATTCCTGGTTCTCCTGGTTTCGGCCGTATTGGGAATATGGGGATTTATGCAGAAAAGGGGATTGTACGACAATATTCTCCGGTTCCATCCTTTTGGCGCCATTCTTTACCTGGGCATGGGCATTATGGCGCTGGGCGTAATGGGGTACTTCTTTGCGACTTCCAACGATCCGGCCATCGAGGCTTTCGAAGATATTATTCTGTTTACCCATCTGGGATACGGGGTCGTCTTCTTCATTTATGTGCTGGCAAATTTTTTCACGCTGCTGTATCAGAATCAAAGAGTGTTTAAGGTGGTTTACAAGCCCACCCGGATGCCTTATTTTACCGCCCAACTTGCGGGATTCATCGCCGCCCTGGCATTCTTCTTTCAATCGGGACAAGCGAGCCTGAAACAGGCGAGATCGGGTTTTTATAACGCCAAGGCGGACTATTTTTATCACACCGGCGCCAAAGAGCTGGCAAAACAGTATTACCGGCAAGGAGCCATATACGGATTCAACAACCACCGCTCCAATTTTGGACTCGCCGCAATCTTCCGGGAAGAAGACGATCCGGCGAATGCCGCTTACTTCTTTCATCAGGCGACCCGCAAAAAACCCACCGAATATGCCTATGTCAACCTGAGCGAAGTGTACAGCCGCAACGACAGCTATTTCGAATCGCTCTTTACGCTGCAGGATGGACTGAAAGCATTTCCTTCGAGCGGCGTCATTGCAAACAACCTTGCGTTGCGGTATAACAGGATCAATGTGGCGGATTCGGCGCTATATTATATTGCGCTCGCCCGGGAAGACGGCCGGACAGTTGAAAGAGCCCTGGCCAACGAGTATGGCATTTATGCGTCAAACGGCCTCTCGCCCGGCGTTGAGGATCTCAAATCTGAATATAGAAATACCCGCAACCTCGAGCGCCGCACGCACCTTCTTCTGCTCTTGAACCGGGCGAATGAGAAATTGGAGAATGCGGGTCCCTCTCCGCTATCCCGCGATTCCGCGCTGAATATCAACGAATATGCGTTCTACCAGAATTATGCGCTGAATCAGTTAGGGAAAATGGATTCGACGGAGACAAAGGAAATTTCCAGGCTTATTGAAAATGCGGGTTCATTTTTTGCCCCTCCTCTGTCGGCGTTGAAAGCTTTTGCCTCTTACGAACAGGGCCGGGTGTTTGAAGCGGTGGATGAGTTGGGCCGCCTGGTAAACGCTTCGTCCGGTCAAACGGATTATTACGCTGTCCTGTTGGCGTCTATTGCGCTGAATGAATGGGCGCCGCGTATCGCCGCCGGATACCTGCGGGAGATCGATGTAGAATCCGATACGCTTGGCAGAGTTGCGGGACTCAAAGCGATAGCCGGGTTCATGCTCGCCGACAGGGACCTCGTAGATTCGGCGACCGCCCGGTTAGCCGGCGTTCATCCGTTTTCCGCCATAAGGCAGGGGATGCGGCCTTTTGCGGAAAGCCTCACCGATAGCGCAGCGTTCTTTTATGCCGCGATGAACAGGGAATCGCTGACGGCCAACGACATCCTTGATCTGACCGCCGGCATGGAGGACAGGTCGATAGCCGCCGAATTGGCCGCCTTCCTGGTCAGGACGTATCTTGAAGAAGGCAATCCCACGAAAGCCCGTTTGTTCCTGGAAGAATTGCGGAAAATAGCCGGGGAGGAGAGAGCCGGGTTCATCTATGAAGCCGAACTCAGGATTTTGTATCATGAGAAAAAGCTGAACGAACTTTTTGTACGCTTTCTGGAGAATAGCAACGTTCGCCCAGCGGACAGCCTCCTTTATGCGGCGTTGTATGAAAAGCGGGAGAAACGGCCGGAAGCCAAAGATAAATTTACCCGGCTCGCTTATATGAACCCCTTCTTTGAAGAAGGCGTCGTCGAAGCCGCAAACTATTTTTCGGAAGAAGACAAGCTTTTGTCGTACCGCATTCTGCAAAATGCGATTCAATACAACGACAGTTCCCCCGCCTTGTATAAGGCCTATGCCGTCGCCGCCCTGGAAAACGGTCTTTCCAACTACGCCGACGACGCGATGGAACAGCTCCGCGAGCTTATCGACTATGACGATTATGCCGCCTTTGCGCTTGGATTGGACAGCCTGAGATCGCGTCTTGACGAAGGTTGGTAATTGAGGGTTTAATTATTACATGCGGGTTGGATAAAAACATGCCGGCGCGTCTTTGCGCCGCGACCGTTATTGCGACGGGGTCCGCGCGAGGCCTTTGTTCCTGAAAATCAGAAACATATAGATCGAGGAAGCGCAACGGACGATCGATGCGCGCGGCGATTTGCCGCCTTCCACATTGCCGGCGAACCGTGCCGGATTCCCTGAAAATTTTAAAATTTCCGGATAACTTACCGGCATACCGTTTTAAGCCCTTATTGGATGATTTACTCGAATGTTTTTTTTAACATTACATCCCTTTACTGGCTAAAAGTATTCAGGATATGAAAGACCTCCGTTCGAATCAATTGACTTTGGATGAAAAGGCGGTACTGATCAAAAATACCGGGCTTGAAGTATCTTCCTGCAGCTACGCGAACCTGAACATCACGTTGTACAGGATTCAGGACGAATTTATCGAGATATGGCGCGACTTTGCCTCCAGGATTATTAAAATAGAGTCCTTAAGAGACAAGGCGGTGAATCCGTATCTCAAGTACCTGAATCTTGCAAACCTCAACTGAAGCGCGTCCAATAATATTATAGCATTCCTGCGACGGCGGTCCCGCCTGCCTTGCAGCGTGGGTTACAGATGAATTTTATCCGGTATTTTTGCCTCCCGTTAACATCTATTAACATTTTTCCTCGTTTACGAGTATGTAGAATTTGTATTTTTACGATTCTTAAAAAAAAATTTCATGCGCGAAATCATCAGAACGGAAAATATCTCCAAGAAATATATTATGGGGAGCGAGACGGTCAACGCCTTGCAATCTATTTCCATTTCCATCAAACAGGGCGAGTACGTAGCTTTCATGGGCCCGTCGGGATCGGGGAAATCCACCCTGATGAATATCATCGGCTGTTTGGACACCCCCACTTCGGGCACTTACATTCTTAACGGACACAATGTAAGCGATATTTCCGACAACGAGCTTGCGGCGATCAGGAACAAAGAGATTGGGTTTGTATTCCAGACCTTCAACCTGCTGCCAAGGGCTACCTCGCTTGAAAACGTGGCGTTGCCGCTTGTGTACGCCGGAGTGGGCAAACAGGAACGGCTGGAGCGCGCGTATCAGGCGTTGGTAAACGTCGGCCTTGGCGAACGCGCAAGTCACCGTCCCAATGAGCTTTCGGGCGGTCAACGGCAAAGGGTGGCGATCGCTCGCGCGCTCATCAACAACCCAAGCATTATCCTTGCCGACGAACCTACCGGAAACCTGGATACGAAAACGTCCTACGACATCATGGACCTGTTCGACCGTTTACATACGATGGGCAATACCATCATTATGGTGACCCATGAAGACGACATCGCCCACTACGCCCACCGCATCATCCGGTTGCGCGACGGGCTGGTGGAGTCGGATGAGATCAACGAAAATGTGAGGAATGCAAGACTTGCCACGACATAAAAACAAATAGCCATGAAAATCTACACGCGGACAGGCGATAAAGGCGCCACCTCCCTCCTTGGAGGCGCCAGGCTCTCAAAATCCAACATCAGGATTGAGGCTTACGGCACTGTGGATGAATTGAACGCGCATATCGGGCTGATCCGCGACCTCGAACCCGCCAAGGCTAAAAAAGACGAACTGATCAGAATTCAGGAGACGCTTTTTGCCATGGGGTCCATCCTGGCCACCGAACCGGGAAAATCTTTCGACTACATTCCCAAAATCACTTCAGACGACATCCTTTTCCTGGAACAGCGCATCGACGCCATGGAAAATGAGCTCGCGCCCATGACCAACTTCATCCTGCCGGGCGGACATATGGCCGTTTCTTTTTCCCATATGGCCAGATGCGTTTGCCGCAGGGCGGAAAGAGTGGTGATCGGCCTCTATGAAGCCCAGCAACCCGTTGAAGCGGAAATCATCCGCTACCTGAACCGCCTCTCCGATTACCTCTTCGTACTCGCCCGGTGGTTGAGCAAGGAAACCGGCGCCGAAGAAATTACATGGGCTCCCCGCAACAAATAATCTTGTTTTTCGGACCATTATTTCATAATTTGGCGCTCGTTATTATTCCAAATTTAAAAAGTCAAAGCAATGGCAGAGGCTATAGATATCAAAATAGATAAAACGCCGAAAAGCAGGATCGCCGAAGTTGACTTCAGCGATATCAAATTCGGAAGAGTTTATTCCGATCACATGTTTGTCGCAGATTATCGCGATGGAGCGTGGGGAGATTTCAGAATCGTTCCATACCAGAATTTAAGTTTGAGCCCGGGTTGCGCCGTGATTCACTACGGGCAATCTGTTTTTGAAGGAATGAAAGCATACAGGACCGACGAAGGCGACATTTTGGTTTTCAGACCTTATGAGAATTTCAAACGCATCAATAGCTCTGCCCACAGAATGTGCATCCCGCAGGTGAGCGAAGAGATATTTATGGGAGGTTTGAGACGGCTGCTGGAGATCGACAGAGATTGGGCGCCCTCGCAACCGGGCTACAGCCTCTATATCAGGCCCGTGCTTTTCGCCACCGATGAATACATCGGGATCAGGCCGTCAGACAATTACAAATTCATCATATTCACATGTCCCGTTGGCGCGTATTATTCCAAGCCTGTGCGCGTAAAGATTGAGACGTACTACGCAAGGACGGTGGAAGGCGGCACTGGCTATGCAAAGGCCGCCGGCAATTACGCGGGTTCGCTGTTCCCGATGGTTGAGTCGCAAAAAGAAGGCTACGACCAGTTGATCTGGACCGACGGCCGCACCCATCAATACATCGAGGAATCCGGCACCATGAACGTGATGTTCCTCATCGACGACACCCTTGTGACGGCTCCCGCCGGAAACACCATCCTGAGGGGCATTACCCGCGACAGCGTGCTGACGCTGGCCAGAGACTGGGGCTACAAGGTGGAGGAAAAGAAGATCACGGTGGACGAAGTGATGGACGCCATCAGGAAAGGCAAAATGCAGGAAGCCTTTGGAACCGGCACCGCCGCGACGATCGCGCATATCGCTTCCATCGGCTTCGAAGGCAAAGACTATGAATTGCCGCCCATTGGCGAACGCGTTTTCTCGCACAAGGCGTTGAAAGCGCTCGACAACATCAAATATGGCCGGACCCCTGACAAGTTCGGCTGGACATACAAGATCTAAGTATTGTCTAAGTTTCCATAAAAAAAACCTTCAGGCGTTGAATGATCCTGAAGGTTTTATTTGTTAATAGGAGGGCTGGAAGTTCGCCAGGGACCGTCCGGCCCAAAAACAATTCTGCGCCCGGAGTATTTTTTACTTGAATAACTGCCGTTAGAAGTACATCATAAAAAATCGCTTATGACGAAAGAACAATTGAAAGATTTAAAGGCAAGACTGACTGCCTTGAGGAGGTATCTTTGACTATGACCGTAAAAAAGAGGAAATAGCCGAAGAAGAAAAGCTTACCACGCAGCCCGGCTTCTGGGACGACGCCAAAGCGGCTGAGAAACTGATGAAGGAGATCAAATCCAAGAAGATGTGGACGGAGAGTTTTGAGAACGTAAACTCCCTGTACGAAGACCTCGCCACGCTCTACGAATTTTACGAACAGGACGAAGCCGACGAAGCGGAGATCAGGGCGGAGTACGAAAAAACCGTCGACGCGATAGAGCAGCTTGAGCTGAAGAGAATGTTGAGCGCCGAGGAAGATCAGTTGAGCGCGATCATGGAAATCAACCCCGGAGCGGGCGGCACCGAAAGCCAGGACTGGGCCGAAATGCTCATGCGCATGTACATCATGTGGGGCGAAAAGGCGGGCTATAAAGTAAAACAACTCTACTACCAGCCCGGCGACACCGCTGGTCTGAAATCCGCCGCCCTCGAGTTTGAAGGCGAGTTTGCCTACGGCTATCTGAAATCGGAAATCGGCGTACACCGGCTGGTCCGCATTTCCCCCTTCGATTCGGGAGGGCGCAGGCACACTTCGTTTGCGTCGGTGTTTGCATATCCCGTGGTGGACGACTCCATCCACATCGAAATTAATCCCGCCGACATCGCCTGGGATACGTTCCGGTCGGGCGGCGCCGGAGGGCAGAACGTGAACAAAGTGGAAACGGCCGTAAGGCTTCGCCATGCGCCTTCGGGAATTATTGTAGAATGCCAGCAGGAGCGCTCCCAGTTGCAAAACAAGGAGAAAGCGCTGAACATGCTGAAATCGCGCCTTTATCAACTGGAACTGGAGAAGCGCAATGAAAAACGCGCGGAGGTGGAAAGCTCGAAAAAGCGGATCGACTTTGGCTCGCAGATTCGCAATTACGTGCTCCATCCTTATAAACTGGTGAAGGACAACCGCACGGGCGTCGAGCGAACGGACGTTCAAAATGTGCTCGACGGAGACCTGAACGACTTTATCAAGGCTTACCTGATGGCGACATAGCGGATAGATTCTTGCCGGTCGCAAAGGAACGAGCGTTGCGCTAACGCGGCGTTCTCGTTTTATTCATGCAACCGATTGTTATTGTGGAAGACAATTCTTATTTTTGATTGTACGCAAAAAAGGATTGTCTATGAAAAATCTTTACGCCTTCAAATATCCCCTTGCCGCGTTTGTCTTTGCCTGTACGCTCGCCCACTCTTCCCAGGCGCAGATGGCGGCCGGCAAATGCAAGTTCGTCGGCAACATAATAGGGGGAAGCGTCCCGGCCTCGTTCGATACGTACTGGAACCAGATAACGCCCGAAAACAGCGGCAAATGGGAATCTGTGGAAGGAACACGCGACAATATGCAATGGGCGGGAATCCGCGCCGCCTACAACAAGGCCAAATCACTGAACTATCCCTTCAGGCAGCATACCTTCATTTGGGGGAATCAATTCCCGGCGTGGATCGCCAGCCTGCCGCAGGAAGAACAGTTGGAGGAGATCGAGGAGTGGATCCGGCTTTTTTGCGAAGAGTTTCCCGACACCGACTTCATCGACGTGGTGAACGAACCCATCAACGATCCCCCGGTGGCGGGCAGCGGCAACTTTATCAACGCGCTGGGAGGGCGGGGAACCACCGGCTACGATTGGATCATCAAAGCCTTCGAGCTTGCGCGGGAATACTGCCCCAAGGCTAAACTGCACATCAACGAGTACAATATCCTGAACGATACAAGCAAGGCAAACGAATACAAAAACATTGTTTTGCTGCTGAAGGAGCGCAACCTGATCGACGGGATCGGCGTGCAGGCGCACGGCCTCGAATCTTATACCGCCTCCATGCTCAGGACCAACCTCGATATCCTTGCCTCCACGGGCCTGCCCATATACGTTACCGAGTACGACCTCGACATCGCCGACAACAACATCCAGCTTAAGAAAATGCAGGAGCAGTTCCCGGTGTTCTGGAAACACCGCGGCGTGGACGGCATTACCTTTTGGGGGTATATACAGGGCGCCATTTGGAAAACCAACGCCTACCTGCTTAGCAATACCGGCATTGAAAGACCGGCCCTCACATGGCTGAAAGATTATATCAGCCAGAATGAGCCCGTATGCTTTAGCCCGGTCACAAGCGTGGATCAGCCCGTCGAAAGCCTGTTTGAGGTATATCCCAATCCGGCGATTGGCGGCCGTTTTACGGTCGTCTTCGGCAAGCCGGCGGAAAGCCTCCGCATTATGGACCTTAACGGCCGGGAAATTTTGAAATTGGACGCGACGGGGAAGGCCTCCATCGAGGCGGCGATCGACGAACCGCCCGGAATATATATTCTGCATGTCTCTGGCCGTTCGGGTTCTGTATATAAAAAGCTGCTGGTCAATTAGGGGCGGGCGCTGATTGTCGGTTCCTGACGATGAGTAAAAATCGCTCGGGATGAGTAAAATTAAGCCGGCCGCGACTAAAATTCAAGTGAAATCCTGTCAAATTGACATAAAACCTGTCAAGCTTGATATAAAATTAGTCGGCGTCGAGTGAAAACCTGTCAAGCTTGACACAAAACCTGTCAAGCTTGAGTGAAATCCTGTCAACGTTGATATAAAAACCTGTCAAGCTTGACTGAAAATCTGTCAACGTTGATAGAAATTCAGTCGACCGCGACTAAAAATCTGTCAACGTTGAGTGAAAATCTGTCAACGTTGAGTGAAAATCTGTCAACCGCGACTAAAATTTAGCCGTCGTTGAGTAAAAATCAGTCGAGCTCGGGTTAAATTCATTCAGCATTAAGAATGAGCTCTACAGAAGCGAAGACCTGATAAAACTTTAAACCGGGAGACAGTAAATCAAAAAGCGCCCCCAAATATTTTGGAGGCGCTTCTCTGAAGTCGATTAGCGGTTTTTTCTTCACCTGGACCTTCTTTCAAACCTTTTTTTCAACTCATCGACAGTGGGTTTCAAAGACGGGTTTGTCTTGACAGCCAGATTTATCAATCCATACACTTCCAACGCCGCGTACATGCAATCGCTGCCTATCAACGTCATCGTATCGTCTATTTTCTTGGCAAGCTCGTTTACCCGGATTTGGATAGATTGCAATGCATCGTACAAAGTCACATCATTTCCAAATTCGTCCAGATCGAAAGTATTTGGAAGAATTTCCGTATGCTCGCGAGCTGTCAACAAAGCGTCATGAACAAAATCCGCGCTTTTTGATCCCATCTTGGCCAATTGCTTCGCCTCGTCGCTATCGAGTGAAATCAAAAAACCCAGTTTGGATTCAATATCCGATAAGGAGGTGTGAACGGCTTCCTGATCGACTTCAGGAAATTGGGCTGAGAGTTCATTTTTCATAGGCATTAATGTTTTGAGGGTTATACATTGAATGTTCCCATGGCTGGCTTTTGATTGATTGGCCTTACTGCTTGCATTTTCAAAATATGCAGTCAAATATAAACAAAATATATTCATATGCAAGTAAAAAAGGAAAAAAATTATTCCTGAAATATAACAGGATTGAGAAATGAATATTGAGGGTTGAAATACCGCCGGCAAGCGATCGCCTGCCGGCGCGAAGTCGTTAAAAAGCAGAAACCTGAATTGTAGAATAAGCGATCAATACCTGTCAGGACTTCCTTGCCGGCGCGGCGTCCAGACCGGCTTCATCGCAACCTGCGACCCATCCCGGACCGGGCGGGTTCGATATCTATCATCTGCATGATCCCGGTTATCTCTTTCCTTTATTTGAGATAAAAAAAATCCCGTAGGATTTCAGGTTTGTAGTAAAATGGCCAAATCCGCCAATCGACCCCGTAGGCGGTCGCACAAGGGTTTATAGCCGAAAGCTCGGAGGGCCGGTTGCAAACAATTTAGACCTTCATCCTGAGCGCGGCGAAGGATCTGCCGGGCTTTCCGGGAACCCCGTTTGCAACGTGGATTTTCAGGTTTGTAAAAAATGATCATTGCCGTCCATACGACCCCGCGGGGTCGCGCAAGAGTTCTCTTTTAGGCGTACCGCGAAATTGTTTGCCAACAATTGCTATTTTTGAGCCTTCAAAAAAAGAGAACAAGATGAGCGCGCATAATTTAGGCATTCCAAAGGGCGTACGGGATTTTGGGCCCTTGCAGATGATCAGACGGAAAACCATCCTTTCCACCATCGAGAAAGTGTTTCAGAAATACGCTTATTTGCCCCTCGAAACGCCCGCGATGGAAAACATGTCCACGTTGACCGGCAAGTACGGCGAAGAGGGCGACCAACTGCTGTTTCGCATACTCGATTCGGGCGATTTCCTGGCCGGCGTGGCGGAAGCCGATTTCCGGGCGGGCGCCAAAGCGATGGCGGGAAAGATTGCAGAGAAAGGCCTGCGCTACGACCTTACCGTTCCCTTTGCGCGATATGTGGTCATGAACCAGCACGAAATCACTTTTCCTTTCAAGCGGTACCAGATACAACCGGTATGGCGCGCCGACCGTCCGCAAAAAGGTCGTTACCGCGAATTCTACCAGTGCGACGCCGACGTGGTGGGCTCCGATTCGCTGATTTGCGAGGCGGAATTCATCGGCATCATCCATGAAGTCCTCGCCGGGCTTGGCGTCCGGGATTTTACCGTCAAGATCAACAACAGGAAGGTCCTGACGGGCATCGCCGAAGCGATAGGCGCCGCTGGGCGCGAAACCGACTTTTGCGTGGCCATCGACAAGCTGGATAAAATTGGCTTGGAAAAGGTGGAACTGGAATTGAAACAGCGGGGATTTTCGCAAGACTCCGTCGAAAAGGCGCGGCCGGTGTTGACGGCGGCGAACGGCTCCAACGCCGAAAAGCTGGCATTTCTGAAAGATTTTCTGAAAGACTCTGAAACGGGATTAAAAGGCGTCGCCGAACTGGAAGAAATTTTTGAATATCTCCGTTTGCTCGATATTGAAGAAACCAAAATCCAATTGGACAGCTCCCTGGCCCGGGGCCTCGCCTATTATACGGGCGCCATCCTGGAAGTAAAAGCCGGCGGCGTGCAGATCGGGAGCATCGGCGGCGGCGGAAGGTACGACAACCTGACTGGCGTTTTTGGCCTCCCCGGAATGTCGGGCGTGGGATTCTCGTTCGGCCTCGACCGCATCTACGACGTGATGGAAGCCCTGAACCTTTTCCCCAAACAATCGGAAGTAAGCGCCAAGGCGTTGGTGGCCCATTTCGATGAAGAGTCGTTCAGACACGGGCTGCAAATCATTTCCGAACTGCGGCGGGAAGGCATTCACAGCGAAATTTATCCCGACCAGGCGAAAATTAAAAAACAGCTGAACTACGCCAACAAGAAGAACATCCCGTTTGTCATCCTGGTGGGTTCCGAAGAGATGCGAACCGGCAGATACACCGTGAAGGATATGTCGAAAGGCGAGCAGCAATCGCTTTCGCTGCACGAGATCGTGTTTACGCTTCGGTAGCCAGACGATTCTTTTTTTGGCCGGGGGACGGCGATGCATGCTTTTATCCTTTAAATTTGACAATTAACGCGCATTGATCCGGGTTTTTACACAACCGCGCGGGTCTTGTTCGTTAATTAGGATATACGTTTTAAACGGCCCTGCTTTTTTGAAGGTAAGGAACATACATATTATCGCGATTTTTCCCCTGGTTCTTGCGCCCGCCGCGTCGTTTGCGCAAATCGTCAGCGTGGGAGGGACGTTTACAGCCAACTATGTAAAGGGATGCGCCGGGATGGCCGTTGAAGTGCGGAACATCGATCCGGCGACGGGCGGCACCGACGAGTTTAACTTCGACTACCGCAACAACCCGGGAGACTTTCATAAAACCCCCCTTGTGCATGTGTACAATACTCCGGGCGTCTATTGGATCGCCCACCAGTTTCAGGCCGTTTCGGGCGACTATGTGCTGGACAGCCTGATGATAGAAGTCCGGCTCTGGAAGATGCCCGATTACCTGGTTGCGCAATGCGACGATTACCATTTGTCGGTAGAGATTGAAGACGATAAATTCGACTGGTATAGAATATACTTTACCCCGGACGATTCGGTGGACGTTCCCCAGGGCGCTCCGCCCGTTGCATTCGACTACCAGACAGGCGACCCCGTGAATATCAGCGTCAGGGGTTATTATGAAAATGGGGACACGATGAGCTGCCCGGCGGCTTCCAAAACCGCACAGCCAATCGCCGATTTTACGCTCCCGTATATCACGCAAGTCGCTACGCTGAGGCAGGACGCGAACAAAGGACTGGTCGAGATCATGACGTCGGCCGACAACGACTTTTATAATATGGAGTATTCGCCAAACGGGACGGGCAGTTTTACCCATTATGGAATCAGCGAGTCGGGGATATATTATGTAGAGAATTTGAATACGGCGGATAATTACTATTGTTTCAGGCTGAGTTCGTCGAGCGCCTGCCCGGGAAGCCCGCCCGAGTATTCGGAGCCCGTTTGCGGCGTAAGGCTACAGGCGGAAGCCTTGAACAATGAAAACAGGCTTGCGATTGTTACGGATTATGATTTCACGACCGCCCAGATCCTGAGAAACAATATCCCGGTTGGACAAACGGGCGGTTCTACTTTCGTCGACGACGATGTGGTTTGCGGGGGGGAATATTGCTACCAGGCGATTTTGGACGGCGCCGTTATTTCGGCGCAGCAATGCGTGGCGGGCGTCAGCGACGACATTCCCCCGGCGATCGACAGGGTCGCGGCGTCGTTTACGAACAACGGCGTGGAAATTGAATGGGAACAGCCCGCGGGGATTGATGTCGCAGGCTATACGATATTCCGGTCCGAGGGCATTGGCGGTTTCGGGGAAATCGCGCAAACCGCGGAGAATGTTTACGACGACCATGTCGCCGTTCCGTCCCCGGTTTGTTACCGGATAGCCTATGAAGACGCCTGCGGAAACATATCGGCGGAGGGGCGCGAGGCCTGCCCGGTAATTTTATCATTAAACGCAGACGGCGGCGATCCCGCGCTTTCATGGACGGATTACCGGGGATTCGACGGCGGAGTGGACTATTATGCGGTCGAGAAAACCGGCGAAGACGGCCGCGCGATTGAGATTGTGAATCTGAGTGGGGCGGCAAACGAATATACGGAGCCGCTGGGACACGACCAGGTGATCTTCTATCGCATCCTGGCCGTTAGCGGTCAGGATACCGTATTTTCCAACAGGATGCGGGCGACGTTCGAATCCAGGGTCTTTTTCCCCAACGCGTTTACGCCCGACGGCGACAATTTGAACAACACCTTCAAACCCGTGGGTCGTTTTTTCAAGAGCTATGAATTGCGTATTTATACGCGGTGGGGCGAGCCGGTTTTTTACACCACCGATCCCCAACAGGGCTGGGACGGGACGTATTTGGGACGAGACGCGCCCCAGGGGGTTTACGTCTATACGGCTGTGATAACAGATTCGGAAGGAACCCGTTTTGAGAGAAAGGGAACGGTTCATTTGTTAAGAAAAAGGTAAATGCCCGCATTTCTGCGCCGCAGATAGTTTTTTTCTTATTTTTGGAGCCTTTTAACGCAGATTTAAAACATAAAAACAATAAGGTCATGATGGATATGATGAAAATGCTGGGCAAAATGAAGGAGGTGCAAGCCAAACTGAAGGAAGCCCAGGACAATCTGGTGAATGTGCGCGCTACCGGCGAATCGGGAGGCGGTATGGTCAAGGCGGTGGCCAACGGCAAAAAGCAATTGGTAAGCCTTGAGATTGACAAGGATATCGTCAATCCCGGCGACAAGATCATGATCCAGGACCTTGTAGTGGCGGCGGTAAACAAAGCGCTGGAAGAAGCCGACGCAAAAGCAAAGGAAGAACTGAAAAACACCACGCAGGGGTTGATCCCCAATATCCCGGGCCTTGACCTGAGCGGCCTCGTCTGAGACAGATGGACGCAGTAGCAGTGGTTTTGTTGAACTGGAACGGACGCAGTTTTCTTGAGAAATTCCTTCCGCCGGTTATCGAAAACAGCCCCGGAACCAGGATCGTCGTCGCCGACAACCATTCCACCGACGGTTCGGTCCAATGGATCGAACAGCGTTTCCCACAGGTACGCCTGATCAGATTTGACGAGAATTATGGTTTCTGCAAAGGATACAACGAAGCCCTGAAGCGGGTGGAGGCGGAGTATTATGTGTTGCTGAATACGGACGTGGAGACGACGCCGGGTTGGCTCGACGCTCCTCTGGATTTGATGCGCCGCGATGCTTCCGTCGCCGTTTGCCAGCCAAAAGTGCGCGCCTATTACAACAAACAGTCGTTTGAATATGCGGGCGCGGCCGGAGGGTTTATCGATTCGCTGGGGTATCCTTTTTGCAGGGGCAGGATATTTGAAACGCTGGAAGACGATCGCGGCCAATACGACGATGAAAGGGACATCTTTTGGGCGACGGGCGCGTGTTTCTTTATACGTGCGAAGTTGTTTCATGAGTTTGGCGGATTCGACGAAAGGTTCTTCGCCCATATGGAAGAGATCGACTTGTGTTGGCGGCTGTTGCGCGCCGGGTACAGGGTTGTTTATTCCCCCGGGTCGGTCGTGTATCATGTAGGCGGAGGGGCGCTTCCGCAGTCCAGCCCAAGGAAGACCTATTTGAATTTCCGGAACAACATGCTGATGCTGTTCAAAAATCTTCCGGCGGCGGAATTGTGGTGGAAAATCCCTTTCCGGATCGGGCTTGATTGGATTGCGGCGTTGCGGTATTTCCTGCAGCCGGATCCTGACAAAGGGAAGGCGATCCTGGAAGCGCACAGGGACGCGTTGTCCATGGCGTTCAGGCGGAATGAACAATGGGGGGACGGCGGAAGCAATGCGGGTGAAAATGTTAGGGGGGTAGTCTATCCCGGATCAGCCCTCCTGGAGTATTTCCTGTTGGGAAGAAAGAAATTCAGCGAATTGAAATTTCAATAGTGCCACAGGTTGTTTCTCCTGCGGTATTTGCGGAGATTCATGATAAAAGCGAGAATGAAATAAATGATTACCGGCGATCCGAATGTAAAGAAGGAAAGATAGATGAAATACAACCGGACCCTCGAAATTGGAATATTAAACTTCTCGCCGAGCCTGGCGCATACGCCAAAGGCCTGTTCTTCCAATATTTTTTGTAGTTTTTTCATTATAAAGTATAAAATACAAATTTAATTATTAGTATTTAAAACATTGTATATCCACATATTTAAAAATTTGTCTATATTTCATTGCTTAAAATATTTTATAACAATAATTTCGCATATGTTTCAACCATTTTAAAAAACAATGAATCCAATGAGACGATTAATTTTTGTTCTATTTGCATTTACAACCATGTCGATATCTGGTTGCGCCCTTAAACAAATGATGAAAATGGCGAAAGACCAGGATCTTCAGGTGAATCCGAGTCCGCTCGAAGTGCATGCCGACACCGTTAAATTTGAAGTGTCAGCCGTTCTGCCTCAAAAAATGCTGAGGAAGAATTATCAGTATGAACTCGACCTGAAATATCAGGATAAGAACGGTCAGGTGGTTGATGTGGATAACATTATTTTCGACGCGACCGAATACAGCAGTTCAGAGCAGCCCAGGAAGACGGAGCAGTTCTCATTCCCTTATAATGACAACATTGGCGACGGCAACCTGCTGGTGCGCGGCATTGGAAGAAATCCCGCTAACGACAAAACAAAAGCCACCGACGAGCTGCCGATTGCAGATGGTCTTGTCACCACCTCCAGACTTGTCAAAGGCGCCGTTTATACCACCTATGCGTCGGAAGGCTACAATCCCGGCGAAGAGCTTGAGCCTGTCACCATCAATTTCTACTTCCTGCAAGGCCGTTCAGACCTGAGGAGGTCGGAAAGAACAAGCAAGAGAGGCGATTCTCTCCAGGCGTTTATCGCCGCTAAAAATGTGACCAGGACGGTGACCATCACGGGTACCCACTCTCCTGAAGGTCCGGAAAGAATCAACGAAAACCTTTCAAGAGACCGCGCGAAGGTGATTGAAGATTGGTACCGCGCCATGATGGATCGTTACGACTATCAGGACGCCGCCAAAGAAATCAGTTTCATCCTGAAGCCCGTCGTTGAAGACTGGTCGTTGTTCAGGGAAGCTCTTGCAAATTACGACGGCATCACCCAAGCTCAGAAACAGGAATATTATTCCATTATCGACGGCCCGGGAGACTTCGAAGCCAAAGAAAAACAAATGCAGCGTCTTTCAACATATCGTCAGGTTTTCAGAGACATTTATCCCGACCTCAGAAGGGCGAGGACTGAGATCCTGAAAGTGGTTGAAAAGAAACCCGAAGCCGACATTGCCGTTCTTGCAAAGCAAATTGCAGATGGAAGCGTAAGCGCCGACACCTTGACTGCCGCCGAATTGGATTATGGCGCCACCCTCACTCCTTCGCTGGATGAGAAAGAAAAAATCTACAAAGCGCTGATCCAGAAGAGCGACAGCTGGGTGGCTCACAACAACCTGGGCGCCGTTTATCTGCAAAAAGCGTTGAACGCCGCCAACCAGGGCGAAAAGAACAGACTGATCGAACAGGCCGTCACCGAGTTTGAAATTTCGCTGAACAAGAAAGACAATGCGCCCGCATATACCAACATGGCGCTGGTTTATTCATTGCAGGGCAACAACCAGGCCGCAATCGAAGCGGTGAATAAAGCTGAAAATCTTGATCCGACCAGCGACAACCTGAAAGGCATCAACGCGGTTAAGGGCGTTATCCTGATCAAACGCGCGCAATATGCGCAGGCAATCCAGGCGCTGTCGAACGCTGAAGGAACTTCCGACAACCTGTTCAACCTGGGGCTCGCTTACCTGTTGAACAAGGATTATCAGAATGCAATCACGACGTTTGACGAAGCCATCGAAGCCAACAGCGAAAACTCGACTGCATACTATGCAAAGGCTATCGCTTCGGCAAGAATGAACAACGCTTCCGGAGTTTATGAAAACCTGAAGCAAGCCGTTAGCCTCGAGCCTGAATTGAGAGAAAAAGCGCTCAACGACATCGTATTCCAGTCGTATGCAGGCAGCGACCAGTTCAGACAGGCGCTTCAATAGCGGATTGTATAGACATAGTTACGACAAAACCCTTCCCTGCTTGTCAGAGAAGGGTTTTTTTACATTTTTTTAATCATTGGAAATTGATTTTAGTTTTTCTATTATTACACCTTAATTTTTACCGTCCCAAAAACTAGGAATAAGAATGAGAGAAATACAGTTCAGACAAGCTTTGAATGAAGCGATGTCGGAGGAGATGAGAAGGGATCCCAATGTTTTTTTAATGGGAGAGGAAGTTGCAGAATATAATGGCGCATACAAGGTAAGCCAGGGCATGCTTGAAGAATTCGGGCCCCGCAGGGTGGTAGATACGCCGATCACAGAGTTGGGTTTCGCAGGACTAGGGATTGGCGCCGCAATGAACGGGCTCAGACCGATTATCGAATTCATGACTTTCAATTTTTCGCTGGTGGCCATCGACCAGGTAATCAACAGCGCGGCAAAAATGCTTTATATGTCTGGCGGACAGTTCCCGGTTCCCATTGTTTTCAGAGGTCCTACGGGAAACGCCGGACAGTTGGGTTCTCAACATTCTCAAAACTTTGAAAACTGGTACGCCAACACGCCAGGCTTGAAGGTGGTTGTGCCTTCAAACCCGTACGACGCAAAGGGACTGCTGAAATCGGCTATCCGCGACGACGATCCGGTGATTTTTATGGAATCGGAATTGATGTATGGCGACAAGGGACTTGTGCCGGAAGAAGAATATCTGTTGCCGCTCGGAAAAGCCGAGGTAAAAAGGGAAGGCGCGGACGTCACGCTGGTTTCTTTTGGCAAAATGATGAAGATTGCGTTGCAGGTCGCCCAGGAATTTGAGAAAGAAGGCGTGTCGGTTGAGGTGATCGATCTGATGACGGTAAGGCCGATCGACTATAAGACTGTGGTGGATTCGGTTAAAAAGACTAACAGGCTGGTAGTCGTGGAAGAGGCGTGGCCGTTGGCGGCAATATCGTCCGAGATCGCCTACCATGTGCAGAAGTACGCGTTCGATTATCTTGACGCGCCCGTGCAGCGCGTAAACAGCAAGGATGCGCCGTTGCCTTATGCGCCTACTTTGATCGAGGCGATTCTGCCAAACCTGAAAAGGACCATTGAGGCGGTTAACGCGACTCTCTACAGATAATCGGGAAGATGAGCGACGAGGATTTTTTACGCAAAGCGATAGAACTCTCTGTTAATAATGTAAAAAATGGAGGCGGACCTTTTGGGGCCGTCGTTGTGAAGGATGGGCGGATCGTTTCTACCGGTTTCAATCAGGTGGTTGAGTTAAACGATCCGACCGCCCATGCCGAAGTGATGGCCATCAGGAAAGCCGCCGCCAATCTCAACTCATTCGATCTTTCCGGCTGCGTGATTTACAGCAGTTGCGAGCCTTGCCCGATGTGTCTCAGCGCAATTTATTGGGCGAGGATAGAAAAGATTTTTTTCGGAGCCGGCAAAGAGGAAGCTGCCCGCTATGGATTTGACGACCTGTGGATCGGCGAGGAATTGAAAAAAAACATTGAGGAACGCGCGATACCCATGGTTCGCCTGCTGTCAGGCGAAGCCTTAAAAGCTTTTGAAGACTGGAAAGACAAAGAAGATAAACAACCCTATTGATATTTTTTTTGACGGCCGTCGAAAAACCTCCGCCATCAACAGGTTGAATATAGATGGAAGGTTAAGCCGTTACAAGGAATAATTTCTTAACCTGCCTTTTAATTCCTTTCTGGCAATGTGTATCCTGTTTTTCACCGTGCCAATCGGTATCCTCAGCTTGTCGGCGATTTCATGGTATTTAAATCCCCTGAAATGCATAAGGAATGGGGTTTTATAGGTGTCGTCAAGCTTATGGATCGCCTTGTTGATCTCTTTCATCGCAAAACTGGAAAACGCCAGGTTTTCGGAGATGTTTTCGGTGGAGTTGATGTAGTGCAGGTTGTCGGTGGTGTCGATAAAAGTGTTGCGCCTTACCATTCTCTGGTAATTGGTGATGAACGTATTCTTCATAATGGTGTACAGCCAGGCTTTCAGGTTTGTGCCGTCGGTAAATTTTTCCCGGTTGATATAAGCTTTTAAGACGGTCTCCTGCAATAAGTCGTTTGCTTCTTCTACATCCTTGGTCAGTCTTAGGGCGAAGGGTCTTAGGGAGGATGACATCTTGTTGACTGAATATCCGAATTCCACAGCTGTCATAGTTTGAATAGTTTAAGGTCTCAAAAAATGGTTAAAGAATACTTCGGCAATAAAAAAGTATAGTTTTTTATACGCGCAGCGCGGATACAATGTTTAACCCAATGCCTGAAAGTTAAACATGCACGGATTATTTTCACGGTTGATTTTATACATGATTGAAAAAGTAAGGTGAAAAAATCTGCGTTACGCAGTAACTATAAGCCGAAAAAATCTCAAATCGCAATAGATAGTAGTAAATACGAAAGCAAAGCGGAGAGGTTGCAAAAGCATGATAAAAATCATGAATTTTTCATTCTGAAGTCCTTTATCATGATATGGGGAGCCGGCAAGGGCTCAAAAGCCGCCGTTTGGCTGCATGGGGGCAAAAAAAAAGCCCGGTTTTTCCGGGCTCAAAATTTTGATCCGCAATATGCCGACTTCCTAATTGATGATATTGAAGCCTGTATATGGCACAAGCGCCGCGGGTATCCTGATGCCCATATCTGTTTGGTTGTTTTCGAGCAAGGCCGCCACAATCCTTGGCAACGCCAACGCGCTTCCGTTTAACGTATGAAGCAGCTCGGGCCGGCTTTTCTGATCTTTTTTATACCGCAGCTTTAAGCGATTGGCCTGATAGGTTTCAAAGTTGCTGATGGAGCTCACCTCCAGCCATTTCTTTTGAGCGGCAGAAAACACTTCCATGTCATAGGTGAGCGCCGACGTGAATCCCATGTCTCCGCCGCACAATCTTACGATCCGGAACGGCAATTCGAGCTTTTCCAAAAGACCTTTAACATGCGCCACCATTTCGTCCAGGGCTTTGTAAGAGTCTTCCGCCTTCTGCACCTGCACAATTTCCACCTTGTCGAACTGGTGCAGGCGATTCAGTCCCCGCACATGCGCCCCCCATGACCCGGCTTCGCTCCTGAAGCACGGCGTATAACCCACATTCTTCACGGGCAGGTCTTCGTCGGTAAGAATTACGTCCCGGTAAAGATTGGTGATCGGCACTTCGGCGGTGGGGATTAAATACATGTTTGAATTGGCGACCGGATACATTTGTCCCTCCTTGTCGGGCAACTGGCCGGTGCCGTAACCGGAATCCTCGTTTACCAGGATGGGCGGTTGGATTTCCGTATAACCCGCCTTCAAAGCTTCGTCAAGAAAGAAGTTGATTAGCGCCCTTTGCAATCGCGCGCCCTTGCCAATGTAAACCGGGAATCCCGCTCCGGTGATTTTTACCCCCAACTCGAAGCTGATGATGTTATATTTCTCGATCAATTCCCAATGCGGAGCCGCGGAGGCGGGCAATTCAGGTATGGTTCCGCCCTGGTAAACTATTTCGTTATCTTCCGCCGACGCGCCCTGGGGAACAAGATCGTGGGGCGCGTTGGGGATAGTCAGCAGTATATCGTGGAGTTCTTTTTCAATTTTTTCCAGGTCCTGGCTCATGGTTTTGCTTTGGGCCTTCAGGTCGGCGGTTTCCGCTTTCAGCTTTTCCGCCTCTTCCTTTTGCCCGCTTTTCATCATCGATCCGATTTCCTTTGACTTGGCGTTGACGTCAGCGAGGATCAAATCCAGTTTTGCCTGAGTTTCTCTGCGCGATTTGTCAAGGCTTATGACCTTTTCAATGGTTTCAGCCGCATTCCGGAACCTCTTTTTTTCCAGACCTGCGATTATTTTCTCCTTATTTTCAGTGATTTGAGAAACTAGTAGCATTTAAATGTTGTTTAAGTTGAGATAGTGAAAAAGACTAACTATATAGGGCGCAAAATTAAAATATTTTGGCGATAAATAAATTTGCCATTGTAAACTTGACAAATATTTCAGAGCGCCATATTATTGCAGAGTTAATTCATCAATCACGGTGAACTTTTAGCATTTTTATAAGTTCACTTCCTGAAAAGAGAAATATCTTTTATTAATCAAAAATCATCTTATTAGATTTCCCATTTATTAGGTTAAAAGCCAAGAATTTTATTTATGTATACCATTGAAGATTTAAACGTAAGACTTCTGTCTGAATTGAAGGAGATTGCGGAGAAGCTGGGCGTTAAGAATTATAAAAAGCTGCCCAAAAAGGAGTTGATCTACAAAATTCTGGATCAGCAGGCCACGATTCCTGAAGAAAAAGTTGAGCAGACGCAAAAAGCGGCCGAGCGGGAGGAGGCGAAGAAAGAATCAAGAATTCCATTCGCCAAAAGAGAAAATGTAACCCGTCCCGTAGAAATTGACGACCCCATCGAACAATCTCCCGACGACCTGCTTGAATCCTTCTCCCTGGATATTGACGAAAGCATTCCTTCATTTGACGAACCAGAAGTCCCGGTAGTTGAAGATAAGGAAGAAAAAGACGATAAACGGCAACCAGCGCGTCCCGCAGACGCTTCGAAAGGAAAAAAATACTCCGCCAACATCATAAAAGAGCTGGACGGCATCATCGAAAACGAAGGCGTCCTCGAAATCATGCAGGACGGCTACGGATTTCTGAGGTCCGCCGATTATAACTACCTGGCCAGCCCCGACGACATCTATGTTTCCCCTTCGCAGATCAAGCTGTTCGGCTTGAAGACGGGCGACGTGGTAAAAGGCCAGATCAGGCCGCCAAAAGACGGCGAAAAGTATTTTGCGTTGCTGAGGGTAGAGTACGTGAACGGCAAAACCACCGAAGAAATCAGAGACCGGGTTCCGTTTGAATACCTTACTCCGCTATTTCCGCAGGAAAAGCTTCATCTCAGCACTAAGCCCGACAACTATTCCACAAGAATCCTCGACTTGTTTGCGCCGATAGGGAAAGGACAAAGAGGAATGATTGTGGCGCAACCCAAAACGGGTAAGACCGTGTTGCTGCAACAAATCGCCAACGCCATTACCCAGAATCACCCCGAAGTGTATCTGATGATCCTCCTCATCGACGAACGTCCGGAGGAAGTTACCGATATGGCGCGCAGCGTAAAAGCGGAAGTGATTTCGTCCACGTTCGACGAACAGGCAGAACGCCATGTGAAAGTGGCTAGTATTGTTTTGGAAAAGGCCAAGAGACTTGTGGAATGCGGCCACGACGTGGTGATCCTGCTCGACTCCATCACAAGGCTTGCAAGAGCATATAATACGGTGGTGCCTTCGTCCGGAAAGATTCTGTCGGGCGGCGTGGACGCCAATGCGTTGCATAAACCAAAAAGATTTTTTGGAGCGGCAAGAAATGTGGAAAATGGCGGCTCGCTCACGATTATTGCCACGGCCCTTATCGAGACAGGCTCGAAGATGGACGAGGTGATTTTCGAGGAGTTCAAAGGCACCGGCAATATGGAATTGCAGCTCGACCGGAAACTTTCCAACAAACGGTTGTACCCCGCCATAGACGTGCCGGCCTCCGGAACGAGAAGGGAAGAATTGCTGCTCGACAAGGAAGAGCTTCAGCGCGTATGGATCCTTCGCAAGTTCATGTCGGATATGACTTCGCAGGAAGCGATCGAATTCCTGCTTGAGAAGATGCGCGGCACAAGAAATAATGAGGAGTTCCTCATTTCAATGAACGGTTAAATCATTATATTTGCCGTCGCTAAAAAGCGGCGGCAAAAATTTTGGCCTCGTAGTACAATGGATAGTACGTGGGTCTCCGGAACCCAAGATCCAGGTTCGATTCCCGGCGAGGTCACTTTTTTCCTCCTATGGATGATTCCTTTCACAGGCTTATGGAATTAAAATTTTCCATTATTTTTGCCGCTTGTTGTTCACCTGAATCCTGAGCATGTCAAAACCTCAAAGAAAACCAACCTTATTGGAAGCTTTGATTCCACTCGTCTTCCTGGTGGTTTTGCTTTTCCTCAATGTGAAACTGTTCGGAGCGGACGTGCTCAGCGGATCCAACCAGATTGCGTTGATTCTCACAGCCCTTGTGGCGGGGATTATCCTTTACCGGACGGGCGTCAAATGGGCGAGCTTTGAACGGGGAATCGTCTCCAGCGTCACCGCCGCCATGCCTTCCATTCTCATCCTCATGTTAATTGGCTCCCTTGCAGGCACATGGTTGATCAGCGGCATTGTGCCAGCCATGATTTATTATGGGTTGCGGGTACTCAATCCCACCATCTTTCTTTTCGCCGCCTGCGCGATATGCGCTATTGTATCCGTCGCCACCGGCAGCTCATGGTCAACCGTCGCCACCGTTGGTCTTGCGCTTTTGGGGGTAGGGAAGGCTTTGGGACTGCATGAAGGAATTATCGCGGGCGCAATTATTTCGGGGTCTTACTTCGGGGATAAGATGTCGCCTTTATCCGACACCACCAACCTGGCCGCCGCAATGGCGGGA